>Ga0137412_10000293_pt1 | contig 34300 bp, 27 predicted proteins | sample CZODoug2_1_16fun_FD_122160 | JGI IMG/M metagenome (GOLD analysis project Ga0137412, IMG submission 122160) | Vadose zone soil fungal communities from Angelo Coast Range Reserve, California, USA - CZODoug2_1_16fungal (Hybrid Assembly) | ecosystem: Environmental > Terrestrial > Soil > Vadose zone...
CAACTGGGCGGCCCAATTGACCGCGACGAATGGCAGATGACGGCGCCCACCGTCAATGCGTACTACGATCCGCAGCTCAATGAGATCGTATTTCCCGCGGGAATTCTACAGCTGCCGGTATTCAATCCGGATGCGGAAGCTGCATTCAACTACGGCGCAACCGGGGCGACGATCGGGCATGAAATCAGTCATGGCTTCGATGATGAGGGCAGCCAATTCGACAGCGACGGCAATCTGCGTGATTGGTGGACCGCCGAGGATCACGCAAAATTCAAGGCCAAGACCGATAAGCTGGTCGCGGAATACAACGCGTTCGAACCGGTACCGGATTTTCACGTCAATGGCGAATTGACGCTGGGCGAGAACATCGCGGACATCGCAGGAATTGAGATTGCCTACAAAGCGTATATCGCTTCGCTGAATGGGCGCTCGCCGCAGGTCATCGACGGCATGAGTGCCGACCGGCGGTTCTACATCGGGTATGCCCAAAGCTGGCTCAGCAAGACACGCAACGCCGCTCTCATCGAGCTGGTCAAATCCAATCCTCACTCGCCGGAGAAGTACCGCGTCAACGGCGTCGTCGTGCACATGCCAAGCTTCTACGATGCCTTTTCGGTGAAGAGGGGCGACAAGATGTATCTACGGCCCGAGGACCGCGTAACGCTTTGGTAGGGTTGACCATCTTCGAAGGGCTGCCGCCATAATTGTCTAAATGGCTGATCTACAGTTTGAATGGTCCCGGCGTGGCGCTATCTCGCTGCGGCCACGCCGGGCATAGCGGGTCTGTCCGGGAGTTGGATAACTATGCATCGACTGCTTGTGCTGATCCTCATATTGATGTCGGTACACGCGCATGCGAGGGACTCGACAGCTCTCACGCCGAAACAGCTCACCGATCTGCCGGTGAACGGCTGGGTGACCAACGGCGGGAACATCTTTAACCAGCGCTATTCCCCGCTTACGGAAATCAATTCAACCAATGTGGGAACGCTGAAAGCCGAGTGGCAGTCGCACTTGCAAGGCTCCGGAGTCGGACCGCCGTTTTCCGGCGAGGCTCAGCCCATCGTCAGAGATGGAGTGATGTTTGTCTCAACCGGTGCGGATGACGTGTTTGCCATTGACGTCGAGACCGGCAAGCACCTGTGGGTTTATCAGTCGCACCTGGAAAAAACGATCTCGACGGTTTGTTGCGGTTGGCTGAGCCGCGGCGTCGCGATCGGCGAGGGGAAAATTTATCTCGGGCGGCTCGACGGCGCCATCGTTGCGCTGGACCAGCGCACCGGCAAGCCGGTGTGGTCGGTACAGGCCGAGCGCTGGCAGGACGGCTTCACGATCACGAGCGCGCCGCTGTATTACGACGGCATGATCATCACCGGATTCGCCGGAGGGGAGCTTGCAGCGCGCGGCCGCGTGCGGGCATTCAGTGCCAGGACCGGAAAATCGCTCTGGACCTTCTACACGATTCCGGGACCTGGGGAGGTAGGTCATGAGAGCTGGCCGCAGGACAACCCCTTGTGGCAGCACGGCGGTGCCATGGTTTGGCAAACACCGGCCGTCGATGCGAAGCGCGGGCTGATCTTTTTTTCCACCGGCAATGCCGCCCCGGACTTCAACGGCAGTTTGCGCAAGGGCGACAACCTGTTCTCAGTCTCAATCGTTGCGATCGAGGCAAAGACCGGCAGGTACCGCTGGCACTTTCAGCAAGTACATCACGATCTGTGGGACTACGATTCGGCAAGCCCGGTCGTGTTATTCGACTTGGTGTACAACGGCCAACTTCGTGAGGCGATCGCGGAAGTCGGCAAGACCGGATGGGTCTATATTCTCGATCGCGTGACGGGCAAACCGCTGATCGGCATCGATGAAACCCCGGTCGCGCAGGAATCCCGGCAGAACACCGCGGCAACTCAGCCTTTCCCCGTGGGTGATCCGGTCGTCGCGCAATCAATCGACATTCCGCCGGCAGGTTTTCGACTCATCAATGAAGGCCGCATATTCACTCCCTACTGGGACAAGGCCGTGGTCGCAAAGCCGAGTCCGTGGGGCGGCACCAATTGGCCCCCCAGTTCCTATGATCCGCGGCGTGGGTTTCTGTTCGTTTGCGCGAACGACCAAATGGGACGCTTTATGGTGGGCGCATCCGAGGAGCCGAAGTCCGGCACCGCCTACACCCAGGGTGTTTTCGGTTTTTCCGACATTCCGCTCAACGGAATTTTCGCAGCGGTCGACATGCGGACCAATCGAATAGTCTGGCGCCAGCGCTGGAAGGACAGCTGCTACAGCGGTTCGGCCGCCACCGCGGGCGATATTGTGTTCACCGGGCGCAACGATGGCCGTTTCGTGGCGCTCGATTCGGGCAACGGCGATGTGCTGTGGGAATTTCAGACCGGTGCCGGTGTGAACGCAAGCGCCAGCATCTTTGAGCACAACGGCCATCAGAAAATCGCCGTCGTTTCGGCGGGCAATACCTTTGCGGGCAGCCCCGCCGGCGACAGCGTTTGGCTATTCTCGCTTGACGGGAAGCTTCCGCCCTCAGAGCCGCCACAGGCCTTGGCCGCCAGAGCAACCGCGGTTTCGCTCAAGGGCGGAGACGCGGCCGCCGGAGCGCTGGTGTTTGCTCAAGTGTGCGCCGCCTGCCACGGAGAGGAGGGCAAAGGCGGTCACGGTGGCGGCCCGGACATCACCCAGGCCGTCGCGCTGGAACTCGTCGCCAACACCGTGATTTCCGGGAAGAACAATATGCCGCCATTCGCGGCCGCGCTGAGCTTCGCGCAGATCCGGGATGTCGCAGCTTATGTCACCGCGAAGCTCGGGAAATAGGCCGAAAGCCCGGAAAAATCAGCCGCAAGCGCGGGAATATTCTTGGATTTCTCAGTAAAATGACTGCACTTTTGAGGAACGCGATGACATGTCCGATACGGATCTCAATACTCTCATCCGCTCATCGGAAAACGGCGACGCAAAAGCCCGCGAGGAGTTGTTCACGGTTCTGTACGCGGAACTTCATAACCTCGCGCAACGCCAGCTGCGGCGCAATGCCTCGCTTACCTTGAGTCCCACCACGCTGCTGCACGAGACCTATCTGGACATGTCGAGCCGCGGATCGACATCTTTTCCGGACCGGGCGCGATTCTTGGCGTATGCCTCTCGCGCGATGCGCGGATTGATCATCGATTATTTCCGCAGCCGCTCAGCGCAGAAACGCGGCGGGGAGTTCGAGATCACCGTGCTGCCCACCGAGATGCCGCAGGGCGTCGAGTCGGATGCTGAATTGCAGCGCCTCGGTGACGCTGTGGATGCGCTTGCCAATATCGAACCGCGGCTTGCACAGGTCGTCGATCTGAAATTCTTTTGTGGGTTGACGTTTCAAGAAATCGGAGCGGCGATGGGCACCTCGGACCGAACCGTCAAGCGGGATTGGGAGAAGGCCCGCATCCTGCTCCAGCATGAGCTGACGGAAACCTGAGGGATTGCGTGGATCGCGTAGGGCGCTTCAGCGCGGAACAATGGAAAGAAATTTCCCCCTATCTTGATCAAGCGCTGGATCTGGAAGCACATGCGCGCGAGCGCTGGCTGAGCGAACTGAAAGCTCTGAAGCCCCGGTTGGCCGCTGACTTGAGCGCGCTTCTGGCCACGCACGCCGCGGTCGATGCCGCGCAGTTCCTCGAGTGCTCGCCCTTGAGCCCCGGCGCCGAGCCTGTGGCGGGGCAGCAGTTCGGTGCCTACACCCTAGAATCCCTGCTCGGCCGGGGCGGGATGGGATCGGTGTGGCTGGCCAGACGCAGCGACGGGCACTTCGAAGGCAAAGTCGCCGTCAAGATCCTCGATCATCGAGGCGTCGCTGCCCAGGGCGCCGAGCAAATACGCCGCGAGGCAAGCCTGTTGGCGCGGCAATCTCATGCCAACATCGCCCGGCTCTTTGATGCCGGCTTCGGAGAGGACGGCCAGCCGTTTCTCATCCTCGAGTACGTCGAGGGTATTCGCATCGACGAATACTGCGCCGGCAGGGCGCTGTCGCTGGAAGCGAGGTTGGCGCTGATTCTGCCGGTAGTCGATGCCGTCGCACACGCGCACGCGCAAGGAATCGTGCACCGGGACCTCAAACCCCCGAACATTCTGGTTACCGCCCACGGCGTCGCGAAGTTGTTGGACTTTGGTGTCGCCTCTCTGATATCCAAGTCCGCGTCGCTGACCACCTCGGCGTCCATAGCCAAAACCGCGCCCCTCGACGCGGCGCTCGATGCGCCGCCATCGCTGGGCATGACGCCGGCTTTCGCTGCCCCGGAACAGATTCGCGGCGAGACGGTAACACCCGCAAGCGATGTGTACGCGCTCGGTGTTTTGCTGCATCTGCTGATGACGAATCGGCATCCGTTCGCATCCGAGACCTCGACGCCCACCCAGCTCATTCGCGCGGTGCTGACCGACGATGCAAGTTTGGCCTCCGAGTCCGTCGCCGCGTCGTCGTCCAAGCGCTGGGTCAGCGGAGATCTGGATGCCGTGATCGCCAAAGCCATGCAGCGCGAGCCTGAGAACCGGTATGCCACGGCTGCCGAGCTGGCCGCCGATATACGGCGTTTTCTGTCGCACCGCCCGGTGCACGCGCGTTCACATTCCTGGATTCAGCGCGCCGCCATGCTCACGCGCCGCATGTTGCAGCGGGCTGACTGATTGCCGTATCCAATGCTGATGCAATCGAGCCTGTCTGGAACAGGCAAGATTGCATTAGCGGCGCAGTCAAGAAAAACTCGGGTTGCCTACTGTATGATTCGCGCGTGCCGACGGCCCTCAAGATCATCCGCCAATCATCCTTCACGGCGGTTCCGTGGAAAAATGGCGGCGGCATAACGCATGAAGCAATGCGCGTACCGGCCGACGGCGATCCGTTTCTGTGGCGCCTGAGCGTGGCGCACATCGATTCGTCCGGACCTTTTTCAGATTTCGCGGGATACAGCCGCAGCATGGTGCTGCTGCGAGGCGCAGGTTTGACGCTCAAATTCGGCAATGGAGAGCAGCGTGACTTGCGCCGGACCGGCGATTCGGTGGAATTCGACGGGGCGATGTCCGTTCACTGCGATTTGCTGCAGGGACCCTGCGTGGACCTGAATTTCATGGTGTCCAAGTCGCTGCTGGCCGACGCTCGCGTCGTACGCGTGGATCAGTGTCCAACGGCGCTGGCAGCGCCGAAGTCCGCTTTGATATTCAGCGTTGAGGCCCCATTGTTGCTGCACGGCGATGCGGGGCAGCCCGTGAGGCTGGAGCCCTGGGATCTTGCCGTGTTTTCGCAGGGCAGCGTTGGCCTCAGCAGAATTGAGACTGATCCGAAATCCCTGCCCAGTGCCGTGTTTTTTGCGACGATAAGTCACTAAAATCCGAGATCCTCATGGCCGCCAACCTGCACCCAGCTTCCCCCGACGACTCGCTCGATGCGCTGCGCCGGACGATAAGAGACCACGGAACATGGCCTGAAGATCGGGCGGTGAAGCGCCTGCTGCATAGCTTGGAGCTTACCGGCGGTGCGCGCCACCGCGCGGTCACTGTCGCGATGGCGCTGGTTGAAGGTGCGCGCGAACGGCGCGCCGAGCGTCCGTTTCTCGACGCCTTTCTGCAAGAGTTCGGTTTGTCGAACCAGGAAGGCATTGCGCTGATGTGCATTGCCGAGGCGCTGCTGCGCATTCCGGACGACGTCACGGCAGATCGGTTGATCGCCGAGAAGCTCAAGTCGGGCGACTGGTCCTCTCACGCCGGCCAATCGGAGTCTCTGTTTGTCAATGCCTCGACCTGGGGCCTGATGCTCACCGGGGGCATTCTCGAGCTGGATCCGTCCATCAAGACCGATGCCGGCGGGTGGATGCGGAAGCTGAGCCGCAAAGCGGGCGAACCGTTGGTGCGTCTTGCGGTACGCCGCGCCATGCGCATCATCGGCGGCGAATTTGTCGTGGGGCGCACCATTGAAGAGGCGCTGGCACGCAGCGCGCGAGAAGCGGAAGTGGGTCTATGTTCCTTTGACATGCTGGGCGAGGGCGCGCGCACGCTGCAGGATGCGGAGCGCTACCTTAAGTCCTATCAACACGCCATCGACGTCATCGGCGCCACGGCTGCAGGCCGCCCCGTTCATGACGCGTCGAGCATTTCCATCAAACTGTCGGCCTTGGAGCCTCGCTATGGTCTGCTGCAGCGTGAGCGCGTCATGCGGCGCCTCGTGCCGCAAGCGCTCGACCTGGCGCGTCAAGCCGCGCGCCTTGGCGTCCAGCTCACCATTGATGCGGAGGAGGCAGACCGCCTCGATCTCTCACTCGACGTCATCGAGGCTCTGGCGAAGGACTCCGCCACACGGGATTGGCCGGGGCTCGGGCTTGCTGTGCAGGCCTACGGCACGCGTGCCTTGGAGGTCATTGATTGGGTGGCGGCAGCTGCCCGGGGTTACGGCAGAAAAATGACGGTGCGGCTGGTGAAAGGCGCTTACTGGGATTCCGAGATCAAGCGGGCGCAGGAGCGCGGCCTTGCCGGCTACCCGGTATACACGCGCAAGGTGACCACGGATGTGTCCTACCTGGCCTGCGTGGGCCGCATGTTCAAGCACGCGGACGTGATCTATTCGCAATTCGCCACCCACAACGCGCACAGCATTGCCGCGGTGCTGGAGCTCGCGCCGCCCAAGGCGAATTTTGAATTCCAGCGCCTGCATGGCATGGGCCGGCTGCTGTACGCGGAAGCGGCCCGCCAAGTCGCGAATTTCCCGCGCGTGCGCGTCTACGCCCCGGTGGGTGAACACAAGGATTTGCTGGCGTATCTGGTGAGGCGTCTGCTCGAGAACGGCGCCAATACCTCGTTTGTGAACCGCTTCATGGATGAACAGGTACCGGTGGCCGAGATTGTCCGCGACCCCATCTCGGAGCTCGAGCGCTTGGAGCCGTTCGCGCATCCGCGCTTGGCCGTACCTGCCGCTTTGTATTCCGATCGGCGCAATTCCCGCGGCATCGATCTCGGCGATCCGCGCGAACTTCAAGCTCTACGCGATGAGATCGCAACGCATCGCGCCAAGAAACCTGCGGATACGCTGACTTCGGGCCCCATCATCAACGGCGTGTTGCTGTCCGGAGCGCCCCGTCCGATAACCAACCCGGCGGATAGGCGCGAGCAAGTGGGCGTTTCTCGCGACGCCACCGCCGCCGAAATCAAGACGGCTTTCGATGCAGCTGCTGCGGCTCAACCTGACTGGAACCGCGGCGGCGGCGATGCGCGGGCGAATTGCTTGGAGAAGGCATCGGATATTCTTGAAGCCAATCGTGCGGAGTTTCACGGACTGTTGGTGCGCGAGGCGGGCAAGACGATTTCCGACGCCATCGCGGAAGTGCGCGAGGCGGTGGATTATTGCCGCTACTATGCGCTGCAGGCGCGCAAGCAATTCGCGGCTCCGCAGCGTCTCGAGGGTCCGACGGGCGAAGTGAACGAGCTGACATTGCAGGGCCGCGGTGTATTTGCCTGCATCAGTCCGTGGAACTTTCCGCTGGCGATTTTCGCGGGGCAGGTCACGGCGGCGCTTGGCGCGGGGAACGCGGTGGTGGCGAAGCCGGCCGAACCCACGCCGTTGATCGCCGCGCGATTCATTCGGCTGCTGCACGAAGCCGGCGTTCCACCGCAGGCGGTGCACTTGGTGCCCACGCCGGGCCGATTGTTCGGCGAAGTCGCATTGGCGCATCCGGCGCTCGCCGGCGTGGCCATGACCGGCTCGACGGCGACCGCCCTGACGATCAACCGTGCGATGGCCTCGCGCGACGGAATCATTGTCCCTTTGATTGCGGAGACCGGCGGCTTGAATGCGATGATCGTCGATTCAACCGCGCTGCCCGAGCAAGTGGTCGACGATGTGGTGAGTTCGGCCTTCATGAGCGCCGGACAACGCTGCTCGGCGCTGCGTCTTCTGTTCCTGCAGGAAGAAATCGCCGACTCTGTGCTGGACATGATTGCCGGCGCCATGGATGAATTGCTCATCGGCGATCCCTCCGATCTGCAGACCGACGTGGGACCGGTCATCAACGCGGCTGCCCGCGACGGTTTGGCGCAGCATGTTGAGCGCATGCGCAAGGAGGCGCGGATCGTGAAGGCGTGCAAGCTCAGCGAAGCGCATGCCCACGGCAGTTTTTTTGCTCCGCATCTCATCGAGCTTGAATCTGCCGCGCAACTGACTCGCGAGGAATTTGGCCCGGTATTGCACGTGGTACGGTATCGATCCGATCAGATCCGCGAAGTGCTGCAGGCCATTCGCGACAGTCGATACGGTTTGACGCTCGGCGTGCAAACGCGGTTGGAATCATTTTGGCGGCAGATATTCGAAGACACGGCGATCGGCAATACCTACGTCAATCGCAACATGATCGGTGCCGTGGTCGGCGTGCAGCCCTTCGGCGGAAACGGGCTGTCCGGCACGGGTCCGAAAGCGGGCGGCCCGCATTATGTCTCGCGATTCGCCAATGAACGAACCTTGACCGTCAATACCACGGCGACCGGCGGCAACGCGGCGCTTCTCAATCTTGGTAACTAGGTCCGTTCGCGCGTCCTATTTTCGGCTGGTCCCCGGCGACGTCAACGGCTTCCTCGGACTGGTGGTCGACAACCTGTCGGTCTTAGGCTTGCTGGCCGCGGTGTTGATCGGCGTGTATGCCGTTCCGGCGGATATTGTCTTCGGACGAATGTTCCCGGGAACGGCGCTGGGCGTGCTCGCGGGCGACTTGGTTTATACCTGGTTGGCGGTGAGGCTTGCGCGCCGCACCGGCCGCAGCGACGTCACTGCCATGCCCTTCGGATTGGACACACCCTCGACCATCGGCATGGCGCTATTGGTGCTGGGGCCCGCCTTCGCGAAGTTCCGCGCCGCGGGTCTTGACCCAACCTCGGCAGGTCTCGAGACCTGGTATCTCGGCATGGCTGCGACCGCCGCCATGGGAGTCTTGAAGCTGATTCTGTCCTTCGCGGGCAGGACCGTGCGGCGCTTGATTCCCATGGCCGGACTGCTCGGCTCGTTGGCCGGGATTGCGCTGACATTGATCGGCTTCTTTCCCATGGTCGATTTGCTGCAATTTCCGATAGTGGGTTTTCTGACCCTGGGGCTCATCCTCTACGCGCTGGTTGCCAAGGGACCGGTTCCCTTGGGAATGCCGGGCGTCCTGTTTGCGGTCATCGTCGGGACGACGCTGTATTACGGAGCCGGGCATTTCGGGTTTCTCGGCATGCAGATTCCCGCGCCGCCGATCCCGGCTCTGCGCCTAGCATTTCCGCACCCCGACGCCGGGATATTTCACGGCTTCGCCGCACTGTGGGACTACCTTCCGCTGATCATTCCCTTTGCGCTCCTGACGGTCGTGGGCGGTGTGAACAACACCGAAAGCGCCTGCGTCGCCGGTGACGATTACGATGTCCGCAGTATTCTGCTGGCGGAGGCGGCGGCAACTCTGCTCGCCGGGCTGGCCGGCGGCGTGGCGCAAACCACCCCCTACATCGGTCATCCAGCATTCAAAGAGATGGGTGCCCGTTCCGGATACACGCTGCTGACGGGAATTTTCGTAGGCGTAGGAGGCGTGCTCGGATATTTGGCCAATTTGATCGAATTGGTGCCGCTCGCTGTCTTGGCTCCGGTGCTGGTTTTCCTGGCGCTGAGCATCACCGCACAAGCATTCAGCGCGGTCCCCGCGCGGCATGCGTCCGCCGTGGCCATCAGTTTTTTCCCCTCGATCGCGCGTCTGATGACCATCGAACTGAGCGATCCAAAATTCGTATCGCCCGAGAGATTGGCCCAGCTGCTGACAGCGCCCGAACACGGCCTGCCTGTCTTCAGCGTGATCGTTGCGCTCGGCAACGGATTCATCATTACGGCGACGGTCTGGGCCGCATTCGTGGTTGAAATGACCGAGAACCGGCTGCGATCCGCCGCTGCTTACCTGGCTGCCGGCGGGACCTTGAGCTTTTTCGGAATCGTTCACTCGGTGCGTCTCGATGGCAGCGCCTATGCACTGTGGCAGTTGCATGGCATCGCGCGCAACGTCGCCGTTCAATTTTGCGCCGCGTACTTCGTGCTTGCCGCAGCTCTATTGTTGCTATCCCTGCAGAGCCGGCCCTTGAGCCGAGGCAGAAACTAACACCCGCCCACGCCATGCCACGCGCCTGCCGTTGGTGTCAGCCATTTCCTACAGGCAGAATTGGCGTTCTCACGTAGAATTTCAGCGCGTCATCAATCGAATGGTCCATGGATCAAAGCAACCCGTCACTTGGCTCGATTGGCGCCGTGCGTTCCAGCATGCCGCTGCCCGCCAGGACCCTGATCGGATTCTTGCTGGCGGTGGCCGCCGTCGTCCTCATCGCGTTGCTGTCATATAAGTCTTTGCAGACAACGATGAATACCGCGCGAAATCTGGCGCAGTCCATCGAGCTGCTGCGACTCCTGCAGTCGCTGTTCTCGACGTTGAAGGATGCAGAAACCGGACAGCGCGGTTTTTTGCTCACCGGCGAGGAGAGTTACGTGACGCCTTATACGGACGCCAAGGATGCGCTGCCGAATGAGTTCAAGGCCTTGCGCGCGTTGCTCGTCAACAGACCCGAGCAGGCACGGCGGCTCGATGCGCTCGAATCTCTCGCGAATCTCAAAATGACGGAACTCGAATCCACGGTCGCTGCGCGCCGTGCGGGACATACCGAAGCATCGCTGGCCGTTGTCCGCACCGATCGCGGCAAGATCTACATGGATCGTATCCGAGACGCGGTGAACGACATGGTGGGGATTGAGCAGCAGTTGATCGAGCGACGCGCACAGGAGTCGCAAAAAGCGGCGACGGTTTCCTTGGCGGTGACATGGGGCGGTTCGGGGCTTTTGCTGATTTTGATCGCGGGCGCGGCCGTCGTGGCGTCGCGCGACTTCCGCACTCGTCAAGGGCAGGCGTGGATTCGGTCCGGTCAAATGGGCCTGAGCGAGCAAATGCAAGGGGACCAGACGCTCGATAAGTTGGGCAACAATCTGCTCGGATTTCTGGCTGGATTTCTCGATGCGCAGGTGGGCGCCGTTTACATGGCTGAAGCCGGCCAGTACTGGCGATTCGCAGGCTTCGCACTACCTGCGCAGGGGCTCGAGGCGGTTCGCCCCGGGGACGGTCTCGTCGGGCAAGCGGCCCGAGACAAACGCACGCTTCGAGTGCGTGATGTTCCGGCCGGGTATCTACCGATTTCGTCGGGTATCGGAACGGGCACGCCGAATGAATTGGTGGTGGTTCCCGCAAGCATTGACGGGGTCGTGCATGCGGTGCTGGAACTGGGATTCTTCGGTGCCACCGATGCCGACCAGCGTGAGCTGCTGTCGCGCGCGTCCGAATCCATCGCCGTCGCCGTGCGTGCCGCCAAGGATCGCCGGCGCCTCGAAGAATTGCTGCAAGAAACGCAGCAGCAGGCTGAAGAACTTCAGTCCGGCCAGGAGGAGTTGCGCGTCACCAATGAAGAACTCGAAGAGCAGGGCCGGGCGCTGCGAGAATCGCAGACAAATCTGGAGGCGCAGCAATCGGCACTCGAGCAGATCAACGCGCAGCTAGAAGAGCAGACCAATCTGCTCGAACACCAGAAAGACGCCCTGGGCAAGGCGCACGACGTGCTCACGGCGAGATCGGACGAGCTGCAGCGGGCGAATGAATACAAGAACGAATTCCTGGCGAATATGAGCCATGAACTGCGTACCCCGCTCAACTCCACCTTGATCCTCGCGAAGTTGCTGGCCGACAACAAGGACGGCAACTTGACCGCCACCCAGGTGAAATATGCTCAGACGATCACGTCGGCCGGCAATGACCTGCTCAGGTTGATCAATGATGTGCTGGATTTGTCGCGGATCGAGGCCGGGAAGGTGGAGCTCGCGCCGGAGCAGGTCGCCATTTCAAATGTCGTCGAGTCGCTCGCCAAGACATTTCAGCCCACCGCCGATCAGAACGGCCTCACTTTCTCATGGGTCATCGAGCCGGGCGCACCCGAGCAGGTCGAAACCGATCGGCGGCGGCTCGGGCAAATTCTCAAGAACTTGTTGTCGAATGCCTTCAAGTTCACGGAGAAAGGTGATGTCGCATTGCGGGTGTTTTCGCAGCCTGACGATTCGGTGTCTTTCGCGGTTCGAGATACGGGAGTAGGCATTGCGGCGCATCAGCAAGAGGTGATTTTCGAGGCATTTCGCCAGGCAGACGGCAGCATCCACCGAAAATTCGGCGGCACCGGTTTGGGTCTGTCGATATCACGCGATCTTGCCGCGCTGCTGGGGGGCGCAATCACCGTGCAGAGCGAACTTGGGGCAGGAAGCGTATTCACGCTGACCATACCGCGCAGCTTCAGCGCCAAGGCGCCCCTCACCCGGGAGGCGCAAGCGCCGCCTCCGGTAAGTACCCGAAAGCGATCCGACCCCGAAAAACCCGTACCGGCCGCGGCGGATGACCGCGACGCGATCGCGCCCGGCGGCCGGGTTATCTTGCTGGTGGAGGACGATGCGGCCTTCGCGATGATCCTCAGCGACTTGGTGCATGAAATGGGCTTTCAATGCATCGCCTCGACGTCGGCCAATGACGGATTGGTTGCCGCCGCCCAGTTTCTGCCCAGCGCGATCATCTTGGACGTCAACCTTCCCGATCATTCGGGACTCGGCGTGCTCGACCAGCTGAAGCGCGACCCGCGAACGCGGCACATTCCGGTTCACATTGTGTCGATTTCGGACTACAAACGGGAAGCGTTGGAATTGGGCGCCATCGGCTACGCACTGAAACCCGCAAAGCGGGAAGAGCTGATCGGAGCGCTGCGGCGCATGGAAGCGACGTTTTCGCAAAGCCTGCGGCACGTGCTGGTCGTCGAAGATGATCCGCGTCAACGGGAAAGCATCCGGCACTTGTTGAGCAATGGCGATGTGCAGATCACGGCGGTGGCGAGCGCGGGCGATGCGCTGGCGCGTCTCAAGGCCACGACCTTCGATTGCATGGTGGTGGATTTCAACCTGCCGGATTACAGCGGCTACGATCTTCTTGAAAAGATGTCCCAGGAGGAAGACGTGGCCTTTCCGCCCGTCATCGTCTACACCGGGCGTGCCCTGAGCCGCGAGGAGGAGCAGCGGCTGCGCCGCTACTCCAAGTCCATCATCATCAAGGACGCCCGTTCTCCGGAGCGGCTATTGGATGAGGTGACACTGTTCTTGCATCAAGTCGAAGCCAAATTGCCGCCTGAGCATCAACAGATGCTCAAAGCGGTGCGCAACAGGGAAAGCATTCTGGAGGGCCGCCGGATTCTGGTCGTGGAGGACGATGTACGCAACGTCTTTGCCTTGTCGAGCGTGCTCGAGCCCAAAGGCATGAGCGTGGTCATCGCGCGCAACGGGCGCGAGGCGCTTGATGTCCTGACGCGTTCCTCGCAAGAACCGTCCAAGAGCATAGACCTGGTGCTGATGGATATCATGATGCCCGAGATGGACGGGCTCACCGCCATGCGCGAGATTCGCAAGCGCGGCGAATGGAAGACCCTGCCCATCATCGCGCTCACCGCCAAGGCCATGGCGGACGACCATGACAAGAGTTTGGCGGCAGGCGCGAACGACTACATCGCCAAACCCTTGGACGTCGAAAAACTGCTTTCGCTGGTTCGCGTATGGATGCCGAAGTAAGTGCGGCGGGCGCCGCGGGCCGGGAGTTTGACATTGAGTTCAAGCTCCTCATCGATGCCATCTATCACATATACCACTACGATTTTCGGGGATATGCGCCGGCATCGCTGCGGCGCCGCTTGAAGACGGCAATGAGCCGGTTCGATTGCCGCACGCTGTCGCAGCTTCAAGACAAGGTCGTGCACGATTCGGCCATATTTCCCGCGTTGTTGGACTTCCTCACCGTACAAGTCAGCGAGATGTTTCGCGATCCCGCGTATTTTCTGGCGCTGCGCGAACGGGTGGTACCGTTGCTTCGCACTTATCCCTCGCTCAAGGTCTGGGTGGCCGGATGCAGTGCGGGCGAGGAGGCGTACTCGCTTGCCATCCTATTGCACGAGGAAGATGTGTTGTCGAAGACCATCATTTATGCAACCGACATCAACACGCGCATGCTGCAGAAGGCGGCGGCGGGAGTGTACGCGGTAGAGCGGATCGCGGGCTTTACGGCCAATCATCATAAGTCCGGCGCCCGCTCCTCCCTGTCGGACTACTACACTGCTGCCTATGGCAGGGCCGTGTTCAACAAGTGGCTGAAGGATCACATCGTTTTCTCCGATCACAGCCTGGCGACCGACAGCGTGTTTGCGGAGGTACAGTTGGTGTCCTGCCGCAATGTGCTCATTTATTTCAATCGCGCCCTGCGCGACCGCGCGCTGGGATTGTTTCATGAGGCTTTGTGTCGCCGGGGATTTCTAGGCATTGGCGTCAAGGAATCGCTGCGGTTCTCCTCGCAATCGGGGGCTTTCCTGGACTTTGCGCCGGCAGAACGAATCTTTCAAAAACGGGCCGAGCTGTGAACCTGGCGGGCCGCATCGATGCAGTGGTCATCGGCGCATCCGCCGGAGGCGTGGAAGCGCTCACCGTGCTGCTCCCCGCTCTCTCAGCAAGGTTGCGGCCGCCGGTTTTCATCGTTCTTCACTTGCCGCGCAACCGGCCCAGCGTACTCGCCGAGATATTCGCGAAAAAATGCGCGGTCCCGGTTCGGGAGGCTGAAGACAAGGAGATGGTGGCGCCGGGAACGGTTTACTTTGCGCCCAACGACTACCACCTGCTGGTGGATCAGGGCCCGCAGCTCGCGCTCTCCGCCGATGACCCGGTGCACCATTCGCGGCCATCGGTCGACGTGCTGTTCGAATCGGCTGCAGATATCTATCATGACCGGCTCCTGGGCATCATCCTCACGGGTGCCAACGACGACGGGGCATCGGGCCTCGCGGCAGTTCACGATACCGGCGGTGTTACCATCGTGCAGCGACCCGACACCGCGCGCGCGCCGCACATGGCGCTGTCCGCGCTCAAGCTGCGGCCGGCGGACTGCGTGCTGACATTGAATGAAATCGCCGGCGTGCTGCAAACCTTGGACGCAAGTCCGACACCTATGCGGATGAGCTGAAAATATGGATACATTCGCGCTGCCCCCGATCAAGTGTTTGCTGGTCGACGACCTGGAGGAGAATCTGCTCGCGCTCTCGGCCTTGTTGGCGCGCCATGACGTGAACGTGTTGACGGCGCGCTCGGGCTCCGAGGCGCTGGAGCTGCTTCTGGTGCACGATGTGGCGCTCGCCTTTCTCGATGTCCAAATGCCGGATATGGATGGTTTCGAACTCGCCGAACTTTTGCGCGGCAGCGAGCGCACCCGGCACATCCCCTTGATATTCGTCACGGCAGGCGCGCGTGAGCAGCATCGCCAATTCAAGGGATATGAGAGCGGCGCCGTGGATTTCATTTATAAGCCGATCGAACCTCACATCATCAAGAACAAGGCGGACGTGTTCTTTCAGCTATACCGGCAACGCCAGCTGCTGGCGCTGGAGCTCAACGATCGGACTGAAACGTTGCGGCTCAACGAAATGTTTACCGCGCTGCTGGCCCATGATTTGCGAAGTCCATTGAGCGCAATTTTGGCATCAGCGCATCTGCTTCAGCGCCGCAGCAGCGACCCAGCCGCGCTGGAAGCGGCCGCCCGCGTCGTCACCAGCGGCAATCGCATGGCGAGCATGATCGAAGATATGCTGGACCTGGCGCGCGCAAGACTGGGCGGGGGCATTCCCGTCAAGCGCGAGGCGACGGATTGCAAAGCGCTGGTCGAGCGGGTGTTGCGCGAGCATCAGGCGGCAGCGCCGGATAAGCCCATAGAGGCTGCTTATGTAGGCGCTTTCAGCGGCCACTGGGATTCGGAGCGAGTCGCCCAAGTGGTGTCCAACCTGATCGGCAATGCCTTCAAGCACGGCACGCCGGCCGCACCGGTTGCGGTGCAGCTCGACGGCACGCGAGCAGACTCCGTCGTGCTGATCGTCAAGAACGCAGGCACCATACCCCCTGACATCCTCCCGCACCTCTTCGATCCTTTTCGAGGCGGCCAGCGCCAACCCGGACGCGGCGACGGCTTGGGTCTCGGGCTCTATATCGTTTCGCAAATCGTGCAAGCGCACGACGGGGCCGTCGAAGTCAAAACAGGCGATGGCGATGAGACGTCGTTTCACGTCCGGCTCCCGCGTGGCAATCCCTAGGAGGCTTCTGCACCCCTCATCAACTCGCTCATGAGTGCTTCGATCTCGGCAGCGTCAAAGGGCTTGATGATGGAACGAACATTCGCGGCCCAGTTTTCGACCCCGAAATCCAGGTCATAGCCCGATGCAAGGATGATGGGCACGCGCGGCTTGAGCTCCAAGATGCTGCGCGTGAGTTCGATGCCGGACATGGCCGGCAGGCTCACATCCGTGATGACAAGATCGAATGGGGCCGCTGCGAACGCCTTCAACGCCTCTTCGGCGGTAGCACAGGACACGATTTGGCGCTGATCCTGCGCCAACAACTCGGACGTTACTTCACGCACGACGGCGTTGTCTTCAACGTAGAGAATTCGAAGGGGCGCTGACATAGGTGTTGCTGTGGGCTCGCTAGCGTCGGAGGCGATACCAGGATGGGGGTTCAGCGTGTCTTTTGCACGAGCCAGAGGCCTGGCTTGCCTTTTGGACTGAGGCCCAGGTGCAGCAACGCTGACTTGCCTTCAAACAGCCGCGCGACCGGCAAACCCTCATGGTGGACGCGTCGCACGAAGTCCTGCAGGGCCGGGCGAGATCGCATGCCATCCACGCCTACCGCCGGCAGCCGGAGCGGTTCTTGGAAGCCAAGACTGCGGCGGCGCAACATCGATGGGAACGAGGAGGGTTCTTCCGCAACATCGACCGCGGGGGACGGAGCGCGCAGGTCCAAATGCTGCCCCGGGGCTTGGATTTGGCCCTGAGCGCGGGCCTGAACGGGGCGGTTCTGGGGCGGTGCCGCCATGGCCGAACTGAGGACGAGGAACGCTCCAGTCCCAGTCACGGTGGCCAACCCCCGTTTTGCCAAGCTCTTGTCCATGCAGGCAGTTGACCACGAAGCCAAGGTCGCCTGCATTGGGTGCGCTGACCGATTGACCGTAGGAAAGGTCTTAGCGATTCGGTATCGGTGGATTCCTACAAGCCTTGGGGCCCTCTTCGGATGGATCTTCGACTTCCGCGATCTGATGCGCGCGCATCTGTTTTTACGGTGCGTGGTGGGCACTCAAGAAATCGCTTATCCCCCGCAAAGCCGTGTCGGCTGCAGGCTCATCACCCCGTGCGCATTCTTTCTGTGCCAAAAGTAGCTGCGCCTTCATCCAATGCGCTTCAGCACCGGTAAATACAGAGCCGTCGCCGGCGATTACTCGCATTTGCCCTGGCTTATCCGGCCGCACTGAATCGACGATCCGCTGCACGCTTGAAAAGTGTTCGGTCAATGTGGGGCTGCAGTTCGCCTGAGCGAGGTTCGACAATGCCAGTAGGGCAGCAGAGGCAACAATGGAAAGAATACGGGCGGCCATGAGAGATCTCCTTCATCTATTTCAGCGCTGTGGCCATAAGAATGGCCACGGTCAAAGGTTAGATGAAGCGGTGCAAAGATCCCGTCAAAACCGGGAGGAAGCTAGTAAATATTGTGTATCAATCGGGAATAAGACTGCACAAACAGTCCTCTGGAAGGGCTCGGACGGTGCCTGGCGGCGGATCGACGCGGAGCGGTTTCGCCAAATGGGCCGGTTTGACCGGCGCCTCGAACCCCGGCACCAAGCCCTTGTAGCCGTTGGTGCCGGGTTCGTCGCGCAGCGCTCAGAATTTGTAGACGCCCTGCAGCGCAAAACCCGTCTGGCTGTCCGCAAATGGGTTGATAGTCGCGTCCGTGCTTATCGTCCTCAGGAAGGTCGCCTTATCGGACTTGTCGTAACGGGCTTCTATGCGTAACTCGAAGCTCTTCGCGGGGGCATAACCAAACGTCAACGTGCCTTCCTTCAGCTTCTGTGGCGTGTTCAATAAGCCGGAAACGAATCCTTCCTTGTCGTCCAGGTATTCGAGGCGTAAGGACACCCGCCATTGATCATTCAATGCATAGTTCGTGTAGAAGGCGGCTCCATTCCAGTTCAAGTCGGGATCACCAGCCGCATGCTGCTGCTGCTTTCCCCAGTCGTAGCTCAAAACGAAAGTCAGTGCATCCGTCGCGCTGTACGTTGCCACCGCATCGACCAATATCCTTTGAGCATCAAAGGTCGGGTCTTTGCCGACATAGGCTTGAGCCGCCAACGAGAACGTCTTGCTCGGAGTCCAAGCAACGCCCATCTCCGCGGTCTTGGAGCCTGACGTCGACAAGGACGAGGAATTCCATCCGTTATTGACGCCTGCGACGATATTGAGCGTATCGCTCGCGGCGTACGTTACGCGTACGCCCGTGTGGGTCAAAGGCTCCGCGAAGAACAGCAGGGACCGGGAAAAGTTCGTATTGCCCGTGGGAGCGATCACTTCCGCGCCTGCCAGCGTGACGTACTTGCCGGCGATGACGGTCAGCGGGCCTGCGGCATACTGCACGAACCCCTGCACTATATCGAAGGCGTTGGGATTGCTGCCCTCCGCGGCGTTCAGGATCTTCATATCTTCGCCGGCCGCGATATTCACCAAGGCGCCAAAGCCGTCTTTAGGCTGAAAGGCAAGCGTGAATCCGGCCTGATCGAGCTGGAAGCTATCATGCTTGTTGTCAAATTGGTGATAGGTGCCGTAGCCGTTGGAATGAAAATAGGACGCAGCGACGTAGCCACTCTCCGTGATACCTGTGGCAGTAAGCACATCGGAAAACGATGGTGTTGTCGAAGCGGCCGGTTTGACGGGTTCATCCGCCGCCAGGGCCGTACCGCAGGTTGAAATACTCAGCATCAGCGCCGGAGCCAGCAGCTGCTTTGTTGGCTTTCTCATACTATTCACCCCTCAATATTGTGAAACACCCAAATCGCAGACAAAAAGAATCCTCGAGGCCGGTGGCGATGGCGCCACCGGCTTGGGACAATCGCCGCTGAGTAGCTACTCCACGCTTTCGCCGTGGAGGGAAATATCCAAACCCTCGCGTTCCTGCTCTTCGGTTACGCGCAGGCCCATGGTCATGTCGATGACCTTCAAAATGATAAAGCTCATGACAAAGCCGTAAATTAACGTCGTCCCGACGCCCCAAAGCTGGGTGATCACGGAGCCGTCCGCCCCGCTGATTTCCTTGCTGGCAAAGGCGCCGGTGAGTAACGCGCCGATAATGCCGCCGATACAGTGCACGCCGAATGCGTCGAGCGAATCGTCATATCCCAACGCACGCTTCAGCGAGGTCGCCGCAAAGAAGCAAATGACTCCTGCGGCAAGGCCGATGATCACCGATGGCGTCGGACCTACAAAGCCTGACGCCGGTGTAATGGCCACCAAGCCTGCAACTGCGCCCGATGCGATCCCTAAGACGCTCGGTTTCCCTTTGACGATCCATTCGGCGAACATCCAACTCAACGCCGCCACAGCCGTCGCGATTTGTGTCGCAACCATCGCCATTCCTGCGCGCCCGTCCGCGGCGCCTGCGGAACCCGCGTTGAAGCCGAACCAGCCGACCCACAACAGGGACGCACCAATGAGCGTCAAGCTCAAATTGTGCGGCGCCATGGCCTCCTTCCCGTAGCCCACGCGTTTGCCCAGCACCAAGCAGCTTGCGAGCCCGGCTATACCTGCATTGATATGCACGACGGTGCCCCCCGCGTAGTCAAGAACGCCCTTGACGGCAAGCCAACCTGACGGCTCCCAAACCCAGTGAGCAATCGGGCAGTAAACGACGAGCGACCAAACCGACATGAACACGAGCATTGCCGAGAATTTCATGCGATCAGCAAACGCACCTGCAATCAATGCAGGAGTAATGATCGCAAATGTCAGCTGGAACATCGCATAGACGGTTTCCGGAATGGTGAGCGCCAAGTGCGACACGGTCAGCTTGTTGGCGTCTTTCATCATCGTCATGCCATTGAAAAGCGCGCGTGTTGCGCCCCCGAGGTAGGCGCTACCCGGTGTAAATGCCCACGAATATCCAATCAGCCACCACAAGATCGTAATCACACATGTGATGGCGAAGCTCTGCATCAACGTTGCCAGCACATTTTTCTTGCGGACCATGCCTCCGTAGAAGAGTGCGAGGCCTGGTACGGTCATCATCAACACCAAAGCCGTGGAGGTCAGCATCCAGGCCGTATCGCCAGAGTTGATCTTATCGGTGCCAATCAACGTCGGTTCGGTGGGACCGGCCGGAGCTGCCGCATCAGGCGCGGCAGCTTCGGCGGCCGGAGGCGCGGCGGCCTGTGCAACGGAGGCCGGCGTCTCTTCAGCCCACGCTCCGTGAAAGAAGAGCGCCATCAAGCCGAGACCAAGCAATTGAAACAGTTTATTCATCAGTGCTAATCCCCATGTAGTTCTAGATCGCGCTCGCGTCGCGTTCACCCGTGCGAATACGCACGACTTGCGCGAGGTCGCAGACAAAAATCTTTCCATCGCCGACTTTCCCGGTCTTGGCTGAGTTGATGATTGCCTCTATGACTTGTTCAGCCAGGGAATCTTCAACGGCGATTTCAATTTTCGTCTTGGGTACAAACTCGACGACGTACTCGGCGCCCCGGTAGATCTCGGTATGCCCGCGTTGCCGTCCAAAGCCACGCACTTCGGTGACAGTGACGCCTTGAACCCCCACATCACTCACGGCCTTACGAACCTCATCAAGTTTGAAAGGCTTGATAATTGCGCTAATTAATTTCATTGAACGAAGTCCCTCCCGCTGGTAGATATATCTTTTTCATCTCAGAACGACGCAGCGCATCGCCGACGGTCTAAGTGGAAAGCACCCGTCGTGCCAACATGGATGAGTTGTGCGAGATCAGTGAGTTACGGAAATGGCGGGCTTGTGCCAGCCATGCTCATGCACTTGAAAGGCGCACACGATCGAATCGCGTGTTTCATTTAGCGGCATGGATTGCGTAACGGAAGCGTTTTTGCAGAGTAAACAGGGCGACGCGAGAATATTTTGATATATCTACGAAACGCGAGTCTCGCAACAGGCGCAGCGCTATATATCTACGAAACGCGAGTCTCGCAACAGGCGCAGCGTGCAATCAAGGCAGAAAGGTGGCGCTTGGCCTAGCTCTTAGAGCTTCCGAATTTGACGCCGGTCAGCGCGTCGAAGAGATTTCGGCTGGGATACTTTTTGCAGTCCCCCATGAGTGCGGCCTCGAAGGCGCTGAGTGCGCCGGCGTCAAAGATGTGGCCGCCGGATTTCGCGACGGCGAAACCAAACAACCACATCATGATGGTGTTCGCGCTCTCGGCGTCCGATTTCACGAGATCCAGGTGGCGGGTTGCAAAGGTTTCGCATTCCAGTCCCGTCAAGTCCATCGGATTCTTGGAATCGGGTTTGACCACCGAGAGTGCATCAAAGAGGCTTTCGGTAGGGTTGTTCTTACATTCCGCATCCAGCGCAAAGCCGAAGCCGGCGAGTGCGTTTCCATACATGACGTGCGCTCCGGACTTCGCCACCGAATACCCAAACAGCCACATCATCGTATTGATGGGATCCGAACCCGGGGCCGCGGTGGGCGGGGCCATCACTTCGTTCTGATACTTCACGCAGGTCAGCGTGGCTATGTTGACTTCGGCGGCGCGGCTCATGCCGGCCAGACAGAGTGCGCAAAACAATACGGCACCGGACAATTTCATGACTCGGACCTCGAGGGTAGGACTCGTTTCACCAGCGCGGTGAAGCGCCCTGATTTTACCCAAGAACGCGCGGCATCGATATCCGGAGCGAAGTAGCGATCTGCCGCGTAGAAGGGAACATCCCGGCGAATGCCCGCGTGGACTTCCTCGAGGCGGGGAGATGATCGGGCGGGCCGATGAAAATCGATGCCTTGAGCGGCCGCCAGCAATTCGATACCGACCACGGCGGCGGCGTTGTCGACCATGACGCTCAAGCGGCGCGCCGCATGGGTCGCCATGCTGACATGGTCTTCTTGATTCGCCGAGGTGGGAATCGAATCGACGCTGGCGGGCGTCGCGATGGTCTTATTCTCCGATACCAGAGCGGCCGCCGTCACCTGGGCGATCATGAACCCGGAATTCAGGCCGCTGTTATTGACCAAGAACGCGGGCAGGCCGCTCATTTTGGGGTCCACCAATACGGCCGTGCGGCGCTCCGACAGGCTGCCGATCTCCGCAATCGCAAGGGCAAGCGTATCGGCGGCGAACGCCACCGGCTCGCCGTGGAAATTGCCGCCTGACAGCACGTCTCCGGCTTCCGTGAACAACAACGGATTGTCCGTGACGGCATTGGCTTCGATGCCCAAGGTCACGCTGCAGTTGCGAATCAGATCCAGACACGCGCCCATCACCTGCGGCTGGCAACGGAAGGAATACGGGTCCTGTACACGCGTGCAATCAAGGTGGGACGCGCGAATGGCGCTGCCCGCGATCAATTCCCGATACTCACGCGCCACGGCGATCTGGCCGGGTTGTCCGCGGACTTGTTGAATGCGTTCATCGAAGGGCGAATCGCTGCCCTTCAACGCATCGACCGACATCGCTCCGGCCACCACCGCGGCGGCGAATACATCCTCCGCTCCAAACAGGCCGGCCAACGCCAGCGCTGTCGAGACCTGCGTGCCGTTGATCAGCGCGAGTCCCTCTTTGGCCCGCAACTTGATCGGCTGCAATCCCGCGATGCGCAGGCCCTCGCTCGCGGGCATCGCCGTGCCGCGCACACGCACCTGACCCAAGCCGAGCAGCACGGTACTCAAGTGCGCCAAAGGCGCCAGATCTCCCGATGCGCCCACTGATCCTTGCGCAGGAATCAGCGGATACACCTCATGTTCGAGCAGGGCGAGCAACGCATCCATGAGCCCCATGGTGATGCCGGAGTGGCCGCGGGCCAACGCATTGACCTTCAGCGCGAGTATCAGCCGAACGACGCGGTCGGGCAGTGCGTCGCCCACGCCCGCTGCGTGCGAGAGCAATAAATTTCTCTGCAACAGCTCGAGTTGTTCATTGGGAATGCGCGTATGGGCGAGCAGGCCGAACCCGGTGTTGATGCCGTAGGCCGCATCGCCGGCCGCGACGATTTTATCCACCAAAGAACTCGCCCGTGCAATTCGAGCAAGGTCCGGCGGCGATAGTCTCAGAACCGTCGGCTGCTCATGGATGCGCCGCAAGGCTGACAGCGATAGTGTGCCGGCTTCGACTTCCAAGGCGTCGCTCACGGCTGCGCGATCATCGGCAATCGCAGTCCCTGCTCGCGCGCGCAGGCAATCGCGGTCTCGTAGCCGGCATCGGCATGGCGCATGACCCCGGTTGCGGGGTCATTCCACAATACGCGCCGAATGCGCTTCGCCGCAGGGTCGCTGCCGTCGCAGACGATCACCAGGCCGGCGTGCTGCGAGTAGCCCATGCCGACACCGCCGCCGTGATGAATCGAGACCCACGTTGCGCCCGAAGCGGTGTTGAGCAGCGCATTGAGCAAGGGCCAGTCGGAAACGGCATCGGAGCCGTCCTTCATCGCCTCCGTCTCGCGGTTGGGGCTCGCCACCGAACCGGCATCCAAGTGGTCGCGTCCGATCACGATGGGCGCGGACAGCTCGCCGCTTCTGACCATCTCATTGAATGCCAGACCCAGGCGATGACGCTGGCCCAAGCCCACCCAGCAAATGCGCGCCGGCAATCCTTGAAAGTGAATTCGAGAGCGCGCCATATCGAGCCAATGATGCAAATGCGGATCATCGGGGATCAATTCTTTGACCTTGGCGTCGGTCTTGTAGATGTCCTCGGGGTCGCCCGAGAGCGCCACCCAACGGAAAGGGCCGACACCGCGGCAGAATAACGGCCGTATGTATTCCGGCACGAACCCAGGGATATCGAAGGCTCGTGCGACCCCGGCATCGAACGCGACTTGCCGAATGTTGTTGCCGTAGTCGAACACCGGCATTCCCATGCGCTTGAAGTGCAGCAGGTATTCGACATGCTTGGCCATCGACAGCGTGGCCGCGGCCGCCGTGCCGGCAGGATCGCCCACGCGTCGTTCGTCCCACTGCTCGACGGACCAGCCTTGCGGCAGGTAGCCATTGACCGGGTCATGCGCGGAGGTTTGGTCGGTCAGCACATCCGGCTTGATGCCGCGCTCGAGCAGCGTGTTGAGCACGTCGACAATATTGCCGAGCAGCGCGACGGATATCGGCTTGCCATTCCCTTTTGAGGTCTCGAGCATCGCCAGCGCGTCGTCCAAGTCCTTCGCCTGCGCGTCGACATAACCGGTTTCGACGCGTTTGGCGATCCGGCTTTGGCGGCATTCCACGGCCAAAAGCGAAGCGCCGGCCATGGTCGCGGCCAGCGGCTGCGCGCCGCCCATGCCGCCCAACCCCGCCGTGAGAATCCATTTGCCCGCAAGATTACCGCCGAAGTGGCGCCGCCCCATTTCAGCGAAGGTCTCATACGTGCCCTGCACGATTCCTTGGCTGCCGATGTAGATCCACGAACCAGCGGTCATCTGGCCGAACATGGCCAATCCCTTGCGATCAAGCTCGTGAAAATGCTCCCAGGTCGCCCAGTGCGGCACGAGATTGGAATTCGCAATGAGCACGCGCGGCGCATCCGCATGGGTCGGGAATACACCGACCGGTTTGCCCGACTGCACCAGCAAAGTTTCCTCTTCCGTCAGAGTCTTCAGCGTCTCGACGATGCGGTCGAAGCAATTCCAATCGCGCGCGGCGCGCCCGATGCCGCCGTACACCACCAGTTCGGCGGGATTTTCCGCGACCTCGGCGTCCAGGTTATTCATCAGCATGCGAATCGGCGCCTCGGTCATCCAGGTTCGAGCGCTTAGAGTGTTGCCGCGCGCCGCGCGAATGTTTCTTGGGCTTACGGGGGCGGGCATGCTGTTCCTTTAGGGGCGAAAACGACCGGACATTTCATAGCGGGAGCTTAGGGTACAGTCAACCAGCCGCCAAGCCGTTCATTACGCGGGGAAAGCTTTCCCGCAACTGATCGTCGGCGCCGTGCCTGCGGTCTTTGACGACCCAACGCCCACCGACCATGACGTCGCAGATGGCCTTATCGGCACCCGCGAACAACAAACGATCCAAAGCCGAGCCGGGCGCCGCGCCCGCCATGGCCGGGTGCGAGGCCTCCAGAACCAGCCAATCGGCGCGTCGTCCAACCGCGATCGTGCCCACCGGCTGGCCGATCGCCTGCGCGCCGCTGAGAGCGGCGTCGCGCCACAGCCGGGTGCCGACATGCGATTCGCTTTTCGTTGCAAGAACGACCCGGCGCTTCTTGCGCAGTCGCTGCTGATATTCCAACCAGCGCAACTCCTCAGCCGGATTCACGGTCGATTGACTGTCAGAGCCGATGCACAGGCGCCCGTTCGATTCGAAGAAGCGCGCGGTATCGAAGCAGCCGTCGCCCAGGTTGGCTTCCGTGCTGATTGAAACGCACACCGTGGCATTGGCCGCCGCAATCCCGCGAAGTTCTTCCACCGTGGCGTGCGTGGCATGCACCACGCACCAGTGCTGCGTGAGGAGCGCTTGATCCAAGAGCAGTTCGATGGGGCGGCGGCCCGTCGCGCGCTCGCAGGCACGTACTTCGAGCGATTGTTCGGCGACATGAATGTGCACCGGCATGCTTGAATCGATGGCGCGCAAGGCCAGTGCGGCCTCGCGCAGATGATCGAGCGGAACCGCGCGCAGACTGTGGAATGCGGCACCGGTTCGTATGACGCCGGCGCCGGCGCCACCCCGTCGCTCAGCGCCGATACGATCTTCTATGGCCCGCAAGAAGGCATGGGTTTCCAGTGCAAAGCGCGCCTGCTCAGGCTTGAGCGCCGCCCCGCCAAAGTCGCTGCTTTGATATAGCGTCGGCAAAAACGTCAAGCCGATGCCTGCCAGGGCGGCCGCACTGCCGATCGCCTCCCACAACAGATTCTCGCCCGCGTACTGCTCGGCGCTGCCCGGCCGGTGCAGGTAGTGAAATTCCGCGACCGAGGTATAACCTGCCTTCAACATTTCGACGAACAGCTGTGTTGCCACGACCCGCAATTCTTCCGGCCCGATGCGATTCGCGAGCGCATACATGGCTTGGCGCCAGGTCCAAAAACTATCGCGCGCAGTGGATCGGTATTCGGCATTGCCGGCCATGGCGCGCTGGAATGCATGACTGTGCGCGTTGGGCATGCCGGGGATGACGATGCCATCGACGCGCTCGATCCCCATCCCGGAAATCTGCTGTAGCGGCCCTGCGGCCCGCTGCGGATCTGCGGCCGCGCCCGGATCGATTGCGGTGATGACTCCTTCGGTAGAAACCGTGACCAGCACATCGCGACTCCAGCCCTGCGGCAAATAGGCGCACTGCAAACGGTAAATAGCCATCTTGGGTATCATAACGTTGTGGGGAAATCTAAGGATATCGATTGGGACCAGCTGTGGATCGGCGCCAATATCGCGACGATGGCGGGCACTGCTCCCTACGGCAGCATTGAAAACGCGGCGCTGGCGATAAAAGGCGAGCGCATTGCGTGGATCGGCGCTGCCGCGGAAGGACAGCGGCGGGCCCAAGCCCGGGGTATACCTGTCCGCGACGCGGCAGGGATGTGGATCACGCCCGGGCTGATCGACTGCCACACCCACTTGGTCTACGGCGGAAATCGCGTGGAGGAATTTGAGCAGCGGCTCGGCGGCATGTCCTATGAAGATATTGCGCGTGCCGGCGGCGGCATCCAATCAACGGTGCGCGCAACTCGCGCATCCTCGCGCCATTCGTTGTACGAATCAGCCTTGGCGCGCCTCAAGTGTTTGATGGCGGAGGGCGTCACCACCATCGAGATCAAGTCAGGCTACGGGCTGGAACTCGCCGCGGAGCGCCGCTTGCTCGAGGTCGCGCGCGATTTGGGCGAAAATTTGCCCGTATCGGTCAAGAAAACCTTTCTCGGATTGCATTCGCTCCCCCCTGAAAGCGCCGCACAGCGTCAGCGCTTCGTGAACGAAGTCAGCGGTCCCTGGCTCAACGAGCTGGCCGCGGCCGGATTGGTGGATGCCGTCGACAGTTTCTGCGAAGGCATCGCATTCTCCGTGCCGGAGACGGCGCAATTCCTCGAGGCCGCAGAAAAACTGGGGCTTCGCGCGCACCTGCATGCCGGTCAATTGAGCGACATGGGTGCGCCGCAATTGGCGGCCAAATACCATGCGCTGTCCGCGGATCATCTCGAGTACGTCAGCGCTGAGGGCGCGCGCGCCATGGCGGCCGCGGGCACCGTGGCCGTACTGCTCCCGACCGCCTACTTCACGCTGCGACAGGCCACGCCGCCGCCCATCGCGTTGTTTCGCGAGGCAGGCCTGCCGCTCGCCGTCGCCACCGACAGCAATCCCGGGACCTCGCCGTGCACCTCGATCCTGCTCGCGATGAGCATGGCTTGCACACTGTTTGGTTTGACGCCCGAAGAGGCAGTGGCCGGCGTGACGCGCAGCGCCGCGCAGGCACTGGGTGTGCTCGAGGATGTAGGCACCATCGAGGTCGGCAAACGCGCGGATCTGGCGTTCTGGCGTATCGAGCGGCCCGCACAACTCTGTTACGGCCTCGGCGGCAATCCTCTCGCCGCCGTGATGTATCGGGGAAAAATCCGCGAGCCAGCCTCGGCACAGTGAGGGGGAGGGAAATTGCGCTCGCGACGGCATACCATGGGGTCATGGGTAGACCCCCGCACGATGATGTGTTGACGCCCGCCGAATGGCGGACCGTGCACGCCGTCAAGCATGGTATGACGAGCCGCCAGATCGCGGAACGTCGGGGGATCAGCATCGACGCGGTCAAGTATCACGTCGCAAATGCGCTCGCCAAGTTGGGCCTCGCCAATCGCAAGGAATTGCGGCACTGGCACCGCGCGCCCAAAGACAGTGCTCTGAAGGAGAAAGACGTGAATGCGCAGATCAAACTTGGCTCAATCGCTCAGATCGCAAGATCCGTGCATGACATCAAAAAAGCGGAAGATTGGTACAAAGGCGTATTGGGCCTGCCGCATCTGTATACATTCGGCAAGCTCGCGTTCTTTGATTGCAACGGAACCCGGCTGATGCTGAGCCAGGAATCGGCCGCGGTCCCCGAATCGATTCTGTACCTGCGTGTCGGCGATATCGCGCAAGCTTACGAACTCTTGAAATCCCGCGGCGTCGAATTCATCAACGCGCCGCACATGATCCACAGGCATGGCGACGGAACCGAGGAATGGCTGTCCATGTTCAAGGATCCGGAAGGGCGACCCTTGGGGCTCATGGCGCAGGCGAGACCTTAAAAGCCCGGGCGCCGATCCTGTAGTCTTTGCCGCATGCGAACTGCGACCGCGGCATTCATGGCGGCAAGCCTGCTTGCGGGCTGCTTTGCAGCGGCTGCGTGCCGCGCCGATCAGCTGCCGCCGGCGCTCGATGAAATAGTGGTGACTGCGGAACGCGCAGGCCCCGGCATGTGGCACGTGCATCGCGGTGCCGCCAACGTCTGGATATTGGGGAGCATTTCGCCGCTGCCTCGGGACATCACGTGGCGTTCAAAGCAAGTGGAATCGGTGCTCGAGAGCACCAGTCAGGTCCTCGTTCAGAAGCCCCTTGAAATCAGCATCCCGCGCATATTGTGGATGCTCATTGCGGATCGGAAATATCTGATGGTCGGCAAAGGTAAGAAGCTGAGGGATGTTTTGCCGCCCGATTTGTACCGCCGCTTCGCGGCACAGCGCAGTAACGTCGGTGAAGACGCGGACAAGTGGGAACGATATCGCCCCATCATTGCGGTTGCATTTCTGCAGCGCGACGCCTTTCATCAGGTGAATTTGTCCATGCGGCTCGATCTTGGCGCGGCGCTGCGAGTTCTGGCCAAAAAACATGGCGTGCGCGTCGAAGAGATCAAGGTTGCGGGCGTGAGCGACATGCTGGAGGCTTTGAAGACGATGCCTGCGGCGACCGAGCGCACCTGCGTCGAGGCATCGCTCACCACCATTGAAAGCGGCTTGCCCAGGCTGGTGGACCGCGCTCAGGCGTGGGCGGTCGGCAATGTCGAGCGCATCGAGAACTTGCCGGAGCTCAAAGATGTGGACGCGTGCCGCACGGCATTGGATGCCGGCAAGGGGGCGCTCGATGTCATCGGCCGCATACGCCAGACGTGGCTGGAAAACATCGAGAAGTATCTGCGATCCGCGGGGACGACGATTGCCGTGGTCAACTTGGACATGCTGCTCGAACGCGGCGGCTTGCTGGATGAACTGCGCGCCAAGGGTTACGAGGTCGATCCACCGTGAGACTTTGCGGCGGCGCCTTTAACGATGTGCATCGTTTAATGCTTGCTGCGTAGCAGCATTTACCTTGACACTCACGCGGCCGGTTCCTACAATCGCCGGCCTTTGTCTCAAGGGCACTTTGTGCCTGGCATATAGCCCGTAAATTTAAGGTTTTGCATCAATGGACCGCTCTTCACCCTAGGGGCGGCCTCTAAAGGTATTTATGGCGACGACGACCCAATTAATCCGCACCGGCCGCAATGAGCCCGCTTGGAAGTCCAAGGTTCCGGCCCTGGCGGCTTCGCCGCAAAAGCGCGGCGTGTGCACGCGCGTGTATACGACCACGCCGAAGAAGCCTAATTCGGCCCTGCGCAAGGTCTGCCGCGTACGCCTGACCAATGGCTATGAAGTTTCCAGCTACATCGGCGGCGAGGGCCACAACCTGCAAGAGCATTCGGTGGTCTTGATTCGCGGCGGCCGCGTCAAGGATCTGCCCGGAGTGCGTTACCACACGGTGCGCGGCGCGCTCGATTGCGCCGGTGTCAGCGATCGCCGGCAAGGCCGCTCCAAGTACGGCGCCAAACGTCCCAAAAAATAGCCTGTCAAGGCCAAAAGGTTTTCAATGTCCCGCAGAGCAGCAGCCCCCCATCGCACCATTCTTCCCGACCCTAAGTTCGGCAACGACATGTTGGCCAAATTCATCAACATGGTGATGGAGCGCGGCAAGAAGTCAGCCGCCGAGAAAATCGTCTACGGCGCCATCGACCGCATCAGCGAAAAGAAGAGCGGTGCAGCCGGCGTGGAAGCCATTGCTGTGCTGCAGCAAGCGCTGGACAACGTCAAGCCCGTGGTCGAGGTCAAGTCCCGCCGGGTGGGCGGCGCCACTTACCAAGTGCCTGTCGAAGTGCGAGCCAATCGCCGTCAGACCCTCGCCATGCGCTGGGTCATTGAAGCGGCCACCGCGCGCAGCGAGAAGTCCATGGCTCACCGCCTTGCCGCCGAACTGATGGAGGCTGCCGAAAATCGCGGCGCCGCCGTGCGCAAGCGTGAGGACACGCACCGCATGGCCGATGCCAACAAGGCGTTCGCGCACTACCGCTGGTAGGGGGCCGGGAAAGGGCTGCTGAGCTGGTTTTCCGCTGATTCGGCCTTATATCGATCTATCTGGCGGGGTCGCTTCGACCCCGTTGAGCGTTGCGCGAAGCGCATGAAAATCGCGAAGCGCATGAAAACGGCCTGAAAATCGCCTAGGAATATTTATCTTGGCACGCACTACGCCCATTGAGCGCTACCGAAATATCGGTATTTCCGCTCACATCGACGCGGGGAAAACCACCGCGACGGAGCGTATTTTGTTCTACACCGGCGTGTCCCACAAAATCGGCGAGGTTCATGACGGCGCGGCGGTCATGGATTACATGGAACAGGAGCAGGAGCGCGGCATCACCATTACGGCCGCTGCAACCACGTGCTTCTGGAAGGGGATGGACAAGAGCTTCCCCGAACACCGCATCAACATCATCGATACGCCGGGCCACGTCGATTTCACCATCGAAGTGGAGCGCAGTCTCCGGGTGTTGGATTCCGCCATCGCGGTGTATTGCGCAGTTTCAGGCGTGCAGCCGCAGTCCGAGACGGTGTGGCGGCAGATGAACAAGTACGGCGTGCCGCGCATCGCGTTCGTCAACAAGATGGACCGCGCGGGCGCCAATTTCCTGCGCTGCGTTGAGCAAATCAAGGCCCGCCTGCGGGGCAATCCCGTACCCATTCAGTTGCCCATCGGCGCCGAAGAAGGCTTTGTGGGCGTGGTCGATCTGGTCAAGATGAAGGCCATTCACTGGGATGAAGAGACCCAGGGCATGAAGTTCGAGTACCGCGAAATTCCGGCCGACATGCGCAAGGAGTGCGAGGAGTGGCGCGCGAAAATGATCGAGGCCGCCGCGGAGGGGGACGAGAACCTGCTCACCAAGTACTTGGAAAGCGGCTCTTTGAGCGATGAAGAGATCAAGAAGGGCCTGCGCGAGCGGGCTCTGAAGAATGACATTTGTCTGGTCACCTGCGGTTCAGCTTTCAAGAACAAGGGTGTGCAGGCCGTGCTTGACGCCATCGTCGAATACATGCCCGCGCCCACCGACAGGCCGCCCGTCAAAGGTCAAAGCGAAAGCGGCGAACCCCTGACGCGCAAGGCGGATGACGCCGAGCCGTTTGCCGCCCTGGCTTTCAAAATCTTGAATGATCCCTTCGTCGGAAATCTGACGTTCTTCCGGGTGTATTCCGGCACGTTGAAATCCGGCGATCAAGTGTTCGTGCCCAGCCGCAATCGCAATGAGCGCATCGGCCGTCTGTTGCAGATGCACGCCAGCGATCGCTCCGAAATCAAAGAAGTGCATGCCGGCGACATCGCGGCGGCCGTGGGCCTGAAGGACGTCACGACGGGCGATACCTTGTCGGACTTGGACAAGGTCATCATCCTGGAAAAAATGGAGTTCCCGGAGCCGGTGATTTCCGTGGCGGTCGAGCCGAGAACCAAGGTCGATCAAGAGAAAATGGGCTTAGCGCTGCAGCGCCTGGCGAAGGAAGATCCTTCCTTCCGCGTGCACACGGATCCCGAATCAGGCCAGACCATCATCGAAGGCATGGGTGAACTGCACCTGGAGATCATCGTCGATCGCATGAAGCGCGAATTCAAGGTCGAGGCGAATGTGGGCAAGCCGCAGGTTGCCTATCGCGAGACGCTGCGAAGCACGGTCGAATCCGAGGGTAAGTTCATTCGCCAGACAGGCGGCCGCGGCCAGTACGGCCATGTATGGCTCAAGCTCGAGCCGCTTCCACAAGGGAAGGGCTATGAGTTCGTCAATGGCATCGTCGGCGGCACGGTGCCGCGCGAATACATTCCGGCCGTGGACAAGGGCATTCAAGAAGCGGTCCAGACCGGTGTGATCGCGGGCTATCCCATTGTCGATGTGAAGGTCACGCTATTCGACGGCTCGTATCACGACGTCGATTCGAACGAAATGGCCTTCAAAATCGCCGGCTCCATCGGTTTCAAAGAAGGCTTCCGCAAGGCCAAGCCGGTGCTGCTCGAGCCCATCATGAAAGTGGAAGTGGTGGTGCCGGAAGATTATTACGGCGACATCGTCGGGGACTTGAGCCGCCGCCGCGGGCAGATCGTCGGCACGGAAGACAGTCCTTCCGGCAAAGTGGTGACCGCCGAAGTGCCGCTCGCCGAAATGTTTCAGTACTCGACGTCGATGCGCTCGATGAGCCAGGGCCGCGCGAACTACACCATGGAGTTCGCGAAGTACCAGGAAGTGCCGGGCAATGTGGCCGACGTCGTGATGAAGAAAGCTTCTTAAGATTTCCAAACGCAATTTAATTTGAGAGGTACTTGCCGTGTCGAAGGGGAAGTTTGAGCGAACGAAGCCGCACGTGAACGTGGGGACGATTGGGCATGTTGATCATGGCAAGACGACCTTGACGGCGGCGCTGACGAAGGTGATGGCGGAGAAGTTTGGCGGGGAGTTCAAGGCCTACGACCAGATTGACAAGGCGCCCGAGGAGCGCGCGCGCGGCATCACGATTGCGACGGCGCACGTGGAGTATCAGAGCGAGGCGCGTCACTACGCGCACGTGGACTGTCCCGGGCACGCTGACTATGTGAAGAACATGATCACGGGAGCGGCGCAGATGGATGGAGCGATTTTGGTGGTCTCGGCGGCCGATGGCCCGATGCCCCAGACGCGCGAGCACATATTGCTGGCGCGCCAGGTGGGCGTGCCCTACATCGTGGTGTATTTGAACAAGGCGGACATGGTCGATGATGCGGAGCTTCTGGAGCTGGTGGAGCTGGAAGTGCGCGATCTGTTGACGCTGTACAAGTTTCCTGGGGATAAGACTCCGATCATCACCGGATCTGCGCTCAAAGCCCTGGAAGGGGATGAGAGCGAGATTGGGGTGGCCTCGGTGATCAAGCTGGTCAAGGCGCTGGATGAGTACATTCCGGTGCCGAAGCGCGCGGTGGAAGGGGCCTTTTTGATGCCGGTGGAGGATGTGTTCTCGATTGCCGGTCGCGGCACGGTGGTGACGGGACGAATTGAGCGCGGCATCGTGAAGATCAACGATGAGGTGGAGATTGTGGGGATTCGCCCGACGCAGAAGACCACCTGCACGGGAGTGGAGATGTTCCGCAAGCTCTTGGACGAAGGTCAGGCGGGCGATAACGTCGGGGTGCTGTTGCGCGGCACGAAGCGCGAGGAAGTGGAGCGCGGGCAGGTATTGTGCAAGCCCGGCAGCATCACGCCGCACACCAAGTTTGAGGCGGAAGTGTACGTGCTGAGCAAGGAGGAGGGCGGCCGTCACACGCCGTTCTTCAAGGGTTATCGGCCGCAGTTCTACTTTCGCACCACCGATGTGACGGGAGCGGTGGAGCTGCCGGAGGGCACCGAGATGGTGATGCCTGGGGATAACATCAAGATTGTGGTGGAGCTGATTGCGCCGATCGCGATGGAGCAGGGCCTGCGTTTCGCCATCCGCGAGGGTGGTAAAACCGTCGGCGCAGGTGTGGTTGCCAAGGTAATAGCGTAGACTTCGGCGCCCTTGTTTTAGGGCGCTAAAGCGCCCAACTTTTCCGGGGGTCGAAGCGACCCCCTATTTTGAAGGTTAAGAGAAGATCCTTATGGCTAATCAGAACATCCGCATCCGCCTGAAGGCTTTCGATCACCGTTTGATCGACAAGTCGGCGCGGGAAATCGTCGATACGGCGAAACGCACCGGCGCAACCGTCAAGGGTCCCGTGCCGCTGCCCATCAAAATGGAGCGTTTCACGGTGCTGACAGCCCCGCACGGCGATAAGGATGCCCGGGATCAGTTCGAAATCCGCACGCACAAGCGTCTCATGGACATTTTGAACCCCACGGACAAGACCGTGGACGCCCTCATGAAGCT
>Ga0137412_10000294_pt1 | contig 34265 bp, 34 predicted proteins | sample CZODoug2_1_16fun_FD_122160 | JGI IMG/M metagenome (GOLD analysis project Ga0137412, IMG submission 122160) | Vadose zone soil fungal communities from Angelo Coast Range Reserve, California, USA - CZODoug2_1_16fungal (Hybrid Assembly) | ecosystem: Environmental > Terrestrial > Soil > Vadose zone...
TCGCGAAATTCAACACGCGGACTAATTATTGTGTTTAGCTTATTGTTTATTCTGGCTGTGTCGGTCAAATTTTTCTGAATGCCAAATTTGGCCGGCTCCCCCGTCGCACCATACCGGCGGACGGGTTGTTCCCAGCCTTTTTGCACCTGCCACAACTGACGCGATCGTGTTTCGTTGTACGCTTCTTCACCGTACTTGAACTTGGTGTTATTGATCTTCTCCTGGCCTTTGCGCGCTGCCGTGTTGTACGGATCGAGAGCGAGAACCTGATCGTATCGTTTCATTGCCAGGTCGTATCGGCCAGACTGGTAAAAACCGTCCGCCTCAGTGAGCAGTTGTTTCACTTGCTCGACCTTTTCGATGAAGGGCGGGCTCATCGTTTTGTTGAAATAACCCGGCTGTCGCAGGTGTGCGTAAAGTTCCTGCGCCGGACGACACTTGGCATCGTAGCGGTCACTTAAAACTTCGCTCAGGATCGCCTCGGCATCGGCATATTTTCCTTGAGCAATTCGCGCTTCGGCCAACACGACGCCGCTTTTGCAAAAGCCTTCCACGGCTTCGTCGTGCGCTTTTCCGGAAACGACTGCATCCGGCAGATACATGACAGCAGTTCTGAATTCTTCGTGCGCAGCGCCATAGTCTTTTGATTTCATCGCGGCCCGGCCTCGCGCCAGGGCCGCGTCGCCTTGCGTTATGCCGGCCTGACGCCTCTGCACTTCGCGCTCGGCAACGCTGTCAGGGGTTTGGGCAAAGCTCGACGCGCAAACGAGCGAAAACCCAGCCAGGATGAAACAGAAGATAACGAAGGAAGCGAAGAGCCGACATGGCCGACCCAAGAAGCCACCCTTCGTTAGCTTCGTTTCCTTCTGTTGATTACTTAGTGGATTGCAGCCGATGCGGCTGTCTCTACAGCGAACAGATTGCGGAGTAGTTCTCATAAGAGGAGTGATGGAGAGTGATTTTCATGATAGTTAAGGCGCAGCAAAACCGATCTCGATCCGCGCATTCGGTTTTTGCGTGTTCACGATTACGGCTTTGTTTGGCTCCACATCTACGAGCTTGTAATTGATCTCTTCTACGGGTTTCAAGGAAAATTCTTGATCTTTTCTCACTTCGAACTCCCGGCGGCCGCCCCAGGCATAAACGAAAGTGGCTATGGATTGCGGCGAGGTAGCGATCTTTTCCTTCACCAACGTGACCTGTGCATGGGTGTTTTTGTGTTCGAGAAGTAATTCCGAAACATCAACCTTAGTTCCGTACTGATCGCGCTGATGTTTCTCAGTGAACTTAAGGATTTTAAAATCAGTGCCGCCAATAACGTCGCCTACCTTTAAAAATTGCGTCGGTTCGCTTTGATCAATCGTGTTAAGCGCGAAGGTCCCGCCGACCCAGGATGAAAAGATGAATCGGAACGGTTCCTCGGTAGCGGACACCAAATGTAATTTTGTCAGATAATCCGGATGCGAATCCTTGTTTGTTGGATCGGTGCCTCCCTGCCACTCATCGAGATTGGTGAATCCGTCGGCGTCGGGATCTTGCTCGAGAACGTCGGCGTCCTGGATCGGTAAACCGAACTTTTCGAACCAATCATTGGGGACGGGCGCATGGACCTGCGTGTTCTGCAGTGTCGCGGGAAATCCATTAGCACCGATGAAATGTTTTTCCGGAACAAATAGTCCGGAGCGAGTACTGGATTTCCATTGCGAAGGATGCTGAAGACGCTCAGCTGCGCGATCGAGCTCCGCTGCTACAGGCGGCGGTGACGCAGTCTTTGTCGGCGGTCCGGGCTGAGCCACCAGACGATTCCCAAACTGAATGGCGTTCCACCAAATAGAGATGGCTGACAGGAAAAGGATTATCCCAGCGGCAATAAGCGCGACCCGATCGTAATGCGCCTTAATCCACTCCAAACTCTTTGCCACGATCAATCTTTAACCACGAATGAACACGAATGGACACGAATAAAATGACGAAGCACGAATGTCTAATGACGAATTAATGACGAAACCCGAATGAGAAACTGCAGAATTTCCGCCATTTGTTACCCGCGGCAGATTGTTTCCGGCGTTTTCACTGCCTTCGGCATTTGTCATTTTGTCATTCCTTCGGCATTAGACATTCGTGCTTCGTCATTGGCTCATGCACGGAGCACGAGCAAGAGTAAGGGAGCGACCCGTTCTAAAAGCCAAGCCTTAACATTTCGATCGTAGCCGAGATTTCGATGTGCTCGTTACCGACTATGAAATTTAGCGGCGCGGCTGCACCCGGCTGAGGCGGCGTGGTCTGCGGTGCTTGAGGCGGAGTTGGCTCGGTTCTTTGGCGCGGAGGACCTTTGTCCTTTTCGTTATGCACATACAGGGTGCGAATAATGAAAAATTGTCCGCTGGAATTTGCGATTTCGTTCAAGACCTTGCGTGCTGCAGCAGGTGTGGCTTTAAAAGTCACATCGACGACGTTCCGCTGCAGTGCTGTCGGCGGCGGCGTGCTTGTTTTGGCCGCCGTTCGTCCGGCGGCTGGAGATGGTGTTGGAGTCGACAAAGACTTCCGTTCTTCAGGCAACGGCGTGCGATGAAGGGAAATCACGCTGTCCACCTTGGCGCCCAGTAGAATGTTTATGAGCATCTGGACCTGAGAAAGCTCCTGCCCAAGGAGTGGCGCTACAGCTGTGTCGGGCAACCCCGTGGCGAACTCGTCAAAGCCCAGCTCGAATTTATCCGGAAGTTTTACATTGTTAGTCTGTGCTCTGTTAACCGCGGCAACGGTCGCCAGACGCAGACGCGATTGAAATTCATTGGGCGCCAGCGGCGGCGCCGGGACGATCTCCTTTTTTAGTTCGTCTTTGAACTTGTCCAGCGCAGTGTTGTATCGATCGAGGTAGCCCTGCAGTTTCCGATAATTCACGTCATTGGGAAAAGGATCGAGCTGTTGGAGACGACTCCTCTCTGCTGCCGCCTGATCAAAAGTTTGTCTGGCATCGCTCCACGTCGCCCATCTCCAATAAAGAAGGACCCCGGCAAATAACGCGCCGATTCCAAACACAATCAGAAGCGTCCCGAGCGCCCTATTTTGTTGAAACCACAACTTCATGGCATTAACCACCCGCCTCCGCCAAGGCTACGGCGTGGCAGGCTAATCGTAACTCAGGCTTCCAGCCTGACAGGTCACGCAGGCTTCCCAGCCTGCCCTTTCCCGGTGCAGGCAGGATGCCCACTCGACCAGACAGGCAGGATGCCTGTGTTACGTAAGACCAGTTCATGGCAATTTCACGGGCTTGCGCAATATGAGCTGCATCTCGTAAGGGAACGCCCACTCGGTGTCGTTTGGCACGGAGTTCGACTTGATCACGCGCTCCGGAGTTTTTGGATCGACAACAAAAAACGGCGAGCTCGCCAGGTTGCGTAAGTAATCGACAACGATTTCCTGCTGTTTCGGATTATAAAGATAAAGACCGCGCACCAGAATGCCATCGATTGACTTCGTACCGGCGGCCGCGGTTTTCGTTGCCGCTCCCGAAGCTGGCGGAGCAGTCGCAGGTGCAGTTTCTCCGACGCGTTTTTCGCCGGCGCCCAGAAGTTTTCCACCCGAGGTCGCTCCGAGCTCGGTGATCCAGATGTCGGCCTCAGGCAGGCGCGCGTTCAAATCTTCAAGAATCTGTGGCCAGAAGTCGCGATCATTGGTGGCGCTAATAAGCGGAGTCGCCACGCTGTCGAGTGAGGTGAACTGTTTTTTGAGTTTATCAAGCTGCGTTTCTGCTCCTCGCATGGAGGCGTTCTTTTGCTGGATCAGCTCAGCGGTTTCTCGCGTTACCTGCGCCGCTCGCGTGTAATACATCGACCAGCTCAGCATGGCCAGAATCACGCACGCGGCCGCGGCAATGAAGAATGGCCGACGCCGTTCCAATTCCTGCCTTCGAACAACGCTTGCCGGAAGCAGGCTAAGCTCCATTGGACAGACCGTCACGCTGCGCAGCGCCAGGCCAACCAATTCGCCAAGGAGATGCGCGGAGTGCCCGACACCCGACGCCGAGGCCGCTTCCGATACGGCTACGTTTCGAAGCGGATTGAAAAACTCGATCGGCACCTGGAATTTCTCGTGAAAAAACTCGCGCATGTAAGGCATACCCACGGCTCCGCCGCAAAGAAAAATGCGGTCCGGGCGACTTCCGTTCTGTTGTGCCCGATAATGACTGATCGAGCGCATCAACTCTGCGTGCAGCCGGGTCATGGTGCTTCGCGCCAGCTTCGAGACGCGGGCAAGGTCGCGGTCTGAAGGCTCGGCGTAAGCGCCTCCCAGACCCACAAAGGCATCTCGCTTCTTGCGAGTTTCTGCGGCCTCAAAGGATTCGCCAAATTCCCTGGCAATTGCTCCGGTGATCGCGCTGCCGCCAATGGGAAGACTGCGGGAAAAAATTCTTCGAGGCTCGATGAAGAGAACATTGGTCGTGCGCGCGCCAATATCCACCAGCAGCGAGCACTCGTTCACATTGGGATAGCTATAGCGAAACGCATTGTACAGTGCCATCGGCGCCACATCGATGGTGGAAGTATCCAGCCCGGCTTCTTCGACTCCTCCGTCGATTTCGTCGAGCAAATCAACTTTAATCGCCACCAGGACCACTTGAATTTGCTCCTCCAGGCCGCCTCCGACCAGTTGGTAATCCCAAACCACATCGTCGATTGGGAACGGAACATTTTGCTGGGCCTCGAACGCGACTATTTTCTCCAGTTTTTCCCGTTCGAGGCCGGGCAGTTTAACGAAGCGCGCAAAAACCGATTGCGCGGGCAAGGCGTAATTCACGGCGCCGTGTTTAATGTGGAGCTCGCTCATCATTTCGCGAACAGCAACCGCGATTTGCGCCCGCCGCATTTCCTCGCTGGTCGGATCGGTCGAAATCTCGCGTAAACGATAGTCCAGCAAAATCAGGCCGCCGTGCGCTTGTACGCGGAATTCTGCCAGACCCGTGGTCTGAGACCCAAGATTGAGACTGATCAGGCGCGGTGAGATTGCCATGGATTAAAATTTCCAAATCCCAAAAGCCAAATCCCAGACAAATTTCAAGCTCCAAATTTCAAAGCGAGCTGCGGCGTTAAGCACCTTCCTGTTGATTTTTGTCATTTTGAGGCCCGTGTCATACGCCGCCAGGAAATCAAATTGGCTCGGATTACCCATTCGTTCGGAGCGATGGCCATGCGCAATCTCCTTCGAATCGCGATCAACCGGGCCGCCTTCGCACGAGCAAAGACAAACACGCAGCACCAGAAATGCGACACCCCAGAAGTTGTGGAACAGATTATCACTCCACATTTTCGCCGGAACGACATCAGGCAATCGTTGGCTCGCTTTCCGGCGTGTGGAGCAAACTTTGTTCGCACAACCGCGCGTATTTCCGACCAAGCGCGAGCAATTGTTCATGGGTTCCGCGTTCGACGATACGGCCGTGATCAAGCACGAGAATCTGATCTGCGTGCACGACGGTGGAAAGCCGGTGCGCGATGACAATGGAAGTGCGATCGAACATCAGAGTCTCCAGCGCTTCCTGGATGAGTCGCTCCGTCGTGGTGTCCACGCTCGCCGTAGCTTCATCCAGAATCAGAATTGGCGGATCCTTCAACAGCGCCCGCGCAATCGAAAGCCGCTGCTTTTCGCCCACACTCAGCTTTACCCCCCGTTCCCCTACCACGCTGCTCAATCCATGCGGCAGTCGATCGATGAAGGAACGCGCGTTTGCCACGGCCGCTGCCTCCATCAATTCTTCATCCGTCGTGTTGGGCTTTCCGATTTGCAGGTTCTCGCGGATGGTGCCGTTAAACAAAAAGCATTCCTGCGTCACCATCCCGATCTGTTGCCGCAACGCGCGAATGCTGAAATCACGAATCGGACTTCCGTCGATCAAAATTTCGCCGCTATCGAACTCGTAGAAGCGCGTAAGCAGATTGATCAGCGTTGATTTTCCCGCACCGGTGCTGCCGACGAGCGCGACTGTCTCACCTGTCCGTGCGTGAAATGAAATGTCGCTCAGCGTGGGCAGCTCGCCGGAATAGCTGAAACTCACGTGCCGGAACTCAATCTCACCGCGCACCGCCTCAGGAAACCTTTTGCCACTCTCCGGCTCGCCCGCTGAATCGAGAATTTCGAAGACACGTTCTCCCGAGGCCCGTCCTGCCTGCACCAATTGATTGAGTTCATGCAGTTTCCCTATTGGCTCGTAGAGAAAACTCGCGAGAACAAGAAAAGCGCCCAGATCGCCCAACTGCAAAGCGCCGGATAAAATACCGCGCGCCCCCACGGCAACCACCAGTAGTACGCCGAGCGAGCCGAACAAATACATTGAAGAATGATAAAGTGCCCACACCCGCGTGACGACGAGGCTGGCGCGCCGCAACTCGTCACTCTCCCTGTTGAAACGACGATCTTCCTCAGGCTCACGTACAAAACTTTTGATCTGACGAATTCCGGAAAGATTGTCGTGCAGAAGCGAATTCATGGACGAAGCGGCCCGGCGATGCAGTCGGTATCGCCGGTGCGCCGTGAGCGTGTACCAAAGCGCGCCACCGGCCAGGAACGGCACTGGCACGAGCGCGACCAGCGTCAGTTTTGTGCTGAGGTAAAACATTCCAGCCACCACCACGACGACCTGCAATATCGCCACCGTGCCTTTCTCGATGCCGTCAATCAGGACGCGCTCGACCGAGCTTACATCTTCCAGAATCCGCGTCATCAGATCGCCGGTGGCGCGATTATCGAACCAGCGCAGTGGTAGAGTTTGAATGTGGGAATACAGATCGCCGCGCAGATCGAAAATGACTTTTTGCTCGAAGGTGTTGTTGAGCAACAGACGAAGATAGTCCAAGCCTCGCTGAACCAACATGGCGAAAGCCACGAGAATAAGCAGCGGGAACAAATGTTCGGGGTGGTGACCGGTGATGACGTTATTAAGAATATATTTCGTCGCCGCCGGAGGGACGATCACCATGAGGGTGCCCACGATTGCGCAAGCCAGCGTCGCGCTCGCCAGCATCGGATAGCGTTTTAGATAAACAAAAACGCGCCAGACTGTTTTCATTTCCCTTGAAACTCAGTGACCTGACCCAACTTTCAAGCCCTGATGGCTTCAATCGATTTCAAGCCGTCATCAAATAATGCGGTAATCTTTCAGTTCTTTGAAGAAGGTCGCGATGGCAGTCTTGACTACGACGACCGTGGGAATAGCGAATAACATGCCCCATAAGCCCATGATGAGAGAGCCGCTGATAATCGCGATAACAACCACGAGTGGATGAACGTTCGCGGCGCTGCCAAGGACAAAGGGCTGAAAAACAACGTCGTCCAGTACATGCACAATCACGACCAGGATCAGCACATACAACGCCAGATCATTCGGATTCAGACCGGGAATTAGCGGCGTCACGTTCTCCGCGATCAACGCATAACCAACACCAATCACCAGGGCGATGACCGTTCCCAGGAAGGGAATGGCGTTGAGAAGTCCGGAAACCACGCCAATCGCGACGGCGATCCCCAGGGGAATCCCAAGGAGCATCAATCCCAGCGTAAGGGTCAGGCCCACCAGAAAACATTCCAGCAATGTCCCGCGTAAATACCTGCCGATAGCGTCGTCGAGTTCGTCAAGAACCGTGAGCGACAGCTCAAAATAGCGATTGGGAACCAGGCTGATAAAGAAGCGACGTATCTGGCCGTTATCGAAACCGAGAAAGAGAAAAATCAATGGCGCCAAAATCCATGCGGAAATCTTACTCTCCAGATTGGTGCCGTCCTCTGCGGCCGGAGGCTGAGCCGGAGCGGCCGCAACTGGCGCCGCAGCCGACTCCACTCCGGCGGAAAGCTTTTCCGGAATCACATATTCCCTGGTCTTTTGGTTCGTCCAAAAGTAATCAACGAATTTACTTTGGATGGAAGGTTTGCCGTTGTATCCCGCGGCATATTTCAGGAACAGATCGCGTTCCTGCGAATTGAGTTCGAGTGATTGATTGACCTTATCCATCAGCGGGCCGACTTCTTTTTCGATCAACGGCGTCACCGCGTTTGATTTTCCTTCCGGCGACTTCGCCACCAGCTGCCGGTATCTTTCGTTCAGTTTGTATTTCAGGCGGACCTTGAATTCGAGTTTCTGCTCCTCGTCCGGAATGTGTTTGCGCAGAGTATTGAAAGCGAAGAACACGACTACACCAATCGCTGCGAAGGAACAAAGGACCCGAAGCCCGTGAGGCAGCCATCGGATCCTAAAGCGATCTTTCACCGGACGGAACACGAAGGCCAATAAGCAACCCACGATGATCGGCAGAATGAGACCGCTTAACTTCCAGATCAGGAATCCTCCCAGGATCAGGGCCAGCGCCGAAAATATGAGATAAAAAACTGTGCGCCGAACTTTGCGCTCTCGCTCTTTCTCTCCGAACTCCTGGCCGTTGCTCATCCTAATCCGGCCGTATCGACGGGAGTTTTCCTCTGCACCAATTCATTGGTCAAACGAAGGCGATCGCCAACCATGCCCGCAAGTGAGCGATAAATCTGGCAGGCAGCTCTTGGATGCCGATGAACAAATTCGTTAAGGTCGTTCCGATAAAGCGCCAGCGTCCGAGTCCGTTCCAACGCCCGTGCGTCGGCCGACCGCGGCGTTTCATCGAGCAACGCCAACTCGCCGAAGAAGGCGCCCGTTTCCAAAACGGCCAGACGCGTCGTGCTAGTCTCGCTGAAAATTTCTATTGCCACTTTGCCATCCAAAATCAAAAAGAGCGCTGCTCCCGGTTGTCCTTTCTCAAAGATTGTTTCATCGGTGTCATAGGTGCGTTCAAACATGATTGCAGAGACACTTTTAAGCTGCCGATTCGAGAGCCGGTCAAAGAACGGAACCGTCTTCAGGAATTGAATACGATTCAATTCAGGGCTTGAACGTTTCCAGCGTCCGAGCGTTTCCCACAACAACTTATCTGCGGCGAATTTTTGAGCCGACATTGGTACTAATTCGTTGAACGACTTCGACCAGCGGGCTCAATTAGAAACCTCGCGTCCTGGTTGCGGCGATGGTAGTAAGGATCGCTTGCCCATTTCAATCGAAAAGATCGGAGCATTCTGCTCCCTAAATGTCGGGTGATTCGGCATGATCCTCGCCGTTGCACGGATTGGACTGGCTTTCGCCGGCGCTGGCTGATCTTATTCTCGTGTTTCGACTGATTTTTGAGAAACGCAGTTGGAAGCACTTGCCCGCTGTGGATCGCGCGAACAAGATTGACGCTGAGCAACAAAAAGAATCCAGGGTAGCTCAGTGGTAGAGCGGTCGGCTGTTAACCGATTGGTCGTAGGTTCGAATCCTACCCCTGGAGCCACTGTTTGCGTTCTGGGTGTACGTCCTTCAAAACCCAGCCAGAAATTTCTAATCTCCGGCTATTCTTCGACTACGGCGAACCGCGCGAAATGCGCGACGGCTTGCGCCGCGAAAGCGTACCATGAGAGCCGTTCGCAGACGTGCCGGTCGCACTTGTCCGCGCCGGCGTTCGAGCGGAACGCCTACTCTTTGAGAATTCAGCCGGAACCGTCTCGCCCCGCAGGAACCGCTGCAGAAGTTGCCGGGCGCGTCGTTCGTTTCGTCGTTCGTTCCACCACCGATTCATACGAGAAGGATGCGGAAAGATCAAAAACCGGCGTCCATAAATGCTTATCTCCGCAAGAAAAGGCAAGTCGCGGAAGCCGAAGCAGCGCGCGACGTTCTTACCGAGCAGGACAATCCGCTCCACGCGCCAATCCAATAGGACGTCGGCGGCTTTGACGTTGCCTTTCGCAAGATCGAACGGATCGCCTTTGCCACGCTTCCCGTTGTAGTGCGTATTCAGGTGCCTCCGGCGACACGCGATCAGTTCGTCGTAACTCATTCCGGCGAGTCGCGCGATCTTCTTGCCGTTTGGGCCGGCTAGTGGCTTGCGCGGGTCGCCGCGGCGCGACGGCGCTTGGCCGACCAGCCCGATCTTGTGTGTCTCGATCTTCTTTCGTTTCATGATGCGGCCAGGTCACGATAGACCGACTCCGGACATTTGCGAAGGAATCTGTTGTGCTGCTTCCGAAGAAGCGCGTCCAGTGTCTCCGCGATCAATGGTTGTTTCGACGGGCAAACAATCTGGACTCGCCGGGCGGGATGCGCAGATCTACACGGGTGGAAAAAAAAGAACTACGCAGTTCCAAATAACAAGGCATCTGCATCTCTCCCTGCTCTCGCGAAACGGTTCCGTAGGGATGCCAATTAGATCCAACCATCAAATCAAGCCGACGGCGCGTGATCAAATGATTTGTCAGCACGCTTGCAAGCGGCCCCGCCCGTGGCTTATCTCTTTTTTGTTAAGCCTCTACGCCATGTCCACCGACAAGTCTCAACAGCGAGATGAATTGCTTAGCACGGTACGTGATGCCTTGCGGCGAGCGGAGCTTTACTGCGCCAGGACCCGTCGTTGGGATACGCTCTTGTTGATCATCAGCATCCTCTGTGGAGCAGTGGCGACTGTTCTTGCCGGTGGGACGATTATAGGTGGCCAGCCCGCACTGGAGGCTGTCGGCGGATGGCGGATTCTGTGTTCGATTGTTGCACTGTTAACGGCATCAGGCACCGTCGCTGGCGCCCTGCACAAAAGCTTTCAGATTACGACCCGTCTTTCGAGCGCCGAGAGGTGTGTCGCACGACTTAGAGCACTCGACGCCGCCATTGCAGCCAGCGATTTACCAATTAACAACGCATTGGAGACATTCCAGCATATCTCAGAAGAGCACGCTGCTTGTTTAACCTGACAGGACATAACCTCGCCATGGCTAACTCTGTGTGCGGACGGCCCACTATGATGGCTCAGGTCTTTCTCGTTAGACGACAACGCGCGCATGGCAAAGCAATGCTTCTCGTTACTTCAGCGCAGATAATCATGCGCATTGCGAAGATAGAGAACAAGATCGTGGCCGTGGCCGCTCGGGAATGGTTTGCCGTCGATTTTGAATCCACAGTCGAACGCGAAACTTAGGACGCGCTCATCGGCCCGGGTCGTCGCGAAAATGTTCTCGTTCTTCGCGAAAGCAAGTAACTCACCGACGATGCGAGTCGAGAGCCGTCGTCCTTGGTACGATTGAGCCACAACAACCCAGCCCAACTCAACAAGATATTGGTCTGCTGAAACAGTCGCTCGCGCATCGGCGAAGACCTTACTCCGGTACTCTGGCCTGGGATGTTTCAGAGCGCCTGCTCCGACTAGGTGGTCATCTAACCCCCGTAGGAACAACAGGCGAGACGCGTTGCGGATCCGTTGCGCCAGGCCTTCTGGATTAACTGCGCCGCCTGCGATCACAAGCTTCTCGAACTCAGCTAACGCCTGCCCTGTGCAATCTGAGGGCAAGAAGATTGACGATCTTAGCATCGTAGCGTCGAGTTACTTCGCTTTCGAATGCAGAGCGGCGCCTGCGGCTATCTTGGAGCTGCGAACGAACGAAACCGGACGCTGCGTCCATTTGCATTCCATTCGTCGTATGACGCGCCGGCTGTGATCTGGAATTTGTCGTTGCCGACCGTGCCAACAATATATGTCTCCCACATATCGCCGCCACCCTTCCCGCTCCATCGGCCGTATAAGAAGCCCACTTCGCCACCGGAATAAATTGGATTCGCCGATGAGCTGAGCATTTCGTCGGGCGAATCTTTCGGGTCTGCCCCAAGAGCCTTTCCATCCGTAGCATGGACCCGGCCAGCACTTGGCCTTTGTGCCGATGGCTGGACACCGCTGAGGAATACGGCCGGCAAGAAATCGGCCGACCCAAATCCCAGCTGAACCCATGACCTGGCGAAGCCGTAGCTGGGGCCTACTATCCCGTTACTTAATTCCGGGCCGTCCAACCAAAGCGGCACCGAGCCGTTATGGAGCAGAAGTGAATTCTCGGTCGCACCCAAAATTTTTGGTCGATAAAGGCTCAGCGAGAAAGGGGCGCTTGATGTGCCAGCGGAGCGCGACTGTTCGCGTTTGGTCGAATGATGTGGCTGTTGCGCAACAGCGGGCAACAACGCACCGAGCAAACCCACGGCGACGCAAACAGCGCGCTTAACCATGGTGCAATTCACATCTAAATAGCGACAAATGCCAGTAAAATCTTTGCGCATGCGCACGCAATCTCCGTAATTCGTTACCCGAAATTTGTGAATCGTGGTTCGACGCAACCCGCCTGAGGCGGGTCACGTTTCAACCAATCACGGCGGCCCGCCAACGCTCACGATTTAACGATTCAGCGAGGCGAAGCCAACGATTCCTTAAAATATTCAATCGTCGTCTTAATTCCTTCTTCAAAATCCACGCGCGGTTGCCAATGGAGGACTTCCTTTGCGCGGACAATATTCGGTTGGCGCACTCTCGGATCATCGATTGGCAACGGTTTGTATTCGATTGTGGATTTTGTTCCGGTGATGCGAATGATTTCGTCGGCAAACTGTTTGATCGTCATCTCGCGCGGATTACCAATGTTGACCGGCTCATGAAAATCGCTCATGGCCAGCTTGAAAATTCCGTCGATCAAATCGGACACATAACAGAACGAGCGCGTTTGTGAGCCGTCGCCAAAAACAGTCAGCGGCTGGCCATTGAGTGCCTGTCCGATAAACGCCGGCACCACGCGTCCATCACGCAATCGCATTCGCGGTCCGTATGTGTTGAATATGCGCACGATCCTGGTGTCCACGCGATGATAGCGATGATATGCCATCGTCATTGCCTCCGCGTAGCGCTTCGCCTCATCGTATACGCCGCGTGGCCCGATTGGGTTCACATTCCCCCAATAATCCTCCTTTTGCGGATGTTCGAGGGGATCGCCGTACACCTCCGATGTTGAGGCAAGAACGAACACGGCCTTTTTGTCCTTGGCCAGCCCCAGAGTATTGTGCGTGCCGAGCGCGCCTACTTTCAATGTAGGAATCGGGAGTTCGAGGTAATCGATCGGACTGGCCGGGGAAGCGAAGTGAAAAACGTAATCGATTTTCTCTTCCGGCAGAAAAATGAAATTCGAGACATTATGTTTAATGAATTTGAAATTCTCGTTCCCGGCCAGGTGGCCGATGTTCGCTGTGTTGCCGGTGATCAAATTGTCGATGGCAATAACGCGATGCCCTTCCGCCAACAATCGATCGCTCAAATGCGATCCCAGAAAACCGGCGGCGCCGGTCACGACGGAAACAGGCTGAGAATTCTTTGCGGCCATTGCGCCGTTTATTTAATGTCGGCCGTGCGAGTTTACCAGCAGGAAGTCAGGGGAAAAATGTCGAATGACGAATGACCAATGACGAAGGAAGTCCGAATGCTCTCGCCTTCGCCAAGCCTTCGGCGCGACAGGCAAATGACGAAAAGGCATGCAAAAGTTTCCTTTTTGTGATTTGGAATTTCGTCATTCCTTCGTCATTCGACATTCGTGCTTCGTCATTTCCTTATACGCTCGATCTTGCACGATGAACTAGCACATGTTCGCTTTCACACTAAAGATTGACACTTACCCATGCGTATTCTTTCCGGCATACAACCCAGCGGTACCCTGCACATCGGCAATTATTTCGGCATGATGAAGCCGGCTATCGCGCTTCAAGCCGAAGGCGAAGCACTCTATTTCATTGCCGATTATCATGCGCTGACCAGTGTGCGCGATCCGGCTATTCTTCGCGAGAATATCCGGCGCGTCGCGATCGATTTTCTGGCGTGCGGACTTGATCCAAAGCGCGCCACGCTTTTTCGGCATTCCGACGTTCCGCAAGTGACCGAACTGGCCTGGATCCTGTCGACAGTCGCGCCGATGGGTTTGCTGGAACGCGCGCACTCGTACAAAGACAAACTTGCCCGCGGCTTATCCGCCACTGTCGGCTTATTCAGTTACCCGGTGCTTATGGCTGCGGACATTTTGATTTACGACAGCGACGTCGTGCCAGTCGGCAAAGACCAGAAGCAGCACATCGAAATGACGCGCGATCTCGCCGTAAAAATGAACGAAACCTTCGGACAGCAGGAGCAGGACGGGCAGATCTTCAAGCTGCCGGAAGCGCGCATCCAGGCTGCGACACAGACCGTCCCAGGAATCGACGGCCAGAAAATGAGCAAAAGCTACGGCAACAACATCGACATCTTCGGCGACGAAAAGGAAATGCGAAAACGCGTAATGAGCATCGTGACCGATTCTACGCCGGTCGAAGCGCCGAAAGACCCAACAGAATCGACAATCTTCAAACTCTACTCGCTGGTCTCGTCCAAGGACGAAATCGCGGCGATGCGCGAACAATTCCTAAAAGGCGGAACCGGCTACGGCGATTTCAAGAAGCAGCTCTTCGAAAAGCTTTGGGAATATTTCGCGCCAATGCGCAAACGTCGCGAAGAAATTCTGGCCGATAAATCGTACATCGACGACGTTTTGGAAAAAGGCGCGGCCCGCGCGAATGAAATCGCGGATCAAGTCATGAAACGCGTCCGCGAAGCGGTGGGCCTGCGCTAGTGGCCAGACTTCGGATGGCTCGCCCGCTTCGCACGCACCTCGATCTGCCGGGTTTCAGCCTCAGCTGCCTTTAGGTCCTTGGCCTTTGTCACGTACGTCAGGATTGAATTCCAGAATCCTGAACCGCCGCTGGCCAACAGGCCAAGAGCTAACGTTCCGGTCCAGTCATCCGGAATGCCTACGCCTTTTGGGATCGCTGCGCTAGCCAGCCAGGCAGTGGTTATACCTGCGATTACGGCAAGTATCTGAAGAGCGGCCTTCCTCCATCCTTCTTCGGCCGGTTTTCGTCGCTGTTGATTGAGCCAGGGAACAAGCCCCTTGATGATATCGACGAGCCGCTCCGAGGCTATACTGAGAGCGATAAGCAATGATATGACGGTTGTTAGTTTGGTCGTGTCCATAAGCCAACTTTCTGTGCCCGGATTGAGTCTCTCTTGTCAATCGGGAAATGAAAACGAGGATATCAATTGAACAGTGACAACTATTCGATTTCACGTCATTCCAAACGCCAGGGTCGATAAGGTGATCGGCGAACATGGCGACGCGATCAAGATCAAGTTGCGAGCCCCAGCGGTTGAAGGAAAGGCGAACACCGCCTTGCGCAGATTTTTGGCCGAAAAATTGAGCATTCCTCAGCGCGCAATCGTCCTGGAACACGGTGAGAAATCACGCGACAAAGTGATTCGCATCGAAGGGTTAGCCGAAGAGGCGATTCGCAGATCCCTGATGACACGAACTTGGGTTGAGCCCCGATCAGGTCACAGTCACGGTATCGGCGTGGCGCTTGGCTGAGCGCGCGACTGCCGCTCAAGGCGCCTGCGCACGTCATCCAGCTTCGATTTCACACGCTCTGGCGGCGCCAATTCGTAGGCGCGCGAGTATTCGAGTTCCGCCTGATTCAGGTTTCCCATCTGCAAATAAATGTACCCGAGATATTCGTGTCCGTAGTAATCCTCGGGATGCTCTCGTACGATGTTCTTCGCCAAGTTGAGAGCACGCTCGTAGTCATATTGGCGGACCGCTTGTTGGACGCCGGACCATGGACTGGTGTGCCGCGGGACTTCGAAAACGAGACACACTGCGACTATCAAAATAAAGATGGCGAGAAGCAGCGTCCATTGGCTGATATGATGAAGTTTGCGAACGTCAGAGAGAATTTGCTGGTTAATATCTTTCTTTTGGTTCGGCCTCTCATCGGCAATGCCTGGATCGAAATCTTCTGGAAGCTCGGGCCCTTTTGTTTTGAGAATGCGCGCTGCCTCTTCAGCCTGGTCTTCGGCGACGAGCAGCCGAATCGGCATTGCCAGCGGACCGCCACCGTAAAGATTCACGTTTTCATCCGCCAAACTGCAAAAGATTTTATGATCATCCAACAGCGACTTGGCAATCGCAGCTTCCGCTGGATTCGAATAGGCGCGCAAGGTGACCATGACCTAACGACTTGGTTTCCGCCCAGCGAGCTGTTTTGGAGCGGTATTGCGCCATGCGGTACTGAGCGCTTCGCATACTCTGTCGATTTTCGTCTTGGGTAAATGCACGCTGGTGTTTCCGCGCCACCCCCACGCGCCTTCAACAGGTCGAAACATATCTGGATTCGTTTCGACAAATTTTCTTTGCTCTTCAGGCGTCAACTTGATCATCCCCGACTCTTCATCGGGATAACCAAGCATTGCGAAAATTTTGCCACCCACGCGGCCGCGGCCAGCGGCAGTGCTGAAAGGCGTTTCAGGATTGATCGCCGGATCATGCGCTTCGATTTACCAGAAACACACTGCATCGGGCGATCTATTTCGACAAATCTCAGCGACCTCGGGTTTGGCGGGCTGGTTTGGTTTGCTCTTGGGGTTTTGTTTGAGTAGCCGCAGCACTATCGCGGTAAAACAAAACGCCGTGTGCTCTCAAATTGCTGATGAGCGCGTGCAGATCGTTAGCCATCTCTTGATTGTTTAGGAGAGTCGCCACCAAACCTTTCCCCTGTGAGGCGCTGCGAAGGACCTTGCGCGTATCGGCGATCGCATCCTGCAAACCGTCGGCCGCTTTTTTTGCCGAAGCCATTGTGGAATCCGCCTGCTCGATTACTCCATCCAGTTTTTTCGAGGATTCTGCCAGTGCACTGGTTGCCTGGTTCAAATGCTCCATGCTTGCCTTCAGATTTTGCGTGTTTTCGGAGGAAAGGGTGTCTTGGTTTAATCTTTGCACGGTTCCACGAAGATCGGTTAACAGAGCACCACCCTCTCGTGTGATGTCGTCGATACCAGTCTCACGCACGCCGCTGATAAGGGTGTTTGGCGCCAGGAAGGCCTTTGGCTGCCCAGGCGGCATCACGACGTTTACGAAACGATCGCCCAGCAGACCGGAACTTCCGACGCTGAATTTGCTACCCTCAGGGACCTTAATGTAATCATAAATCTTCAGCGGTACATCCACACCCTGGCCTTCGCGAACCATTCGCGGACCACCGGAGACTTTTCCGATTTTGGCCCCCGCGAGCAAGACATCGGAACCTTTTAACAGGCCGCTCGCGTCACTGAAGCGAACCGTGAGCGGATAATATATTTTAAAGCCTTCTCCCAGTCGGCCGAATTGCACGATCAGCGCGCCTAGCATCGCCAACCCGACGAAAACAAACGCGCCAACTTTAAATTCCAGACCTCGTTCGTGCCGATTCATTTTGAAATAGATTGTCGATCTTGGCGGCTTTTTCGCAAGGAGCGGCGATTTCCAAGTCGCCCTGTCTTTGCTTGGCGCCTAGGAATCCGCGGCGCACTGTTCAGAGCGCCCGAGCAGGAAATCCTGAATAAGCCGATCGGTCGAACGCTGAAGCTCACTGGGAGTCCCGTGAAAGTAAATGCGTCCCTCATGCAAATAAGCAATCCGGTCGGCTACATCGAACGCGCTTTTCATATCGTGAGTGACGACGACACTGGTCATTCCAAAGCGCTGTTGCAGCCGGCGAATTAATCGGTTGATGCTGTCCGCCACTACCGGATCGAGCCCGGATGTTGGCTCATCATACAAGACGCAGGAGGGACGGCGAATGATGGAGCGCGCCAGCCCCACTCGCTTTTTCATTCCGCCGCTTAAACTCTCCGGCATCTTATCTTCCTGCCCCTCCATTTCCATCACTTCAAGCATCTCGGCGACTTTTGCGTGCAAAACGTTCGGGTCGCGCTCGCCAGCTTCGCGTAGTGGAAATGCAATGTTGTCCTCCACGGTCATGGAATCGAAAAGCGCGCCGCTTTGAAAAAGAATGCCTATCTTCACGCGAATCGTCCCGAGCTGACGCTCATTCATTCCGATGATGTTTTGGCCATCGATCCATATTTCACCGGCATCGGGAGCCATCAATCCCACGAGGTGCTTGAGCAAAACGCTCTTACCGCCGCCACTGCGTCCAATGATGGCAAGGGTTTCACCGGTCCGGATCTCAAGATCGACGCCGCGCAAAATTTCCTGTTGCCCGATCCTTTTTGCCAATGAACGCACCGCGATCATCGGCGACGAATTATCGGCGACCAGATGAGGTTTAGTGGAAGCCTTTGGGGATGGCGGCGCTTCGATCATCGGAACACTCAAACTCTTCACTCTCAACCCGCAACACTCAACTGCCACACAACCCTACTGGTATCCCGCCGGATAAATGATGTTCATCAACATCGTGAGGAAAAAATTGGAGATCAAAACCGCGAGCGACGAGTTTACAACCGCCTCAGTCGTGGCGCGGCCGACACCGACAGCACCTTCGCGCGCGCTCAATCCTTTTTGGCAACTGATGAAAACAATTAGAATCCCAAAACAAAATGCTTTCGACAGGGCCATGATAATGTCGCGATTACGCGTCCAGCGCACCATGTTCGCCATGTAATACGTGCCATTGATCTCGAGCAGAAAAATTGCGATGAAATAGCCGGCAGCGATGCCGACAGCGATACATTCCGCCACCAGCAGCGGCATGGATATCATCATGGCCAGCGCTCGCGGCACGACCAGATAATCGGTCGGATAAACTGCCAGCGCTCGCAACGCATCGATCTGCTCAGTCACTTTCATTGTGCCGATTTCCGCCGACATGGCTGCGCCAACGCGACCTGCTACCATTAATGCCGTGAGCACCGGGCCAAGTTCGCGACAGATCGATACCGATACGACTGCGCCGGTAGCCGATCCCATTCCAATCTTGTTAAATTGAAAGAAGGTTTGAGCCGCGAAGACGGCGCCTGTAAACGCCCCCGTGATCACCACAACAAGTTGTGAAAGCAATCCAATCTCGACGATTTGGTCGAGAAATAATTTCCACCGGAGCTTGTGTGTGAAAACGCAGCGAAATGTGTCGGCTGCAAGCAAAACAAGTTCTCCCAAATATTGAAAGAATGAAAGGAGCGCCCCACCGAGGGCGTTAAAGAGGCGGGTGATCATCGGTTAAGTACTCCACCAAATTCGATGCACGAAGCGATGCCAGATCAGAAGGAAGACTTCAGAAGTCTAGCGGGGTCACTATTCGGTTCTCACATTCTTAATTCTCAAGCAGTCAGCGGCTCTGTTTTTGTTCTGGGGCGAAGCTCCGACGGAACGGCGCCGATAAACAGAGGTTCCAGTCCGAGCTTGAGAAAAATCGCCCGAATCTCACGCAAGCTCAATGTTGGTCGGTCGAACTCGAAGTATACAAGATCGTGGTTTGTATCAATCTTGTAATGAAGACCTGCAATTGGCTCGAGTTGAAGGTCCAGCTCCAGGATTTTGTTCAGATCGCGCAAACCCCGCGCATACACTTCCAGTTCGATCATAACAGCCGGGAAGGTAACGGGCCGGCCGTCTCAGCGCAATTGTTTAGCACTTCGTTAGTTTGCACCAAGCGCAAAGCTGCGATAAAAGATGTGCACTTGAAGGAATGAGACGCGTCACTCGCTTTTTGCTCGCAGGCAATCTATTGCTCGGCGCGGCGTTTTTCGGCGCCTGCGAAACCGTTCCCCAGGGGATTCAACAAGCCAGACTCGAGATGGTACAGAACATCGCAGCCGAACCCGCCGGGGATTATTTTATTGGACGCCGTTATTACAAATCCGATTACAAGTTCTGGGGTTACATCCGGCGGCCGGGCCAACCCTGGAGCACGGCAGAATTAGTGATGTTGAATGAAAAACAGAAACTTGCTCCAGATCGCGAGCGTCTCGATTTCGGCAGCGATAACAATTACGAATACAAACTCTACGGTTACTTTAGCGGCGACAAGGTTTATGAACCTGCCAGCAATGGAGTTTATCCTGAGTTCGTCTTGAAGGGCTACCAACTAATTTCCACGAACCCGCCGGCAATTTTCAAAAGTCAATTCCGTGGTCATGCCACCGCGGAAGATCTCCGTTACGTGGTAGAAAAACCGGAGTGAAATGACGAATCAATGACGAAACACGAAACGCGAATTTTAGAGGTGTACGCACTTTCGCAAGATAATTTCGCCATTCGGATTTCGGGCTTACTTCGTCATTTGTCATTCGTGCTTCGTCATTTGCGATGACACAAACTACCGATGCGACAACAAGTCGAGATCCTCTTGCTGAAGAATTCCTGCGCTATCTCGCAAACGAGCGAAATGCTTCGCCTCGCACGTTGAAGGCATATCGCCAGGCACTGACCGCTTTTCGCGCTGAAAACCAAACGCCGTGGAAAAGATGCCGGGGGGACGATTTTCGCGATTACTTATTTGTAATTGCGAAGCGCGGACAGGCGCGTTCGTATGTGCGGTTACAATTCTCAGCGTTGCGCACGTTTTATCAGTTTCTGGCAGCTCGCAAAGGATTGCGCGGTAATCCAGTGCGCGAAGTACAATTGCCAAAAATCGAGAAGAAACTGCCGCTGGTCCTCACGCGCCAACAGGTCGAAGAACTCCTCGCTGCCCCAACGCGCGAGAAGAAGAGCAGATCAGCGCCACTTTGGATGCCTCTGCGCGATGTCTCCATTATGGAATTGTTCTATAGCAGTGGCTTGCGGCTTGGCGAACTGGCTGCGCTCGACGTGGCTGAGGTCGATCCTTACACAGAGTCTGTTCGCGTATTTGGCAAAGGCCGCAAGGAGCGGGTCTGCCCGGTGGGTTTGCCTGCTCTGGAGGCGATCTCACGTTATCGCGCCGCAGCGAACGTGCATTCGGGACCGTTATTCATTAACAAGGCGCGAAGGCGAATATCGCCGCGTTCGATCTGGCTTGTCTTAAAACGCTATGTTCGTCACACATCAATTCCAATTTCAATCAGCCCGCATAAGTTGCGGCACAGTTTCGCGACGCACATGCTCGATCGTGGTGCCGATCTACGCAGCGTTCAGGCGTTGCTCGGGCATGCCAGCCTTTCGACGACCCAAATCTATACTCATGTTACAACCGAACGGCTAAAGAAAGCCTACGCGGATGCCCATCCGCGGGCGTGATTTCGCCAGGCCTTGGCCCCAGACGAGCCGAAATCGCTAGCTCGCTGCAGGCGCAGCCGCGCTACTTTGCGGCTCAGTGACGTGGAAGCTAAGTTTGCCATCAGTGACCATAACTTCGACGTGATCGCCCGCCTTGACGTTGCCGCGGAGTAATTCTTCCGCCAGCGGATCTTCGAGGTAGCGTTCCACAGCGCGACGCATCGGCCGTGCTCCATATTGGGGATCGTATCCTTTCTCGATGAGAAATTCCTTCGCGCTTTCCTTCAATTCAATATGGACTTCCTTGGCTTTGATGCGTGTCAGTACTTTGCCCACTTCCAGTTCTACGATTTGCAACAGCTCCGGTTTGCCAAGCGAATGGAATACGATGATTTCGTCGAGCCGGTTCAGAAACTCGGGTTTAAAGACGCGTTTGCTTTCATCGAGAATCTTGTCGCGCATCGAATCATAATCATGTCCTTCCAGCGGGGCACCGAAGCCCATGACGGTCTGTTTCTTCAGCAACTCGGCTCCGACGTTCGAGGTCATGATGATGATCGTGTTCCGGAAATCGATCTTGCGCCCTAACGAGTCCGTGATTTTGCCGTCCTCGAGAATCTGCAAAAGCAAATGCATCACATCGGGGTGCGCTTTTTCTATCTCGTCAAAAAGCACTACCGAATATGGCCGGCGACGCACGGCCTCGGACAGCTGGCCGCCCTCCTCATAACCAACATAGCCGGGGGGCGAACCAATCAGACGCGAAGCGGTAAATTTTTCCATGTACTCCGACATGTCGATCTGAATCAGTGCGTCGGGATCGCCGAACATGAATTCGGCAAGCGTGCGGGCGAGATATGTCTTGCCCACGCCAGTGGGACCGAGAAAGACAAATGATCCGATTGGTCGCTTTGGATCTTTCAAATCGGCGCGGGATCGACGCAAAGCCTTGCTAATCGCAGTAACGGCTTCTTCCTGGCCGATGACGCGCTTCTTCATCTCCGACTCCATCATGAGGAGTTTTTGTGTTTCCGCCTGTTCCATGCGCTGGAGAGGAACACCTGTGACTTTCGAGATGATGTGCATCATGTCGTCCGCCGTCACCACCACCTCTTTCTCTTCTCGCTCCTCGCGCCATCTGTTTAGAATGCCATCGAGCTTTTCTTTCGTTTGCTTCTCCTTGTCGCGAAGCGCGGCGGCTTTCTCAAAATCCTGCGCTTTGATGGCCCCTTCCTTTTCCACCCGAATCTCTTCTATTTCTTTTTCGATGTCCTTCACGTCGGGTGGCCGCGTCATGGAATTGATGCGGGCACGCGCGCCTGCTTCATCCATGACATCGATCGCCTTGTCCGGAAGAAATCGGCCGGTGATATAACGATCGGAGAATCTAACAGCTGTCTCGAGCGCTTCGTCCGTGAGTTTCGCTTTGTGGTGCGCCTCGTACTTCGGACGCAGACCTTTTAGGATTAGAATGGCTTCATCGACCGTCGGCGCATCGACTTTTATCGTCTGGAAGCGGCGTTCCAGCGCTGCGTCTTTCTCGATATACTTTCTGTATTCGTTCATCGTCGTGGCGCCGACGCATTGCAATTCGCCGCGGCTCAACGCGGGCTTGATGATATTCGATGCATCCATCGCGCCTTCGGCAGAACCAGCCCCGACGATCGTGTGCAGTTCGTCGATGAAAAGGATTACATTTTTGGAACGGCGTATCTCGTCCATCACCGCCTTAATGCGCTCTTCGAACTGGCCGCGGTATTTTGTTCCCGCCACCATTAACGCGAGATCAAGCGTGATGACGCGTTTGTCTCGCAACAACTCTGGCACATTCCCGTTTGCAATCTCCTGGGCCAGCCCTTCGGCGATTGCGGTCTTGCCGACACCTGCTTCGCCAATCAGAACAGGATTGTTCTTTGTTCGTCGGCAAAGCACTTGAATGACCCGCTCGATTTCATTGTGCCGGCCAATCACCGGATCGAGTTCGCCTTTCTTCGCCAAATCGGTCAGATCACGGCCAAACGCGCGGAGTGCTGGCGTCTTGACGTCTTTCTTCGTCGGCTCGCCGCCGCCCTCCTGGTCCGACTCGGCCGGCGTGAAATTTGGATCGAGCTCTTTGAGGATCTCGTTGCGTGTGCGTTCGATGTCGAGTTCAAGACTTTTCAGGACTCTCGCGGCGACTCCCTCGCCCTCGCGCAAAAGCCCAAGCAAAATGTGTTCGGTGCCGACGTAAGAATGATTGAGCGCCTTGGCCTCCTTGCCCGCGAGCGCCAGCACTTTTTTGACACGAGGAGTGTAGGGAACGTTCCCAACCATCTTGGTCTCTGGTCCTGAGCCGACCTGTTTCTCCACCTCCATCCGCACGGTCTCCAGGTCGAGACCCATCTTCTGCAGGACATTGACGGCGACTCCCTGGCCTAGTTTGATAAGCCCCAACAGCAGATGCTCGGTGCCGACGTAGTTGTGATTGAACCGGTCGGCTTCCTTGCGAGCAAGCGCCAGAACCTGTTGAGCCCGGGGTGTGAAATTATTCATCGTTCGATGGCACGACAACCGAGTCATCGCCCGACTGCCTCGCCATCTTACTAATATCAGGTTTAGGAAAGAGTTTCAAACGCTCGCGAATAATTTGGGCGCGCAAATGGTCGCGTTCTTCAGCGTTCAGTTTCTGTTGTGAGCTTTTTTGTAAGTGCGCCGGCTGCGTCTCAATGAACAATTCATCGATTTGCAGGCGTCGATCTTCCGGAAATGCGCCGAGGTCCATCCCAAGTTTGATGATTGAGAGCAGGTTAAGCGCTTCCTTAGATGCCATCGCATGAGCGTAGGTTAAAACGCCGTATGCGCGACCGATCTGATCCAAAAGTGTGTTTGGTTTTTTCTGAAGCAGTACTTGTCGCGCGTTGTGCTCCTTTTCGATGATTGTTTCGATTACTTTGCTCAGGCGACTGATGATCTCTTCTTCCTTCTCGCCGAGCGTGGTCTGATTTGAAATCTGGAAAAGATTGCCCATTGCCTCGGTGCCCTCGCCGTAGAGACCGCGGACTGCGAGACCGATTTTGCTCACGGCTTGAATGACTTGATTGATCAACTCACTCAGGACAAGCCCTGGCAAATGCAACATCGCGGAGGCGCGCATTCCAGTACCGACGTTCGTAGGACATGCGGTCAGGTATCCAAGGTGGGGATCGAAGGCGAAGTCCAGTTTGCTTTCGAGTGCGCTATCGATTTTATCGACAAGTTTAAACGCCTGTTTCAACTGCAAACCAGAGCGAATCGATTGCATGCGCAAATGATCTTCTTCGTTGATCATGATGCTAAGGGTCTGCCGCCGATTCACGACGACCGCGCTACCGGCGCCCTTGGCAGCATGCTCGCGACTGATCAGATGCCGTTCTACCAGGACCTGCCTGTCCAGCGCCGGCAGGTCTTGCAAGCTTTCCGCAAACGCCTCTTGCATCTCCGGAAGCGTTTCCACGCGCGACCTGATCAATTCCAGAATCGAACTGCGTTCGGCCTTCTTCGCCCAACCCGGAAAAGGACGGTTGCGCAAATTGCGTGCGAGCCGTACTCGGCTGCTAATTACGATTTGGTGATGAGGCCCTTCGCCGCGCAACCATTCTCCAGCAGTGGCCAGCATATTAGAAATTTTCATGTCGACTTCGAGAGCTCGTTTTCGAGTTGTCTAATTTCATCGCGCAACGAAGCGGCTGTCTCGTAGTTCTCATCGGCCACAGCTTTCTGCAAATTTTCTGCCAAAGCACGCATCCGATGGTTAAGCGCCACAGTCCGCTGCGCTCGCTCCGGCAGTTTTCCCACGTGTTCGGTACCCTTGTGCATCGCTCTTAACAGCGAATTCAATCCATCTGAGAACGTGACGTAGCACTCGCTGCAGCCGAGACGACCAGTTTTCTTGAAGTCAGTCTGACTGAATCCGCACACCGGGCATTTCTGGCTCGATGCTCCTTTTTCAATCTCTTCCGCTGCTCCGATGCCAAGTAGCAAATCCGCGAGCGCGAAACCGGTCGGATCTTGTACGCCCTTCTCCTTCGAGCATGCATCGCAGAGATTCACCTTCTGCATCTTGCCTTCCAAAATCTGCGTCAGGAAGACCGTCGCGTCATTGCATTTGCAAACGTCACACAACATCTCTTTTAATTAGACCTTGCTGTTTTGGAAACATTCAACCCCAATATTTCCACGACGTTTCTGCTTCAAGCGGCTTTGCTCAATTCTTAGGCGGCGAAAATTGGTGTACCTGTTTCGTGCGTCACCTGACGAAATCGCGCGATGATGCGCGCGGTGATGGGACCCGGTTTTCCGTTGCCGATCGATCGCCCATCTGCTTTTACGACTGGGACAATCTCTGCGGCAGTGCCCGTAAGAAAGCATTCGTCAGCAACAAAAACATCATGACGCGTGATGTCAGCTTCCCGAACTTTGACGCCAAGTTCGGCGGCGATTTCAAACACTACCGAGCGCGTAATTCCTCGCAGCGCGCCGGCCGCGACGGGAGGCGTGAAGATTTGGCCGTGTTTAACAATGAATACATTATCAGCAGTGCATTCGGCAACGTTCCCTGCGTCATTCAACATGAGCGCTTCATCCGCCCCCGCCAAATTCGCCTCAATCCGCGCCATCACGTTGTTTAAGTAATTCAACGATTTGACTGCCGGATTAAGCGCCGCCGGATTGCTGCGGCGCGTTGCGCAGGTCACGATGGTTAATCCTTTGCGATAAAAGTCCTGATGATAAAGGGCGATCGTCGCCGCAATGATAATCACGCTCGGAGACTTACATTGCGTCGGGTTCAGGCCCAAATTGCCAATCCCCCGTGTCACCAGCAGCCGGATGTAGCCGTCACGCAAATGATTTTGACGGATTGTCTCCAGCACCGCCTCGGTCATGTCTCGCACCGTCATCGGAATTTCCAGACAGATCGAACGCGCGGAATCCCACAGTCGGAGAAGGTGTTCTTCGAGTCGGAAGACGCGCCCGTTGTAAAAGCGAATTCCTTCGAAGATTCCGTCGCCATAAAGGAGGCCATGATCGAACACGGAAATCTTGGCGTTGGCTTCCGAGTAGAATTTGCCGTCAATGTAAATCTTCGCTTCCTTGACGCCGGTTGCTCGACGCGGTCGACTTTCGACCGCAGGTTCGCTCACAGCCTCCGCACCAGGCTCGTCAATTTTGGGTTCGTCCAACACCGTCGCATCAGTGGTTTTCATAATCGCAAGAAAATCTCCAACGCTTAAGCGAGCAATTCAAGTTGCAAAATGGGAGATCGTTAAATGGTTAAAACGTTGGAGCGCAGAAGTGATGACCGGCCCCGCTTGAACACTTGAGCGCTTATCGCCTTAACGCCTCTCGTTGCAGCACGCCGTCTTTGATATGCAATTGACGGTCACCGCGTGCTGCGAGGCGAGCGTCATGCGTCACTACGAGTAGTGTTTGTTTTCGCGAACGCGTCAGGTCCAACAACAGATCAATAATTGCATCCCCGGTTTTGGAATCGAGGTTTCCGGTTGGTTCATCGGCAAAGATGATTTCGGGATTATTCGTTAACGCCCGCGCGATCGCCACGCGCTGTTGTTCGCCTCCTGAAAGTTCTGCGGGCAGGTGCTGCATGCGGCCAGCCAAACCAACGGCCGTCAAGCTTTCTTCGGCGCGGTCGCTTGCACATTTTCCTCCGATCATCCCCGGCAGTGAGACGTTTTCCAGTGCAGTCAGCTCCGGCAACAAAAAATATCCCTGGAAGATGAAACCCATTCTCTGATTTCGGAAACGCGCTTGTGAGGCAGACGTGCCGTTGTAAAGATTTCGTCCCTCGAATTCGACCGTGCCGGATTCCGGGCGCTCCAAACCTGCGAGGGTGTAGAGAAGCGTTGTCTTACCTGCACCCGACGCGCCGGAAAGAAAAACCGCTTCGTTGCGCGCAACCTCCATGGAAATACCGCGCAAAACTTCGATCCGCCGGGGGCCCATTCGGAATGATTGGAAAAGATCACGCGCGACTAACTGTGGAGTTGCCGTTTCCATCGAGGAAGGTTGTGCTTTTATCTGCAGCAAACACGATGCGAATACAAGAGCATGTCCCTCGTATGTACGCAGAAAGCCGCCGTTGACCAAATCGACGGCGGCTTCCCGGTTAACAGAAGTCTGTTACGTCATTCCCAACGATTCCAGCGTTGGCTGATCGACCGCTGCTGTTTCTGCCAAGCCGTTGGCGCGCTGGTAATCCGCAATAGCGGCGCGCGTCTGCGGCCCAAGCAGGCCATCTACGTCACCCGGATTAAAACCTTGTTCTTGCAGTGCGGTTTGGACATTCGCGATCACCTGATCGGGCGGCAAATTATTATAGCCGTAAATAGGGCCGTCATAGGCGTAATACTCGTTCGGAGCGTACCCCCAAGCCGGAATCCAGTATCCCGCGTTCCAGGCATACCATCCGCCATACACGAAAACTACGCGGTTGTTGTAACGGTTCCGCCACCAAGACCTGTCGTGCCACGCAGATCTGTAGTTCCGGAAGGCCCAATAATTCCTACCCTGCCAGTTTTGGCTGCCCCGGATGCGCCTGCCTTGCTGGAAGTTGACAGCTGCGAACTTCGTCGGACGCGTGTTCGTTGCCAAATTAAAACGCCGTGCCTTGAACGGCTTGGCCGCTGCGTTACGCGCCACCGCAGCGGAACCTGCCTGCGCAGTCGCTGGCTTGCCAGGTTTCGTCGCTCTTTGAAGCTGGGCCTGTCTGGTTGTCGTGGTGGGCTTGCCTGGTTTTGTCGCTCTTTGAACCTGGGCTTGTCTGGTGGTCGTCGTCGGCTTGCCTGGCTTCGTTGCTCTTTGAACCTGGGCCTGTCTGGTGGTCGTCGCTGGCTTGCCCGGCTTCGTTGCTCTTTGAACCTGGGCCTGCTGTCTGCCTGTCGTCGCAGGCTTGCCTGGTTTGGCTACTCTTTGAACCTGGGCCTGTCTGGTTGTCGTCGTGGGCTTGGCTGGTTTCGTCACTCTTTGAACCTGGGCTGGTTTGCCTGCCGGCCGCGATACCCGCGCGGCGGGCGCAGCCCGTTTCGTTGGCGCCGGCTTCTTTTTCTCCTGTTGCGCACCACTCGCGGCGAATGCGAGCGCAAGACTGCAAATTAAAACAAGAAATGTTCTCATACGCTTTTCCTTTAAGGTTGTTAGATGTTTCGTTGTCTCTATTTATTCAACGTGAAGCAAGATCTTTAGTTGCGCAGCCTCACGCAGAACTCAAGTGATCAAATGCAATCTCGAGCGCGTCGCCAGATAGAGTCATTTTATGTTCCGAGCGTTTGTTGAGAGTCGCAGACAGCAGAAACGTTGAACACGATTCGCGCGCTTATTATATCTTCAGTACGCAAGAGAGCCGCCGTTAAACAGCCGTGCGGCCTCCTGGTAATCAGAATCCGGTTATGGCCATTCCTAATGATTGCAGCGCTGGCTGGGGTCAATTGCTGCTGTTTCTGGCAAGCCGTTGGAGCGTTGGTAATCAGTAATAGGGGCACGCGTCTGAGGCCCAAGTAGGCCGTCCACTTCGCTCTGATAATACCCTTGCTGCTGAAGAGCAGCGTGGACGTTGGTTATTACTTGATCGGGTGGCAAGCTATTATACGCAAACACGGGACGATCGCATGCGTAATAAGCACTGGGATCATAACCCCAGGCTGGGCACCAGTAGCCCCACGTGCACGTTGCGTTGCGATGTTTTTGATCAGCTTTGCTGTTGGCGCACGGCTTCAAACAGCACAATTGCAACCGCAGTAGCCAGGTTCAGGCTGCGGGTTCCATGCATCGGAATGCTGACGCAGCGATTTTTGTTGGCCGCTAGCAAATTCTCCGGGAGCCCTCTTGTTTCAGCGCCAAACACGAGAAAATCATCAGGCTGAAATCTCGCTTCGTAGTAAAGGCGCTTACTCTTTGTCGTCAGAAAAAAATAATTCGCGTGAGGCGGCTGTGCCCGCCGCAGGGCATCGAACGAATCCCACAGTTTCACGCTTACCTCAGTCCAATAATCGAGGCCTGCTCGTTTCAATTGTCGATCGTCGAGAGAAAAACCAAGAGGTTTGACTAAATGCAACGTCGATTGTGTAGCCAAGCAAAGCCGACCGATGTTGCCTGTGTTTGGCGGAATCTCCGGCCGAACCAGAACAACGTTAAACATGCTGAAGCAGAGATCGTTGATCCTGGCTCCTGCTATTAGTGATCCCAGCTACAGTTTGCTCGCCACGAATTTTTCGAGTTTCACCACATCTGCGGCAAACTTACGAATGCCTTCGGCTGTTTTGTCCGTCGCCATCGCATTCTCATTCAGTAACCAGCGGAATTTCTTTTCGCCCAACTCGAGCTTGTCGACCTTCGCCTGCTTCGCTTTTTCCGGGTCGAGTTTGCGTTCGAGTGGCTCCATCGATTCGGAAAGTTCCTTCATTAGTTCGGGACTGATCGTGAGCGCATCGCAACCGGCCAGTTCGCGGATTTGTCCGGCGTTGCGGAAACTGGCACCCATTACTTCGGTCGCGATTCCAAACTTCTTGTAATACGTATAAATTTCCGTAACTGACTTCACCCCTGGATCTTCTGCTCCGATATAATCGCGCTTCATCTCCTTTTTATACCAATCGTAAATCCGCCCGACAAACGGCGAGATGAGCTGCACTTTCGCTTCCGCTGCGCGGACCGCTTGTGGCAACGAAAACAAGAGCGTTAAATTGCAGCGGATCCCCTCCTTTTGCAGCTGCTCCGCAGCGTTCAATCCTTCCCAGGTCGACGCGATTTTAATCAACACGCGCTCGCGCGGAATTTTTCGATCCTCGTAAAGTTTGATCAACCGGCGCGCTTTATTGATCGAACCCTCGACGTCGTATGACAAGCGCGCGTCGGTCTCAGTCGACACGCGTCCCGGCACAATCTCGAGAATATCCGTGCCGAACTGGACAAGTAGATGATCGCAAATGTCTTCGATCTGCTCGTGTCCCTTCAGACCTGATTTCTTTCGATCAGCGATTACCTCCTCAAGCAGATGCGCGTACTCTGGTTTTTGCGAGGCGGCGTAAACCAGACTCGGATTCGTCGTGGCATCCTGCGGCTTGAATTCCTTCATGGACTCAAAGTCCGCCGTGTCAGCGACAACTTTGGTAAACTTTTTCAGTTGCTCGAGCTGATTCAGTTTCGCTCCAGTCTTTTTGTCTTCAGCAATAGCAGTGCTCATAATAAATTCTCCGTTTGGATTTCGTTTGAAACGTACGCCTCGATCAAAAGATCGACAACGATAAAGTCTATCTACTGTCCCTCGCGTGACTTCGCCGGCGCAACGTAAACCGTATGCCCGGTGAGTTACGCAGAAACGGCGGGCCGCGTTTCGGCCGCTCGTTTTGAGCCAAGTGCGGCTTTGACGAAATTATTCCCGAGCTCCCACATCGGTCCCGGGAATTTGCGGCACTCGGTGAGCACATCGTCCAGCGCGTTCACGAACATGTCGACTTCTTTTTCGCCGATGATCAATGGCGGTAAAATTTTCATCACGTCCATGGCGTGACCTGCGACTTGGGTAAGGACGCGATGTTTGCTTAGCATTTGCGTCACGATCATTTGCGCAAACAACACCTTGTCGATCTTGTGCAATAGCTTCCATGCCATCTTTAATTTGAATTCTTGCGGTTCATGAAACTCGATCCCGATCATGAGTCCCTTGCCGCGCACTTCTTTGATGAACGAGTGTTTCGCGCGCAGCGCATCCACTCGTTCAATGAGCAACGCTCCTGTTTTGGCAGAATTCTCAACTAACTTTTCGTCGTCAATTACCTCCAGCACTGCGAGCCCGCATGCCATCGCCAGATTGTTTCGGCCAAACGTCGTCGAGTGGACAACGCAGCGGTCCATGCGCGAAAAGGTTTTCTGGTAAATGTCGCGTCGCGTCACGATCGCGCCGCACGGCACGTAGCCGCCGCTCAATGTTTTTGCCAGCGTGATAATGTCCGGCTCGAGATCCCAATGTTGAAATCCAAACGTTTTTCCGGTGCGACCAAGTCCGGTCTGCACTTCATCAGAGATCAGAAGTGTCCCGTATTTCCGGCAGAGCTCCTGCGCGCGAATAAAGAAATCGGTCTTGGAAGTTTGACAGCCTTTCCCCTGGACAGTCTCAATCACTAGGGCCGCCACGTCGCGCGAACGCAACTGCCGGTCTAATGCTTCGACATCATCGAGTGGCACGCGCGCATCAAATCCCTCCATCAAAGGGCCGAAGCCTTCGGTAAAACTTTCGCATCCCATCAACGATAGCGAACCGAAGCTTAGTCCGTGAAACCCGCTTGCAAGCGAAACCACCCGTTTTCTCCCTGTAGCAGCCCGGGCAAACTTCAACGCGCCTTCCATCGCTTCGGTTCCTGAGTTGCAAAAGAACACCGCATTCAGATGCGGCGGGGTTCGTTTCGTCAAAGCCTCAGCGAGTAACCCGCTCAAAAGCGAGCAATCCATCTGCACCATGTTTGGCAGATCGAGATCGAGGACATCCCGAATCGCTTGTTTCACCGCAGGATGATTCCTTCCAATGTTGAAAACGCTGTAGCCGCTCAAAAAGTCCAGGTACGGCTGATTATCCATGTCGTAGAGGTACGCGCCTTCCGCTCGCGCATAGACCTTGTCGAACCCGATTACTCGCTGCGCCTGGACCAGCGTCGGGTTTACGTGTCGCTCGTGGAGTTGATAGTTTTCGCCCAGTCGCGCTGCGATAATTTCCTTCAGATCAAAAGCCATCCAATGACGTTCTGCGATTTGCACTCGAAACGCAAATTACGGCTGCCAAGCGCGGTAAACGGAAAGCCGCAGGATCATTTCGACCCTGCGGCTTTTCAATTCGTGACCAACCAATCCTTGCCACATCGTAGCTAAGGCGGGTCAGTCCTGGTCTTCAACAACTACTCGCTCGACCACCCGTTCCCTTTCAGGTCCGGTGTAGTAAACTCGCACCCTCTGCCCAGCTCGCAGCGGCGCAGTCACGATTTTGCCAGCGCCGTCGACGACTCGCGCGGCCGTGCCCAAAGCAAAACTGACTGGGCCTTGCTCACCCTTGACTATAACAGTCCTACCGGGCTCATACGTGGTCACGGTGCCTGCCGTGTACGTTGTGCTCGTTGTCTGTGTTGTCGTTGCTGGTTCCGTTGTTGTTTCTGTTGTTGTTGTGCTCGTTTGCGCAAAGGCCACAGGCGCCACTAACGCGCAGGTAAGAGCAATTATTGTTCTTGTCATATATATACCTCCCTTATTTATTCTGATGGTTTCTCCCGAACGGGATGCTCGAGAGCTGGACAGGCATCCCTATATTACGCCTGTCCATTTCTCCCTCTGACGGTTGCTGGCCGCCGCTATTCGAAAGGCAAAGATTTTATCAGTCTAAGACGACTATGTGGTCGACCAGACGTGTGTAGCCGTCGCTAGCGTAAAACACTACCACGCGCGCGCCGGGTTGAATCGAACCGCGAAAGGGCCGGCCAAACTTATCAAAGACAATTCCGGGTCCGAATGAGTCAAACCGCTCGGGATTCGCGCTGTCGGTACGAATCACTAGCGTCCCAGGAGGCTGATAGCTTGCTGCAGTCCCTCCCTGAGCCGAAATGATCGGTGCCGTTACGGTTACTCCCTCTACAGTAGTCAGTCTTGTAGTAGTCTGCGCAAACGCCGGCGATACCATGAGCACGCAAGCGAGAGCGATAATTGTTTTCTTGATCATTGATGCCTCCTCTTATTGATCCTGACACCCAATGTTCGTAGTTCGGTGACGTGACGGACGCTTCCAGGATGCGACGATTTATTGAAAATTCTTATTTGAATGATTGAGCGTTCTTGCGAATTCGATACCTTCCTTCGTCGATGACCAGCCAGACTCCGACTGCCGAGCCAGCAGTCACCCCTGAACTCGTCAAGCAGCACGGACTCACTCCGGAAGAATTCGAGCGAATTAAGAAAATCCTCGGTCGCGAGCCAAATTTCACCGAGCTAGGAATTTTCTCCGTAATGTGGAGCGAGCACTGCTCTTACAAGAACTCAAAGAAAGAACTGAAGAAATTTCCGACTACGGGTCCGGGCATTTTGGTGAAAGCAGGCGAAGAAAATGCGGGTGTCGTCGATATCGGCGATGGCTGGGCAATCGCGTTCAAGATGGAGAGCCACAATCATCCCAGCGCGATTGAACCTTTCCAAGGCGCAGCCACCGGTGTTGGAGGAATTATCCGCGATATCTTTACGATGGGGGCACGTCCGGAATTTTGCCTGAATTCTCTGCGGTTTGGACCAATCACTGCTAACTCGAAATCCGAAACGTCAAATTCAAAGCTGGCGGCGAATCGGCGGCTGTTCACCGGAGTCATCTCCGGGATCGCGCATTACGGAAATTGTATCGGCATTCCGACAATTGGCGGTGAAATCTATTTCGATGAGAGTTTCGAGGGCAATCCCCTCGTAAATGTTTTTTGTCTCGGCGTATTACGTCATGAACAACTGGCACGCGGTACCGCAAGCGGCGTTGGCAATCCAGTTTTTTATGTCGGCGCAGAGACGGGACGCGATGGCTTGGCCGGGGCCGCGTTTGCCTCACGCGAGTTGACCGAGCAGTCGCGCGAGGATCGCCCGGCTGTGCAAGTGGGCGATCCGTTCAAGGAGAAACTTTTGCTCGAAGCATGCCTTGAGCTCCTTGGTCATGACGCCGTCGCCGGGATTCAGGACATGGGCGCCGCGGGGCTAACTTGTTCGACGTGTGAAACCGCCAGTCGCGCTGGAAGCGGTATCGAGATTGATCTTGCGAAAGTTCCAAAACGCGAGTCTGGCATGACGCCATACGAGATTTTGCTAAGCGAATCGCAGGAACGGATGCTGATCATCGCGAAGCGCGGTAAGGAAGATGTGGTCCGCGCAATATTCGAGAAATGGGATGTGCCGTGTGTCGAGATCGGCCGTGTGACCGATGACGGCATGATGCGTGTGCGTGATAACGGCGCGACTGCAGCGACGATCCCAGCCAAGGCGCTGGCTGACGAAGCGCCTCTTTATTCGAGGGAAGCGAAACCTCCTGCAGCCGCAGTCGATGAACACGGTCCGACGAACCTCGCCGAGGTCGATAATCTCGAAGCGCTGCGCCGACTTTTGCGTGATCCAACTATTGCATCGAAGAATTGGGTACATCGGCAGTACGATCACACAGTGCGCACCGGCACGCTCGTAAAGCCCGGTTCCGACGCGGCCGTTTTCTTTGTGCGTTATGCAAACAAAATCCTGGCTGCGACTACTGATTGCAATTCACTCTATTGCGCGCTGAACCCGCGTGAAGGCAGCAAGATTGCCGTCGCCGAAGCGGCGCGGAATCTCACCTGCTC
>Ga0137412_10000295_pt1 | contig 34253 bp, 29 predicted proteins | sample CZODoug2_1_16fun_FD_122160 | JGI IMG/M metagenome (GOLD analysis project Ga0137412, IMG submission 122160) | Vadose zone soil fungal communities from Angelo Coast Range Reserve, California, USA - CZODoug2_1_16fungal (Hybrid Assembly) | ecosystem: Environmental > Terrestrial > Soil > Vadose zone...
TTGTTGGCGTCGGCGCGGTTGATGTTGTCGAATCCGACTGCGATCTGCGCCACCACCTTGAGCGTCCTATTCCCCGCTTCGAACACTTCGGCATCGATCGGATCTCGTAGCGTGGTGATCAACCCATCGATGCCGCTCGTTACTTTCTCGATGATCAATTTTTTCGGCGGGGCCTCCGGGCCTTGGAAAACTTCAAGATCATAACCGCGCTCGCGAAGACGATTCTCGGCAGCATCGCCGATGCGGGAGGTGGCAAAGACGCGGAAGCGTTTCTTGTCTGTCATGGCGACAAAATCCTTATCCGACGTTCCGGCAATCCGCAATTGTTTACAGGTTTTGTTTGCGGGGGGCGGCGACCTGATCGGGAATCAACCGCAGGCAGCGCACTACTTAGCCGGGTTCGCTGCCGCGGCTGGCATGAAGTCAAACTTCCCCTTGCCTTCCTGGTAGAACACACAATCGCTTCCAGAGCGACAACCGCTTACGTGCAACCAATTGCCCGGCATCACCACGATCGACCCGGGGCCAAAATCCTTCGCTGAAGCCACGTCCGCGCCGGTGTACCAGACGCCGGTAACGATCACGTTTTTAATTTCACTGCTATGTGAGTGTAGCGGATTGTCGGTCCCGGCCGGGACCTTACGGATCTGTGTGTACGCTCCCGTCTTTGGGTCGCCTGAAAGAACACTGAACTGCATACCCTTTCTCTCCGGTAACTCAGTCCACTTCAGCTCCGTGAACGACACCATCATTGGCGTGCTGCTCTCATTCGCGGTCGCCGCCGGTTTCTCCGGTCTGTTACATGCCGCCGAAAGAATTACCACCGCCATTATTAGAAAAATTCTGCCCATTTAACCCCTTATTTATCAAAGATTCTTCTTTGCCCAAGTGCTCACGCGATCAAGTGCCTTCTGGATGTTCTCGATCGAGTCTCGAACGTTCAAATTTTCCTAATCTCTTCGACTTGAAGCTGAGAAAAACCGTCGCGCACAGTTTCCTTCCCTTTGATCGTAATAATCTTGGCAGCGTAGTCCGCCAGCTCGGCGTTGACCGAATGGCCGGGTTCGCCGGTCAGCAAATAAACTTTCCCATCTTTAGCTTTGATGCCAACGGGCAAGCCGTTTCTGATGCACACTCTCGCGCACTTGGCGTGATCGGGACCACTCAAGTTGTAGGCGATGTAGCAAGTCATATCGAGCACCTCGCCCGTGACGAGAATTTCCTGCGTGCCCGCGACAGGACGGTCGCGGCGCTCCGACCATTTTTTCATCAACAGCGCAGTCACACTGACCGAGATGAGGATGGCCGCCGCAAGCTGCGCAATGCGCGACCAATCTCGCGGAAACGGGATCGGCCGTCTGCGCACAATCTTCTCGGACAGCCCAATCGGCGGTTCGATTCCGCGAAGCTTTGCCCGGATCGCATCGTAACACTTGGTTTGCTCTCGCAGCCATTCGCGAAGCTCCGGATCGCTTTTCGCGCATTCCAATGCTGCGTGAAATTGCGGATCGGCGTCGTCGATCGTTCCTCGATAGAGAAGGAGAATTTCTTTGGCTTTGCGCGTATTCATTTGGCCTGCTCAAGCGGCAAATTGGTTTCACTCAACCGGCGCAAAAGCTGAATTTTTGCGCGCGCGATACGCGACTGTACGGTCCCGAGCGGAAGCGCCAGAACGTCGGCGATTTCTTTATAGGACAAATCTCCCATATAATAGAGCACAAGCGGCACGCGAAAATCTTCGGCGATCTCGCCCAGAATGTGGAGCAACGTTCGCGAATCGACTCGTTCCGCGCAGTCCGCCGGCACACTCGGCAAACCTTCCGCATCTTCGTCGATTGATTCGTTTGAAAAACGGTTTCGGCGGCGACAGGTTTTGAGAAACTCGCGGTGCAACGTCGTGAAGAGCCAACCTTTCACGCTCGCACGATTCTTGAGTTGATGTCCTTTCTTCGCCCAGGCGTAAAAGGTTTCCTGGGCCAAATCACACGCATCGGCCTCGCTTCCAGTGAGACTGAAGCCGAATCGGTAAAGATCGCGATAGTAAAGGTTCACTAGCTCTTCAAACTCAGGATCGCCGGACATCTCGCCGTTATCCCAATATGGGAGTCGTCAGCTCGCCGTCTGTTCCCGTAAATCGAGAAAAACGGCGTGGCGGTTCGTGATTGTGTACGCAATCAGGTTTCAAAAATTTTCGGGTTATCGGGAACAATGTTGCTTCTGGCGCATCTGATGAGTGAACCAAAAACGATGAACCGGAACTTAAGTCGAATCTTTCCGTTCGCAGTCGCAATCTTTGTCGCCGGTCAGGTCGCAGCGCAGTCGCCCGCTTCGCTTACTCTAGTAAAAGCTGATCGCATGCTCGATCCGCATTCCGGGAATGTCCTTTCGCCCGCGGCGGTGCTGATTGAAAACGGCAAGATCAAGGAAGTGGGTCAGCCATCAGTAGTGCAGAGTCACGCATCTGGCGAACTCAAAACAATCGATCTCGGCAGCGCTACCTTGTTACCGGGTTTGATTGACGGCCACACTCACTTATTTCTCGACATCATTGTGCCGCCGGAAGCGGAGGCACAACGCCATGGGAACGGGATTTTTGCGCCCGGAAACCTGCTGGCCATCGTGGAATCTCCCACGAAGCGCGCTTTGATGGGTGCACACCTCGCTCGCGAAGATCTTGAGAGCGGCATTACGACCGTTCGCAACCTCGGTCACTCTGGCATTGATGGTGATACTGAACTGCGTGACGCGATCAAAGCTGGCCGCGTCTCCGGCCCAAGGATTCTGGCTTCAGGCCGCAAGCTCATCACGCGCGGTGAATATGTTCAGAACCTCAATCCCGCCCTTGCCGACGCGATCCTTCAGCAGGAGTTTTTGTTAATTGACGGAACAGACCGTGCACGGCAGGCAGTCCGGCAGAATGCGTTCCAGAACGTCGACCTGATCAAGGTTTCGGCCGACGAGAATCTCACAGTTCCTGAACTTGCGGCGGTTGTTGAACAGGCACACCGCCAGCACCTCAAGGTTGCCGTCCACGCGATCGACAAGACCAGCATACAAACCGCGATTGATGCTGGCGCAAATTCTATCGAGCACGGCAACGAAGTAACCGACACGCAACTTAAGCAGATGCGCGACAAAGGCATCTTCTTCGACCTGACGCCAACCTTCTATGGCGGCTTCTTGCTGAAGATCACCGAGCCGAACATCGTGATATCAGCCGCCTCCCGCGCAGCGGATGCCAGTTCCGCTGCACGTCGCAAACAGCGATACGATCAGTTGGTTCAGCGAGTGTTGAAGTCGGGAGTGAAGTTTGCCGCCGGATCGGATATGTGCTGGTTTTACCCCGGAAAAACGCGTGGGGAAGCGAGCACCCAGATCTTTGTGAACTTGCGCGATGCCGGGATGCCTGCCCTCGATGTCATTCGTGCTATCACCATCAATTCGGCGGAAATGTTGGGCTGGCAGGATCGCGTGGGCGCGATTGAGCCAGGTAAATTTGCCGACCTTGTCGCTGTCAGTGGCGATCCATTCGCTGACATCACCGAGTTGGAACGAGTTCGCTTCGTGATGAAAGACGGAGAAGTCATCAAGAACGAAATTGCCAAACCCTGACACGCAAAAATGAACTCAACTGTTGCTGTTCAAACATTCGACAAAAGAAGCGGTCTACTCGCCATTGTCATCGGCGGTCTGAGCGCCGGAGTAATAGATCTCGCGCAAGCGTTGTTTTTGTTCGGACCCAAGGTTCCCCTGGGCATCGCTGCTGGCTTACTTGGTCGACAGGCGGTTCACGGCGCCGAAATGTCTATTTACGCTCTTGGCATTCTGCTCCACTTCTTCATCGCCTTCTCAGCAGCAGCTGTTTACTACGTCGCGAGCCGTAAGCTGGAATTTTTGAAAGAACATTGGTTCATCTGCGGCTTGTTCTACGGCGCCGCAGTCGATCAAGTCATGACGCTAATCGTTTTGCCGCTCTCAGCACTCCACGCGCGGGGTCCTTACAAACTTCACGACCTGCTTCTCGGCATCTCGGTTCATATGGTCACGGTGGGACTCCCAATTTCCTTCAGCATTCGAAGACTCGCGAAATAGAAAACATATGAAACAACTCGTCTTTTTATCGACAGCATTAACCCTAACGACCATTTTGGCGGAGCCAGCGCAAAACCGGGCGCGCATTGTCGATGTTAAATCCAGTGATGGCACTGTCCTGAAGGCAAGCTACTTCTCTGCGGCAAAGCCGGGCCCCGGTGTGTTGCTGTTCCATCAGTCCAATCGGACTAGAAAATCCTGGGATCAACTAGCGGCGCAGCTTGCGGCAGTCGGAATCAACACGCTCACACTGGACATGCGCGGGTTCGGCGAAAGCGGCGGCAAACCCGATAAAGCGACAAGGTTGACGGACGCTCGCGACATTGACACAGCGTTTCAATACTTGGTTTCGCAGCCAGGCGTGAAGCGCGATGTCATCGGCCTGGGAGGAGCCGGGTGGCTCGGCGTCGATAATTCCGTTCAAGCGGCGCGCCGGCATCCCACTGAAATAAAGTCGTTGGCCCTAATATCGGGAGAGACTCTGCGTAATGGGCTGCAATTCTTGCATGAAGCTCGACAGTTGCCCGAACTGTTCGTCTTCTCGGATGACGACGAATACCCGCCCACGCAAGATGCCATGAAGTTGCTGTACGTCACAGCATCCAGCCCCAGCAAGAAACTGGTGCACTACGCCGCAGCCGAAGACGCACCGTGGCTCTGGTATGAAACCTCCGATATCGACAGAGTTCCCGCCCATGGCGGCCATGGAACGGATATGTTCCCAGTCCATCCGGAGTTACCCGGGATCATCATGCATTGGTTCGTCACCACATTGATCAAAACCCCGGGCCACGCGCCAGCCGACACGATTGCGTCCGCGGATATCATCAACCACCTGCAAACGCCTGGTGGCGCTGATCGGGTCGCACAGGAATTAGCAGAAGCGCGCAAAAAAGATTCGGAGGTGCAGCTGTTCCCCGAGATTACAGCGAGCATTGTCGGTCAGGATTTCATGCGCGAGGGCGATGTGAAATCCGGAATCGATGTGTTCAAGCTCGTTGTGCTCGCTTATTCGGACTCGGCTGACGCCAACGACAGCCTCGCAGGTGCATATTTGAAGGATGGACAGAAAGATTTGGCGCGGCAGCATGCTGAAAAAGCGCTGGCCATTCTCGATTCTCACAAAGTTCCAGCATCGTCATGGACCGATACTAACGAGTACCGCGGCGAAATTCGTCGCGATGCAGAAAAAATCCTCAAGCAACTAACGCCGGGCTCGTAACGCTCGGCTTCAAAAGTTTTTGCTGACCCAGTTCTGGACGCGCTCGAGCGCTTTCTCGATATTTTCGATCGAGTTCGCGACGCTGAAGCGCAGGTAGCCTTCGCCGAAATTCCCAAACGCAGTGCCGGATAGCGCGGCGACGCCGGCGTCGTCGAGAAGAGCGTCGGCCAGTTTCTTCGATGGCCAGCCGGTTTTAGTGATGTTTGGGAAAACGTAGAACGCACCGTGAGGCGAACGGCAGGAGAAACCTTTTATCTTATTAAGACCGGCGACCATCACATCGCGCCGTTTCTTGAACTCGGCGCGCATCGCGTCAACGGACTGCTGGTTTCCGCGCAACGCCTCGATGCCGGCAACCTGTGTGAAGCTCGCAGTGCACGAGTTCGAGTTAGTCATCAAGCGGGCGACGTGCGCCGCAAGATCGGCGCGCATCACGCCGTAACCCATACGCCAACCGGTCATGGCGTAAGTCTTGGAGAAACCATCGAGCAAAATGGTGCGCTCCTTCATGCCGTCCACCGACATTATGGAGTGATGTTCGCCTTCGAAGATGAGCCGGCTATAAATCTCGTCGCTTAACACCATGATGTTGCGATCGCCGATCGCGCGCGCGATGCCGTCGATGTCTTTCTTCTCCAGCATCCCGCCAGTCGGATTTTGCGGTGAATTCAAAATGATCAATTTTGTTCGGTCGTTGATCAGTCCGGCTAGCTCATCGACATCGAGACGAAAATCCAGGTCTTCGCGCAATTGGATCGGCACGGCTTTCGCGCCGACGTAGTTGATCATTGATTCGTAGATGGGGAAACCCGGATTCGGATAGATGACCTCATCCCCTTCCTCGACCAACGCAAGAACGCTGAAGAAGATGATGGGCTTGCCACCGGGGACAATGACTACTTCTTCCGGCGTGACGTTTACCCGGCGCGTCTCACTCACGTGTTGTGCAATGACCTCGCGCAGTTGAGGCAAACCCGCGGAAGGGCCGTAATGGGTGAAGCTCTTGTGCAGGGCGTCGCAGGCCGCATCGATGATGTTGGCCGGCGTATCGAAATCGGGCTCCCCGATCTCGAGATGGATGATGTCGCGCCCTTTTGCCTCGAGCGCTCGCGCCTTGACCAATACTTCGAACGCGGTCTCGGTGCCGAGACGCGCCATGCGCTTCGCGAGGCGAAGTTCGCGGGCCTGAGTCATGATGGCGAAATCAGCATTATCAATGCGCTTGCGCAACTTGTCTTTTTATGAAGTTCACGACGGCGATCACCCTGGCGCGTTTCGCCGGTATTTGCGGCTGACACCCGCCTTCGCAATTTTAGCTATGGCGCGGCGAGCAGCCGCCACTACAGTTTCGTGTTTTGAAACGTCGATGGCCCTTCGTCATTTTCGGTCTCGTTCTTCTCTTGCTGGTCGGCGGGTTGGCGTTGCAGATTGACTGGACGTGGAAACGAAAACTCTCGCCGTGGGGCGGGCGGTATTTTTTCCATCGTCTTGAACTGGCAGTCCCGTCGTTTCGCCAAGGCGAAGAAAAATGGCGTGACGATCCGCTGGGTGGAGTTGAAGCCAACGGGACGGTCGGCGGCGAAGGCTGCGCCGTGGCCTCGGCAGCGATGGTGTTCAAGTTCTATGGCGTTGAGACCGATCCACAGCAGTTAAACTGGTTTTTAACAAACGTTGGCGGATTCACTGAGCAAGGCTGGCTTTATTGGGACCGCGCCGCCTGGTTCGCGCCCGACCGTGTTCGGCACGTATATGAAGACCTGGCATCGTATCAGCTGATCGATTCGAATCTCTCTCGGGGAAATCCGGTCATTGTGCGAGTGCGATTGTCTAACGGCGTCACGCACTTTGTTGTGATCGCTGGTAAGGATGGATTCGATTACCTCATTGCCGATCCAGGCGCCGGTTCTGCGAAAGGTCTGTATCCGCTACGCGAGCTCGGCAGCGACATCGAGGCGCTGCGATTCTACGAGCCGATCACGACTGCGAATTCGCAGCTCGCCGTGAAACGGTGAGCAAGCAAAGCAAGGCGCCGAAGCTCAGCCTTTCGGCGGCCACTCAACGCCAGCCAATTCTTTTGGCAACTGTTTCGGGTCGACCGGATAGATCAATGACATATCAGGGTTGATCTTCGCGCCAGGCAGAAATTCCAGTTCCTCCGGCGCGCCCACAATGAGCCAGAGTACCTCGGAGTCCGTGTCGTTGAATACCTGGCGCAACTGGCCGGGCCCGACCAGCACTCCGCCGTATTTCGGCACGGTCAACGTCTCGTCGCCTACGCGCATGCGGCCCACGCCTTGCAGAACGAAATAGAATTCCTCCTGTCGAACGTGCTTGTGCAGGGTGTTTGCGCTTTCGGGCGGTAACCGCCAGAGCCGCGCGCTAAGATTCTCACTGCCTGTGCGCTCAAGAAAATCCGCGTTTGGGATTTTCATCAAGTTAGAAGAACGCCAATGGAGATCGTCCGGCGAAATCAAAAAGTAACCTTCGATCGCTTTCATCGTGCTTTCTCAAAACATGACGACTCTCAGCGCGAAGAACCGAGGAAGTTTCGAACCAACGCGGCGATTTCATCCGCCGCCGTGTCCAATGCAAAATGACCGGCGTCGAGAACATGAACCTGAGCGCTTGGCACATCCCTGCGATAGCGTTCCGGTTCGCCCGGATCGAACGAGAGATCGTACTTACCCCAGATCACCAGCAGGCGCGGTTGTTTCTCGCGCATCCATGCCTGCCATTTCGGGTAGGCATCCACATTGGTGCGATAGTCGTAAAACAGATCGCTTTGAATCTGCGCCTGCCCCGGCTGATTCAGGAAGGCGAACTCGTCCGTCCACAAATCAGGATCGTAGCGGTCCACGTTTGGATCGTTCCCGACATGACGCGTCCGCGTCGTCTGCAGTGACAGAAGATTTGTGCGAAGCGCTCTTTCGTTCGCCGCACGATCTTTCCAAAACTCGCGCCGCGTCTTCCAATTCGCGCCCAGCCCTTCGTTATGTGCGACGGCATCTTGAACAATAAGAGCTTCTACGCGCTCCGGGTGCGCAAGTGCCATGCGAAAACCGACAGGGCCGCCGTAATCCTGCATGTAAAGCGTGTATCGCGAGAGCCCAAGCGCTTCGGTAAAGTGATTCATGATCTCGGCGAGGTGATCGAACGTGTATGGAAATCTCTTCGGATCAGGCCAGTCGCTGTGTCCGAAGCCTGGGTAATCGGGCGCGATAAGGTGAAATCGGTCCGAAAGCCGGGCGAAGAGAGGCTCGAACATCCGGGATGAAGATGGCAATCCGTGGAGCAAGAGAATCGTTGGGGCATCTTTCGGTCCCGCTTCTCGATAAAAAATCAAAAGTCCGTCAACCTTAACCGTGCGATAAAAGACGTGCTGGGAGCCTTCCGGGGCGGTAGCTGCTCCTGATCTATTGGCGGCAAGAATTGAAATGACGGTGGCCGCGAAGGCGACGGTAAGGACGAGTCCTACTTGGCGTCTCATTTCTACGCTTATCCTTGATCGCTTGTGATTTCACTTTTACCAACTCTTGGTTCCAACGCTGCCCGTTCCAGTCACAGTTGGCTTTCTTCTTTTCAAATTAATCTCCGGTTTAATATCGATCGATCGCGGGTGCGTGCGTGCTTTCTTTGCCAGCCACGCTAAAAAAGCGCCCCAGACGCATGCACGTCTGGGGCGCGAGACCGCTTTGCCTAACCAATCGCTGCCTACTCAGTCGCGAGGAAAAACCTCGAACAGGTTGTTTTCGCCGTGTTGCTGCGTGAAGAAGAGCCTCGCATTGCCTTTTTTGAATACCTTCGTCCCGATCAGTCCGCCGATCGTGCTGTCCCCCTCGGACATGTGCAACCCGGTCGGTTCGTTGTCTTCGTCGGTCGCCAGCTGATCCTGCCCGAGCGCGACGAACCGGGTCACGAGATTTCGGTCCGGGTGCTGTTTGTCTAGCTTGTAAGCCCAAATGGAATCGAGCTTGTTCAACTGATCGTGCAATGTGTCGCCACGATCTTCTGCCACCAGGATCGTATCCTTGTCATCCACGAATGTCAGATTATCAAACGAAGCATGGTCGGCGTCGCCCAAGACGACGAGAGAGATGTGTCCAGTCTCACGGCTTCTGTCGAGATCGACACGAAAGATTCCGCCCCAAGCGCCACGCGCTGCCAGCACAGGGTCCGTCCCCGCGATATTATTGGTGTCACCGGTGACGTCGAAGACGAAGGTCTGAAAGTGTGAACCAGGCTGGAACTGTCCATTCTCCGGGCGCTTGAATGGGGTCGCCCCGAGAGCTTTGGCCAGAGCGTTGGCATCAAATGGGTCTGTGCCATCTACCTCAGTGTCATGAAGCGTGACCCATTGGACCGGCAAAAACGCGCCCACCGTGTGGAGCAACAGTTGGTTTTCCGACCGTGTGTCGCCGTTCGGGTTCTGGTCATCGACCGGCACAAACACGACCGGGTTGCCGTTGATCGAAACTTGAAGGGCCTGCAATTTGCCATGAGTCAGGTCGTCCGGAGATATGGGAACGAACCGGTAAACAAACGAGTTTGGATTTCTGCCGCTATTTAAAACCGTGGTGCCGCCGACATCCTCGACGATCAGAATGTTACCCCAGTCATCAGGATGAATGCCTTCGTAACCGCCGCGGCCAAGGCTGCCATAAAGCGTGCGCAAACCAGCGCCTGCTCCGGTGTTTGGATCAAAATCGGCGCCCATCTCAATGACGCCGCCATTCGCGCCAGCCTCCTCGGTAAAGAGCAGTGTGCGACTAAACGGATCCCAGGTTGAACCATCGATGCTGTTGAAATGGGTCAAGCCACTGTCATCGACTGGCGTCAGGAGCGTCACACGATGGTCGGGATCCGCCACATCAAGATTAATGCGCGTGATGTGGGCGAGATCATCGGCGTTTTCATGTCCCTGAATGAGAAAATGCCGGCCATAGTCGTATCCATCCGTCGGACCGCCCGGATTGTGATCGAGAATCAGATAAGTGTTTTCATCCGGCTCAGTGCGACTGCCATCATCCAGGTTGCCGAATGTCGTGATCACGCCCGATGGATTCTCGAGTACATCGGCACCCTGCTCAACGAGGTCGGCGGTGAACTCCGGTGACAATACGTTAGGCGAGATTGCAACCGGATTTGCTGCGGGCACACCGCTCACCTTTTCGTTAAAGACCCTCACGTGATCCGCGGCTGCGTTTGAAGCAGCCATGGCCCCGAGCGCGATCGAGACAGCTGCGAGTAAACAGGACTTAGCTTGTAATGGATTCTTAAGAGTTAGTTTCATGGTTGTTTCTGCTGGATTGGTTTGTTTTGTTTTCGGCGGCACACACCGCACGCGCCAAACACCTAAAGGTCAATTGTGACGAACTGGTTGAGAATGTGTAGAAACTGTGTGACTTCGATGTAACAGGGCTGTTACACGCGTGCAGCCGCTGGCTGCTCGCCTAAGTCAACGCTCTTTGCGGCCAGGGGATTGAGCCCGGCCAGATCGATTGAAGGAACTCGATTCTTACTGAATCTCTGCGTCCGAAACGGTTTAGGTATACCTACCCCGGGGCGATATCTGACTTGATCTGCTCTGGACCGCGGCAGGATCAATTTCTCTTTTCGTTCCTATTTAGTCACGCGTTTTGGGCAGTGCGAATCCTGCGCCGATCAACCAAATAAATCCGGGAAAGCGTGTGAGCGGAATGAGAAACAGAGCGTCGGGAATTATCAAACTCAGAGCGCTCAATTCTCCTGTCATTGCCAGCGCGATGCCGAATATCACGAGCCATTTCGGAAGCAGTTTGAAGAATCCCGCCGGAATACAGATACCGGCCAGCAGGAGACCAAAGGGAACGGAAAATCCTACGCCGCCCACAGCAAACGTGAGGTAATACAAGGCTCTCAAGACGGCTGCGTCCTGAGCAACGCCGGGATATGCCATCACCCAGAGGATGAGCGCTGACGCCGCCATATTGAATGCGGCCATCAATCCGCCGAACAACGCGATGGAAACTCCCGCAACACGAACATCCAGAAACTGGAGCCGGCTGACCATCGTGGCGGTAAAAATGCCCAGAGGTATGGCTGCGCCGAATTGCAGAAAGCCGCATGCTAAAACCGCTCCAGCATGGCCTTGAAAATAGGCGCCAATGATATCGCTCGACTCCCATGGTCCGGGAAAATGCGGTTTGCCGGTAAAGCTGATTACGAAATAAAGCCCTGCGTTAAACAGCAAAGTGTAAACGATCGCAACGATTCCGGGATTTGGACCAGCATGTGTCTTGTCTGGGATATTGGTTGTCATCATGAATAGTTCATAATATGAATTATTGATCTGGCAAATGATTTCTTTAAGCTCATGCAAGAACTTATGAAATCCGGCGAACCCCGGCCAAGTGGCGTGGCATTTCTGCTTGCTCAACTCGGCGCACACGCGGCTGAGCGATTCGGCGAACGCATCAGAGTGCTGGGCATTTCGCCTCCACACGCAGGAATCCTGCGTTTGATTGCAGCCACGCCATCCTGCAATCAGCAAGCGTTGGCGAGCAGGCTCGGGGTTCTTCCCAGCCGCATGGTCATTTTGATAGATGAGTTAGCGGATAAGGGATTGGTGAAAAGGACCCGCAGCCAAAGGGATCGGCGGCACTCCGAACTAGCCCTCACCAGAGCAGGTCGTCAGCTGCTGGGAAAACTTTCGAAGTTAGCGATGGAGCACGAAGCCGGGCTTTGTGCGGCGCTGACCACGAAAGAACGCGATACGCTGGCTGCGGTGTGCCGTAAAATTGTTCACCAGCAGGGGCTGATCCCCGATGTGCATCCCGGCTATCGGAAGTTGTAACTGAATCTAACTTGTTAGTGATTATTGGGAGTGTAGCGTGGCGACACTCTCTCACTGAAAAGGAACACGGTTTTATGGGTGTCATGTTGCAAGCGTTTTATTGGGATTGTCCCAAAACAGAAAACCGCGAGCATCAATGGTGGACCTTTATCAAATCAAAACTGCCTGCGATCGCAGAGGCAGGTTTCACGGCGCTGTGGCTTCCGCCTGCGAACAAAGCGGCATGGTGGAAATCGATGGGCTACGATCCATACGATTACTATGACCTTGGTGAATTTGACCAGAAAGGCGGCGTGCCTACATGGTTCGGGTCCAAGGCTGAGCTGCTCGACCTTATCCAGTCTGCTCACGCGCTTGGCCTGCAGGTATATGCCGACCTGGTATTCAATCATAACAGCGGCGCCGATACGCAGGAACTGAATCCCATCGACGGCCAGTCGCGCTGGACCAAGTTCACACCTGAGAGCGGCAAATTCCTGCGGGACTGGAAATGCTTTCATCCCAGCCAGTACGAGACGTGGGACGGCGTGACTTTCGGCGACATGCCGGACCTTTGTCATCGCACGCCTTTGGTTTACACCGAGCTCATCGACTATGCCCGCTGGCTCCTGGAAGAAGTTGGGTTCGATGGATTCCGCTACGACATGGTCAAGGGCTACGGCGGTTGGATGGTTCGATCGATCCAGGAACTACGCGCACTGCGCGGCACCACCAGCTTCAAACCATTCGCAGTCGGTGAATGCTGGGACAGCGAACGCACGATCGATGATTGGCTCGACGAAGCGAATGCGTGGTCGGATAACCCGGTTACTGCGTTTGATTTCCCGCTGCGCTGGCGTTTGCGCGATTTGTGCGACAGCTACGGATTCAGCCTCCGCAATCTCGCAGAACGCGGGGTCCTGGTGTGGGACCGCCCTGCGCAGGCTGTCACCTTTGTCGAGAACCACGACGTGGTGCGTGATAGTCCAGTCATTAATGACAAGCTGCTCGCTTATTCCTTTATACTTACGCACGAAGGTTATCCGTGCGTCTTCTGGCAGGATTACTTCAACTGGGATCTCGCCCAGCCCAATAATCAAAGCGGTATCAACGCGCTCATCAAGATTCACGAGCAAAATGCAGGCGGCGCAGCGCAGGTGCTTCTCGTGACCGACGATCTGTATGTCATGCAGCGCACTGGCGACGGCGATCAAAGCGGACTGATCTTTGTGTTAAACAACCGGGCTAGTTGGAACGGCACCTGGGTTCAAACACGTTGGAACAACACGCGGCTCGCTCCGGCGGCGTGGCACGGTCACGACGACGCCGGGCTGCCGGAGGAAAAATGGACTAACGAGTCCGGCTGGGTCGATCTGTGGGCGCCGCCTCGTGGTTATGCCGTGTACGTTCCGAAGTGAGTTGGCGAAATTCGATCCCGAATGTAGACCGACACCGTCGTCTCTAGCGCTGTCTGCCCGCACACTAACGGTCAGTATCGCGGCAGGGGCCGTGCTGCTTATACAACTCCAGACGCTGTGCTATTCCGGCTAACGATTTTCTCACTCCCTCAGACAATCTCTCGCTATTATGATGGACAAAATTCCAAAGAGGTGGCGCATATCCAGCGGATTGTGCCTTTCGGTGAGAAAAAGAAAAGTTTGTTTCGGCCAGGGCGTCGGGACCCAGTTATTGCCAGGGAATTTACTTTACCGCGGCGGCCAATTGTTCGGCACTTGGGACTCCACGCCATTGAGCGATCAATTCGCCGTTTCGGCCGAACACAAAGACGCAAAAATCCGTTGCTCCCTCCGCCTCGCCAAGCTGCGACGACACCGACCCATCAAAATCGGCCACAACGAAAATGTCTTTCCGCGCATCATGTTTAATTTCCTTCCCGTCGTACTGGGCTTGAAGCCGCCTGGCCTCTTCGTTAACGCGATGCCGGATGAGCGCGGTCGCGATCCTTCTTCCGATCACAGTATGCTTTCTCGCAAAACGAACAATTGTGATCATTCTGTAATCCGGGTTGCCCAGGCAATGTTCTGGAACGCGATCGCCCACGGTGCGCGCCTTGTCTTTATCTGCAGCGGTGGCCAGCACGATGACGGTCACGTGTCTGTCAGCTGTAGAGTGTTTGTTTCCGTCAATGTCGACAAACCCGAGCGAGTAGGTTGCCCCGATGGAAAGGGCTCCGCCTAAACGCGCTGCGGGAAGAAAAATTGATGTTCCGATAAGGAAAAAGAATTGAAGTGCGCGCGGGTTCACAAGTAAGCAAATTGGCGACAATGTCCTGCCCTGACAAGATTCGGCCTGTGATCTCAATTTTTCCATTGTCGGGGACGACACGTGAAGTCTGTATTTGGCTATCGGTCCTTTTCGTTCTTGGCTTAACTGGCTGTGATCGCATAGGCGCTTCGCGCCACGCGCAGCTGATGCAGGACGCGGATACCAAATCGGCCCAGGGAGACTTTGCGCGCGCCATTAATTTGTACGAGGCCGCGCTCGATGACAGCCCGCGTTGTGCTGAGGTTCACTACAAGTTGGCTCTTCTTTATGACGACAAGCTGACCGACCCCGTGAGCGCGCTGCATCATTTCAGACGTTATCTCGCATTAAGTCCGAGCGGCGCTCATGCCAATGATGTCAAAAACTCGATCAAACATGATGAGATCGCCGCACTAACGGTGTTGTCTGGCGATTCCGTCATCACTCGGTCCGAAGCGGCCCACTTGCGAAACGAAAACCTTAATTTGCACAAGGAACTTGAAACGCGCGCTGTGCCGGCGCGAAGTGTGACGGACAAATCGCAGGAAGGCGACACAGGCTCAAAAAAAACCGCCTCCCAGAAAGGAGACCGAAACTACGTCGTGCAATCAGGCGATACACTTTTCTCCATTTCGCGAAAGTTTTATAAATCGCCCAAGCGCTGGAAAGACATTTTGAATGCGAACAGGAAAAGCATTCACGACCCGAAAAAACTTACGGTCGGCCAGACCCTGGTTATTCCGTAGCCCCCGTGGGCTTCGCTGGGTCGGTTATTGAGGAAATCTAGAACTTCACCTGGAGGGCCACCGCGCCTCCGAGGTTGGCCACTTGGTAATCGAAAACGCTTTGATTCGATTGGCTTGCCGCAAGCGTGCTCACAGCGCTCACCGTAAGATATTTGTTCACGCGATAGTTTGCTGTAAGCGCAAGAATTTCGCTGATGTCGTCGCGGCCTCCCTCATAATACTGGCGCACTACGAGCGTTCCCACGGCATTGATGAAAAAAGAACGGGTGAAAAATGCGGAGTAGCCAGCATAAACCGCATAATCGCTTCGCTGGGCTGAGATCGCGTTGATGTTTGGCGCTTGATGAGATTCGGTGGCTGCGGCACTGATATTTAGGTCGGCACCCAAAGTGAGCGTTTGAGCGCGGCCGAAGTGGAACGGAATCTCCGCGTCTAAGATGAAGCCGTGGTTTTGAAAGAAAGCTGCGAAGCTGTTTTTCTCGGTTAACCGGTTGTAGTCGTACTCAAGACGCAAAAGCAGATTATGCCACTGCGGCACGAGATATCGGAAGCCGACTTCAACATCAAAGCTTCCAAAATTAAAGTTGTCGAATTGATCGTAATAAAACAGCTGCTCCCGGACATCGATCAGTCCGTACAGCGTGCTGGTAATTCGCGGCTCGTAAAAAGCTGCTGCTGCCGGAGCAAGGACAAAGTCGCTCTGCTCTCCGCTCCGCGTAAGGGCAACATTTGATGTCCAGTAAAAGGGCATGCCAGCAGAAATCGTGAACGGTTGATACTCGTCGGTGCGCTTGAGAATTTGCTGTTCGCCAAGATCGGCGTCGCCAGGCGCCGCGGCGACATTGCCACCTTCGGCACCGCTTGCAGGAACAGTGGAAGGAAAGGCTGACGGAGCCTGCTCGCGTGTCAACTGCGCCTGGTTCGCAGTCTGCGCCAAGCCCTCATTTGCTGAGGCAAAAAGGAGCACCCACAACGTCGTGACAAACCCGCAGAAATAAGGGTCAAGGCGAAGTCTCACGAGCGCGACCACTTGCTGTCTGCTAAGTCCCTGATGCCGCTAATCTTCTCAGCCATATCAATGAGCAGGTTGAAAATGCCAGTTCCCTGATATTAGAAGGCTCGCGCGCCGGAACCAAGGCGATTATTGATCACTCCGCGATCGCGCATATGCCGGATATCTGCCATGTCGCGGTCTGCTTTAGTCATGCGAGTAACATTGAAGCGATCGGCGTTGCCCGCCTGGCGGTGGTTGTGACGCGGAGCATGAAGTCTTCCATCACGGCCGGGAACAGCACCGTCGAGCAAAGCTAGCAACTGCCCGCTGTCTTGGATGTTGATTACTGTTTTGGTCCTCTTCCCGTTCGTGGGATTGCCGGGCGTCGGAGCACCAAACGGCGGGGCCTCCGAGAGTGGCTGTGGCCTGTTCGCGCCCGCGCCTGCAAACGTCCCGGTAGTCGAATTGTTACCACCGAAACCCGTATAGTTGGCGTTATTCGTGTAAACCTCAGCCGCCAGTTCGCCGCCGATAGTAACTACGACGTTATTGAAAATCGTAATTGAATTCGCTGCGAGAATCTTTTTGCTCTCCCCGCCAAGGGTGACGTTAGAAATGAAGTTGAGTTGGCCATTACTCCCCGGCGCGTAAAGTTTCAATATCGTATCAGCCGAGATGGTGCCACCGCCGATATTCAGCACGCCGTTTGCGCCGAAGACGCCGGCTTTAAGTACATCTGCGTGAACGGTGGCGTTATTGAATGTGATCGCTCCATCGCCGTCGATATCGCTAAGAAATGTGCCGCCTACATTATAATTACCGCCGTTAACAAGAATGGCGCTGTTCGCCGCCCCATCGCTGCCGGAGATCGCAAATGTCGCGTCGTTGGCCACGTTTGCGGTGCCGGCGACGTTCATATTGATTCTAGCGTCTCCGTTGATGACACCACCTTCACTGTTGTCGATCTGAGCCGACAAAGAGTTTGCACTAATGTTTGCGACAGCTACCTGGATCGGGGCATTCTGACCCATTGTTCCACCGGTGTTTTGGATTTCGAAAGTAGCGTCGCCCTGAGCGGTGATGTTTCCGGATACCTCCAAGCTAACATTTCCTCCGAGATCGATTTCTCCCCCATTGTTCAAGACCGCCATCGTTAGATTGTTAGTCTGAACATTCCCTCCAATCGTACCTAGAATTCTCGCCCCGTTGACAATTCGGCTGCTGTTGTTGACAAAAAGGGAGGTGTCGCCGCCCGAGCCTGTAGTCAGATCATGTCCAACGTTTAAGATAATATTAGCGCCAGTCCCTGATTGTGCGGTCGCCACTGTTAGCAATGCAAGCGATCCGCCAACGGTGAGATTTCTGTCCGCCAGGACGTCGATATTAGCCCCGTTTGTCAGATTACTAATATCAGTCGCGATTGAGAGGTTGCCGCCGACTAACAAGTCAGTACCCGCGTGAAGGAGGATATTGAGACCCGAAGTAATTCCCTCATTTTGTCGGATGATGGTCAAATCATTCGCAACATTGATCGTCTGGCCGGCGGAAATACTCACGTCGCCGCTAGAATTGGAAGCCGTCTCAACAGAGCTTAGGCCATTCAAGCTTAAGTTCTGCCCGGCGAACAAATTGATGGCAGGGGCATGGATCATCGCCGAATCGCTGATCGAGATATTGCGCCCAACGTATGCGTATAGGTCGTCCGTTGTAATACTCGACGTCAGTGACATATCGCGCTCGGCAAACAGGCTGACCTGGCTCGTTGTGCTGATATCGGAGCCTAGGGTCAAATCACTGCTGGAACCGCGAGCGTAAATCGTCAGGTCGTGCAGGCCGGAGAACGAAATCTCGGGACCCAGGGTAATCGAACCATTTTGCGTTGCCAGCAGAAGACCGCGGATACCTTCAAAGGTCAATACACCGCCAGCGCCTCCGGAAGTAATGCCGTTAACGGCGATCAGCCCCAGATTGATTTCGCCATTTGTCGTGTCGATCGTCGGATCACCGTTTAGCTGAAGGGCGGTGAACTTGAATGCTGCGCCCGAGTTATCCCCGATCAGGTCATCGAAACCGCTTGCGGTGTCAAAAGCCGATGTCGATCCAAAGGCCCATGCGGAGACTGGACCGTCGATCGAGCGTCCCCGATAAATTTTGCCCAAATCGGTTACGCCGTTGGTAGTGATCGAGGGATCAGTGGTAATGACTGTGCCACTCGTAATCACGTAAGGATTCGGGGAAGTAATCGTGCTTGGTGTCCCGAACTTGGTTGGAGTCGGCGTTGGTGGCGGCGTGGGCGGTGGGGGCGTTGGCGGTGGAGGCGTTGGCGGTGGAGGCGTTGGTGGCGGGGGCGTTGGACTCGACGTCGAGTTTCTTACTAAAACAACCGGGTTCGCGTTGGCGTTTTGATCAGTCGTCCCGATCACGTCCACCAGGTCTCTGGCAAGGGCCTGGCTGTTTAAACCAGCCAATTGCTGCTCCGCGAGCTGAAGGTCCACGACCGCCATGACTAACGGCATGTTTTCGAGCGGCGGAAAATCCTTAATCAAACGCGATGTCTTGAGAACCAGCTTTACATCAAACTTCTCTGGTTTCGTCATGCGCCCGTCTGCCGTCATCGTCATCATTTCGCCGCCATTTATGGTCGCGGCTCTTTCAGGATGACCAGCCGGATAAAAGGTGCCGATCCCTTCCAAGACCATGAATTTCGTGGGTGGGCCTGTTGCGAAGAGGGCCGTCCCACCTGTTATCGCCGCAGTCACAGCCGATGTGCTCACCTTAACCGCGGGTGCTTGGGGCGGTATCTGCAGAAGAACAGCACCACTCGTCAGATCAAGTTCACGCGACCCCTGCTTAAAACTGAAAACCGTGTTTGCGCCGAGTCGCGTTATCGTGAGGTCGGTGAAAGTCAGTTCCGCGCGAGATTCTACGCCTGTGCGTACTCCCATTCCCTGGGTGACTTTGTCGTTCACAGCTGCGGCGCGCGGCGCACCATGAGTTTCCAGCACTCGCACGTCCTGAATTACCTGCGATACGCGCGCTTGTTGCAGCTGATCTGCGGCGACAAAAGAGGCTGCACCAACGACGCAAAACAAGACGATCAGTCCGCCACAAAAGATTTGCGCAAAACGTTTTTTCATATTGGGGTCGCTACGGTAGGGCGGGAGCTGCGTTAGGACGCAGGGTTTGCACTCGATGTGGCGGCACTAGTGCTGCGGTTTTGTGATCGGCTGTGTCGGCTTCCCCCTGATCGGTAACCGACACTTGTGTGCCGCCTCCAAAAATAACCAGGTTTGTATCGGCTAAAGCCTTGGTTGATTTCTCGCGTTGCTGCTTCTGGCTCTCTGCCAGGATCAATTTCACGCTGTGCAGCGGAGGAAAGTCTGTAATGAATCGGCTGGTTTTCATGAAGCGCTCAATATCGACATCTACGGGATCGCTGAGCGCAGATTCCGGGTTGCCAAATACCATTTGCCCGGGACGGACCAGAACCGAATCGCCAAGATGTCCAGGGCGATACGTTCGCGCGGTGCCTTCCAACACCAAAAATTTGTAGAAGCCGGGATGGTACTCGATCATGACCGTGGAGCCCCCCACGGCTGCCGCGACGCCGCCTGCGTGAATTGTCGCTCCATTTGCCTCTTTTGGAGCCTGAACAAGCACTGCCCCCTCTCCCAGATTCAGACCGCGCGTCCCATGATTGAAATCAAATACAGTATGGGCCCCGAGCCGCACAACGGTTTCGTCAGAAAAAGTCACCTCGCCGCGTGATCCGTTGCCGGTCCGCACAATGGATTCCTCGTGGACGATGTCGTTTATCAAAGCCCGCCGCGCGGTTTTCTTAGAATCCGCTAATTGGACATGATTTTCTACTCGGGTCACCCGCGCTTCGTTAGTCGAAGCGGCATCCAGCCGGCAGGGAGACGACATCGCAAGCGACGCGATAATCGCTATGAGAACAATGAGGCAAAGCTGCCGGTTCATGCATTTTGGTCGAAAGACCTAATTCTGGCGGCCTTTTTGACGCCTAACCCTCATTAGGTCAAGGATTTTTTACACCCCTACAACGTACTTATCCGGAAACGGCGCAGCAAAGTTCCTTAAAAACTTTGGAATTCCTTCTTCGTCTCCTAAAAACGGCACAACGACCCGAACAGCTAACCGATCCTGGCTATCACAGCGCTAAGCTTTTAACGCAGAACCCGGCGACGGATTTGTCGGCTCCTCGTTGCTGAAAACTGAGACACCTAACAACTCGCGCTGCCATGGAACCAGCAATGCCGCTGCTCGTGTGCCATCTGCGGCGATCGCCTCGAGCGTGCTTCGCGGCGCAATGAACGAAGGTTCCAGCCCGAGTTCCTCAGCCGATCGGTCGCGTCGACGCCGCAGCTCTTCGGCGCGCTGGACCGTCGCATGGCTCAGTCGGGTTCCGAAGCGGCGACGCCAAACTGGCCACTCTGATTCAGGCGCCCGCAAAGCCGCTTGCGCTGCCTCGTGGAATGCCTGACGGCGGCGCAGGGAAAAATGTCCATAGTCAGGAACGCTTCCCGAAGCGAATTTCGCTGCGGCTTTCAAGAGCTCCTCATTCCGCAAAACGTGAAACGGAGGGCGATCTGCCTTTTCTGCTTCTTTTTCGCGCCATTGCCAAAGCGCACGAAGTACCGCAGCGGACCGTCCACGGAGTAGGCCAGATCCGCGAATACGCCAAAGTTCGTCCTGGTCACGTGCCCGTGCCACGGCGGCCTGCTCAATGGCACGCTGACATGACTGCCGCAGCCAATCCCGGCGCTCGTTGCGATCCAACTCGGCTTCCAATTTTTCGGCAAGGGCCAGCAAATAATGCACATCATTAATCGCGTATTCCGCCATGCGCACCGGCAAAGGTCGTTGTGCCCAATTCGCCTTTTGCGAACCCTTCAGCAGCGTGAGACCGAAATAACGTTTCAGCAACGCCGCCAGGCTAAATTCACGGATGCCAAGGAGACGAGCTGCAATCATTGTGTCGAAGATTTTGCTCGCTGCCAGATTCAGACCGCGGCGCAGCATTCGCAGATCGTAATCGGCGCCGTGCAAAACGATTTCCTTTGCTTCCAGCGCCCGACGCAATGGCTCCAGATCGATATCGGCCAGTGGATCAATTATATAATCGCAAACAGCCCGCTCGGGTTCATGACCTGGGGACAGCCGTGGGCCGGCATCAGCGACGCCAGCTGCAGTGTCAGCCGCCGGGACGTTAATTTGGAGTAAACAAAGTTTTTCCCGATAGGAATGCAGACTGTCGGCTTCGGTATCGACTGCAACGCGATTGGCGGACTCGATTTGTCGAACCACGCCCGCAAGTTGCGCGGCATTAGCGATCAAACCTTCCAACAATGACGAATGACCCATGTCTAATGTCGAAGGAATGACGAAATCCGAATCATGACGTGCGCCCCCCGAGCACTGCTTCGTCATTTGAGCATTCGGGTTTCCTTCGTTATTCGTCATTCGTGCTTCGTCATTTTCCCGCCTCGAAAATCATTTCAATCCACTTAGGAGTAGTTCTGCATTAGTCTTGGTGGCGTTTAAATTATCGATCAGCTTTTCCATCGCTTCGAGAGGCGGAAGTGCCGCCATGGTTTTTCGCAGCATCAGCACTCGTTCCCATTCATCGGGATGATACAACAACTCCTCACGCCGGGTCGCTGAGAGCATCGGGTGGATAGCCGGATATAGCCGTTTTTCCTGCAGAGCGCGATCAAGATGCAACTCCATATTGCCGGTACCCTTGAATTCTTCGAAAATCAATTCATCCATTCGACTGCCGGTTTCGGTCAAAGCGGTGGCGAGCACGGTCAGGCTGCCACCTTCTTCCACATTGCGCGCCGAACCGAAGAATTTCTTTGGCTTAACAAGCGCCTTCGCTTCCACTCCGCCCGACATAATTCGTCCCCTGCCCGGCTGCAGATTGTTGTACCCGCGTGAAAGCCGTGTGATACTGTCGAGTAGAAGCACCACGTCCTGTTTCATTTCCAGGAGACGTTTCGCGCGCTCCATGACCATCTCTGCCACTTGCACGTGTCGCTGCACGCTTTCGTCAAAGTTGGAATGATAAATCTGGCAGTCGACTTCCCGCTCCAGGTCCGTCACTTCTTCTGGACGCTCGTCGACCAAAAGTAATATGAGAACAACGTCAGGATGATTTACCCGAATCGCTTTGGCGATTTCCTTTAGCAGAATTGTCTTGCCCACTCGCGGCGGTGCGACGATAAGCCCGCGCTGCCCGCGGCCCAGCGGTGCCAGCAAATCTACCGCGCGTGCAGTTATGGAATTCGTCTTTGGACTTTCCAAAATGATTCTGCCTTGCGGGAACTGCGGCGTTAGCTTGTCAAAGTCGGTCGGCTCCGTCCATTCTTCGGCCGCCCGGCCCTCAATTCTTATGACTTTGTCGAGAGACAGGAATTTTCCGCGCTGGCCCGGCAATTGCACCGTCCCTGCAACCTTTTGGCCGGGCCGCAAATGATGTTTCTCGACAAGCGCGCGAGAGACGCAGACATCCTCAGGAACAGGTAAAAAGTTCAACTTCGGCCAGCGCAACATGGCGAACGAATCGCCCACTTGGTCGAGAAACCCTTCCGCAGTGACAGTAGCCCCGCTGGCTAATGCCGCGCGGAGAATATCGAGAATATGCTGATGACGCGAGCGGGCGGGGTGCAGATATACATCCAAATCCCGCGCCATTGCTACGAGCTCTTCGCCCGAGGACTCTTGGAGCTCGTTCAGGTCAAGTGCGAGGTCGATTTTTAAGTTACGCTCTTCGTTGGAGCGGATCCTCGATGATTGGGGAGTCTCAGGTGCACTTTGACTGTGGGCAGACGAGACGCCTGCCTCTATAGTTTCTGTCTGCGAGGCCGAGCCCTTTAGCTTTTCTTCCATGGTTGTTCTTGCCAAAGCGCGACAAGCTCCTTCGCTTGTTCCGTGAGTGTCGCACGGTCGCCGTTATTCCAGACGACGTGATGCGCGCGTTTGATTTTTTCCTCCAGGGGCATTTGTGAGTTAATTATTTGTTCGGCTTCCGAACCTTTCAGAGATTTTCGCTCCACCAACCGGTCTAACTGCACCTTGCGCGAACAAGCGACCACGACCACTCGCTCGCACAATTTCTCGCCACCGGTTTCATAAAGAAGTGGAATGTCAGCAAAGAAAAAGTCGGGAGAATTACGATGCTTTTTCGCCTCCGCCATCCACTGGCGACGAATCCGAGGGTGAAGAATTTGTTCGAGTGCGCGTCTTTTGGTCGCGTCCTCAAAAACTATCGCCCGAAGTTTCCTTCGATTCAAGTCCCCATCTGGTGAAAAGACCGCGCCGCCAAACTCATCGCGGATTTCCTGTTTCGCCTCCGGAAGTTCGGCGAGTGAACGCGCCGCCAGATCGGCATCAAAGAATTTTGCCGCCGGCACAATCTCGCGCAGGCAGTCACAAAACGTACTTTTGCCTGTGGAGATTCCACCCGTGATTCCGATCGCAGGCATGGCACGACCATCAGCGCGGGGTGATGCCTTCGGCAAGATCAACGTGAAATGTCTGTTTCATCTTCGTCGTGCCGAAAGTTAACTCCGCTGTGTAATCTCCGCCTGGAAGAAGCCGCTTGGGATCGTCACCGCCGTATTCAGCAATTACGTCTTTCGTCGGCCGCAGGTCCCAGTTCAATCGAGTAAAACCCGGCGTGCCCGGGGCTTTTAGATTCGCGACTGGTTGTCCGGTCGATTTGGTCACAACGATCTTAATTTCGTCGCCGGTAAACTCTCGCACCCAGACTGTGAACAGCGCCCCCTCGGGTGGATTCTGGCCGCGATAAATCCCCTTGCCATTCGAATCGACAAATCCGGGTTGAAGATAAGCGCCAGTCAGCGAACGCACGCTAAACAATTGAGCCGGTTTGGACGCAATCTCCGCCGTGAATTCGCGAAACGGGACGATGTCGTCAAGAATGGCAATGCTGCGACCGTGTGTTGCGATGGCAAGGTCCGATGTGCGCGGATGAATCTGGATATCGTCCACGCGGACCGAAGGAACATCGCCAATGCGAACCCAATGCGCGCCTTGATCGAATGATGCGAATAGTCCGAAGTGCGTCCCAGCGTAAAGTAATTTCGGATTGACCGGATCCTCGCGGACCACTTCAACTGGATCGCCTTGCGGAAGGTCGCCTGTGACAGACTGCCATGTTTTTCCCAGATCAGCGGTACGCAAAATCAAGGGGCGATCATCACCCGAGCGATAAGCATTGATCGCAACGTAGGCCACATTCGCATCGACATTGGATGGCTCGATTCGCACGATCCATCGACCGTGCGCCGGCTCCGGCAAATTGCCCGTCAATTCAGTCCATTTGCTACCGTCATTCTCTGTAATCCAGAGCCGCCCATCATCCGTCCCCGCCCACAAAAGACCAGCGCGCTTCGGTGACTCGGTAAGCGAAAAGACGACCCCGTAATTTTCCGCGCCGCTTCCAGTGGCGTTTGTTTTAGTCGGATCGTTGTACGTGAGGTCGGGACTGATTACAGAATATTTTTCCATCCGGTCAGTCAGTTTGAACACGCAGTTGCCGCCCAGATAGATTACGCCCGGTTTATGCCGGCTTATGATCATGGGAGAATTCCAATGGAAGCGATAACGGGGCTGACCTTCGGCTGGCTCAGGACGCAAACGGCGGATCTCGCCATTGCGCAAATTGATCCGATGGACTTCCCCCTGCTGACTTTCTGCATAAAAGGTGTCGCGATCGGTCGGATCGAACAGGACGTAAAAGCCGTCGCCACCCGCAAGCGCGGTCCAATCGCAATTGCGAATACCTTCCTTGCTCTGCACTCCGCTCGGTCCAACCCAGTTCTCGTTGTCCTGGAGGCCGCCCGCAATGCGGAAATACGGTTTCGTGTCGTCGAGCGAAATCCGATAATATTCTCCCGAAGGAATCTTGTTCAGATGATCCCAGTTTTTGCCGCCGGCGAAACTCTGATACACGCCGCCATCCGTCCCAAGCAGCAAACGCTGGCAAACTTGCGGTTTTGGAGGCTTGTTTTTGTCTTCGGGTTTCGGCGGCTTCGGTGGCGGCACGGTGCCGGGCTGAATCGCGAGCGCGTGACAATCCGGATGAACTTTCTCGCTTAGATCTTCGCGAAAATTCTTACCGCCGTCATCAGATACCAGCAGGGCGAAACCCAGAATATAAACGCGCTGATCGTTTGCGGGATCAATGCGGATCTGGCTGAAATAAAATGGACGTGGATCCATGGCGCTCACGCGCGTCCATTTTTCCCCTCCATCATCGGATCGAAAAACGCCGCCGGTCTTACTGCGCAGATCATCCAGTCTGCCAAATCCTCCTTCGTAACTTTGCACGACAGCCATGACTACCCTCGGGTTAGTTGCGCTGATCGTCAGACCAATGCGACCCGTTTGAGTGGGCAACCCGCCGCCAAGCTTGTTCCAAGTCGTGCCACCATCAGTGCTCTTGAAAATTCCCCCGACATCTTCACCACCAGTCACGCTGGGGCCGGAAGTGAAACTCCACGGTGTGCGTTGTCGCGCATAAAGCGCAGCGTAAACTGTCTCCGCGTTCGTTGGATCGATCATCACGTCGCCACATCCACTGCGCGCATCGTGTGGAGCAGCTGCTTTCAAAACCAGTTTCCATGTTTTGCCCGCATCACTGGTCTTGAACAATCCGCGTTCGCCGCCATCCGCCCACAGGTTGCCCATTGCAGCGACGTAGGCGACGTCCGGTTTTTTGGGATCGACAACAATGCGCGCAATGGTACGGCTGTTTTTCAATCCGACGTTCTGCCACTTCTCTCCGCCATCGGTCGACCGATAAACACCATCGCCCCAACCAGACGAATTACGGTCGTTGGTTTCGCCGGTTCCCACCCAAATCACATCTGAATCCGATGGCGCAACCGCGACCGCGCCAATCGAAAGCATCGGTTGTTTGTCGAAGATTGGTTCAAAACTAACGCCGTTGTCGTTCGTTTTGAAAACACCGCCGTGCGCGAGGCCGACGTAGAAGACAAAAGGATTATTTGGGCTAATCGCAATGTCCGAAACACGCCCGCCCATCACGGCCGGACCAATCGAACGCGCTTTCAGATTTTTGAAAAGGACATCTGTCAGCTGGGACGGAGTCGGCGACACAGTCGGTGTCGGAGACGAAGACAAAGACACCGTCGCGGTGGGCGATGCGACGGTGACCGGCAAATGCCCGGGTTGCGTCTCCTCTTGTGCGGACAAGCTCGGGACCGCACAAATCGAAAAAAGCAAAACGCACAAGTATGAAAATCGATGATTCATGAGGAAGCTACCATCGCGTTCTACGGCTGTAGGGCAAGCGCTTCGCTTGCCGATTCCATGGGTGGCCGACGGAGGTTGCGCTACGAACGCTTACCGTAAGCCCAACGGTTTGCGATGCGCCGAATCGTTGTAACCTTGTAACTTGTTTTAACTTTCTTATGACACAGCAAGTTTTGGCAGGAAAAGTCGGTCTGGTCTTCGGCGTGGCAAACAAACGCAGCATTGCGTGGGCGATCGCAAAAGCATGGGCCGCGGCGGGTGCACGCTTGATTTTCAATTATCAAGGCGAACGACTAAAGGAAAACGTCGAGGAACTCGCCGGAGAGTTTGGGGAGAAAACTCCGTTGTTTCCCTGCGACGTTTCCAGCGATGACGAGATCAAAGCATTCTTTGAAAACGTGCGAGGGAACACCGACCGCGTCGATTTGATGCTTCATTCGCTTGCGTTCGCGCCGCGGGAAGCGTTGGAAGGCGATTTTGTGAGTACAACGCGCGAAGCGTTCCGAGTCGCGCACGACATAAGCGCCTACTCGCTCGTGGCACTGGCTCGCGAAGCGGCACCATTGATGACAAATGGCGGTAGCATCGTGGCCATGACTTACTACGGATCAGAAAAGGTCGTGCCGCACTACAATGTAATGGGCGTAGCCAAGGCCAGCCTCGAAGCCAGCACGCGTTATCTCGCCTACGACCTCGGTCCGAAAAAAATTCGGATAAACTGCATTTCTGCCGGACCGGTACAGACGCTGGCCGCGCGTGGAATCAGCGGGTTCACGTCGATGCTGAAGCATTACCAGGACCGTGCGCCTTTGAAACGCAGTTGTGATACGGCTGAGTTAGGCGCCACCGGAGTCTTTCTTGCCAGCGATGGAGCCGCGGCGATAACCGGCCAGGTCATCTATGTCGATGGCGGGTATCAAATAATGGGAATGTAACTCTTTTCGTGCTCCTGATCGTGATCACGAGCATGAGCATGAAAAAGTAATGACCTATGATTGCGCGGATCTGGCACGGCTGGACGAAGATGGCTGACACCAAGTCGTACGAGAACATGCTTCGGGACGAAATCTTCCCGAGCATTGATGCGCGAGACATCAAAGGCTATCGCGGCGCGGAGTTGTTTATCCGCGAAGATGACGACGAAACGGAATTCGTCACGCTGCTTCGATTCGATTCAATGGATGCTGTGAAAGAATTCGCCGGCTCCGAAGAGACCAAGCCAGTGATTTTTCCGGGAGTCGAAAAACTCCTTACACGGATGGAGCCGGCGAGGCATTATCGAATCGCGATCTGAAATAGTTGATGTATCCGTGCTCTTTCTTGTGATCGTGCTCTTGCTCGAGCCCTTGCTAGCGAAGAATCGATTACGATCACGAGCATCAGCATGAGCATGAGCATGAAGTTAGCCGAGAGGCTACGGCAATTATTGGATAGCGAGATTGTCGCAGATGACCCGAATACCCTGGCATCGCACAGCGGCGATAAATGGTTTGCAGCCCATGAACCGGATGCCGTCGTTTTTGCAAGATCGACAAATGAAGTCAGCAAACTCCTTGAGTTCGCATCGCGGGAAAAAATTCCAGTCACAGCGCGCGGCGGTGGATTTGGTTACGTAGGCGGATGCGTGCCCGCGCACGCCGGAATTGCACTGTCGCTGGTGCAGATGAATCGGATCAAGGAAATCAGCTTCTCCGACGCCATTGCGATTGTCGAACCGGGAGTCTTTACCGCTGATCTGAAAGCGGCCGTACGCGCACAAAAATTATTTTATCCGCCGGACCCTGCGAGTATGAAGGATTGCACCATCGGCGGAAATGTCGCCACGAACGCAGGCGGACCGCGTTGTTTGAAATACGGGGTTACGCGAAATTACGTGATCGGTCTTGAAGTGGTGCTGGCCAATGGCGAAGTGCTGCGAACAGGCGGTCGCGTGCACAAGAACAAGACCGGATTCGATCTGATTGGCATGTTCGTTGGCTCGGAAGGAATGCTGGGCGTGGTTACTGAGATCACTCTGCGTTTGCTTCCGCTTCCACCGGGGCGTGCGACTTTGTCGGCTGCGTTTGCGACCGCGGCGAAAGCTGCCGAAGCGGTGCAAGCAATTTTTGCGGCGGGATTCTTGCCTTGTTCACTGGAAATCGCTGATCACTTCACATTGGAAGCGGCGCGACGCGATCTGGGCAAAATATTTGTGCCCGATGGGAACGCACACCTGCTCATCGATCTCGATGGACACGAGGAAAGTGTCCGTGCTGAATCTGCAGCGATTCGTAAATTGCTGGAGAAAAGAAAACCAAATGCGCTGGAGACAGCGATCGGTGAGGCCGATTGCGAAAAGTTGTGGGCTCTGCGCCGGCAGTTCAGCAATTCACTTCGCGCGACCGGACTGACCAAGTTAAATGAGGATGTGGTCGTGCCACGCAGTCATCTGGTCGATCTCATGGAATTCGCGGAGACACTGCAGACTAAGTATGGATTTCCGATCGCCTGCTTTGGTCACGCCGGGGACGGCAATATCCACGTCAACATCATGGCCGACCGCTACAATCGCGACGTCGCTGTGCGTGAAAAAGTCGAGCACGCTCTGGACGATCTCTTCGCGCAGGTGCTGGCCTGGGGCGGCGTTATTACAGGCGAACACGGAATCGGCTTGGCCAAAAAACGCTGGTGGCCAGAGGCGACAAGCGAAGTGGCGCGCGAGCTGCATCACCGGCTCAAACAAGCGCTCGATCCGAACGGTATTTTGAATCCGGGAAAATTTGTTGACTAGTCTGAATCCGCATCGACATTCGCCGAGCATTTTACGGCGCATCCAAATTCGCCGCGACTGACGCGCATCCGCGTCCTCGTGAACGAAATAAAGAAAGATGCACTTCTTCCTTTTTCCCGCTGCCTAACAACACACTAATGAAACCAGGAAAACTTACTCACACCATTGCGGTGATCCTTTCGTCGATTTCATCCCTTTTTGCGCACGGCACGGGGGAAAAAGCGGAGCCTGCCAAAACCAAATTCAGCAAAAAATCCGACAAATCGACCGACGGTCGTTCAAGCGGCGCGACTTCAATCTCACTTATCCCTGGACAATTATTCAAAACACAATCGCAAGCTGCGCAGCGTTATCCGTGGAAGACCAATATCGTCACAACCATTTTTTGGATCGGTGAGCAACCGAGTGGAAATAATCTGGTGCCCAATCGCACGAGCTCATGGGACAAACAATGGACAAAAAACTATGGCGGCTTTGACGATCCGAATCCCGCCCGTCGCAGCAATTACATTCCTGTGAAATTCACGCCCCGACAGAATCCATTCTACTGCGCGCTTCCCTACAACGATAAGGCGCACACCGGTCATCGGCCGGAAGCGCCGCGGGTTGTTCCCTGGTTTAAGGACGCATACCAGGGCCCCGCTGTTTCCACTTGCAAAGATCGATGGATCGCCATTCGCAAAGGCAATCGAACCGTTTATGCGCAATGGGAAGATGCTGGGCCATTTCGCACTGATCATTGGCAATATGTGTTCGGCAACGAACGCCCAAAGCCGAATCTAAACAAAGGCGCTGGACTCGATGTTTCGCCTGCTGTGCGCGATTACCTTGGAATGAAGGAAACAGACGTAACCGACTGGAAGTTTGTAGATTTCAGTGAAGTGCCCCGTGGCCCATGGTCCACTCATGGTGAAAACAACACATTCGTAATCAACGAGCGCAAAAAAGGCGCGCGGCTAGTCGAAAAGTTAGGGACGATTGTGCGCTAAAAAAGCGCGCCGCGACGTGTTGGGGTAGCGCATGCGTCTCGCGTGCTGGTGATGGCGTTCCCCGCGATCCCGGACTTTTCCCTGCGTTTGACTGGGCCCTACGATCCACATTCAAAGGAAGACCGTTTCGGAGCGACGCCGAAACCAGGTCGTCGCGTGGACGCTATCGAATCCACGCGGTCGCCGACTGCTAACCGATTCCACAAGAGTAATGTGGAATCGCCGATTGGCTCGCACTTCTTTTGCGATCTCCATCGCCCTGGCTTTCGGCATCGCCGCGTCAACATGCGCCGCAGCAGGTACCGGCACGCTGCTCACTGGCAAGGCGGCCATGGGCGATTGGACAAACGATACGCCCGGCGTACGGCGCAGGATCACTGTTCAGGATTTGCCTCCCCCGGGTTCAAATGCCCTGGCAATTAATCTTCCGCGCGTTGCTCGCCGTCCAGCAGATGCCCGGCTTCAAGTACCGCCCGGTTTCAAGGTCAATCTTTATGCTGATGGTTTTCGAGATCCGCGTTTTCTGCTCACCGCGCCCAATGGCGACATCTTCGTCGTGGAAAGTCGTGCGAATCGGATCAAAGTGCTGCGCGATACCAAAGGCAGCGGAAGACCAGACGTCGCCGAAACGTTCGTCGAACAGGGTTTGAACAAGCCGTTTGGAATCGCGTTTTATCCGCCGGGTAATGACCCTCAGTATTTGTACGTCGCTAATACCGATGGGATAATTCGGTTCCCCTATCGTAATGGCGATCTCAAAGCGCGCGGACCGGCGCAACAACTAGCCGCTCATCTTTCCCCAGGAGCATTATTGCGCGGCGGCGGACATTGGACACGCGATATCGTTTTCTCGCCAGATGGCAAAAAAATGTACGTATCGATCGGTTCACGCTCGAATGTGTCCGACAAGGCCGCAGAAGAAAATCGCGCGCGCATCTTCGAGTTTAATCCCGATGGCACCGGCCAAAAGGTTTATGCCTGGGGAATTCGTAACGCCGTTGGCATCGCATTTCGTCCTGGCACCAATGAGCTCTGGATGAGCACTAACGAGCGGGACGAAATCGGCGAGGATTTGCCACCCGACTACATCAGCAGTGTGCGGCCCGGCGGCTTCTATGGTTGGCCATGGTTTTATATTGGCAACCATCCCGATCCGCGACACAAAGGAAAACATCCTGAGCTCGCTGCCAAAGTCATTGTTCCGGATGTGCTCGTAGCGGCGCACTCGGCCACGCTTAATTTGTGTTTCTACACTGGCGACCAATTTCCGTCTGAATACAAAGGCGACATCTTCGCTACCTTCCATGGTTCATGGAACCGGATGAAACGCACCGGCTACAAAGTCGTGCGTGTACCATTTGATCGTTCAACAGGCAAAGCGCGTGGGGAATATGAGGATTTCATAACTGGTTTTGTCACGCCCGAAGGCAAAGTCTGGGGTCGCCCGGTGGGAATCACCGTTGCAAAAGATGGCAGCATTCTCCTCAGCGAAGACGGCAACGGCACCATCTGGCGCGTGAGCTCCGGTCGATAATTCAGAAGCTGCTAACCTCGGCAAAAGAAATTGCTGCTTTCGCTGTTACGCATAATCTGCCCTACCGCAGCATGAAGATTGGTTTTGCTCAAATTAACCCGACAGTCGGGGATTTGAGAGGGAACTGCGAACTGATCATCGGCGCTTATCAGCGGCTCGCCGCCGCAGGCGCCGAATTAGTGCTGACGCCGGAGCTGGCAATCACCGGCTACCCGCCCCAGGATCTGGTTTTTAAATCGCGGTTCGTCCCGGAAAATCTTGCTCTGCTGGAAAAACTGCATGCTCAGGTGGGAGAATCTGCATTGCTGGTCGGATTCGTGGATCGCAATGAGGAGCGCGGAAAACCGTTTCATAACGCCGCCGCTTTACTCGAGCGCGGAAAACCGATCCGCAAGATGTACAAGTCGCTTTTGCCTACGTACGATGTTTTTGATGAGGACCGTTATTTCGAGCCCGCGACGCGTATCGAGTCGTTTGAAGTGCAGGGAAAGAAAATCGGTGTGACCGTTTGCGAGGACATTTGGACGGACGAGTATCTGTCGCGACCGCTTTATGATGTTGAACCGGTTCGCAAGCTGGTAGAACAAGACTCGGAGATCATTCTCAATCTGAGCGCGTCACCATTCCGCCTTCACGAGCCTGCGAGCCGGTTTGAGATGATCGCGGCGCAAGCCCGGACTTATCGACGGCCAATTTGTTACTGCAACGTCGTTGGCGGGAACGATCAACTGGTCTTCGATGGAAACTCGATCGCCGTTAATGCTTTCGGCAAGTTGATCGCGCAACTGGCGGCATTTCGGGAAGACGAGAAAGTGGTCGACACAGATTCCGCCGCCGCAATTACATTTCACGAAGGCAAAACTCCCGAGGAACTTTTCGCGGCTCTTTCGCTGGGCGTTCGCGATTATTTTCGCAAGTGCAATTTCCACTCCGCCGTAATTGGTCTGAGTGGCGGCGTCGATTCCGCAGTAACTGCCGTCATCGCAGTCGACGCGCTGGGAGCAGAGAACGTAATCGGCGTTTCCATGCCGAGCCCATACTCGTCTCGCGGCAGCATCGATGATGCGCGGGCCCTCGCGCACAACCTCGGAATTACGTTTCTCGAGATTCCAATCACCGACGCCTTCAGAGATTTCAAAGCGCAATTCAAGGAACTTTTCAAAGGACTGTCTGAAAATGAGACGGAAGAAAATATGCAGCCGCGGTTGCGCGCAATGACGTTAATGGCGCTCTCAAACAAGTTCGGTCATCTCTTGCTCACTACCGGAAACAAGAGCGAACTGGCTGTCGGCTATTGCACCCTCTATGGCGATATGGCAGGCGGGCTGGCCGTTATCAGTGATGTGCCGAAAACGATGGTCTATGAGCTGGCGCGCTGGATAAACCGAAAGCAGGAAATTATTCCAACATCGACAATCGAGAAACCACCGAGCGCGGAGTTGAAACCTGATCAAAAAGACCAGGATTTCCTGCCTCCGTACGAAATCCTCGACCAGATCCTGCATCTTTACGTGGAAGAAAATCTGAGCGCTCGCGACATCATTGCCCGCGGGTTCGATGAGAAAACAGTGCGCTGGGTGCAGCGTCGGGTCGATCTCAACGAATACAAGCGCGAACAAGCCGCACCGGGCTTGAAAGTAACAAGCCGCGCCTTCGGCATCGGCCGCAAAATGCCGATTGCACAGAAGTACGTGGATTAAGCGAATATCGTGCACCGTGCAGGAATCGAACCTGCAACCCAGTGATTAAGAGTTATGCCTATTGACATGTTTGGCCATGTTCCGTTGCCTTCAACGCCATGCGTGCGTAACCATTGCGTCGCCTTCTTCATGGGTGGGTCGGAGACGGCTGCTTGACAGGCCCAGGCGGTTGCAGTCCGTCGATCTCCGATGCGAAGCGGGGCGAATACAGCGTCCGCACCTCAGACCAGTAGTGCACGAACCCAATCGAGTTGGCGAATGTCGCTTTCCAAGCGGCCTTCTGCCTTTCGTACTCTACCTCGTCATACAAGCCCAGGCGGTACTGGTAGTGGACGTCTTCCCAGTAGCGCAGCAAAGCATTAGAACGAAGCCGGAATTGGAACTGCTCGTCTTCGGTCAACTGCTCGCCTAGCCCGGCACGGCGCAACACACCCGCGAGCTGGCTATTGCTCGCAGACGAGTTGAGCAGATCGACAATCGTACTGGCGAGTTCGTGTCTAACCTGCGCACGCATTAATGTGCGATTCTGTTGCAGCTGCATGATCACCATCAGCAGGCCCACAATTGTGCCGCCATTCGCCGCCAGGGCGATCCACTGCATAAGTCGCTCCTTGCTCATTCGCTTGCCTCGGCGCGCGACATTCCGGCTCATGATATCTCGGCGAGGGTCAATCTCATAGGTCAACAAGAAAGAGATAAGCCACGGCAGGGTGCTGTCGCAATCACCCTGAACGTGCTTCGCAATGGGGCCGTTGGCTTCATCTGCCTGGTTAGATGATGTGTAATTGCCTAACGCCCCACCAC
>Ga0137412_10000297_pt1 | contig 34193 bp, 26 predicted proteins | sample CZODoug2_1_16fun_FD_122160 | JGI IMG/M metagenome (GOLD analysis project Ga0137412, IMG submission 122160) | Vadose zone soil fungal communities from Angelo Coast Range Reserve, California, USA - CZODoug2_1_16fungal (Hybrid Assembly) | ecosystem: Environmental > Terrestrial > Soil > Vadose zone...
GCGCTTCTACCCTTACTGCAGGACGGCGGCGCCGCGCGCGACACGCTGGACGGCTGAAAGCATCATGAGCAAGCACAGCGATTCTGAGCAAAAACTCGAGCGGGCGCTTACCGAAGCCCTGAAGGGTCTGCCTTTGCGCCGGGCGCCAAGCACGCTGGAAGCACGCGTGGCCGGTGAATTGGAACGGCGCGCTGCGCTTCCCTGGTGGCGTGTCAGTTTCACGCATTGGCCTTTGGCGCCGCGCGTTGCGTTCGTCATAGTGTGTATCGCTCTGGTTGCGGCGACGTTTTTGGGAGGCGTCTTTGCCTTTGTGGGAGATCGGTCCTTCAACGAAGCCGCGGCCCTGGTTCTGTCCTGGGTTCAACCCTTCCTGGCGGTCATGTCATCGGCGGGCGGCGTGGCAACGCTGCTGGTGCGGGTCATACCCCCGCTTTGGTTGTACGGCGGCATGGCTCTCGGGATCATGCTGTACCTGGCATTATTCGGGCTGGGTGCTGCGGCCTATCGCCTGTATTTTCGGCCCTCATCGGTAGGTGACGATTTATGAACATGTATCTATGGCGGCGCTTATGGTTCCTATTTGCGCTGCTGTGCGTGGCCGCCGTGGCCAGTCACCCCGGCGCCGCGCTGTCCAAAATCACAACGCCCAAAACCACCACGCCGGCCGCCGTGACGACAGACGCCGCTTCGACGGCGACGGACGATCACTCCGCAGCGGCGCCCGCGGTTTCGGCCGACCAGGACGATTTCAACGATGAACCGAAAGCGGACCGTCACGACCGCTCCGATTGGCGCAGCCGCATGGAGCAGCGCCATCGCCGCCACCGGCATCAGGATGACGGCAACAACGTCGTAAGCATAGGGCACTCCAGCCATTTGCAGAGCGGGGAGAAGGCCGAATCGGTGGTATCGGTTTTCGGCTCATCCACCAGTGAAGGCGAGGCCGACGATGTGGTCTCGGTAATCGGCAATACGCGGGTTACGGGTCCGGTGCACGACAGCGCCGTCGCCGTATTGGGCAGCGCGTACATCGACAGCAAAGTCGATGGCGACGTGGTCGCGGTTTTGGGAAATGTGGAACTCGGACCCAATGCCGAGGTCGGCGGCGACGTGGTGTCGGTGTTCGGGACGCTAAAGCGCGATCCGGCCGCGATCGTTCACGGCTCGGTGCAAAGAGTTCTCGACGCCGATATCGGCGACATCGGCGGCTTTGGCTGGCTGAATACGTGGATCAATCATTGCTTATTTTATCTTCGGCCCTTGGCCCTCGTTCACGGACTTGGCTGGGCCTGGACATTGGCTCTGGGCCTTCTGGCGTTTTATGCCTGCCTCGCGCTGTTGTTTCGCACCGGCGTAGAAAAGTGTGTGCACACCCTCGAGGCTGAACCCGGGCACACCGCGTTGGCCGCGCTGATCGGCATACTGTTCACGCCGGTGCTGCTGGTGCTGTTGTGCGTCACCGTGGTCGGCATCGCGGCCGTGCCATTTGTCGTGGGCGCACTGTTCTGCATGTCGCTGTTCGGCAAGGCCGTCATGCTGGCTTGGCTCGGAGGCCGAGTGTCGGGCAGGCGGCCAGGCCCCGCCAACCATCCAGCCGTCGCGGTGCTGATCGGCGGTGCGCTGGTTTTGGTGCTGTACGTCGTGCCGGTGGTGGGATTCCTGGTTTATAAATTGCTGGGTTTCTTCGGATTTGGCGCCGTGGTCTACACCTTGGTCTTGCACACTCGCGCGCGCAGAGCGGCCGCCGGCCCATCCGCCGCCTCCGCATCCTCCGCATCCTCCGCATTCGCAGGAGCACGCGCAGCAGATCTTTCAAACTCGGCAACGATGGCGGGCGCGGAATGGACAGCCGGCCCCGCGCCAGGCGTAGGCGCGGCCGCCGCCGCCGCCGCAGCGCCGGAATCGAGCACTGCCGCTGAGCCGGTGCCGCCCGCCGCGGCGCCGCCTTTCTCTGCGCCGCCTGGCCCTGTGCCGCCAGGCGCCGTGCCGCCCGGCCCCAGCCCAGTGTCGCCGCACATCACGGCCGCGATGCCGCGCGCCGGCTTTTGGATACGCATGGCGGCACTGCTGCTCGATGTTTTATTGGTCGGCTTCGTCATGAGCTTGCTGCATCCGTTTGGCAACTTTCACATCGTCGTGCTCGCCATCTATGGTGCGGTGATGTGGAAACTACGGGGCACGACGGTTGGCGGCATCGTGTGCGATTTGCACGTGGTTCGGTTGGACGGCCGCCCGCTCGACTGGGAGACGGCGATCGTGCGCGCTCTCGGCTGTTTCCTGTCGCTGTTCGTCGTGTTCCTGGGCTTCATATGGATTGCCTTCGACGCCAACAATCAAGCCTGGCACGATAAAATCGCCGGGACCGTGGTGGTGCGGGCGAAGCGCGGCGCACCGCTGGTGTAGAGCTTCGGCACGGTGATGTTGATCGGTTGAAGTATTCGTCAATTACAAGCGTTCGCGAATCGAAGGCGGGAGCAGTGCCTTGTAGCGGCGGCTGAGGGGCAGGCGCTCGCCGTTTTTCAATAACAATTCATAGTCGCCGTGGAATAGGGGCTGCAGCTCGGCGATGAAGCTCAGCTTCACGACGTGCGTGCGATGCACACGAAGAAAATCGCGGGCGTCCAGTTGCGCGACCAGTTTGGCAAGCGGTTCGCGCACCAAGTGCACTTTGCCGCCCGCGTGTATCTCGACGTAATTGCCCGCGGCGGTGAGCCGGTCGATGTCATCGACCGCGACAAAATAGGCGCGGGCTCGATCGCGGACCAGAATTTGCTTGAGAGGCGCCGGCTGCCCCGGCAGGTTGGCCAGCACGCGCCGCACGCGCTCCTCAAAATCACCCTGATCGGGATCCGCCAGCTCGACTTTTACGCGCTCGACGCTGCGCAAAAATCGTTCGCGGTCGAAGGGCTTGAGCAGATAATCGAGCGCCTGCACGTCGAAGGCCCGAACGGCGTACTCGGAATAGGCGGTGGTGAAGATAATGTGCGCCGAGAGCTGCCCGCGGATCGCCTCGATGACTTCAAAGCCGCTGCGATCGCCCAGCTGAATATCCAGATAGACGATATCGGGGCGGTGCATGGTGATTTCCGCCACGGCGGTTTCAACCGTATCGGCTTGCGCGACCACCTGAAATTCCGGCAGAGGCGCGAGGAAGCGCAGCAGCTTGGCGCGCGCCGGCGGTTCATCGTCGACGATGACGACGGAATGGGTCAATTCGCGGCCGGGAAGCTTAAAGTAACCACGGTTCCCTTCGGCTCGCGCCTGCTCAAGCTGAAGGTATGCGTTCCCGGAAACAGCAGTTCCAATCGCCGCGCCACGTTGGAGAGGCCGGTTCCGGGCTTCATCGTCGCATCGACGATACCCACGCCGTCATCGCTGATGGTGTAGAGAAGGCTTGATCCCTGTCGAGACACATCCACCCACAGATTGCCGCGGCCCATGGGCAGTCCATGCTTCAGCGCATTTTCCACCAAGGGCTGCAGCAGCAGACGGGGAACCTCCACCCGGTCGAGTCCCGGGGCGACTTTCAGGTCGAACGATAGTTGCCCGCGAAAGCGCTCCGTCATCATCGAGGCATAGTCGCGCAGCCATTCCAGTTCACGGGCCAGCGGCACCAGCACATGATTGTCCGAGTCGTAGGCAGCGCGCAGCAGTCCGCCCAAATCGCTGATCATACGGTCCGCGGCGTCGACATCTTCGTGCATGCGATTGGAAATGGCATTGAGCGCATTGAATAGAAAGTGGGGCTCGATCTGCGCGGTCAAGTGCTTGAGGCGAGCCTGGCTGAGTTCGGCCGCAAGTTCCGATGCGCGCAGCTCGCCCGTGCGCCTGACTTTGAATTCGCGGTTTGCAAAGATCACCACCAGGATGATGACGTAGGTGATGAGATCTTTTTGCAGCTCGTAGAACGCCTGCACAGGAAGGCTATCGAAGCCATAGTGCTGGCCGACGGCAGCATACGCCAACTTGCGAAGGATCAGGATGCCCGCAACGTGCAGCGCGCAGAACACCAGCGCCGCGCATGCATGCGCAACGAAGGCGCGCCATCGCGGACGGGCATCCAATCGAAAGCGCCGCTCGAAGCGCACGATGAGGGGAACGAGCGCAAAAACGACGATGGCACTGCTGACTTCCCATACCAGCGGCTTCCACGCCGCGATGTCCGGTCTGCTGCGCAGGCCGATGATCTGATTGATCCCAAGGTACACGCCGAACAGCAATACCAGGACCGCGTACAGCGCCCATCTGGAACGAGGGGTGCGAAGAGGGCTGTCGTTGGGGATCGCGGCCATGGGGAGTACTCAGACTGACGCCTAGTTGATGTCCTGGGGCACACCATGTTCCGGGGCAACCCGCTGGGCCACCGGCGCGCTGCGGCGGGCCGCGCGCTCGGGATCAGGGCCAGGCGAGCCTCGCTCGAGGCCGAACACGGGACGCAGCAGCCGCACGCGGCGAATCGCCTCGTATCCCAAGAAACACGTTGTCACCGTGACCAACACCAACAGCATTCCCTCCACCGGCGGATACAAATGCGACGGCTTCAGGGCATGCGCCACCACGACGATGACCGTCTGATGAAGTATATACACCGGGAATATCGCGGTGGTCAGATAGCGGCGCGCCGCGCTGTCGTGAGTCAGATGGCGATGGGCAAATCCCACGATGGCGGCAATCGCCAGCCACTGCTCGGCGCCGTAAATGGTGCGACCAAAGAACCTCAGGGCCGCAGGCGGTATGGCGGCATCATCGCTGTACGCGCCTAAGTACGCCGTCAAGAATGCCCAGCCCAGAACCGCGAAGCCCAAAGTCAGCCAACGGGCGCGCTCCAGCGTCGCCCATGGCGCGCGCACGCCGGCCAGCGAGAATCCCAGCAAGAAAACGCCGAAATACATGGCGTGGTTGTACCAATCGCCGGCCAGGGCGTGCGTCGCCGGAAATCTGGGCGCCAGCCCCAAGCGGATCGCACACAGGTAGGCCAAAGGCCAGAGCAGAATGCCGACCCCCGAGAGGCGCCGCTCGGCCAGGCGGCGCAGCCACGGAATCACGGGCGGGGCGAGGCGTACGACGAGGTAAAGCACCAGGGTGTAGACCCAGAGATATGCCACGAACCACAAATGGTTCCAGGTCGGCATGATCAGACAATCAGTGCCGCGGCAGAATCCATGAAAGCCGGTGATGTAGAGACGAAAGAACTCGGCGAAGCTTCCCGCGTAGCCGAGTTTCTCGACAACCTCGAGATAGGACTGCGGCGGTACGATTACCAGCATGCCGAAGGCCAGCGGAATGAGCAGCCGGGTGGAGCGCTGCCCTAAGAAGTGTCCCGCGCCTTGCCGCGCCAGCAAGTAGCCGGTGGCGACGCCGGAGACCAGGAACAGCAGCGATAAGCGCCACGGCGACGTCAGCATCATCAAGGGCTCGATGTCGTGCGAGGCATGAGGACTCTTCACATGCCAATCCCAGGTCACGTAGTACATGCCGACGTGGTACAGGATGAGCAGCATGAACGCGCCGATCCTGACCCAATCGAGATCGTAGCGGCGTGTCCCCAAATCCTCTTTGAACAATTTCTGCGCGGTCATAAGGCCTCCCATTGCGTGTCGGGCGCCAGCGTGGGCGAGGTGTTCACGCATCGCAACGAACCTGGGATGAGCGGGACTTACGGCAGGACGAGCGGCGAATATGCGATCATGGAGCCGTGACGCAAAGCAGTGACAATCCGCTCGAAGCGTACGTGCGTGCGGCGCTGGCGCTGCAGGGCTATCGCTTCGATGAGCGCCAGATTGCTGAAATCGTCGAGCAGTTTTCGCGGCTCGAGACGATCGCGCACACGGTCATGCAATGGCCGCTGCCGTTCGCATCGGAAGCGGCGCCGGTGTTTCGCCCGTGATCGGATCGGCCGCCGACATCGTCCGGGAAATCGCCAAGGGCGCGCGCAGCGCCGCGTCGGTGCTGGCGGAAACCAAAGCCCAGATACACGCGCGCAATCCCGATTTGAACTGCTTCACCGCCACCACGTTCGAGCGCGCGGAGCGCGAAGCCGCGGCGATCGATGCTCTGCAGGCGCGGGGTGCGCCGCTGCCGCCGCTGGCGGGCGTGCCCTATGCGGTGAAAAACCTGTTCGACATCGAAGGGATGGTGACGCTGGCAGGCGCCAAGGTGAACGCCTCCAATGCGCCGGCCGCCGCGGACGCCACCATCGTCGCGCGAATGCGGCGCGCCGGCGCGGTGCTGGTCGGCGCGCTCAACATGGAAGAACTGGCGTACGGGTTCGTGACGGAAAATCCGCACTATGGCACCACGCGCAATCCGCACGATCTTACGCGCGGCGCCGGCGGCTCTTCCGGCGGTTCGGCCGCAGCGGTGGGCGCAGGAATGGTGCCGATTTCCCTGGGCTCAGACACCAGTGGGTCGATTCGCGTGCCGGCATCGCTGTGCGGGGTATTCGGCTTGAAACCCACCTACGGACGCCTGCCGCGAAGCGGCACCTTTCCCTTTGTGAACAGCTTCGATCATGTCGGGCCCTTTGGCCGCAGCGTCTCGGATCTCGCGCTCTCCTACGATGCGATGCAGGGGCCGGATCGTCTCGATCCCGCCTGCGCGCAGCGCCCGCTCGAGCCGGTGGCCACAGCGTCGGCCTTGCCGCCAGGAATTCGCATCGGCATTCTCGGCGGCTGGTTCCACGAGTGGGCGGATCCGACGGCGCGCCGCGCCGTGCAGCTGGTTGCAGGCGCTCTGGGTGCAACCGACTGGACCGAACTCAAGGGCGCCGAAGCGGCGCGTGCTGCCGCGTACATCATTACCGGTGCGGAAGGCGGCGCACTGCATCGCCCGCGCTTGATCGAACGGTACGAGGAGTTCGGGCCCGCATCGCGCGCCCGCTTGGTGGCTGGAAGCTTGATACCGGCGTCCTGGGTGGTGCAGGCGCAGCGAATACGTCAGCAGGTGTATCGCGAAGCGATGGAGCTGTTCGAGAACTTCGATCTGTTGCTGGCGGCGGCCGCTCCGGTGGTAGCTCCGCGCGTCGGGCAGGAGACGCTGGTGATAAACAATCGCAACATTCCTACCAAGGCGGGTCTTGGCGTGCTCACGCAGCCTATTTCCTGCATCGGCCTGCCGGTGTGCACGGTGCCTGTCTGGCCGGGTATCGATGAGCCCCCGCACGAAAAGGAATTGCCAATAGGTGTGCAACTGATCGGTGCGCCCTGGCGCGAGGACCTGTGTCTAGGAGCGGCACGAACTCTCGAGCAAGCCGGCGTCGCGTACTGCGTGGGCCAGCCCTAAAGCGGCCGGCGATGCCGCGTCAGGGTGGCGGCAATCGCGGCCAGCACCGCCATTCTCACCGCGACGCCGTTGTTCACTTGTTCGCGAATGACGGAACGCGGGCCGTCGGCCACTTCGGATGCTATTTCAACACCGCGGTTCATGGGTCCGGGATGCATGACCAGCACGCTGGGCGTCGCCAATTTCAAGCGCTGCGGCGTCAGCCCGAAATCCCGGAAATACGCGGCATCATCCAGCGCAGCGGCTTGCGCCATGCGTTCCTTTTGAATCCGCAGCATCATCACCACGTCCGCGCCGGCGATGCCGTCCTCGATGCGCGTGAAGCGCTGCGCACCGCGAAACTCGGCCTCTTCCGGCAGCAAGGCCTGGGGCGCCACCAAGCGCAGGTCCGTCGTGCCCAAGGTGCCGAGCGCCGTGGCCGCCGATCGTGCCACCCGCGAGTGTTTGATGTCGCCCACCATCGCGACCTTGAGACCGGTGAAGCGCCGCTTGTGGGTGCGGATGGTCAGCGCATCGAGCAGCCCCTGCGTCGGATGCGACAGATGCGCCTCGCCCGCGCTGATCACCGATACATGCGGCGCCACGTGATCGACCAGGAATTCCGGCATGCCCGCTTCGGAATCGCGAATGACGAACACGTCGGTGTTCATCGCCTCCAGCGTGTAGATCGTATCCAGCATGCTCTCGCCCTTGGCGCGCGAGCTGGAGTGCAGGTCCAGGTTGAGGACATGCGCCCCCAAGCGCCGGCTGGCCAGATCGAACGATGCACGCGTGCGTGTGCTGGGTTCGAAGAACAGGTTCGCCAGGGTTACTCCCGCCAATTCGCGGCCCTCGTAGGCGGGCTGCCCCGGCAGGCGGCGGTAACGTTCTGCTCGATCGAGGATCGACGTCAACGCGTCGCGCGTCAAGCCGTCAAGCGTGATGAGGTGGCGCAAGCCCCCCGCGCTGTCTTGTTGTGATTGCATCTGCGCCTCATGTTTTTTCGCTGAACCAACGTTCCAAGATCACGCAGGCCGCCGCCGCATCGACATCGGACTTCGCTACCCGCCGCCGCCTCAAGCCGGACTGCCGTGCCGATTTCAGCCGAGCCTCGGCTTCGAGCGACGAGTAGCGTTCGTCGACCATCGCCACGTCCAGCGCGTAGCGGTGTGCCAGTTCAGCCGCGAAGCCGCGGGCAGCGGTGGTCTGTTTGCTATCGGAGCCGTCGACATTATACGGCAGGCCGACCACCGCCATGTCCGGCTGCCATTCGCGCATCAGCGCGTCGATCACTTCCCAGCGAGGTCCGGCGGCGTCGGCGGGCACCGCCTCCAAGCCTGCGGCGCTGCGGCTGACGGTGTCGCCGCAGGCAACACCGATCCTGCGCAGGCCAAAATCGAAAGCCAGAACGATCTTCGGCCGGGAAGACTCAGGCATTTCCGCCGATGGGACTGACTCGAGACAGTTCCACGCCGAGAAGACGGCCGGCCGCATGCCAGCGCAACTCGAACGGCAGCTCGAAGATCAACCCCAAGTCCACCGGGGCGTTGAGCCAGGCGTTGGCGCGAATCTCCTCTTCCAACTGGCCGCCATCCCAGCCGGCATAGCCCAAGGCGATGACGGCCTCATTGGGACCTTCGCCACGCGCCATCGCCGCCAGAATGTCCCGCGAGGTCGTCACATGCAGCGTATCGGAAACTTTGAGCGTCGAATCCCATTCACCGAAGGCGCGGTGCACGACGAAGCCGCGATCGGTTTGCATGGGCCCCCCGCGCAGCACCTGGCGGTCGCGCAACGGGCCCTTGTCGAGCTCGATTTCCAGCTGCTCGAAAATTTCGCCCATGCGCATCGGCAGGGGCTTGTTGAGGATCAATGCCAAAGCACCGCGGGAACTGTGATCGCATATCAGGGCCACGGTCTGCGCAAAGTTCGGATCACCCATGTACGGCATGGCGATGAGCAGTTGGTTGGTCAAGTAACCTGAATCGCTCATAGTCAAGTTCTTCAGGGTTTGTTCGGCTCGGAATAGAACACGCCGCCGCCCTGCGAAGTTCCGCCCAAGAATTGCCATTCGTACGCAATGCGTATCTGGTCATGTTTCGCGGACAACTCGCTCGGGAATGGATCAAACGGCGCGGCCAGCTTCAAGATTCTCATCGCGGCCTCATCGATTTCCACGTGCCCGCTGCTGCGCCGGACGATGGTCTGCAGCAGCTTGCCGTCGGCGCCGATGGTCACCTCGATGACGGGGGTGCCGGAGAGCTTGTCACGCCGGGCAACATTGGGGAAATTCATCGTGCCGACCCGCTCGATTTTGCGGCGCCAGCTATCCAAGTACACCGCGACGTCGGATTCACGCGTGTCCGCCGCGATCCAGAGTTCGTGTTTCGCTTCGCCGCGCAGACGCAGTTCAATGCCGTCATCGTTCGGCGTCATCGCAAGATCCGGCCGCTTCTCGAGCAGCAGCGGCAGCTCCGAGGATTCTTTGACCGCGGTGGCGGAGGCAAAGTAGAAAATCTTTTGCGAAGGACTGTGCGTCGCGACGAGGTCCTCCGCGCCCGTGTCCGCGCCGGCCCGCCGTGCATCCAGCCCCTCGCCGCTGGGAACACCCAGCCGATCGACGGCCATCAAGGAGGACTTGGGGATCAGACTTCGCTCGCGTTTCAGTGTATTGCCCGAACCCAACTGGCTGCGCTGTGACAAATAGCGGGCATTCGGGTTGCTCGCCACGCGGGGTGCGCGATCGTTGACCAGCACGACCTCGAGTCCCGGCGCCCCCTCATCTCCCGAACTCGAGCTGGTTGAGCTGAAGCTCACGCCCAGGATGATGATTCCATGCAACAGCGCCGCGACGAAGCAGGTGGTCAGCATGCGATCGTTGGCGGGCGGCAGCCCGGTGCGAAGCGTGTCGCCGTCTTGCAGCGTACCGGCCGTTGGTAGCATTTCGGTGCTCACGCGGTCTCCAGGGTCTTGCCGATCGCGTCCACCAGCATGGCACCGATGTCGATGGCATGGAGCTTGTTGAGTTCGCGAATGCCGGTCGGGCTGGTGACGTTGATTTCAGTGACGTAATCGCCGATCACATCCAGCCCCACGAATATCATCCCGGCGGCGCGCAGTTTGGGTCCAATCTGCGCGCACAGCCAGCGATCGCGATCGTTGAGCGCGCGACTCTCCGCGCGGGCGCCCGCCGCCAGGTTGCCGCGGTTGTCCTCGGGCAGAGGGATGCGCTTCAAGGCAAAGGGAACCGGCTCTCCATCGACCAGAATGATCCGGCAGTCGCCCGCCGTGACGATTTCCGGCAGGTATCGCTGCACGACGGCGTAACGGGTGCCATAGTCGGTCAAGGTTTCGAACACGACATTGCGGTTTTTGTCGCCCTGCTCGAGAACGAATATGGATTTGCCCCCCATGCCATCGAGAGGCTTGCAGACCGCTTTGCCGTGCTCGCGCAAGAACTCGGCCATGTCGCGCATGTCGCGCGTGATGAGCGTTGGGGCGCAGCATTCGGGAAACCAGGCGGTGTAGACCTTTTCGTTCATGTCCCGCAAGCCCTGAGGCCGGTTGCAAACCAGCGCGCCCTGCAGTTGCGCCCGATCGAGGATATAGGTGCTGTAGATGTACTCGGTGTCGAAGGGCGGATCCTTGCGCATCAGAATCACGTCGAAATCGCCGAGTTTGCCGGTCGCGGACTGACCCAACGAGAACCAACTTGCGGGATCGTCCCTGACCTTGAGCGGCGCTAGGCGGCCCCAGGCGATCCCGTCACGCAGCCACAGATCCTTCAGCTCGGCGTAAAAGAGCTCCCAACCTCGCGCCTGTGCCGCCAGCAGTATCCGCAAGGTGCTGTCCTTCGCCGGCTTGATCGCTGCGATGGGGTCCATGACCACGACGAGACGCACTCGGGACGACTTGCTCATGGGTCCAGTCTAGCGCAAGCGGTGCGGCAAGCTCTCTTGGGAAATCTGTGAACCAGGCCACTCTTGTTTGGGCCGGCATGCCTCGAAATGTCGACCCCGTACCGTGGCTTGCGAGGCGTGGATATGTTAAAAAGCCACAAGATTCCAGCACCTACGCAACTCATGGAGAGCATGATCACCAGCGGCAAGCCTAAACTCACGGGCCTCAAGGTTCTCGTGATCGACGACAGCAAGACCATTCGCCGGACCGCTGAAACACTTCTCACCAAAGAGGGCTGCGAAGTGTTCACGGCAGTCGATGGATTCGACGCCCTGTCCAAGATCGCCGATCATCAGCCGGACATCGTGTTCGTGGACATCATGATGCCTCGCCTCGACGGCTATCAGACCTGCTCGCTGATCAAGCACAACAAGGTATTCAAGCAAATTCCGGTGATCATGCTGTCCAGCAAGGATGGTCTGTTCGATCGGGCTCGCGGCCGCATCGTAGGATCGGAACATTACTTGACCAAGCCGTTCACCAAAGACGAATTGTTGGGAGCGATAGAAGCTCACGTCGGGAAATGACGGAGAATATGCGATGCCACTGATTTTAATTGTCGACGATTCGCCCACCGAGGTGTTCGTCATGCAAAAGGCGCTGGAGAAGCACGGATTCAAGACTGCGGCAGCCGAGAATGGCGCCGAGGGCGTGCGCAAGGCCCGGGAAATGAAGCCGGATCTGATCTTCATGGATATCGTGATGCCGGGCGTGAACGGCTATCAGGCCACCCGGATGCTGGTCAACGACCCCGAGACCAGTTTGATTCCCATCATCATGGTGACCACCAAGGGTCAGGAGACGGATCGCGTCTGGGGATTGCGGCAAGGTGCCGTGGATTACTTGGTGAAGCCTGTGTCTGCGCAGGCCTTGGTCGAGAAGGCGCAGGCTGCACTGGCCACATGACGAGTGCGACTAGCGGGTCCGACGCCAGCCTGCGCGGTTTGCGCGACCGGCCATTCGAATTGCTCAAGGAACTGGAGAAGCGCAGCCGCACGGTGGCTGCGAACAGTGTTGCTGAAGCGGAGGCGGGGCAAGAGTGGGTGGGAGTCGCGTTTCGCATGGGCGGCGAGACTTTCCTGGTTGCCCGCGAGGAGACACGCGAGGTGTTGGGCTATCCGGCCGTCGTCACCCGCATTCCCGGCGCCAAGAGCTGGGTGAAGGGGCTGGCAAACGTCCGCGGTGCGCTGATGCCCATGCTGGACTTGCGGCAATTCCTGGGCAGCGGCGCGACGACCTCGGGGCGCAACACACGGATCGTGGTGGTCAATCATCGGGATATCCCGGCCGGATTGATGGTCGATGAGGTTTTAGGGTTTCGGCGTTTTGCCGAATCGGAATTCAATGCGGAAGCGCCGCCGACGGTGATCCGCTGCGATAGCTATCTGGCCGGGGCCTTTCGCCGCGGAGGCGAGGTCTGGCCGGTCTTGAGTTTGAAAAGTTTGGTTGAGAGCCAGAGCTTCTTACAGGCTGCAAGTTAGGGTTTTTGGAAGGGAAGATGACGAAACGGCGAACTGAAACAGCACCGAATATCAATCTTCTGCCGATTTTGGCGGGGCTTGTCGTGCTGTGCTTAGGGGTGGCTGCCGCCTTGACGGCGCTGACGCGCAGCGCAGCTCCGGTCGCCTCGCCCGGGGAGCAATTGTCGCTGGTGGTCCAGCGCATGCCCTTCGAGGCGCAAAACGCCCTGCGAGGTGAGGCCAGCGCCTTCGATGCCCTCGCCAAGAGCGCGGCACGCCTGAAGAATCTGCGCGCCGCCATTCCGGGTACCACCGATGCAACCTGGAGCAAGCTGAACGCCGCCGTGACGGCGGTCGCGGAGGCTCATCCGGCCGTCGAAGCGATCCAAGCAGCCAATCAAGAGGTTCGTGAGCTGGCGCCTAAATTGTTGTCGGAGCTGGGCGATCTGGGCAGTTCGGTCGGCGTGCAAAAGCTTGAAGGCATGAGCCGGTATCTGGAGCGCTTCGAGCTCACGGTCCAGCGCATTCAGCAGGATTTGAACGGTTTGGGATCCGGCGTCAGCGATGCCGGGCCGACCTCGCAGCGCCTGGCGGACAGCCTGGAATTCCTAAATCAAGTGATCCGCGGCTTATCCGGAGAAGAGTCCGGTATCCCCATTCAGAAGGTGACCGGCGCGGATCCCGAACAACGATTGAAAACGGTGGTGCAGCGCAACCAGCAATACACCGGCAGCGTGCGCAAGGCGATCGGCGCAGCAGACGTGCTGGCGAAAGCCCAGACCGCGGCTCGCGCGTTGCCCTCGCTGGCGAGCACGCTGACGACTGAATCGGGAAGCGGCGCGCCGCGCGCGGAGAGCGGCGGCAGCTACAAGATTTGGATGCTCTCATTGCTGGCGCTGGCGGCGCTGCTCTTGGGGGCGCTCGCCTGGGCCTATTCAAAGACCGCCAACCAGCGCCGCACCAACGAGCTGCGCGTGCGCGAAAATGAACGCAACCAAGAAGCCATCATGCGCTTGTTGGATGAGTTGTCGAGCCTCGCGGACGGCGACCTGACGGTACAGGCGACGGTCACCGAGGACATCACCGGTGCGATTGCCGATTCGATCAATTATGCCATCGAGGCGCTGCGCGAACTGGTGACGACCATCAATGACAGCGCCATTCAATTGGACGGCGCCGCCAAGCAGACACAAGGGACTGCGGCGCACATGGCGAAAGCCAGCAGTGCGCAGTCGCGGCAGATCTCCTCGGCCAGCGAATCCATGGCCGACATGGCCGCGTCAATCGAGGAGGTGTCAGGAAATTCCGAGCGCTGTTCCGACGTCGCGCGCCACTCGGTCGATGTGGCGCACAAGGGCGGCGATGCGGTCCGGCGCACCATCGACGGCATGAACGCGATTCGCGAGACGATTCAGGAGACCAGCAAACGCATCAAGCGCCTCGGCGAGAGTTCCCAGGAAATCGGCAACATCGTCGAACTGATCAACGATATCGCCGAACAGACCAATATTCTGGCGCTGAACGCCTCGATCCAGGCCTCCATGGCCGGTGAGGCGGGCCGCGGCTTTGCCGTCGTGGCCGATGAGGTGCAGAGATTGGCCGAGCGCGCGGCCAATGCGACCAAGCAGATCGAAGTTCTGGTGCGCACCATCCAAACGGATACCAACGAGGCCGTCGTGTCGATGGAGCGCAGCACCACGGACGTCGTCGGCGGCGCGCTCCTGGCCGAAAACGCCGGCGCCGCGCTCGAGGAGATCGAGCAGGTTTCCAATCAGATCGCAAGCTTGGTGCAGAACATTTCCGCCAGTGCGCGCCAGCAAGCTGCCGTTTCCGGCAATATTTCAAAAAACATGCAAGTCGTGCGCGAGCTTTCATCGCAGACGGCGGAAGGCTCGACGGCAACCTCCACGTCGATCGCCAAACTCGCGGCGCTGTCGGCGCAGCTGCGCAAGTCGGTCGCGGGCTTCCGGCTGCCCGACTTCGGCACCGGCGCGACATCGGGCAAGTTGCCGGCCTTGAGCGAACCTGCACCGCCGTCCAGTCCCGCAAAGCCAGCCAGTCCCGCAAAGCCGTCCAGTCCCGCAAAAATGCGCAAGGCGAGCGGCTTCGGAGCTTAGGCTCCCGACGGTTCCGGCATGACTGATATCAGTTCTCAAACCCTGCACATAGTCGCCAAGGAACTCAACGCGACCTTGAACGATGCGCGCGCCTCGCTCGAGGGGTACGCGGAGCGCCCTGACCAGCGCGAGCAGCTCGAGAAGTGCGCCGACCAATTGCACTCGGCCCATGGCGTACTGCGCCTGGTCGAGGTCTACGGCGCTGCGTTGCTCGCCGAGGAGATGGAACACGTCACGCGCTATCTGCTGAGTTCCGGCAACGACCAGAAGCGGCAGGTCGACGGCCTGGATGCCCTGATGCGCGCCATGGTGCAACTGCCGACCTACCTTGAACGCGTCCTGGCGGGCGGGCGGGATCTGGCGCTGGTGTTGCTGCCCTTGCTCAATGATTTGCGATCCGTGCGCGGCAGCCCGTTGCTGTCCGAAGGCACGCTGTTGCTGCTGAACCTGAAGTCCGATCAAAACGCCAAGCCGCAACTGACCCAGGGTGAGCAATCGATTTCGGTGGCGCAATGGGCGCGCCGCTTGAGGCCTCGATTCCAAATCGGCCTGCTGGGATACATCCGCGGCGAACGCACCGTGCAGAATCTGGAGATACTGGCGAAGGTGACTGAAAAATTGGAACAGGTCGCGACGACGCAGCCCGTATTCCAATTGTGGTGGGTCGTGGGCGCCATCCTCGAGGCAGTTCGAGCCAACGGGCTCGAAGGCAGCGCGACCTTGAAGCGTCTGCTCGGCCAGGCGGACCGGCAGATCAAGGCCCTGTATGAACTCGGCGAGGGACGCTATTGCCAAGATCCGCCGATCGACCTGTTGAACAATTTGCTCTACTACGTCGCCCGCGCGACCACCAGCGGCGGCCGGATAGGCGCCGTGCGCGCTTCCTTCAAGCTTGCCGAACTTCTCCCGGTCGATGACTCGATCGAGCACGAACGCGAGAGCCTTTCGGCGCCCAGCGTCAAACTGATGCGCACCGTCGCGGCCGCCATCAAAGAAGACCTCTCGAAAGTGAAGGACGTGCTGGACATCTTCGTGCGCCGCGGCGGCGGCCAAAGCGCCGAACTGCTGCCGCAGCTCGAGTTGTTGAAAAAAATCAGCGACACCTTGGGGGTGCTGGGCCTGGGGGAGCTGCGCAAGCGCGTGCAAGATGAAATTTTGGCGCTGACGCAAATCGTCGCGGACGGCAAGCCGCCGCCCGAAGAGTCGTTGGTGCGGGTCGCCGGTGTTCTGCTGTCGGTCGAAGACAGCCTCGACGATCAACTGGTGCGGCTGATCCTGCCGGCGCCGGCCGCCGATGTCGCCGCCGATATTCCGCAGGATCTGGACCACGAATTCAGGCAGGTCAGCGAGGCGGTGCTGCGCGAATGCATCGTCAATATGGCGCGCATCAAAGAGGCGGTTTCCACCGCCGTGCAAAAGCCGAACGAATTCTCGCCGCAAGGCCTGGACAATGTACCGCAGCTATTGCGCGGCATTACGGCAGGCCTGCTCATGCTGGGCAAGGGCCGCGCGGTGGAACTGATGGATGCCATCGGTGCCCAAGTGCGCAAGCTCATCGAGCCGGGCGCGCCGCCGCCCGATTCCATCCGCCTGGAACGAGTGGCCGATGCCATCGTCAGCATCGAGTACTACATGGAGACCGTGCAGAACGGGCGCACCGATCCCTGGTACATGCTGGACAACGCCGAGACCTGTCTGAAGACACTGGCGGATGATGACACGCTGTCGCGTCTGCCGAACTTGAATCTCAGCAGCAGCGAAGCGGCCAAGACCATGAGGCTGGATCCGGCCGACACGATTGCCATGGAGCGCACCAAGCGCGCTCACGCGGCGACGAATCCGCTGATCGCGGTGCCTGAGCCGGAGGCGGTCGACCCGCAATTCGTCGAACTGTTCATCGAGGAAGCCAAGGAAGAGATCGCCTCGGTGCAAAAGACTTTTCCGCTGTGGGATCAAAATCCCATGGACTTCGAACCCTTGTCCTCCTTGCGCCGCAGCTTTCATACCTTGAAGGGCAGCGGGCGCATGGTCGGTGCCCGTTCGATTGCGGAGTTCGCGTGGTCGATCGAGAATTTGCTGAATCGAATCATCGACAAGACCCTGTCGCGCACGCCGGGAATGATGGGATTGCTGCGCATTTCGGTGGCCGCGCTGCCCCAATTGGTCGAGCAGCTGGAGACCGGCCGTCAAGTCTCCGCGCCGATCGAGGCATTGATGGGCCGCGCTTTCGCATTCGCCGACGGCCGCGATCCGGAACAGGCAAAAGCCCATGTCGCGCCCGAGGACCGGGCGGGATCCGACGCAAACAGTGCGACGGCGAGTTGGGGCGGGGCGACGGCCGTGCCGCTGAAGCCGGTGATGGATCCGGCATTGCACGAAATCTACAGCAAGGAAACCTCGAGCCATCTGGCCGAAATCCGCGAGTACCTGCAAAAACGCTCTGAGCAGCCGGCGCCGCACGAGTTGCCCGAGGCCGTGTACCGGGCGATTCATACCTTGAGCGGCAGCTCGAAGATGGCGGAAGCGCGCCACGGCATTCGAATCACCGAGCCGCTGAATCATGTCATGCGCAAGGTGTTCGACAGCGGCCAGGGATTGTCCGATTCAGGGTTGGTGACACTCGATCACTCGGTGCGCGCCATCGAAAACGTGTTATCGCACATCAACGAATCGACGGGATTTTTTTCCGATCAGCCGGCGCTGCTGACCCGGCTGCGCGATCTGGAGTCCGAAGTCGACGCCATGCTGGCCCGCGCCGCCAGTGACACCAGCGCCTCCGCGATGCTGCCGGCGCTCACGATTCCGCCGCCGGAGCCGGCCGCAGAGCCGGCGCAAGAGGCGGCACCCAGTGAAGAATTCGATCACGAGATCGCCAATGTTTACAGCGAAGAGGCGACCGAACTGCTCGAGTCCGCGCACGCCTCGTTGAGCGTGTGGAACAAGGATCGCCAGGACAAGCAGCCGGTCGCCGAGCTGCAGCGTCAGCTGCACACCCTGAAAGGCGGGGCGCGCATGGCCGGCATCACCGCGATGGGCGATCTGAGCCATGAGCTCGAGACCCTGGTGCTGCAGATCGATAGCGGAGCGGTGGCGGGAGATGACCACGCGCACGCCGTCATGCAAACCAGCCTCGATGAGCTCTCGCGCATGCGCGACTTGGTAAGTACCGGAAAACTGCCGAGCAATGCGCGCGACCTGATTGCACAGATTCGCGGCTTGGCGGGCGCGCCTGCAACCGCCGCGCCCGCCGCTGTGGCGAGCGCCGCCGCTATGCCCGCGGCTGCGGCAACCCCGGCGACGACAAAGGCCACGGCACCCACACCGGCACCGGCATCCGCACCCGCACCGGCGACCCGCGTAGCGGCTGCGCTGCCCGCGGCACGCGCGCCCTCGCCGGAGCCCGCGGCAGCGAACGAAGACGTTTCGGCCTTGGAGATCAGCAGCGCACCGATCTTGCCGGGCCGCGAGGCGGCGCCGGTGGAGCGGGTGGAAATGGCGCGCGTGGACGCGGATCTGCTCGATACCATGCTCAACAATGCCGGCGAGGTCAGCATTTTCCGCGCCCGCCTCGATCAACAAGTCAACTCGATCGATTTCAATCTGGCGGAGTTGTCGCGCACGGTGATCCGCTTGAAAGAGCAGTTGCGCGGGCTGGAAATCGAGACCGAGGCGCAGGTGCTGCACCGGCATCAAGACACCGAGCCGCGGCGCGACGACTTCGATCCGCTGGAGTTGGACCGTTACTCCGCCTTGCAGCAGTTCTCGCGTGCGCTGGCTGAAACGTCGGGCGACGTTGCCAGCATTCAGGGCCTGCTCGAGACCTTGACCCGCGAGGCGCAAAGTCTTTTGACGCAGCAGGCGCGAGTCATTACCGAATTGCAGAACAGCCTGATGCGCACGCGCATGGTTCCCTTCCAGCGCCACGTGCAACGCCTGACACGACTGGTTCGCCAGGCAGCCAACGATACCGGCAAGCGCGCGGAACTCGCGGTGCAGGGCGCGGCCGCGGAACTCGATCGCCAGATGTTGGAGCGGATGGTTGCGCCGCTCGAGCACATGCTGCGCAACTCCGTCGTGCACGGCATTGAAGCGCCGGAGCGACGAGCCTTGCTCGGCAAGCCGGACGTGGGCCGAATTTCGATCAGTTTGGAGCGCGACGGCGCGGAGATCGTCATTGTCGTGGCGGACGACGGCGCCGGCATCAACGTCAAGTTGATCCGCGAGAAGGCCGTTGCACTCGGATTGGTCGATGCCCACGCGAAACTCACTGATGAGGAAGCCGTGCAGCTCATCTTGGAGCCGGGCTTCAGCACCGCCGGTCATGTCACGCAGGCCGCGGGGCGCGGCGTCGGCATGGACGTGGTCGCGACCGAAGTCAAAAAACTCGGCGGCGGCTTGTTCATCGATTCGACCTACGGCAAGGGTTCGCGATTCACGATTCGCCTGCCCTTCACGCTGGCGATCAGCCAGGCGCTGATCGTGCGCGTGGCCGAAGAGACGTATGCCTTGCCGTTGGCGACAGTGGAAGGCGTCGTGCGGTTGCCGAGAAACATCGTGGCGCGGCATTTGGGGAAGGACGCGGCACTGTTCGAATACGGCGGCCAGAAATACCGCTTTCAGCATCTCGGCTCGTTCGTAGGCTTGGGCGCCACGCGTCTGCCGGATTTGGACGTATCGATGTCGGTGGTGCTGATTCGAGCGGGCGAGCATTCCACGGCGCTGGTGACCGATGAATTGGTCGGCAGCCGGGAAATCGTCGTGAAATCCCTGGGGCCGCAGATATCCGCCATCCGCGGCATCGCCGGCGCCACGATTCTGGGCGACGGACGCATCGTCCTGATTCTGGACATGGGCTCGTTGGTGCGCTCGGAATGGCGCGCCCGCCCGACGGAGACGGCCGTCCTCGATCAACGTGACCGGCGCACGTTCGCGCTGGTGGTGGACGACTCGATCACGGTGCGGCGCGTGACGCAGCGCTTGCTGGAACGCAATGGCATGCGCGTGCTGACCGCGAAAGACGGCGTTGATGCCGTGTCGCTGCTGCAGGAGAATCTGCCGGATATCATATTGCTGGATATCGAAATGCCGCGCATGGACGGCTACGAAGTGGCGGCCCACGTGCGCAATGACCCGCGCTTGAAGCACATTCCGATCGTGATGATCACCTCACGGGTCAGCGAGAAACACCGCGCCCGCGCCATCGAGCTCGGTGTGGATGATTATCTGGGCAAGCCATACCAAGAAAGCCAGCTGCTTGACGCCATCGAGCCGCTGGTCAATCGCCGCAGCGCCGTCGCTCGGTAGGGTCCCACAGGTCTTATGTCCGAATTGCGCGACGAGCTGTACAGCTTGCTGGTGCCCCTGGCGGGGGAGCGCTTGATCGTGCCGCGTGCCTGCGTCGCCGAGGTGATCGGATATCAAGCACCGGCTGAGATGACCAATGCGCCTCCTTGGTACGTGGGCGTTGTCGCCTGGAGCGGACGCAATGTGCCGGTGGTTTCATTCGAAGGCGCGATGGGACTGCCGCTGCCAAGCATCTCCACTCGAACCCGAATCGTGATTTTCCATGCCGCCGGCGGCCATGTGAAGACCGGTTATTTCGGCATGCTGACGCAGGGATTTCCGCAGCTGGTACGCGTCAACGCCGATGTCGTGCGTGCGGATTCCTCGCGCAGTTTTCCCGAGCGCTCGCCGGTCATCTGCCAGGTGCGGATGGTCAACGAGACACCTTTGATTCCGGATTTGCAGCGGCTGGAGGAGATGATTGCTGAGGAAACTTCGGTGATGTAGTGATTGCAGCCGCGCGCGCTCCGGCGCGCTCGTGCCTCTGCAGTGTGAATTTGAGCGGTGTTCTTATGGCCCGGGGGATAGGCAGCTTCGCGGCAACGATGAGAAGAGCAGTTGCCTCGAAGCTGCCTATCCCCTGGGCCTTTCGTACTGGACCGCTCAACTACACGGTGCAGGAAGACGAGCCCCGAAGGGCCATTCTCGGTCGTCTTGCCTCATTCCCGCTCGTCGGCCGGATAATTCGGTTGTCGTCCAACACCCACCAGTATCGTCGACATCGTGACGCTGATCGGTTGAAGTATCCGTCACTGGCGAGCGCAACCCCAACCGGTCAAATTCACGGTGCCGGCAGCAGTCCGAAGACCGCTACTGAGTTGGTGGTGCCGACGAAGACCTTGCCGTCGGCAACCGTCGGCGTGATGTACTTGTTGCCCGTGCCGAATTGGTCCCGGTTTCCCGCCGCTTGATTGCTGTTGTAGATCTCGTGGGCAAGATTCGCGGCATCGTAGGCATGCAGCACCGCGAGGCTCGCATTTTCATGGGCCCACACGATGCCGTTGGCCGTGCCGTTGGCCGACACGCTGGGCGCGGTCCCCGGATAGGTGAATTGCGTCGCTGACTGCGACTGGGGCGTCGCGCCAAGCCTGGCGCTTGAAATTGCAAAAGCCTTCAGCGTGCCGGACACGTCGCCGTAGTACACGGTGCCATTGAAGAAAGCCGGCGTGGACCAGATGCCGCCCGCCAATGCGCCGCTGAGTGTTTGATAGTTTTTGTTCGTGCTCGCATTGAACCTGCCCATCGAGTCCCGATCGACCACGTAGATGTTCCCGTCCTTGCCGGCGCCCACCATGAGATGCCGGACGGTACCGGCGGAATCCATGAGATCCGGCAACAACATTCCTCCGCCTGAGCCCAAATCCAGATCACCGTTTGACTCGGCGACTTCATTGAACATGGTGAAGTAGTCCAGCACCTTGAGGCCGGCGCCCACATTCGAAATCTTGAGGAAGGAGTTGCCGAAATCCTGACCGCTCGGGAAACCATTGGCATCCATCGTCGTTTCGAACACGCCGTTCGCGGTCAGCAGATAAATATCTCCGCTCGAGTCCACTGCCGGACCGCCGCCCGCCATCCAAATGGCGGGTCCACGCGAACTGTTCGCCGCGACATTGAGCGCGCCGTTGCGTGCAAGCGAGCTCTCTGCATACGTAATGATCCAACCGCCGTAGGGCGTGAAGTCGCAATGCGAGGTCCAACTGGTATAAATCGTGCCGTTCAATAACAGCAGCGCGGCGCGCTCCTCGTAGGACTTGGGATCGAATGAGGAAGTCGCAGTACCGGTCGCCGGGAACGTGGCGCTGATGTCGATCGGGCCATTGAGCAATTCCCCACCCGTGGTGACGTCGAGCGCATGCAGGCGTTGATGAAAGTTCGACTGGGCATCGATCGACATGGCGACCACGTACAGGGTGCCGTGGGCGCCGGCAGCGCGATCGATCACCGGCGTTGAGGTGACGCCGATCTCCGGCATCACCTGACTGCAGCCGCGAGCATCGCTTGGAGTCTCTCCCGTGCCGAGCAGCGAGACGTGCCAGATCACGGCGCCCGAGTCGGCATCGAAGGCGTACACCGAGTCATGTTCCGTGGCCACGAACACGGTGTTGAATGAGCCGCCGCCCGCACTGAGCGCAGATAGGTACAGCGGCTGCGCATCGACTTTGCCGTCCACCGGCAGCGTGCGCAACAGCCCGAAGCTCGACGCTGTCACGTTCGTGAGGTTGAGCGCCGACTCCGACAGATTCTGCCCGCTGCGGCTCAGATCGTTTTTGTAAGTGGTCACATCCGTGCCGCGCGATTTCGGCATGCCGGCAACAACCTTGAGCTTCGCCGCGGCGCTGGTCATGCTGCCGACGGCGTTGGAAACGACGACGAGAAAGGTGCTGCCGTCATCGGTTTGCGCGGCGGCCGGCGAGGTGTAGCTCGAGGCGGTGGCGCCCGCTATCGGCGCCCCGCCTTTCTGCCATTGAAACGTCAGCGGAGCGGTGCCGGCCGCAGTGACCGTAAACGTGGCCGTCCGTCCGATGATCACCGTTTGATCCGCAGGCTGCGCCGTTATCGAGGGCGCCGCGCCGGCGGGTGCTGCGCCCGATCCGCCACTGCCGCCGCCGCAGGCGATCAGCAACAGAGGCAGCAGCGAGGCTAAATTACGGGAAATTCTCGAGTACATGGGCATCCCGCCAATTTCAATGTGAGTCGCTTATAGGCTCAAGTTCCAGCGCCAATCAAGCGTCTTCAGTTCGCGACGAATCGTCGGAAACCGCCGACATGTCGCCAAACCGTGCTTGCAACACCACGATCGCGGCGATGGCCGCGGTTTCCGTACGCAGCACGCGGGGCCCCAGCCCAAGGCGCGAGAATGCGGACAGCTCAAACGCTTCGAGTTCTTCGGGCGCGAAGCCGCCTTCGGGTCCAATGGCGATGTCGGCACCGGTTACCGGCCCGGCGGCATGAGTGTCGACAGGCCGCGCTCCCTGCTGCGCCCGGGCTGCGCGCTCGGGCTCCAACACCAGCCGCAGCAGCCCGGGCGTTTCTTTGGGGTTGATGGCGCCCAGATAGTTCAGCAGCGGCTGTGGCGCGTCCACGGTCGGCAGCCGGTTGCGGCCGCATTGCTCGCATGCGCTCACCGCGACGGCGCGCCAATGCGCCTGCTTCGATGCGGCTTGGGCCTCGTCGAGCCGCACGACGCTGCGCCGGCTGAGCACCGGCACGATGCGTCCGACGCCGAGTTCCGTCGCCTTTTGCACGATGAAATCCATGCGATCGCCCCGCGGGACGCACTGCAACAGGGTCAGCGCGAGGGATGATTCCCGATCGATCGAGCGCGCGGCGCCGATCGATGCCGAGACGCGCGACCCTCGCACCGCTTCGATGGCGCCCGTGAATTCACGGCCGTCGCCGTTGAACAAAATGAGCTCATCGCCGCTGCGAGCACGCAGGACCTTTGCCAAATGTGAGGCAGTATCGCGCGCCAGCTCCACGATGGCCCCGGGCGTCAAGGCGCCGTCGATGAACACACGCGTCAAGCGCATTCAAGGGCACTCGCGTTGCAGTTTGACGTTCATATGCGGGCGATTGTCGCATATGCTACGGGCGGTTTTGGCGGTGAGGGCGTTCACTTGCAGGTCGATCTACAAAGCGGACTGATGCGAGGCGCGAGGCATGCGCTCTCGCCCAATTGCGATGCCCGCCCTGCGGGCGTGGAGGCGGAACTGATCGTCGTGCACGGCATCAGCCTGCCGCCCGGTGAATTCGGCGGTCCCTGGATCGAACGGTTTTTCACGAATTCGCTGCCGCTCGACATGCACCCGTATTTTGCGGAAATCGGTGATTTGAAGGTGTCTTCGCACTTGCTCGTGGCGCGCGATGGTGGGCTCACGCAGTTCGTCAGCTTTGCCGATCGAGCGTGGCATGCCGGCCAGTCCTGCTACAACGGCCGCGCGGCCTGCAATGACTTCTCGATCGGCGTGGAACTCGAAGGAGCCGATACGATTCCGTACGAAGCCGCCCAATACGACACGCTGGCCGCGCTCGTGGCTGCGCTCTGTGACGCGTATCCTCGACTGTCTCCCGCACGGGTGGTAGGACACAGCGATATCTCACCCGGGCGCAAAACGGACCCGGGCCCGGCATTCGATTGGGAGCGGGCCCACCGCTGTATTGCCGCTGCCCGCGGGGCACCTTCGCGCAGCTAGCCTAGGCTCGCCTCTGTAGGCGCAACGTGAACCTTGTCACGTTCAATTCCAGCATAATTTCGCTGAAAAGCCGACAATTGGAGTGTTGTAATCCATGTCATGACGGTGAGCGGGAGGGCAATTGATTCGTTGGCTCGCTGATCTCCCGATCGAACGCAAGCTGCGTGTGGTCATCGCGGTTCCCGCGATGGCCGCCTTTGCGATAGCGATCATCATGCACGTGGCAACGAATCTGCTGCATGTGCGCGCGGACATACAGCAACGCGCTGCGGCGATCGCGCGCGCGGCCGGAGTCGCTACCATCGAAGCGTTGCGCCGCAACGATGCCGCGGGGGCGATGAGCGCCCTGGGCGTGCTGCGCGATGAGCCGATGGTGGACGTCGCCGAAGTCTATTTGCCCGATGGGCAAAAAATTGCGAGCTACGATCGCGCTGCCGCCGGCGTGCGGTTGAAAGGCATTGGCACGCCGCTGCTGGTGCATCGAAATCAAATCCAAATTACCGTCCCTGCCATGCGCGAAGGCGCCGTGCTTGGCTCCGTGAGTATTCTCATCCCGCTCGCCTCGCTTTATCCTGATTGGCGCGCCTTTACCTTGATCGGCGTCGCGGCGATCGCGGCCGCCGTCTTGATATCGTATTGGCTCGCTGCGCGGCTGCAGAAACAGATCTCCGGACCCATCGTCAACCTGGCGCAAACCATGAAGCGGGTGTCGGCCGAGGAGGACTACAGTCTGCGGGTCGAACGCAATTCGGAAGACGAGATCGGATCTCTCATCGACGGGTTCAACCAGATGCTCGGGCAGATCCGGCATCGCGATGCACGCCTCGAGAAATATCGCCAATTCCTCGAGCAGCAAGTGGCCGATCGAACGGAAAACCTGGCGAACACCAATCGCGAACTGCTGGTGGCCATAGACCAAGCCACGAGCGCCAAGGAAGCGGCGGAGCGCGCCAGCAGCGCCAAGAGCGAATTTCTCGCACGCATGAGCCACGAAATCCGCACGCCGATGAACGGTGTCATGGGCATGTCGGAGCTGCTGCAGGCGACGGAACTCACTCCACGCCAACGGCACCTCTCGCAAACCATCTCCCATTCCGCGGCAGCCCTGCTGCAGATCATCAATGACATCTTGGATTTCTCGAAAGTCGAGGCCGGCAAGCTCGAGCTGGAATGCATCGAATTTGGCTTGCGGGAAACGGTGGAGCAAGCCATCGAGATCTGCGCCTCGCGCGCCCATGCCAAGGGACTCGAACTGGCCTGCGATGTCGGACTGGACGTGCCGGCCAAGGTGCGCAGCGACCCCATGCGCCTGCGGCAGATATTGATCAACCTGGTGGGCAATGCCATCAAGTTCACGGACGCCGGCGAAGTCATTGTGCGCGTCAAGGTCATCGGCAACGACGGTCTTCTGCGTTTCGAGGTGATCGACACCGGCATCGGCGTCTCTCAGGGAGCCCAAAAGGACATTTTCAACGCGTTCAGCCAGGCCGATTCATTCACGACGCGGAAATACGGCGGGACGGGATTGGGTCTTGCCATTTGCCGTGAGTTGACGGCTTTGATGGGAGGCCGGATCGGCGTCGACAGCGTGGTGGGGCGCGGATCGACTTTTTGGATTGAAGTGCCGCTCGAGCCCATCGTCGAAGCGACGCCGACCTTCACACGCTTGCCGCGCTTGCGGCTGGTGGGATTGCACGCGCTGATCGTGGACGACAACGCCAGCAATCGGGAGATCCTCGCGCAGCACTTGAAGTCCTGGGGCGTCGAGGTGATCGCCGCGGAATCCAGCGCGGACGCGCTCGCCGTGCTCGGCACGCCGGAAGGCCTGCGATTCGATTTCGCGCTGCTGGACGATCAAATGCCCGGCATGGACGGCATCGCGTTGGCGAAACGCATCCGTGACGATCCGCGGCTCGCGGTCATGCGGCTCATCATGCTGACCACACGCGACAACCACGAGAGCAACTCCGACACCGTGCAACTATTCACGGCGATCCTGACCAAACCGCTGCGCCGCTCGCAACTCCTCAATTGCGTGACCCGGGCGACGATCGTGGCGCCCGAGCCGGGCTTGGACGACACGGCCATACGCGCAATGCCGACCGCCACCGCCCGGGCGTTCGTGCCGAAAATTCTGCTGGTCGAGGACAATCCGGTGAATCGCGAAGTGGCCGTCGGCATGCTGGAGAGCCTGGGCTGCGTGGCGCACTCGGCGGAAAACGGCCGGCTGGCGCTCGAAGCCATCAACAACGATGCCTACGACGCCGTCCTCATGGATTGCCAAATGCCGGTCATGGATGGCCTGACGGCAACCGCCGAATTGCGGCGACGGGAACTGAATACGGGCGGCGCGCGGCTGCCGATCATTGCGCTGACCGCCAACGCCATGGAGGGAGACCGCGAACGCTGTCTGGCCGCCGGCATGGATGACTTCTTGAGCAAACCTTTTTCGCAGCAACAATTGGCGGCCTTGCTGAAGCGCTGGTTGGCGCTGCACGTGCTTCCGGAGTCTGAGCGCCGCGAAGCCTCTCGGCTGCCCCTGATCGACGCGGGCGTGTTGCGCAATATCGCGGCCCTGGCCCGGCCGGCACTGCTCAATTCCATGATCGAGCTGTATTTGCAGCATTCGCCCCCGCTGATCACGGCCATCGAACGGGCGGTGGCGAGCGGTCAGGTCGAGGCGCTGCAGGAGGCGCTGCACTCATTCAAGTCGAGCACGGCCAACTTGGGCGGCCTGCGCCTCGCAACGCTCACCAAGGAGTGCGAGGTGCTGGCGCGTGAGGGCGGCATCGCCAAGGCGGCGCCGACCGTGCAAAGGCTTCGCAGAGAATATCAAGACTTTTGCAACGCGCTGATGCAAGAGCGATCAGAGAGCGCGGCTTAGGCTTTTTCAGAGGATCCCATGAATCAAACCGACAATCAGAACAATCCTACCGCCACCGTGCTCGTCGTCGACGACGATCCCGGCGTGAGGCTGCTGGTGAGCAGTGCGTTGGAGGTCGCAGGCTTTCGGGTCATCACCGCCGCCGACGGCAAGAGTGCGCTGAGCCAGTTTCACCTGTGTCCCGCCGATTGCGTGGTTCTCGACGTGGTCATGCCGGGCATGAACGGCTTCGAGGTCTGCAAAGCACTGCGCGCGCTGCCGGCTTCCCGCCATGTTCCGATCTTGATGCAGACCAGTCTCGATGACATGGAGTCCGTGCAGCGCGCCTACACGGCCGGCGCCACCGACTTCTCATCCAAGGGAATCAATCCCATGCTGCTGGCGGAGCGCGTCAAGTTCCTGGTGCGCGCCAAACAGACTCAGGATCAGCTGCGTGACAGCGAAGCGCGAATCCGGTATCTCGCCTACTACGATCCGCTCACCGCGTTGCCGAACCGGCAAAGGTTGCTGCAAATCCTGGAGCAGCAGGTGGAATGGGCCGTGCCGCGCCAGCGCGGCATCGCAGTCCTCATGCTCGATGTCGATAATTTTTCGCGCATCAACGATACCCAGGGCCAGGCGGTCGGCGACAGCCTGCTCAAGGAGATTGCGCATCGCCTGCAGCTCTGCCTGCGCGATACTCAACGCACGTTGCAGGACGATGGCGCGATGAGCGACATCAATGATTGGGTGGCGCGCACGGGGGGCGACGAATTCGCCCTGGCGCTTCCCGGCATCGCCACCACCGACAGCGTGCAAGTCGTCGCGCAGCGCGTGCAACTCGCCCTGGCCAGGCCGTTCGTATTCGCGGAGCAGGAAATACCGCTGTCGGCGACCATCGGCGTAAGCATGTTCCCCGGCGATGCGCCAACCGCCGAGGCATTGATCAAGAATGCCGACGCCGCCATGCATCACGGCAAGAAGGAGGGGCACGGCCGGCTGGAATTCTTCAAGAAATCGATCAGCACGCGCGCGGCCAAGCACCTGTCCATGGAAGCGGACCTGCGCAAGGCGCTGGAGCGCGGCGAATTCACCTTGAATTATCAGCCGCGATTGGCGGTCGAGGGCATGCGCGTGGAGGCCGTGGAGGCATTGCTGCGATGGCGGCACCCGCAGCGCGGCTTCGTATCGCCTGACGAGTTCATCCCGCTGGCGGAGCAAAGCGGGCTCATTGTCGAGATCGGTGATTGGGTGCTGCGCGAGGCATGCGCCCAGGCGCGCCGCTGGCGCGACGCCGGGAACCACGGCTGGCAGGTTGCCGTGAACGTCTCGGGCGTACAGTTTCGCGACGGCAGTTTGGTGGAGCGCGTGTCGCGCGCCATCCATGCCGCCGGGATCGAGCCCCGCTCGATTGAACTCGAGTTCACCGAGGGCGCACTCATCGAATATTCCGCCGTGGTGAGCAAGGCCGTCAAAGCACTGAAGGAGCTGGGGGTCGCGACTGCGCTGGATGATTTTGGGACCGGGTATAGTTCCTTGTCCTACCTGCGGCATTTTCCCATCGACACCCTGAAGATCGATCGGGTATTCGTGCGCGACATCGTCTCCAAGGTCGGCAGCAACACGCCGCTGGTCGATGCCATCATCGCCATGGCCAAGAGTCTAGGATTGTCTACGGTGGCAGAGGGCGTGGAAACCGAAGCACAGTGGCACTATCTCAAATCCCGGCACGCGAATCAGGTTCAGGGGTTTCTATTTTGCCGGCCGCTCGCCATCGATGATTTGGAGCGCTGGTACGCCGAATGGCAGCACTCCCCTCAAGCGCAGTCCGCCAGCGTGGCGTGAACTTCCTTGCGCCTACGGCGGGTTGGTTCGACGCCAAACCACTTCGCCCGCGGCGCCGCGCGCCAGCACACGCGCGATCACGAATAGAAGATCCGACAGCCGATTCAAGTATTTGAGCGCCTCGGGGGAGACGCTTTCGACGCGTGCCAGTGACCAGCAGCGCCGCTCCGCGCGGCGGCAGATGGCGCGAGCGAGATGACAGGCGGCTGCGGCCTGGCCGCCGCCCGGCAGGATGAACTCCTTGAGCGGAGGCAGTTCCTCGTTGAAGCCGTCCAATTCTTTTTCGAGCCGCTCTATCTGCGCCGCCTTGATCATGACATGACCGGGAATGCACAGTTCGCCGCCGAGATCGAACAAGTCGTGCTGTATGTCGGTCAAGCATTGCGTGATGCGCGGCGGCAGCGCAAGGCTGCTCAAGACGACGCCCACCGCACTGTTGGTTTCATCAACCGTGCCATAGGCCTCGACGCGCGGGCTGTCTTTGGGCACACGCGTGCCATCCCCGAGGCCCGTACTGCCATCATCGCCCGTGCGCGTATAGATTCTGCTAAGCCGATTGCCCATGGTTTTCAAGCGCCTCGATGATGCGACGGTAGCGCAACGTTTGCTATGGTAGCGCTATGAACCACTCACCGGAACTTCAGGCGGCGCTGGATGCGGCGGAGCAGGCCGCGGCCATCGCCCGCAGCTTGTACCAGCACAATATCGAGGTTCGCATCAAGGCTGACAAATCGCCGGTCACCGAGGCCGATGTGCGCTGTGAATTGGCGATTCGGGAAATCATCGAGGCGCGCTTTCCAAAGCACGGTTTTTATGGCGAGGAAACCGGGTTTCATCGCGAAGATGCCGAATATCTGTGGGTGGTCGATCCCATTGACGGCACCAAGGCCTTCGTGCGCGAGTACGCCATGTTTTCCACGCAAATTGCCTTGATGCACAATGGCGAGCTCGTACTGGGAGTGTCGAGCGCGCCGATCTATGGCGAAGTTGCCTATGCGGAGCGCGGGCGGGGCGCCTACCTCAACGGCAAGCCGATCGCCGTCAGCAGCGTAGCCACGATTGAGTCGGCGCATCTGTCCGTCGGCAATATGAAGAGCCTTGCCACCGGCCCGCAATGGACACGCTACGGCGCGATGATTGCGCAGGCCAACCGTATACGCGGCTACGGTGACTTTCTGCACTATCATTTGCTGGCGTCCGGGAAAATCGATGCGGTCATCGAGACCGACATCAATATTCTGGATATCGCCGCGTGCGTGGCCATCATCAGGGAGGCCGGAGGCCGTTGCACGGAATTGAACGGCGCACCGATTACGCTCAAATCGAGCACCGTGTTGGCGAGCAACGGACCGATGCACCACCCGGTATTGGCAGCATTGGGCTGATTGGCAGCGCTGGACCAATTGACGGCGTTGGAGTAATGACGGCGTTGGAGTAATGACAGCGTTGGAGTAATGACGGCGTTGGAGTGATGACGCAGTCGGGTTGATGACGGCGTTGGACTAATGACGGCGTTGGACGCGTTGGGCTAATCGGCGGCTGATAGCTGAGTGTCAATTCGCGTGCTGCGGCCAGCGTATTTCAAGCGCTGTGGCGGGGCCGATGACCACTTCATCCAAGCTCTCTGCCTGCTGCCACCGGTCGACCTTGAGCATCCGCCGTCCCGCCATCAGCTCCGCGGCACGCTGCGGATAGAGTGGTACTTGGTCAGGATCGCCATAGCCATCGGGAAAACGCGGCGCATTGGTGCCGGGCAGGTATTTGTCGCTGGCGCCCACCGTGTGGAGCATTTCATGAGCAATCACAACGGCGTTCTCGCCGGTCATTTCAGGCGCCGCGAAGGCATAGACCACCCCGATGAGACCCTTGGCGAGTCCCAAGGAATGCGGAACCACGGGAGTCAGCGCAGGATCATGGAAGAGCACGAAAATGCGAATGTCTTCCGGCTCGTTCACGCGTCCGCTGGCGCGCCACGCCCAGTAACGCAGCTTCAGGCTCCACAGCGCGGTCGCAAGAACGCCGGCGGTCGGGCGTAGCGGTGGCTGATCGTGCAGCTGCGCTCGAAGCCTGGTCTTGATGGGCGCATGTGTCCTTAAGTGATATCGCTCAGCCTCGCGCATGAAGAACACGTCGATGGGTTGGAAACTGGCGGCGTCGAGCGCAGCGACGTACTGCGAGGTAACGGTACTGTCATCCGCCGCAATGGGATAAATGGCGACGTATAACGGCTCACGCCAGCGCGTGCTGCGATACCGGTCCTGCCAGGTGGTCAGCGCCACGGTGAGAAGCACCAGCAGCAAGATGAGCACGCGCAACATCTTGAATCCGCCGCGGCTCATGTGGCTTGGCAAAAATACTGATTAATTTCAACAGCTTATATAAAAATACGCCGTCTCCTAGTCTAGCCGCCCCCCCGATCTACCGCAAGGCACCGCCGGGCCGCCGCGCCGATCTACCGCAAGGCACCACCGGGCCGCCGGGCCGGCATCGACCGCAAGCGCCGGTCGAGATTCTGTCTGCATCACGCCAACACCTAAGCCCTGACCGCTATACTTCGCTGATGACTATTTGGGGCTAGAATTACGAGGAAACATGGAGCCGACCGATACTTCAAAACCTGATTACTTCCATCGGGTTGTCGATTGCCAGTGGGCCTGCCCTGCGCACACCGACGTCCCTGAGTACATTCGCCTGATCGCGCAGGGTGAGTTCACCGAAGCGTACATGGTGAATCGGGAATCGAATGTCTTCCCGGGAATCTTGGGAAGGGTTTGCGACCGGCCTTGCGAGCCTGCCTGCCGCCGCGGCCGCATCGAAGAGAAGCCGGTTGCGATCTGTCGACTGAAGCGTGTCGCTTCCGACAATCGAGACGATATCACCGCGCTCTTGCCCAAGGTGCCGCGAGAGAAAAACGGCAAGCGCATTGCCTGCATAGGCGCAGGTCCCGCGTCGCTGACGGTTGCCAATGACTTGTTGCCGTTGGGATATGACATCACGATTTTCGAGCAATATGGGGTGCCCGGCGGATTGATGCGCACCAACATTCCGGCGTTCAGGCTTCCGGCCAAGGTTCTCGACGAAGAAATCGGCTACATCGTCGATATGGGCGCCGACCTGCGCCTCAATTCACCCATCAAGAGCATGAAGCAGCTGCTCGATGCGGAAGAATACGATGCCGTGTTCGTCGGCTCCGGCGCGCCCAAGGGCAAGGAGCTCGAGCTGCCCGGCCGCCACGATACCGACCGCATTCATATCGGGATCACCTGGCTCGAATCCATCGCGTTCGGCCACATCGACAAGGTCGGCGAGAAGGTTTTGATCATCGGTGTCGGCAATACCGCCATGGATTGCTGCCGCAGTTCCCTGCGGCTGGGCGCGAAAAACGTGAAGGTCATGGCGCGCAAGCCGCGTCAATTCTTCAAGGCTTCCGAATGGGAGCTCGAAGACGCCGAGGCCGAAAAGGTCGAAATCGTCATCAACCACGCGCCCAAGTGCTTCGTCATCGAGGGCGGCCGGCTGATCGGCATGAGGTTCGAGAAATTGGAATACGACATCGAGAACGGCGACATCAAAGCGACCCGTTCGTTGGGCGATGTGTTCTTCCCCTGCGATGATGTCATTCTGGCCATCGGCCAGGAGAACGCCTTTCCCTGGATCGAGCAAGGGATCGGCATCGAACTCGACAAATGGCATGTACCCAAAGTCAACGCGATCACGTTTCAATCAACCCGCTCGGAAGTGTTCTTCGGCGGCGACGCCGCCTTCGGTCCGAAAAACATCATCTGGTCGGTGGAGCATGGGCACCAGGCCGCGATATCGATTCACAAGTTCTGCCACGATGAACCGATCGAGGAGCGCATGGCCCGAGGCGTGACGCTGTCCAGCCGCAAGATGGGCATGCACGAGTGGGCCTACAAGAACGAATACAACGGCGTGGAGCGGCGTTTGGTGCCGCATGTGGGACTCGTCGAGCGCTTCAAGAAGATCAACATCGAAGTGGAGCTGGGATTCAGCGCCGAAGAGGCGGCGCTGGAAGTGCAGCGCTGCCTGAACTGCGATGTGCAGACCGTATTCGCCGCGAAACTGTGCATCGAATGCGACGCCTGCATCGACATTTGTCCGGTGGATTGCCTCACCATTACGCCGAACGGCCCGGAGCCGGAGCTGCGTGCCCGCTTGACGGCACCGGCCACGAATCCGACCCAGGCGCTGTACGTGTCGGCCGCGTTGCCGCAAACCGCGCGCGTCATGGTGAAGGATGAGGACGTGTGCGTGCACTGCGGGCTGTGCGCCGAGCGCTGCCCGACGGCGGCGTGGGACATGCAGAAATCAACCATCCGCATTCCGCTCGCCGTCGATGAGGAGGTTCGAGCATGCCCAGCTTGATTGCCGAGGCCAACCGCGTAAACGATTTCGTGGTGAAGTTCGCGAACGTGAACGGCACCGGCTCCGCCAGCGCCAATTCACTGATCATGAAAGCCATCTTTCGCATGGGTGTGCCGGTCACCGGCAAGAATTATTTCCCGTCGAATATTCAGGGCCTGCCGACGTGGTATGAGATCCGTGTGACCCGCGATGGCTACGCCGCGCGCGCCAGCCATGTCGATATCATGGTTGCAATGAACGCGGAAACCTACTCCAAGGATATTCGCGAACTGCGTTCCGGCGGATATTTGATCTATGACTCGACCTGGCCGCGCAGCGCGCTCTTGGAGCGCGGCGACATCAGCGTGGTCCCCGTGCCGCTCGCCAAGCTCGTGAACGAAAATTTCGACGGCGTGCGCAATCGGATTCTCTTGAAGAACATCGCTTATGCCGGCGTGCTGGCCGCGCTGCTCGATGTCGATCTCGATGTGATCAGCGGCTTGCTGAGCGAGAGCTACGGCAAGAAGCCCAAATTGCTCGATTCGAATACCAAGGCCCTGCGGCTCGGGTACGACTACGTCAAGAAAGAATTGAGCTCGCCGCTGCCGCTGCGCGTCGAGCACATGGAGAAGACCCGCGGCCATATCATGATGGACGGCAATACCGCGGCCGGCCTGGGCTGCGTCTACGCGGGCGCGACCGTGGGTGCGTGGTATCCGATCACGCCCTCGACGTCGTTGATGGACGCCTTCAAAGGCTTTTGCGAGCGCTATCGCGTCGATCC
>Ga0137412_10000298_pt1 | contig 34147 bp, 27 predicted proteins | sample CZODoug2_1_16fun_FD_122160 | JGI IMG/M metagenome (GOLD analysis project Ga0137412, IMG submission 122160) | Vadose zone soil fungal communities from Angelo Coast Range Reserve, California, USA - CZODoug2_1_16fungal (Hybrid Assembly) | ecosystem: Environmental > Terrestrial > Soil > Vadose zone...
GTCGACCATCGCATTTTATTTACCGAATACGAGGACGACGCGGTCCGGCGCTACTTCAAGGACCCGGCCTTCGAAAAAGATTTCCATTGGCTGCAATCAAAGCTTCCGGGGCTGGACGTGAGTTTTGGCGCGAGATCGAATGACGAGAATATTTGGATCGTCAGTGCGCACAGCGATACCGAACCCGGCCTGGTCTATGTCTGGAACCGCAAGGCGCAGTCCCTGGCGATGCAGTATCGCGTGCGCGAAGAGATTCCCCGCGATTCGCTGGCACAGCGCAAGCCGTACCACTACAAGTCTTCCGACGGCCTGGATATCCCGGCCTATCTGACGCTGCCTAAGGGGCTGCCGGCAAAGAATCTGCCGCTCGTGGTGTATCCGCATGGCGGACCCTGGGCCCGCGATTCTTTCGGCTACGACACGAACGCCCAGTTTCTCGCCAATCGCGGCTATGCCGTATTGCAGCCCAACTTCCGCGCCTCCACCGGTTACGGCAAGAAATTCCTGAACGCCGGCAACGGCGAATGGGGCCGAAAAATGCAGGACGACATTACGTGGGGCGTGAAGTCGCTGGTGGCGGCCGGGATCGTCGATGCGAAACGCGTCGGCATCTCGGGCGGCTCCTATGGCGGCTATGCCACGCTGGCCGGTGTGGCGTTTACACCGACGGTTTACGCCGCGGCGGTAGCCTACGTGGCGCCGTCCAATTTGATCACCTTGCTGGACGCGATACCGCCCTACTGGGAAGCGGGACGCAAACAGATGTATACCCGCATGGGCGATCCGACCACCGCGCAAGGCAGGTCATTGTTGATCGCAGAGTCGCCCCTGACCCAAGCCAAGGCGATCGTCACGCCGTTGTTGGTGGTACAGGGCAAGAACGATCCGCGTGTCAATGTCCGCGAGAGCGATCAAATCGTCGCGGCGGTGCGCGACAACGGCAAGCCGGTAAAATACATCGTGGCGCCGGATGAGGGTCATGGCTTTGCGCGGCCCATCAACACCCTGGCGTACATAACGGCATCAGAGGATTTCTTCGCGCAGTATCTCGGCGGGCGTAGCCAGAAAGGCGTGCCCGCGGATGTGGCCGCCAAGCTCAAGGAGATTACGGTCGACCCGAAGACGGTGAGCGGGGCGGTCAGCCTGAAAGGTGCGTTGGCGCCGAAATAGTAGTCCTGGGGGATAGGTAGCCTCGAGGCAACGAAAGAGGACAGTTGCCTCGAGGCTACCTATCCCCTAGTCCTTTCACACTGGACCGCCAACATCACGGTTCAGGAGGACGAGCCCGAAGGGCCATTCTCGGTCGTGTCCCTCATTCGCACTCGTCGGCCGGAGAAATCGCATGTTGTCCAACACCCACCAGAAGCGTCGGCACCGTGATGTTGATCGGTTGAAGTATTCGTCAGGCGAGCGCTACACCAACTGGCCGTCATCACGGTGCGGAGGCACTATGCTCGCCGGCCGATTTTCTCGACCGGCACTTTGATTTCACCGGATGATGACTGCGGCTCGGAGGAAGACTCGGTGCCGCAGTTGTCACAACCGCCGCAGGCACCTTGCGCCGAGCCTAAGGACGCTGCGTCGAGCTTTTGCGCCGCTCGGCCGAGCTTGAAGAAAGCCGGGGCGGCGGCCATCGCGCAGCTTATGGTCTGCAGAATGCGGCGCTTCAATGTCCGCGGTCCAAGCCTGTACACGGCATAGCCCACGCTCGCGAGCAGCAGCACCCCCACCAGAAAATTGTCGAGTACCGCGTTCATGATTTCAAATTCCGGTCAGCGCCGTCGCCACGCGAAACGTGATCCAAGATCCTACGTAGGCCATGGCAAATAAATACGCCGCCATGATAATCGGGTAGCGCCAAGAATTGGTCTCGCGCTTGACCGTCGCCAATGTGGATAGGCACTGCGGGGCGAATACGTACCAGGCCAGCAGCGAGAGCGCCGTCGGCAAACTCCACGACTGCGTGATCAACGGCGTCAAGGCGCTGCTGATGTCGTTGCCCGTCGCGGACAGCGCATAAACCGTTCCCAACGCGCCCACCGCTACCTCGCGCGCCGCAAGACCCGGCACCAACGCAATGGAAATCTGCCAGTTGAAGCCGATGGGTTTGAATATCACGGCGAGCCACGCGCCCAAATGTCCGGCAATACTGTACTGAATCGCCGGCCCGGTCGCGCCCGGCGGCGGCGCCGGAAATGAGCTCAAGGCCCAGAGGATCACCATCAGCGCCAGAATGATGGTGCCGACGCGGCTCATGAAGATCTCGACGCGCTGCCACAGTCCGATGCCTAAATTGCGCAAATTCGGCCAGTGATACGCCGGCAGCTCGAGCATGAGGGCCTGAAATCCGCCCTTGCCGCGGCGCTTGAGCACGAATGCCACGGCCATCGCGCTCACGATGCCGGCAAGATACAGCGCGAACAGCACCACGCCCTGCAGTTCCAGTCCGCCCCACAAGCTGCGGCGCGGAATGAAGGCAGCGATGATCAGCGCGTAGACCGGTAAGCGCGCCGAGCAGGTCATCAGCGGCGCAATCATGATCGTCGTCAGTCGATCGCGCGGATTTTGAATGGTGCGCGTCGCCATGATCCCGGGGATGGCACACGCAAAGCTCGACAGCAGGGGGATGAAGGCCCGCCCGGACAGCCCAACGCTGCCCATCACGCGATCGAGCAGGAATGCGGCGCGCGGCAGGTAGCCTGAGTCTTCGAGAATCAGGATGAAAAAGAACAGGATGATGATCTGCGGCAAAAACACCAGCACGCTGCCGACGCCGGCGAGTACGCCGTTGATCGCCAAATCCTTGAGCAGGCTCGCCGGCAGCGCCGCTCCCAGCCAATTCCCGAGGGCCGCGACTCCCAGTTTGATTTCGTCCATCGGCACTTGCGCCCAGGCGAACACCGCCTGGAACACCAGGAACAGAATCACGGCCAGAATCAGGGGCCCGAGCACCGGGTGCAGCACCAAGCCATCGAGGCGGTCGCTGAAGGTCACGCCATCGAGCCGATCAGCACCCACCACGCCCAGAATCCTGCGCACTTCGGCTTGATCGTGTTCGATATCCGATCGGCTCAACGGTTGCCAGACAGCGTTGCGCGACTTGCGTTCGGGCATGGCCGTCGCATCGAGCACTTTGATCAAGGCGCGCACACCGGTGGTCTTCACGCCGACCGTTTCAACCACCGGCACGCCCAGCTCCACCCCAAGGCGTTCGGCATCGATGACGATGCCCTTGCGGCGCGCAATGTCAGTCATGTTGAGCGCCACCACCATGGGCAACCCTAAGCGCTTCAGGCTCAAGACCAATCTTAGGTTTTGGCGAAGATTCGTCGCGTCGGTGACGCAGACAACGAAATCCGGCGCGGTCTCGCCGGTGCGTTTGCCCAAGAGTACGTCGGCCGTCACCTGTTCGTCGGGAGTCAGCGGGTCTAAGCTGTACGCGCCGGGTAAATCCAGAATTCGTATACGCAGGCCGGATGGCGTGACCAGCGAACCCTCTTTGCGTTCGACGGTTACGCCGGCGTAATTGGCGACCTTTTGGCGGCTGCCGGTCAGAATATTGAAAAGCGCCGTCTTACCGCAGTTGGGATTGCCAACCAACGCGATCAGAGGGCTCGGAGCGCTGGGCGCGGCGTCCATAGGAATTTACGGGAGGAGCGGCTGCTCCGGACATACGCGGATACAGGCGGCCTCGAAAAGTCGCAGCGCAAAAGTGCCTGTTCCGATGCGCACGGCGATGGGGGCGCGCGCCATAAGCCCCCGGGCTACGATGCGCACCGCCTCACCCGGCAGAAAGCCCAGCTCGGCCAAGCGCCTTCCTAGGTCCGCGGGTCCCTTGGAATCGGCCCCCGACACGGAAACCACGCGCGCCGAGGCCCCTGGGGCCAGTTCCATGAGTGGGATATCTTGAGAGACCAACATGAACGCGATTCTACATGAGAATCGTTCCCATTACTATTACGGGGTCACAAATCCCATCTGATAGTCTTAACGACCCAGAACCACCGGAGGCGTATGAAATGCCTACGCTTTTTGAGAAAATCATAGCCGGAGACCTGCCGGCGACCGTGCTCTACCGCGACCCTCGCGTGATTGCCTTTTTGGATATTCGCCCTGCGGCTCCGGTGCATATACTAATCGTCCCGATTAAACCCATTCCCACAGCCAATGATATTGCCGACGAGGATGAATCGCTGATTGGCCACATGTTCATCGTGGCGCGCGATCTCGCCCGACAGCAGGGGATCGCCGAAAGCGGCTACCGTCTGATCATCAATTGCAATGCGCATGGCGGACAGGAGGTGTATCACTTGCATGTGCATCTTTTGGGCGGGCGGCCTCTCGGGCCCATGGTGGCACGGGCATGAATGCGACAAACGGGGAACAAATGAAATGATGAAGAAGAAGAAAAAGGCCGCACACGCCAAATCACGCCCCGCCTCACGGCGCTCGGTCAAAAAGCCCTCGGTCAGCGCCGCAAAATCCACACGCGCGCTCAAGGCTCGGGAAATCTCCCGCCCGAGTCCCCGCAGCGTACCGCGACGCGAGTTGTATCCCGCGCTCGAGCCGTATCGACACGGCTACCTGCGCGTCTCGGACGTCCATGAAATTTACTACGAGGAAAGCGGCAATCCCGCCGGCAAACCCGCGGTGTTCCTGCATGGCGGACCCGGCGCCGGCTCCGACAAGCGCGCGCGGCAATTCTTCGACCCGCGGCATTACCGCATCGTCGTATTCGACCAGCGCGGCTGCGGACGCAGCCGCCCGAGCGCAAGCCTGATCGAGAATACGACCTGGCACCTGGTCGCCGACATCGAGCGGTTGCGCAAACACTTGAACATCGAGCGCTGGTTGGTGTTCGGTGGATCCTGGGGCAGCACGCTGGCACTGGCGTATGCGGAGGCTCACCCAGAGCGGGTGACTGACATCGTGCTGCGCGGAATTTTCCTGTTGCGCTATGCCGAAATACGCTGGTTCTACCAGCACGGCGCCTCGGAAATATTCCCCGATTTCTGGGAGGCCTATCGCGACGCGATCCCTCTGGATGAACGGGACGATTTCCTAAGCGCTTATCACAAGCGCCTCACCGGCACCGATCAGCGTGCGGCGTTGGCCGCGGCGCGCGCATGGTCAATGTGGGAGGCGGCATGCAGCTTTCTGCACAGCAACGTCGATAACATCAAGAAGTGGGGCGAAGATCATTTCGCCCTGTCGGTTGCGCGTATCGAATGCCACTACTTTGTGAATCGCGGTTTCCTGCGCAGCGAGAGCCAATTGATCGACGACGTGCCGCGCATCCGGCATATACCGACAACCATCGTGCAGGGCCGCTACGACGTCGTCTGTCCGGCGACCAGCGCCTGGGATTTGCACCGCGCGTGGCCGGAGGCGGATTTCCGAATGGTGCCGGACGCCGGACACTCGGCATTCGAGCCGGGCAATGCTCATGAACTCGTTCTGGCGACCGATCGATATCGCAGCCGCTAACGAAATCCAGGCGATGAATCGCTGTTTGTGCCAGAGTTCGGTACGGCTGATGAAAACGGCCGTTGGATCATTGAAGGACACGGCGTCGATCCCGACATCGAGGTCGAACAGGATCCGGTCGCGGCATTGAAGGGACACGGCCCCCAATTGGAGCGCGGTATTCAGGAACTCTTGAAACTTTTGCCGACGTCGCCCGGCGGCTTGCCGCATCGACCCGCGTCGCCCATCAAATCCGAGGTGCATTGAGCGTGTCAGAACTCGCCTCTATTGGATTGGCGCGAGTGAGCGATGCGCGCGAAATTGCGGAGATGTCCCGGGATCTCATCGAACAGGGATTGACCTGGTCGTGGACGCCGGCGCGCGTGCAACATTTCATCTCAGGCCCCGAATCATCCGTCGTTGTCGCGCGCCGCGAGCAACGGATTGCGGCATTTGCCATCATGCATTTCGGCGACGACGTCGCGCATTTAAATCTGCTGGCAGTGGCGCCGGAACATCGGCGTCAGGGTATCGGGTCGCAGCTCATGGAGTGGCTGACCGGGACCGCGCTCGAAGCCGGTGTGTTTCGCATCAATCTGGAATTGCGCACCCACAACGAGGCGGCGCGAATTTTCTACGCGCGCCTGGGCTTCGATCAATTGGGAATTGTCCAGGGCTACTACCAGGGCCGCGAGGCGGCACTGCGGATGTCGCGGCACTTGGCGAGGACTTGACCTTACATCGAGGCGGATCGGGCGCTCCCGGTGCCCCTGCTGTCACCGCCCAGGTTGCTTTGTTGAGATCGCGGTTTGGCTGCGTCCAGCGGGAAGACCACCGACACGCGGCATCCGCGTCCGGGGCCGGTCTCGACGGTCATTTCACCGGCGGCGTCGCGCACGCGATCGGCGACGCTCCATAGGCCGAAGCCGTGCTCCCGAGGTTCGAATAAACTCAGTTGCCACTCGAATCCGACGCCGCGATCTTCCACAACGGCGCGCAATTCGTCGCGGTTGCGCGTTATCGTGACCGTTGCCGCTTGCACGCCCGAATGCCTGACGACGTTGCGCAGCAGTTCCCGGATGACCTTGAACACGAGTACCCGCAGATCGATGTCGATGCCTGACTCATCCGCGGCGACATGCAACTCAACCTGCAGATTGTCCTTGCCTCGCATGTAGACGCTGAGCCACTTCAGCGCCGGCTCCAAACCCAGTTCATAAAGACCCGGAGGACTTAGGTCGGCGATGACCCGTTGCGCAATGGCCTGCACCTCGCGCACGGTACTGCTTGCCTCGCCGAGCAGCAGGCGAACTTCGGGCGGCGAACGCGACACCATGGCATCGAGGGTCATCGTCAGTCCGACCAGCTGCTGGCCGATGCCATCGTGCAGGTCAACGGCGGTTGCCCGCCGCGCCCGCTCTTCGGCACCCACCAATTCGCGCGCATACAGCTTCAATCGCTCCTGCTGCTGGCGCAGACGCTCGTTGAGTCCGGCCAGCTCCGTCACATCGCGCGCAACGCCCCAGACCCGCACCAGCCTGCCCTGTTCGATGACACCGCAAAACCCGGTGATGTAGGTGCGCTGCTGCGATTCAACCGCCATCGTGAATTGCAGTCCGTCCATCAAATAGTCCTGATGCGACGCTGCGCCCAAATGATCAATGAACGTTCGCACCCAGGGCGCGTCGCTGCGCCATTGACGCGCATCGATATCTGACAGGCCCAGCTGCCGATTCAAGCGCAGGTAACTCAAGTTGCTCTCGGCAACGTAGGCATGCGTCTGCAACCAGGCGATTTGATCGCTTACCGGTAGATTGGGATCCATGGGCTGGGACAATTCAACACGCCACACGGCCTCGGAACTGTGTTCGATGAAGTTGCGATACCGCTCATCGCTGGTGCGCAACAGCTGAAACGCATTGCGCTTCTCCAGCAGCACGACGGTGAGCAGAAAATTAATCGCGACGAGGGTGGCAAGATACAGCTGGACGGCGCCGACCCGCACGAAGGGACTCGAATCGCCCGCGAAGGGTCCCAGGCCGCGGCTCGCGAAATATGACACCAGGATGGCTGTTGCGGCAGCGAGGATCGATGACCATCGCGGCGGCATGCGAAATGCGGCGATCACCACGAATGCCAATATGACGAACGGCATATCCAGGATGGTGGTGACGCCGCCGGGCGGCGCCGAGAACACCCAGCTCGTCATGGCCAGCATCCCGAAACCGATGAACATCATTTCGACCGCGGGCCCCGCAGGCGCGGAATGCTCCCGCGCGCGCAAGCGCACCGCCCAACCCATCACGATCGGCGCAATGCACAGTGATCCCAGCCAATTCCCCGCCCACCATAGCTGCAATTCGCGCAGGTACTCGGGTCCGCCCAGCATGTGAGTCGTGGCGAACGCCCCCACCACCGCGCCGGCCGCCGAACCGATTGCGATCGAGGCGATGAACAGCAACACGTTTCGCAGCCGCGGCGCTCGCGGCGTCGCAATGAGTCGCGAGGCAACGAACGCGCCGACCATGCCGTCGAGCGAGTTGGCAAGCGCGAACGGCAGGTAGCCTCGTAGAGTGTAATGGTCGGACGTCGCCGCGTCGGCGAGCAATTCGACGATCAGTTGTACGGCGAGGATCCAGACCCAGCGGCGGCGCGGCGCAAGCCACAGTGCCATGAACAACAGACCCGCAGCCGGCCACATGATCGTCAGCGCCTCGGCATTCTCATGCAGCACCAAACCCGTCCACACGAGAATCAAGTACGACGCTGCAAAGACGGCCAGGGAGACGGCGCCTTTGGCGATTCCGCGGCGCATGAAATCCCATTCAAGCCGGGATTGCCGGTCTGCGAGCGCGGTCGGAGTCGGCACGTCAGGACCTCCTTGTATTCAGGTGATTGTGCGCTTGTTTCTTGCAATACTCCAAAATGGCCGTTAAAAATACCACCCGCTCATTCGGCGCGACCCGGCGACACGTCGCCTGCGTTGGGCAAGGAACATGGAAAATCGAGGCGTCGGCCGCAAGGGCGCGGGGCGTCGGCCGCAAGGGCGCGGAATTACCAAGTCAAGTTCGTAAAATGTGCGGCCCGACGGCGTCGATGGTCGATGTTCCGGTCAGCGCCAGCGTCACGCGCAATTCATTGCGCATGATTTCGATTGCCTTGGTGACGCCGGCCTCCCCTGCCGCCGACAGCGCATAGAGAAAGGACTTGCCGATGAGCGCCCCGCGCGCGCCCAGCGCCAGTGCCTTCGCGATATCTTGACCGGAGCGGACACCGCCGTCGAACATCACCTCGCAGCGTCCGGCAATAGCGTCGACGATTTCGCTCAACACTGAGATCGAGGATGAAGCCCCGTCGAGCTGGCGCCCGCCGTGATTGGATACGACGATGGCGTCTGCGCCGGCGGCAACGCCCAGCCGCGCATCTTCAGCATCGAGCACGCCTTTGAGAATGAGTTTCCCGGGCCAGCGGCTTCGCACCCATTCGACATCGCGCCAGTTGGCTGACGCATCGAATTGGGTCGCAATCCACTCAGCCAGCGTATTGATTCCGCTGGAACCGCCGATGCGGCCGGCCAAATTGCCGAATGTGCGACGTTTGCCTAACAGCACATTGAACGCCCACGCCGGTTTCGTCGCCACATCCCAGGCATTGCGCAGCGTTAAGCGAGGAGGAATGGTCAGGCCATTGCGCGGATCGCGGCGCCGCTCGCCGATCACCTGCAGATCGAGCGTGAGCATCAGCGCCGAACATTGTGCCGCCGCAGCTCGATCGATGAGTTCTTGATTGAAGCCCCGATCCTTCATCAGGTATTGCTGGAACCAGAAAGGTTGCTTCGTGGCCGCGCGGACATCTTCGATCGAGCAGATCGACATGGTGCTGAGACAGAACGGAATACCGCAGGCGGCAGCCGCTCTAGCGCCGAGAATCTCGCCATCAGCGTGAAACAACCCGGCGAGGCCGGTCGGACCTATCCCCAAGGGCATGGATACCGGCAAACCTAGAAAGGTCGTGGCCAGGGATATTTTGGACACATCGACCATCACTCTTTGCCGGAAGGTCATTGCGTCAAGATCCGCGGCGTTGCGTCGAATCGTGCGTTCATCGTACGAACCGCCATCGGCGTAGTCGAATATCGCGCGGGGAATCCGCCGCTTGGCCAGTTCGCGCAGATCCTCGATATTAAGAATCATTGGCATGACGGTTTTGACCTCGATGGCCATTCGCGTTGTTCTTGCCGGCACAAGATACCCTATTCGCGACCGGGTCGTCCCCGGCACGATTGTGCTCAGCGCCAATGCGACCCGGCCCCATGCACGCGCCTCGGGCCACACGTCGATACCGCCGTGCCCGGTGCACGCGCGATTCCGATCTCGGGTGTCGGTGCTAGCCTACGCACCGGGTGCTAAGCTCTAGGGCCCTAGGGAGATCCACCATTGCGTATAAATAGAATATGGGTGCGCGGCGCCGCATTGACACTGATCACCGGTTCGGCGCTTGGCGCAACCGGCCCCACCGCTGGGAACCTCGACGCGGCGCGGCTGCAGGGCGCTGACCACGAGCCACAGAACTGGTTCACGGGCGGCCGTGATAAAGACGGCACGTATTACTCTCCGTTGACCACGATAGACGCCAACAATGTCAAGCAGTTGGGGTTTGCCTGGAGCTACGATTTGGGCGAGCCGCAGCGCGGCCAGGAAGCGACACCGCTGGTCATCGATGGCGTGATGTACACATCGGGAACCTGGGGCTATGTCTACGCGGTGGATGCCGCCAGCGGCAAGGAACTGTGGCGCTATGATCCAAAGGCCGATTTCTTCATGGGACGAAATCCCTGCTGCGATCTCGTCAATCGCGGCGTCGCCGTTTGGAGCGGCAAAGTATTCGTCGCATCCGTGGATGGACGTCTGCACGCGCTGGATGCGGCCACCGGCAAAAAAATCTGGGAGGCCGACACCATCATCGATCGCAAGCTGCCCTACTCCAGCACCGGCGCACCGCAGATCGCCGGCAGCGTGGTCGTCATCGGCAACAGCGGCGCGGACATGGGACATGGTGCCGTGCGTGGGTACATATCGGCGTACGACCTTCAAACCGGCGCGCTCAAATGGCGCTTCTTCACGGTTCCTCCCGCCGTGGGCCAGCCCTATGAAAATCCGGAGTTGGCTGCCGCGGATAAGACCTGGGATCCGCACCGCAAACCGGAGTTCAAAGGCGGCGCGACGGCATGGGATGGATTTGCCTACGATGCGAAACTGAATCTTTTGTATTTCGGCACGGCCAATGCGGCGCCCTACGATCTTCGCCAGCTGGGCCCGAAACAACTCGACAGCCTCTACGCGACCTGCATCATTGCGGTCGATGCGACGACCGGGCGCATGGCTTGGTACTACCAGGAAACACCGCACGACAGCTGGGATTACGACGCGGTACAAAAGATGGTGCTCGCCGACATCATGGTCGACGGCGCTCCCCGCGCAGTTCTTATGCAGGCGTCGAAAAACGCCTTCTTTTACGTGTTGGACCGCAAGAGCGGCAAATTGCTGTCGGCCAAGAACTATGCATTCATGAATTGGGCGACGCATGTCGACATGAAGACCGGCAGGCCGGTGACCACCAAGCAGTCCGTTTGGTACGACACCGCGAAAATCACCTACCCATCGTGGTTCGGCGCGCATACCTGGAATCCCATGTCCTATAGCGCGCAAACGCACCTGGCCTATATTCCCGTCATCGATGTCCCGACGATCTGGGTCGACATGCTGCATAACGGCAGCAAAGTTAAATACGTCGAAGGCTTCTTTACGGTTCAGGGCATCGTCCCCGACGCCACCTACGATTCAAAGGATGCCACGCGTCTATTCGGCCCGGTGCCGGATGAACAGGCGATCAAGGCCGCGCGCCACGTCAAACCCGTGCGAGAGCTGATTCGCGCTTGGGACCCGGTTGCTGAAAAAGTGGTTTGGGAACACGAAACTTCCTCGGGCATACGCGGTTATGACGGCGGCGTGATGTCGACCGCGGGAAACCTTGTGTTTCAAGGCAGGGGAAGCGGCGATTTGTGGGTTTACGCGGCCGATACCGGCAAGGTATTGAAGGTCTTGAAAACCGGCAGCCACATCATGGCGGCTCCCATGACCTACGCGGTCAATGGCGAGCAGTATGTCGCCGTTCAGGTGGGTTACGGCGGCACGCCGATTACGGTGGGTCCCATCCCCCCGAGCAGCGCGGCCCTGAAGTATCAAAACACCAATCGAATTATCGCGTTCAAACTCGGCGGAGGCGCGGTGCCGACGCCGCCGCCGCGAATCGAGCCGGTCTTCCCGAAGCCGCCCGAGCAAAAGGCCACCCAGGCACAAATCGAAGCTGGCGAATTGACCTTCATCGAGCAATGCACACGCTGCCACCAACTCGGCCCCAGCACCACTCCCGATCTGCGGAAGCTCAACGACGGGCTGCATGTTGCCTTTAAGGATATTTTGTTGCGCGGCGTGCTTGCGCCGGCCGGAATGGAGCGCTTCAACGATATTTTGAGCGATAAGGATGCCGACAACGTTCATGCCTACCTGATCGAGCAGAGTTGGATTGCCTACCGCGCGCAGGAGAGCGCCGGCGCGCACAAGTAAAATGTCGTTTCGCTTGGGCGCGCACGGGAAATAAAAAATGCTTCAGCCAGGACTGATGATGGATCGGCCGCTGCTGATTTCCTCGATCATCGAGCACGCGGCGGCGCAGAACGGCCAGACCGAAATCGTCTCACGCGAAACGCATGGTCCGGTGTTTCGCTACACGGTCTTAGACTGCGCGCTGCGCGTCGGCAAACTCGCCAACGCGCTCGCCGATTTGGGCTTGCCTCCCGGCTCGACCGTGGGAACCCTGGCTTGGAACAACCATCGCCACGTCGAGATCTACTATGCCGTCTCGGGCAGCGGTTTGATCGTCCATACCTGCAATCCCCGCCTGCACCTTGATCAGCTGATTTACATCGTGAATCACGCCGAGGACCAGGTGCTGTTTTTCGATACGAGCTTTGCGCCGTTGATCACGAGCATCGCCAAGGACTGCCCCAACATCAGGGCGTGGATCTGTATGACGGATGGGGAAAACATGCCGGCGCTCGAAGGGATTCCCAACGTCTACTGCTACGAGACGCTGATCGCGACGCAGAGCGAGGAATTTCCATGGCCGCAGTTCGACGAACGTGCCGCCGCGGTCATCTGCTACACGTCGGGCACCACCGGGAACCCAAAAGGCGCGCTGTATTCGCATCGAGCCATTGTTTTGAATGCCATGACCATCTGCATGCCGGGGTTGCTCTGCCTGTCTCCCAGGGACGCAATGCTTCCCGTAGTGCCCATGTTTCACATCAATGGATGGTGCGCGCCGTATGGCTGCCTGATCGGCGGCGCGAAACTGGTCCTGCCCGGACCGCGGTTGGACGGGCCAGGCCTTTACGAAATGATGGAAAACGAAGGTGTCACGGTGAGCGCCGGCGTGCCGACCGTGTGGCTGCAGCTGCTGCACTATGTCGAGCAGCACGGGCTGAAGTTTTCCAGCTTGCGGCGGGTCATTTCCGGCGGCTCTGCGGTACCGCTCGCCTTGATCGCGAAGTTTGACGAGCTTTATGGCATTGAAGTGCGGCAGGGCTGGGGCATGACCGAGACCACCGCGGCAGCGACCATGAGCTGCGCGACCGCCGAGCAGTCTGATTGGGCGCCGGCGCGCCGGCACGCCGCTGCCGCCAATTGCGGCAAGACCGTGTTCGGCATCGACATCAAGATCGTCGGCGAGGACGGTGAAACATTGCCGCGCGACGGCAAGTCGCAGGGCGAACTCATGGTGCGCGGACAGTGGATAGTCAGCGCCTACTATAAGGGTGGCGACTCGCCGCTGCGGGACGGTTGGTTTCCCACCGGCGATATCGCAACCATCGATTCCTGCGGTATCTTGCAGATACGCGACCGGGTCAAGGATTTGATCAAGACAGGCGGCGAGTGGATCAGTTCGATCGACTTGGAAAATACCGCCATTGGACATCCGTCGGTGGCCGCCGCCGCCGTCATCGGCGTGAAGCATCCCAAATGGCAGGAGCGGCCGCTGCTGTTCGTGGTACGCAAGCACGGACACAGTTTGGAGCCGCAGGACATTCTGGCCTTTCTTGCGCAACGCGTGGCGAAGTGGTGGGTGCCCGAAGAGGTTATATTCTTGGAATCGCTCCCCGTGGGAGGCACCGGCAAGGTACAAAAAGCGCTGCTCCGCGAGAAGTACGGAAACATTTTCGACCGGTGATCGGAGGTCATTGCTATGAAACGTCATTTCCCTTTGGCAATTGCGCTGGCCTCAGTGCTGTCGCCCGTATGGACGGCGTACGCCGCAGACGATCCGCCCGCCGATCCGACGCTGGCGCACGATCAGGCCAAGGCGGTGAGCGATGGCGTCAAGCGCAATGCGAAGGTGGTTGCTGACGCCGCCAAGGCGGGGGCGAAACAAATCGCGGTGGCCGCCAAGCAGGTGGCACACGAAGTGGCCGTCACCAGCAAGGAAGGCGCCCAAGAGGTCGCGGCGACGGCGAAACGGGGCGCCGCAAGAACCAAGGCCGCCGTGAACGGAGAAAAGACGCCGAGCCAGCCCGCAAAACCGGCCGGGAAGCCGCCCGAGAAGCCGCCCAGCCCGGAAAAAGCGCCCACTTCTTAAAGATTGAACCTCGCCTGCATCCAAGAACCCGGTCCGTTGCAGTGGGGCTGCGCCGCCGCTGAGCGGCGCCCCCCGCCGTTACGCGGCTAGCTCAAGGCGTACAAGTACTCGACGAAGGATGCCACCGCTCCGTCCAGGCCTTGGACTTTCGGATTGGTCGATTCAATCAAATAGTATTCGTCGGGAGCATGCGCGCCGGTCCCATGGCCCAGGCCGAAATGACCCGCCGGCAGACTCAAGGGTGCGTCGGTGAACACAAACCCGGGCCAGGATCCCGCGGAGCGCGGCCATAGCTGCGGATCGACGCCGAGTTTTCGATAGGTCGCAAGCTGCGTTTGAATCAACTTGCTGCCGCCATCGGTTTGATTCGGGTTGTAGCCGCCGCTCATATTGACTTCGATATCGCCAAAACCTTGTTTCGCCAAGTGAGCTTTCAGCTTGGCGAGCGTATCGGTCGCCGTCATGTCCGGCACCAGGCGCATATCGATCTTCGCCACCGCCTTGTGCGGCAACACGGTCTTGCCGCCGGGTCCGGTGTAGCCCGCCACCAATCCCTCGATGTTGATGGTCGGCCGGGACTCGAGCAGGATCAACGAATCGGCCCAGTTTTTGTCATGCACCCAATGCTGCACACCCAGCGCCTTCTTCACGGTGCTCTCAGCGGTCTTGGCCGCATGATCCCTGATCATTTGCTCCTGCGCCGCGGTCAGCGGTTTCATCTTTTCATAGAACCCCTCGACGGCCGGCGTGTGCCCATCTTTTTCGACCAAAGTGTTCAGTGCCTGCACGAGATGCCAGGTTGGGGAATCGACTTGGGCCTCGAGGCTGGAGTGCACGTCGTGCGCAGGGCCGCGGCCCCATTTCTCGCCGCTCGAGATCAACTCCAACTCGACCACGCCTTTGGCGCCCAAGGATACTTGAACGCCGCCGTCGCGATCCTGGCCGGCCTCCGGCATGAAGACGCCCACGCACTTCTTCAGTTCTGCCATGACTTCGGGATTCTTGATCACTTCCTGAAAATGCGGCGAGGCAATCTCTTCCTCACCCTCGCACACCAACACCAGATTGACGGGCAACTTTTTCCCCGCCGCTTTGAACGCCATCAGCGCACTCAGGAAAGAATTTTCCGGACCCTTCTGATTGACCGCGCCGCGGCCCATGCAAACCGTCCCCAACCCTTCCTTCTGAACCAGACGCGCCTCGAGCGGCGGCGAACTCCACTCCTCCGGCACGAATTGCTTCACGTCGTACATGAAGTAAATCGCCATGGTCGTGCTTGCGCCGGCATCGATCTTGCCGAATACCCCTGACTTGCCCGACGTCGGTATGAGCTTCACAGCGGTAAATCCGGCATCCTGCGCCAGCTTCGCCATGTACTCCGGACCTTGAGGAAAATTCCGGTTCTCCGCTGCAATCGAGGGCAGCGCGATCCAATCCTGCAAGCGCTTGATGTTCGCGGCGTGCATCTTCGGGATCTGGGCCAACACAGCCGCCTTGTCTGCCTCCTTCGCGGGCGAAGCGGCAAACACCGCCATTGGAACCGCCGCCAGGGCCGCGCCGGACACGGCACCCTGTACAAAATCACGCCTGCCCAAGTCTGGGTCTCGTTCGTTGGACATCCGCTTCTCTCCCGTGTGAGCGATTTGAAATGTAGGGGGCGAGAATACTAGCACCGCAACGGCCGGCGTCTAAAGTACATGCAAATGCGTCCGGTAGTACGCACCACGCTCGGCGTAATTTTCCGCCACTTTAATCAGATTCTCCCGCTCCTGCGCCGTGAGTTCACGCACGGCTTTGGCCGGCGAGCCGATGATGAGGCAGCCGTCGGGAAATATTTTGCGCTCGGTGATGAGCGCGCCGGCACCGACCAGACAGCCATTGCCGATGATGGCGCCGTTGAGCACGACCGACTGGATGCCGATCAAGGAGCCGTCGCCCACCGTGCAGCCATGCACCATGGCCTGATGGCCGATCGATACATTGACACCAATCGACAGTGGGAAACCCGGATCGGTGTGCAGCACCGCCAAGTCCTGCACATTGCTATTCGCGCCGATGCTGATGGTCTCGTTATCGCCCCTTAGCGTTGCGCCGAACCATACGGTGGATTTCTCAGCGAGAATCACTTTGCCCACGACCGTCGCGTTGGGAGCGATGTAGGCGCTTGCGGCCACCACCGGTGAGTCATCGCCCAATCTATACAAGGCCATGCGCACTCCTCTCAGAAATCCCGACATCATCCCGCCGACTGCGGGTCGCGCGCAACAGCGGCGTGCCGGGCTATCATCCCGTCATGCACGAGAACGAGCCTCTGAATGAACCTCTGAATGAACCGACCGCTGCGGCGCATGTGCCGGCCGCGCCGCTGCGGTCCTTCGTTGCATCCCTGCTGCGGCTGTGGACCTTGAGGGGGATCGGCCCGGTTTCCCCGCGTCATTCAACGCCCATCCTCATTGGCTTGAGCATGCTGTGGCTCTTGCTGTGGGTCGCGATCGACTGGTGGGATGCTCTCCCGGATCCGCAGTTTCTCATCGCCGGGGCACCGCTGCTCGCGTGGTATGCGCTGGCCATCCTGGCTCTGGCGGCACTCCTGCGCTGGCGATCGAGGCCGATGCCGACCATCGAGGCGGTGCTGATGCTGTCCCTCGGGTTGGTTCCAGTCCCGCTGTGTCTTGCAGCCGGCGCCGCACCCTATTTGAGTCCGCTTTGGCTCCTGGGTGCGATCATCGCGGCAGCTGTCTACTCGCTCCTCTATCTCGCGCGCGGCTTGCGTGCGTTCACCGGCGAGCCGCAGCGTGTGGCGGCCGTGGCCGGGATTGCTTTCGTTGCAGGATTCATTTGGCTCACCGATGCACTGGACGTGATTCCCGACGTGTGGGCGTCGGCAGAGATCGAAGCGGCCGCAGACAACAATGACGTTGAGGCCGACGCGGAAAGCCTTTTGTTCGATCAAGCCGCGCGCATTGATCGCGCCCTTGCGGCCATTGGCACGGATACATCCTCGAGTCCCCGGACCTTTTTTCTTGGATTCGCAGGCGTCGGCGAACAAAAAGTGTTCGCTCAGGAAATCGGCTTGGCGTCGCGGGTGCTATCTGAGCGTTATGGCATGGATGGCAGAGGCCTGTCGTTGATCAATGACGAACGCGACTTGGAAGGCGCGCCGCTGGCCAGCGTCTCGGGATTGAAATATGCGCTTCGCGGACTGGCCGCGCGAATGAATGTCGATCGCGATGTGCTGTTCTTGTCCATCTCCTCCCACGGCGCGCAGGAACCGGCGATCGCCGTTTCGAATTCACAGCTGCCGCTCAATGATCTGACCGATGAAGATCTCGCCGAGGCCTTGAGCGATTCCGCGATCAAGTGGCGGGTGATCATCATTTCAGCCTGCTACGCGGGAGGCTTTGTCGATTCGTTGAAGAATCCTCAGACCATCGTCATCGCAGCGGCGGCAGCCGACCGCACCTCATTCGGCTGTTCGAATGACCGCGATCTGACGTACTTTGGCGAGGCGTTTTACCGTGATGCGTTGCCCGAGGCGCGCTCCTTGCGGGACGCATTCGAAAAAGCCAAATCGGCAATCGCCCTGCGCGAGCGCCGTGAACACGTCGACCCCTCGAAGCCGCAGGCGTATTTCGGAACGGAATTGGAGGCAAAACTGGGCTCGATGAGCGCGAGGCCGCCCTAAACCACTTACCCCGGGGTATCGGGCGCTGATACGCTAGCGGCATGAACGAGCCGATCCACCGCACTGTCGACGCCAACGGCATTCGCATTCACGTCGCAGAGCAAGGCAGCGGGCCGCTGGTGCTGCTCTGCCATGGATTTCCGGAATCGTGGTATTCGTGGCGTCATCAATTACGTGCGCTGTCGCAGGCCGGATTTCATGCCGTCGCGCCGGACATGCGCGGCTACGGCAGCACGGACCGCCCCGCCGAGATCGAACGATATACCCTGTTTCATCTCGTGGGCGACATGGTCGGTGTGCTCGACGCCTTGGGTGAAAAACAAGCCGTAATTGTCGGTCACGACTGGGGCGCACCCGTTGCATGGCATGCGGCGCTCATGCGCCCGGATCGCTTTCGCGCAGTCGTCGGACTCAGCGTTCCTTATCGGCCCCGCGGCAGCATCGCGCCGACCAGCGTGATGCCGCAAAATGCCGACGCCACCTTCTACCAGCTGTACTTTCAGGCTCCCGGTGTGGCCGAAGCGGAACTCGAGGCGGATGCGCGGATTTCACTTCGCAAGATTCTTTATTCAGGATCAGGCGATGTCCCGCGGCGCAATCCGGGCGCTGCTTCGGGCTCCGGCGTCGGCATGGTGCCGCGAGCCGGCGGATTCCTCACGCGAATGCCGAATCCGGAAACGCTGCCGCCGTGGCTTGAAGGTGCGGACGTCGACTTTTATGTGCAGCAATTCCAACACTCCGGATTTCGCGGCGGACTCAATTGGTACCGCAATATCGATCGCAACTGGGAATTGATGGCGCCGTACGCCGGCGCCGCGGTGACCGTGCCGGCGCTCTATATGGCGGGCGATCTTGACCTGGTGGTTTCCTTTCCTCGCATGAAGGAAGTCATCGCCGACCTGGCGCGCTACATTCCGCAGCTGCGCGGGACCATCATGCTGCCGGGCTGCGGTCACTGGACGCAGCAGGAACGCTCGAATGAAGTCAACAAAGCGCTGATCGATTTCTTACGCAGCTTGTAATCCTCGCGGCGCTCCCAGGCAGCGGCATGCCATTCGGAACGCGTTGTGCGTACTATACGGCCAGTGTCACCGAGGTCTCGCAATGATCCAGCCGAGCATTCCTGAGCAGCCCGAGGCCAAGCATCAGCTCAGCCGTTCGCTGAAAGGCCGTCATTTGGCGATGATTTCGATCGGCGGCATCATCGGCGCAGGCCTGTTCGTCGGCAGCAGCACCGCCATCAGAGCAGCCGGCCCCGCGGTTTTCATCAGCTACGCCATCACCGGCATGCTCATTCTGCTGGTGATGCGCATGCTGGGCGAAATGGCCACGGCGCTGCCCAAGGTGCGTTCGTTCACGGAGTTTGCGCGCGCCGGCTTGGGCGATGGCGCCGGCTTTGTCGTGGGCTGGCTGTATTGGTATTTCTGGGTCATCGTCGTGCCGGTGGAAGCCATCGCAGGCGCGAAAATCCTGCAGAACTGGATGCCTTTCTCACAGCTGCAGATCGGTCTCGGTTTGATGACCGTCATGACCGGCGTCAACCTCATGTCGGCGCGCTCTTATGCGGAGTTTGAATTCTGGTTCGCCTCGATCAAAGTCGCGGCGATTCTGGCATTCGTCGTCATCGCAGCTTCTTATGCATTCGGCTGGACGGCACCCTCAGGCGCAACTTTTGCGAATCTCGTCAATTTCGGCGGCTTCGCACCGCGTGGTTGGATTGCGGTGCTGGCAGCGGTGCCTTCGGTGTTCTTCGCCATGACCGGCGCGGAAATCACGACGGTGGCGGCAGCCGAATCGGCACAACCGGGCCGCGCCATCGCGAAAATGAGCACGACCGTGATATGGCGTATTTTGATTTTCTACGTCGTGTCCGTTTTCCTGATCGTATCGGTGGTTCCCTGGGATACGGTCCGCTCCGGCGAGTCGCCCTTTACACTGGCGCTGAACACGATGCACGTGCCGGGGGCCAGCATCATCATGAGCGTCATCATCCTCACCGCCGTGCTGTCCTGTTTGAATTCGGCGTTCTATGTCAGTTCGCGGGTGCTGTTCATCCTGGCTGCACGGGGCGATGCACCGCAATCCCTGGTCCGATTGAATAAACGCCGCGTGCCCGTGATCTCGGTATTGATCGGCGCGGCGGCGGGATTCCTGGGGATCCTCGCGGCAACCGAGGCGCCGCAAAAAGTATTCGATTTCTTATTGAGTTCCTCGGGCGCGCTCATCGTATTCGTTTACATGATCACCGCTGCCGCGCAAATTGCACTGCGCCGGCGACGCGATCGCAACGGCGAGGCGAAGCCCGCGATCAGCATGTGGCTATTCCCTTACTTGAGCTATGCCGCAATCGCCGGCATGGGTGCGGTGCTGATTGCCATGGCATTCACTCCCGGCCAGCAGCAGGATTTCAATTTCAGCTGCATTACGCTGGTCGCGGCGGTGGTTGCTTATTTAGTCGTGCGGCGTCTGCGGCAACCGCGCACGGCTGCCTCGGTCGCCTGATACCGCCCGCCCAGCCATTAGAACTTCCGCGCCTAAGCTGCTGCTGAATTTCGAATAACCGCTCGAGTCAAGCGCGCCGGTGAATGAGGCGGGGATTTCCCTATTCATTTCAATATGTTGAAGTCGATTACCACAAGCGTGTCTTTTTGACAAATGATAAAAGTCTAACTGGGCGTGACAAAGAGTATCTTTCTCTCCTATGTGTTTTTGGCAGGATGGAGGCCTTAAGTTTAGGTGAATCTCGCGCCGGCAAGCCAGCCAACTCCCCCGCTGGTGCGATATCCCGGCGGCGTGGACTTTAAAAAGTCCACGCCGTTTTTTATTCAAGCCCGCACTTCTTCAAGCGCGCTCTTCTTGAAGGCCGGATCTTCCTTTTCACTCGCTTAGGTTCTGTCGCCTGCGGAACTAATCGCGCCTGCTGCCATCAGAGTACATACCTCGCCAGACGGGGTATAGGGAGTCGCTCAGTGCAAGCGAGTGGTCGACCGTGCCGGCCCGATAACCATGCACGATCCATCAGGTAGGGCGAGGTCGCGGGTACTCCGCCCCGCCGTTCTGTTACTCGTCATGGCGATCCACGCCGCATTGTTGCTCGTCGCGTGGCGCGGCGTGACACGAGTGCACATGCATGGTGAAGAATCTCTGGTCTTCCTGGTGCTGCCCGACCCGATGCGATCTCGCGCACCGGCCTCAGCGGTATCAACTCCGCTGCACAAGAAACCCGTCGAACCGCGCGACACCCAGATAGTCACCATTCCGAGGCCGGCACAGCAGTCTCCAGCGGAGCAGTCTCCAGCCGACAGGCCGCCTGCACCCATTGATTGGAGCGCCGAGGCCGAGCTTGCGATCAAGCAGCATGCGCAAATGGCGATGACAACTCCGCCTCGCGCCTTGGATAAGCACGGGCCCGGTGCGGATCTCAACGGTGGGTTGGGTCCTGACCGCAAGGAGAAATCGGAGTTCGGCTGGGACCGTTCGCACACTCACCGAGTAGAGAGTTTGGAGGGCGGCGGTCTGCTGATCCATATCAATGAACGCTGCGTCCTCGTCTTGATGCCCTTTCCGCTTCCATTCTGCGGCATCGGAAAAATCCCGGTGCGCGGCGACCTTCTTGACCACATGCACGATGAGCCGCAAGCGGATGCCAATCAGAAAAACATCGCTCCATGAGCGCAAAGGCGATACCGCCGTTTGCCGATGGCAATAATCCCCAAGATTTTCTGTGGGTTATCGCAACGGCGGTGCCCGCTTTACAGAAATAAAAATCAATCCAGGATTTTCCGCTAACGCGCGGGCCCCAAAGCTTCTATCAACTTGCACGCTCGCGTAACGGCATCCTCGGAGTCAATGCGCGACGCGAATTCGCGGCGCCGCTGCGCTGATGTGCCATCGCTCAGAATCCTTTCAATCGTCGGCACCACGCGTCGTGCCCAATAGCGGCTCTGCGGAATGCTGCGGCCCAACCCAAGCTGCTCAATGCGCCACCCGCTGTCGAACTGATCATAACCGTGGGGCACCACGAGATGCGGAACACCCGCTTTGATTCCCTGCGCCAACGTGCCCACGCCGCCGTGGTACACGAGCAGCGCGGCGCGCGGCAGCACCTGACTGAAGGGCAGGTAGCCGAAGACCTTGATGTTTGGCGGAAGGTTCTTCGAAACCTGCTCCGGATAGTTGGTGACCAGCATGGCGCGCAAGCCCATTTCCCTCGCAGCTTTGACCGACTCCTTGAAGAATCGCTGCATGGTGGATCCTGCCGAACCGGGGGTGAAAATGATGGGCGGCGCACCCGCATCGAGGAATTCCTCGGCCTCCGCCAGGGGCGCCGCTTCGCCATCGGCATCCCATAGCGGAAATCCTACGGTGTGGGTATTGGCCGGCCAATCCGGCTGTGCTGCGGCAAACCACTCAGGAAAGAAGGCAATCACCAACTGCGGTGAATGCAGCCAGCGATGCATTACTCGATCGACCAAGCCTAAGCCAAGGGTCGCTCGAAGCGCGTTGAGCGGTTCTTTGATCCGGCGATCCAAAATCAAGACATCGATCAAACGGAACAAGCCTTGCTTGAACCACTTCGGACGCGATGCCGATAGCCTGACATTTCCCATCATCCCTTGATCGGCAAAGGTGCGGATGACGCTGGGTTGCAAGTGTACGGAAGCACTGGGCACGCCCAGTTTTTCCTGCGCCACGCGCGCGCCGAAGGCCAAGCTGGAAAATGCCACTACGGTATTCGCGTCCGCATGTTTTTCGATCAATCGGTAAATCTCAGCGATCGCAGGCACGATCAGCTGCGCAATCACTTTGAAGCCCTTGCGCAGATGCCACAGCTCGGGGTTGGCGATGGCTGCACTGGCTTGCGCGGCGCTGCCCACCGGCAGGAAGCCGATGCCCTGCGCCTCGATCAGTGTTTGAAATATCGGGTTCGTGAGAATCGTGGCCCGGTGCCCGCGGGCCTTGAGTGCTGCGCCGAGCGCGATGAAGGGATGCACATCGCCGGCGCTTCCCATCGTCGGCAATAAGACGTGGAGAGCTCGATTGCCGGTCTCTTTCAAAGGCTCACTCATCGATCGAATTTGGTCGACAAAATGATTGACGAAGTGGTGCGTTCCACGCCATCCAGAGCGCCAATGCGATCGATGACTTGGTCCATTTCGGCGACGGAGGCGGTGACCGCAACCGCAATCAAGTCCACATCGCCGCTGACCGAATGCAGCAGGCGCACCTGCGATATGTCGCGCAACGCCGCGGTCACGGCACGGGCCTCCTTCGGACCCACTTTAATCATGACATGCGCGCGGACCGCGCCGAGGCCATGCTCGGGCGCCAAACGAACGCCATAACCGGTGATGATTCCCTGCTTTTCGAGCCGCTCAATGCGGCTTTGGACGCTGGTACGCGAACGGCCTACCAGTCTGGCGAGCATGGCGGTGGAGGCGCGGCCATTCTCCCGCAACGCCGATAAGAGCTTCTCGTCGATGACATCCACGGCATTTCGCCTGTTTTAGCCTACGTAACGTAGTGATTATGCCTTAAAAACGTCTATATGACCCTACCATTTGCAGTGCATCCGGACAAAAATGGGCCGCTACTTGGGAGGCGGGTATGAAAAACATTGTTATCGTAGGCGCGGGCAAAATCGGCTCCATGATCGCGGAGTTTCTCGGCGGTTGCGGCGACTATGCGGTGACTGTCGTCGATCGCTCGCAACCCCAGTTGGATCGGCTGGAAACCTCGGCGGCCATCAACAAAGTTGCGGTCGACATCAGGCAAGCCGATGCGCTGCGCAAGCTGCTGATCGGCAAATTCGCCGTGCTGTCCGCCGCCCCTTATCACGCCACGCGTCTCATCGCGGAGGCGGCCAAAGCCGCCGGCGCCCACTATCTGGATTTAACCGAGGATGTGGCGAGCACCCGCACGGTCAAGCAGCTCAGCGCGGGCGCCCGTACGGCGTTTATCCCGCAGTGCGGATTGGCACCGGGATTCATCACCATTGTCGCCAGCGACCTAGCCTCGCGATTCGATGAGCTCAACGATGTACGCATGCGGGTCGGCGCGTTGCCGAAATTTCCGTCGAATGCGCTCAACTACAATCTGACCTGGAGCACCGACGGCGTCATCAACGAATACTGCGAACCGTGCGAGGCCATCGTCAATGGCCATCTCAAAGAGACGCAACCGCTGGAAGAACTGGAAGAGTTCTCGCTCGACGGCATTTTGTACGAGGCATTCAACACTTCGGGCGGCCTCGGCACTTTGTGCGAAACCCTGGCCGGCAAGGTGCGCAATCTGAATTACCGCACCATTCGCTATCCCGGCCATGCCGCCATCATGAAGGCGTTGTTGAATGATCTGCGGCTGCGCGACCGGCGCGAACTTCTAAAGGATATTCTCGAGAATGCCGTGCCGATAACGCTGCAGGACGTGGTGATTGTATTCGCCACGGTGAGCGGCATGCGCGGCGGGCAGCTCATGCAAGAGACCTACGCCAATAAGATCTATGCGGCGCCGATCGGCGGCCGAGTCCGCAGCGCCATTCAGATCACCACCGCCGGCGGCATTTGCGCGGTGCTCGACATGCTGAGCGCCGGCCAATTACCCCAGGCCGGCCTCATTCGCCAGGAAGAGATCGGACTGAAGGCCTTTCTCGCGAATCGTTTTGGCCGCGTCTACGCGATGGCCGTGCCGGCCGCGGCAAACGCGGCTTGAGTCAACCACGCGCGCGCCCGCGCGAGGCGTAGGTCGAAGACTACGCGAGTACCCCGTGAAGCTCGGATATGCGGTCATTTACGGACCGCCTTAACTATGCTTTTCGGCTTCAGCCAAGGCAAACGGGAATCACGGCGTGAACGTCGCGCTGAAGAAGACTCTCAAAATTACGGGCATCGTGCTCGCAGGCGTCCTTGTCATCGTGTTGATGGTGCTGGCGCTCTTCGACTCGAACGCATTGAAACATCCGCTCGAGCGGATCGCGAGCGCCAAAACCGGTCGCACCATCAGCATTGCCGGTCGGCTCGAGGTCCACATCTGGTCGTGGACGCCTACCGTCATCGTGAATGGGCTCACCTTGGGCAATCCGCCCTGGGAGGGCACGCGCCCGATGGCAACTGTGGACCGCCTGGAAATTCACGTAAAACTCCTGCCCCTGCTCAAAGGCGACGTGATTTTGCCGAGGGTGGCTCTGTATGCAGCGGACGTCTACCTGCACCAGGACAAAAGTGGCAGGGCCAATTGGACTTTCGAGAATAAAACGCCGACCGATGCCCCGGCCTCGAAGCCGAGCAAGCTGCCGGCGGTGCAAGATTTGCTCATTCAGGACGGTAAACTCACGCTTGTCGATGAAATGCGTCGCCTGAAGCTGAACGGCAGCATTCAAGCGCGCGAGCACAAATCGGAGAGCGATCCGACGCCGTTTCAGATCCGCGGGACCGGCACTATCAATGAGGAACGTTTCGAATTGCGCGTCGCCGGCGGGCCGCTGCTGCATTTGGATCCCGAGCATCCCTACCCCTTCGATTTACACATCGTCGCGGGCAACCTCAAGGTGGATTCCAAGGGCCGAGCACTCAAGCCGTTCGATCTCGGCCAACTGGATTTCGAGGTGGATCTGAGCGGCAAGGATTTGGCAGAAGGCTTTTATCTGACCCAATTGGCCCTGCCCAATACGGCGCCTTTCAAGTTGCACGCGCACATCGCGCGCAACGACATGAAGGTGGCCGTTTCCGACATTGCCGGCTTGGTAGGCGGCAGCGATCTGCACGGCAAACTCGACATCGATGCCAGCCGCAAGCGTCCTTATATGAGCGGCGATCTCGCCTCCAAGCAGCTCCGCATGAAGGACTTGGCCGCTTCACTCGGCGGGCAGCACGACGGCGCCGGTTCGCTGGAGGCGAAAGCCCCGGCGCCCGAGACCGCGAAAAAAGTGCCTCCGAAGAAAGCCCCGCCGCCGGATCCCAATGCGCGTCTCTTTCCCGATGCGCATCTGCAAGTCGATCGCGTGCGGGCGATGGACGCCGACGTTCGGTTCCGGGCGACCTCAATCGATGCCGGCAGCGTGCCTTTGAAAGAAGTAGCCTTCCGGGTGAAGCTTGACGGGGGCGTCTTGAGCCTTGACCCATTCGCATTCGAAATGCCTCAAGGTCGATTGTCGGGACAGGCGAAGATTGATGCCCGAAAGGACATCCCCGCCGCGCACATTGACTTGCGCATCAAAGACATCCAGCTCGAACAGCTCAAGGGCAAGAAACCCGGCGCCTCGGCCCCTCTGATCGGTGTGATGCAGGCACGCGCCGTTATTGACGGCACAGGCGATTCGGTCCACCAGGTCATGTCGGATGCCGACGGCCGGTTTACCCTCATTCTGCCCGACGGGCAGATCACCTCCGCCTTTGCAGAGCTGACCGGCGTCGATGTGTCCAAGGGTTTGGGCCTGCTCTTGACCAAGGATGATGAAAAGGCCGTCATCCGCTGCGGCGTGGCGCAGTTCAAGATCGACGGCGGGGTAATGAATGCGGAAAACATCACATTCGACACTCAGGATGTGCTCATCAAGGGTTCCGGCAACATCAACTTGGGACCCGAGGAGCTGCACCTCGAGATCAAGGGTGAGCCGAAGAAGGTTCGCTTCACTCGGTTGCGCACCCCGATTGAAGTGCGCGGCCACCTTGAAGACCCGTCATTCGGCCTGAATGCGGCGAGTACCTTGAAACAGGGCGCCGTGGCCGCGGCTCTCGGTACACTCGCGACCCCGGTGGCGGCCATCCTTGCCTTCGTGGATCCGGGACTGGCTAAGGACCAAAATTGTGCGGCCATGATCGCCGAGGCGGACAGCAAGGGCCCGAAAGCGCCTCAGTCCGCCGTGCCGTCGCCGAATCGGCCCGTGCCGCAAAATTCGCCGCTCACCCGATGAATGATGTGATATCGGCCAGTGTCGGCGCTCTGCCGCGCATCAGGGTGGTCAAGGCCGCGACGGTATCGGCATGCGAGACCTTGGGATACAGCTTCAAGGTCACCGGCGCACCGAGTGCACTCAAGGCCGTTGCGAGGTTGCGTGAGTTCTTCGGCTTTGCGGTGTCGTCCTCCAATCCATGCACCAGCAACATGGGCGGCGCATCGGCGCGCACAAAATTGATGGGCTGTGATTGCGCATAGATCTGCGGCGGTCCAAACATGTCTTGTACGTCCGTCTCGAGCAGCGGCAGAAAATCGTACGGTCCCGACAATCCGATAACCCCTGCGATGTGCGGCGCAGGCTGACCGGCGGCGGCAAAATAACCGGTGTTTAGCGTCACGAGCGCGGCCAGGTGCGCGCCCGCCGAATGGCCCATCAAGTACAGACGCTGCGGATCGCCGCCGAATTCGCCGGCATGCGCGGCCGCCCATAATGCCGCTCGCGCGGCATCGTCCATGAATCCCGGCATCTTGACCTGCGGGTAGTGCCGGTAGTTCGCCACGATCGCGACATAGCCCGCGTCGGCCAGCGCAGCGCCGACAAATCGATAGTCCGCCTTGTCTCCGAAGCGCCAGCGGCCGCCGTGCCAGAAGACCACCACCGCTCGAGGCACACCGGCGGCGCGGTCCGGCACGTACACGTCGAGTCGATGTTGCGCATCGTCGCCGTAGGCGATATTCGCGTGCCGCTTGTACGAACCAAAAACCGCGGGCACATTGGCGGCGAGAAATCCAAGCCGCGCGCATCCGGCCAGCAGTGCGGACAGCCCGGCCAGCGCGATTCGGCGAGACACACGCATGGGACTATCGACAGGCATAGGTAGGGCGGCTCTGTGAATCGAGCAGGCCGTGGCGCATCAGCCAGTCGCGCGCATCTCCGGCATCCTCATCAAACCATTTCCCGGCACTTCCCAGCCTGAACGTGTAGCCCCACTCGTCCATGTCGCGGCACATTCGTTCACGGCCGACGTTCGGCAGCGATTGCGCCAGGATGATTTGCAGATAGCAAACGGCGTTCTCTTCAGCGTGATCACCGCCGGCATCGGTATCCAACCCGGCGCGCCGTTCCGGCGTCATGCAAATAAAATGCGCGCCCTCATGCAGCACCGAATGCACCGGCGTGTCGAGCCGCGTAAAGATTTTGGATCCCATCAGGCCCGCCTCGCGCTCGCCCCAGTAGGAGCCGGGGATGACTTCGTCGGGCGCCACCAGGTGCAATGACAAGCCATAGCGGTCCAAGAGTACTTGCAGCGCGAGCCGATCGATGGCGTTAACCAATAGCACCGTGGAATTCCACGCCGGCGCTACTTCAAACTCGTCAGCCGGCGCATCGCGATGGACACCAGATCCCGCGCCATTTGTCGGCGCAGGATGTCCGCCTCGTGTTCTTTGGCAAGCTGCAGCGTCTCATCGAAGCTGAAGTCCCTCGACAAGCTGATCGTCTGCGGCGCGAGCAACTCCTTGTCGCCGCCGTGCACGCTGAACGTGACGGTGTAGGTGAGCTCGTATTCGGTCGGAATGTTTTTCGCCGACACCGCGAGCGTGCGTTGCTCGACGAGGTCTTTGGTGACCTCGACCGTCGCCGTTGCGGCGGCGCGCGCAAGCTGCGGCGTCGCTCCGGAACTCTTGAGCTGATGTTCGAATTCGCGCGAGAAATCCGTGTACGGATCTTTGAGCGACAGATAGGGCCGCGCCATGACGGCCGGCAGCGGATCGCTGCCGGCCAGACGAAACCCGCACGCGCAGAGCGTACATGCGCCGAGCAGAATCAAATATTTCGCACTGGCCACGGGCATTACACCACGATGTTCACGAGCTTGCCGGGCACGATAATCACCTTGCGCACCGCCGAGGCGCCGATGAATTTCCGGACATTGGGGTCGGCGAGCGCCGCGGCACGCACCACGGCGTCGTCGGCGTCCACGGCGACGGAAATATGCGCGCGCAACTTGCCGTTCACTTGTACGACCATTTGCACCGTGGATGATTGCAATGCCTCGGCGTCGACCTTGAGCCATGGCGCATCAACCAGCGCGGTGCGATGACCCAAGTGCTGCCACAACGCGTGGGTTACGTGCGGGATGATGGGCGACAGCGTGAGCACGGCAATCTCCAGCGCCTCCTGTACAACGCTTCGATCCTGCGGCGAGGCCTGCGGGAACCTGGCCAGCGCGTTCATCAGCTCCATGACGGCCGCAATGGCCGTATTGAACGTGCGGCGGCGGCCTATGTCATCCGTCACTTTCGCCAATGTCTGATGAGATTGCCGGCGAAGGGCCCGCTGCTTCTCGGTCAAGGCCGCCTTGTCGAGCGGCGCCGCCGGTCCGTGCGATACGTGGTCGTACACGGCCTTCCACAGGCGCTTGATGAAGCGAAACGCACCCTGCACGCCCTCATCCGACCATTCCAGCGTTTGTTCCGGAGGCGCCGCAAACATCATGAAAAGGCGCGCCGTATCGGCGCCGAATTCATCCACCAACACCTGCGGATCGACGCCGTTCTTCTTTGACTTGGACATCGTCACGAGACCGCCCGACTGCACCTCCTTGCCATCGGCGCGCAACACCGCGACGCGGTGCTGCGTGATTTTGTCGGTGGTCACCGTCACATCGGCGGGATTGAAATACTCCACTCGCCCGGCGTCGCTTTTGCGGTAGAACATCTGGTTCAACACCATGCCCTGGGTGAACATCCGCGTGAAAGGCTCCTTGAATGGCACCGCGCCCATCTCGTTCATGAAGCGCGTCCAGAAGCGTGCGTATAGCAGATGCAGAATGGCGTGTTCGATACCGCCGATATATTGGTCTACCGGCAGCCAATATTGGACCCGATAGTCGAGCATGGCCTGATCATTGTCGGCGCACGCAAAGCGCAGGAAATACCACGACGAATCCACGAATGTGTCCATGGTGTCGGTTTCGCGCCGCGCGTCGGCACCGCATTTCGGACACGTGACGTTCAAGAACGCGGCGTCCTTCGCAAGGGGATTGCCGCTGCCGTCAGGCACCAGGTCGGTCGGCAGAACCACCGGCAATTGTTCATCGGGTACCGGCACCGCTCCGCAGCTCTCGCAGTGGATGATCGGAATCGGGCAGCCCCAATATCGCTGCCGCGAGATACCCCAATCGCGCAATCTCCAGGTAGTCCGCTTCTCGCCCAATCCCTTGGCGCTCAAATCCATCGCAATCGCATTGACGGCGCGCTCATAGTCCAAGCCGTCATACCGGCCGGAATTCACACAGCGGCCATGATCGGAGTACCAGGGCTGCCAGGCCGCCAACGAATACGGTCGATCTTCGACATCGATGACCGGCTTGATCGGCAAACCATATTTTTTGGCGAATGCGAAATCCCGCTCATCATGTGCCGGGACCCCCATGACGGCGCCGTCGCCGTAGCTCATCAGCACGTAATTGCCGACCCACAGCGGAATGGGCTCGTCGCTGAGCGGATGCCGGACTACGAGTCCGGTCGGCATGCCCTTCTTTTCTTGAGTGGCAAGCTCGGCTTCGACCGCCGGTCCGCGTTTGCATTCCTCGATGAACGCCGCCAATTTTGGGTTGTCGCGCGCCGCATAGGCCGCCAGCGGATGTTCCGCCGCCACCGCGCAAAACGTCACACCCATGATGGTATCGGCGCGCGTGGTAAAGGCATACAGCACGCCGCCTTGGCCGATCTTGTGCGGAAATCCCAATCGCACGCCCTCGCTGCGGCCGATCCAATTCGCCTGCATGGCCCGCACTCGCTCGGGCCAATCCGGCAAGTCGTTCAAGGCATCGAGCAGATCTTCGGCATACGCCGTGATCTTCAAGTAGTACATCGGGATTTCGCGCTTTTCGATCAGCGCGCCGGTGCGCCAGCCGCGGCCGTCGATGACCTGCTCGTTCGCCAACACCGTTTTATCGGCGGGGTCCCAGTTCACCACGCCGGTTTTCAGGTATGCGACGCCCTTCTCCAGCATGCGCAGAAACAACCACTGGTTCCAGCGATAATAATTTGGAAGACAGGTCGTGAGCTCGCGGCTCCAATCCAAGCCATAGCCCAGTGATTTCAACTGCGCCTTCATGTGGGCGATGTTGTCGAGAGTCCATTTTGCCGGTGGTACCCGGTTCTCGATGGCGGCGTTTTCGGCCGGCAAACCGAAAGCGTCCCATCCCATCGGCTGCAGCACATTGCGGCCGTTCATCCGCATGAATCGCGCCAACGCATCGCCTATGGTGTAATTTCGGACATGCCCCATGTGCAAGCGGCCGCTTGGATAGGGGAACATGCACAGGCAATAATACTTCTCGCGGCGGTCGTCTTCCTTGGCCTCAAAGCTATGCTGTTCGTTCCAATAGTGCTGTGCCGCTGCTTCGATAGCAGCGGGTTCGTATCTTTCTTGCATGATTGGACGCCAGAATACCCGAGATACCGGACGGCCGCGAACTGCTCTTAACAAAAGGATCGCATGCGAAATTTGAATTTCTACGGCGCGCTCGCCTTGAGCACCTTGAGCGGCTGCCTGTGGTTCCTGGCCGTTACGCCATTTGATTTTTCCGCCCTGGCCTGGATCGCCGCGATCCCGATGTTCATCGCGATTGAACGCGCCGGCAGCTTTCGCCGCGCGCTATTTCTGGGATGGTGGGCCGGGCTCATCGAAACCGCGGGCGGTTTTTACTGGCTGATCGACGTGATGCGTCGATTCGCGGATTTTCCCTGGGTGGGTGCGGCGCTCGTGTTTCTGCTTTTCTGTGCGACGCGCGCCATTATCTTTTTGCTGTTTACGGCCGCCGTGTGCGCCATTCGCAAACGCGTCCAGGTGCCCATGGCTCTGCTCGGGCCTTTGGGAATGGTCAGCTGTGAACTGGTGGTCCCGCAGCTATTTCCCTGCGGCCAATGGATCAGTCAAGCCTGGAACCCGCTCGTCATCCAGGTGAGCGAACTGACGGGACCTTTCGGCGTCACCGCATTGCTGATGATGATCAACGGAGCGGCCTACGACCTGATGGTCAATGTGCGCGCCGGCCGCTATCCGGCGATTGTATCCGGGGTGCTGCTGGCGGCGGCGCTCATCTTCGGCGTGGTGCGCATGCGCCAGATCGACGAGGTCATTGCACACGCACCCCACCTCAAAGTAGGCCTGGTTCAGCCAAACTTCGCGTACACCATTGACGGTGAATTCTCGCGCGACGAGGTACTGCGCCAGCTGACCGCCCTGCAGGAGCAATCACGCCGCTTGGAGCGGGCGGGCGCCCAGGTGTTGGTCTGGAGCGAGGGCAGTTTTCCGATCGCGGTACCACGGGATTTCAGCGCCGACTTCTCGCCCGATTCTCTCGCCATGATCCGCCGCGGCTTCGCGATACCCACCATCATTGGTGCGGATATGTACGACGCAGCGCGCGAAGATGCATTCAACTCGGCCATTTTACTGGACAAGAACGGGAAGGTCGCAGGCCGGTATGACAAGGTGCGGCTGCTCGCCTTCGGCGAATACATTCCCGGCATTGATGCCTTCCCGTGGCTGCGAAAGCTCCTGCCGGCAGGTGCCGGCCGATTCACCGCGGGCAGCGGCCCCGGCGTGATCTCCCTGCAGGGGCCTGACGATAACGTCTGGCAATTGGGTCCGGTGATTTGCTACGAGGATATATTGCCGGGTTTCTTGCGCGGCGTCGGGCAATTGCACCCGAACCTGCTGGTCAATTTGACCAGCGATTCTTGGTTTGGCGCGGACACCGAACCCTGGGAACACATGGCGCTCGCCGTGTTCGCCAGTGTCGAATTGCGCGTGAGCATGGTTCGCGCGGTCAATTCTGGCGTTTCCGCGCTCATCGATCCCAATGGGCGCGTGCTGCAGAAAACCTACGCCGACGATCCCTACCGCCATCCGCGAGCCGCGGATGGCGTCGTGGTTACGGCGCCGGTAGTGCCCGGAGGGCACACGGTGTTCGTGGCGGTGGGCAATCTGTTCGCCTATTTGTGCCTGGCGGGGACCTTAGGCATGCTTGTCATCGCATTGCGCGGCCGCAAGCCCAAAGCAAAACCTTGAGCCGCTAGCCGCGACTTTGTTGCATCGCGTTCGTGCACGAAGGCAGTCGCCGCGGTATCCGCCGGCGGTCTACGCCATCAGATTGATCTTAGGATTGACCGTGGCGGACGCCGCCGCCGAGTTGGTGTTGGTCGCTGCCGCTGGAGTGCTCGCCGCAGGCGGTGTCAGCCCGATGAGTTGTTCCAGTGCCGTGAATGCCTTGCCGAACAGATTCTGCGCGGATGCGACAGGAACTTGAGCCGCGGTGCTGCTCGTGGAATCGGTGGAAGAATTGGAAAGATCCAATTCCGCACCCTTTTTATGACCATGTCCATGCGGGTGAACATTCAGCGCCGGGAGGGCCGCCGTGACGGAAGAGGGAATGGCGATTGGTGACATAGAATTATCCTTTTAACGTATGAATCACGGTCGAGCGGCAACAAATTGCCGCCGGCGGTCGATGACGGCGACGTGTTGCCGCGCGCTCGACCGGCAAACCGGCGAGGAGTTCGTTCGAATCGTGCGAATGGTGCATAGCCTGTACTCGAGGGAGACCTAATTCGTTTTGCTCATCTCTAACGAAGCAGGTTTCGTGCCAAGCCAACGGCGCACTATTTTAAGCTTGGGCGATCGGTACACCGCGCGTGTCAGCATGCGCCGACAGCAACAACAGCGGCGGCGGAAACGTTAAAAACTTGATGGCCGCGATATCGTGACGGCCGCGATATCGTGACGGCCGCGATATCGGGAACTGAATTACTGATGACGTGTCTCCAATGTGACCATGGGCATGACCCCGCCGAATAGAGATTCGCGATGAAAGAAATCCAAGCGGGCGAGCATGACCTGCTGACTTTCTTGAAGCCGGACACGCTGTGGGGCGCGCTCATCTACTTTGCGATTTTTCTAACGGCGGCCATGCTGGTGTCGCGGGGATGGCGCGCCGCGGTGCACGCCTCGATGACGCGCAAAGGTCATATCGACCGCACCACCATCAGTTTCCTACAACAGTTCGGCTCGGTGCTTATCTGGGTCGTCGTGCTGATCGTGTACTTCGGCTTCACCAAGCACCTCCCGTTCAAACACGGCTTCCGCCTCAATGCGCAATTCGCCAGCGCGATCAACATCAAACCGAAGTCGCCCGTGCGCATCGCCGGCGTCAACGTGGGCAAGGTGACGGGCATCGAGCGCCAGGGCTCGACCGGTCTAGTGAAAATGGAAATCGAACCGCGCGGGCTGCCGCTGCACTCCGACGCCACCGTCAAGATCCGCCCGCGCATCTTCCTCGAAGGCAACTGGTTCGTCGAACTCTCGCCCGGCAGCCCATCGACAAAGTCGCTGTC
>Ga0137412_10000240_pt2 | contig 34111 bp, 26 predicted proteins | sample CZODoug2_1_16fun_FD_122160 | JGI IMG/M metagenome (GOLD analysis project Ga0137412, IMG submission 122160) | Vadose zone soil fungal communities from Angelo Coast Range Reserve, California, USA - CZODoug2_1_16fungal (Hybrid Assembly) | ecosystem: Environmental > Terrestrial > Soil > Vadose zone...
ATGAAGCGCGCGTTTGAATTGTTCGAGCAGATTGGCTTGCCGAAGGGTGTGGTCAACATGGTGAACGGCGGCAAGACTGCCGTGGACACCATTCTGGACCATCCGAAAGTGCGCGCGGTGAGCTTCGTGGGCTCGACTCCCGTGGCGAAATATATCTATGCACGTGCCGCTGCCAGCGGTAAGCGCGCGCAGTGCCAAGGCGGCGCAAAAAATCCAGTGATCGTCCTGCCCGATGCGGACATGGACATGGCCACGCAAATTATCGGCGATAGCGCGTTCGGCTGTGCGGGACAACGGTGCCTGGCGGTTTCCGTTGCGGTTGCAATCGGCGAGGCGCAAAAAACATTTCGCGACTCGATCGCGGATGCTGCGTCGAAATTGCGCGTTGGCAACGGTCTTGAAGAAGGAACCCAGATGGGGCCTGTGATCACATCCCAAAGCAAAACTCGTGTGGAGAAATTGATCGGCGAGGGCGAAAAACAGGGTGCGAAAGTTTTAGTCGATGGCCGCAACGCGAGGATTTCGGGCGGAGAAAATGGCAACTTCGTAAAGCCTACGATTCTTGACGGCGTGCCCGTCGAGAGCGAATTGGCTCACACAGAAATTTTCGGGCCGGTGCTGAGCCTGGTACACGCGAAGGATTTAGACGAAGCGATGTCTTTCTTGAACAGGAATCCGTTCGGCAATCAGGCTTCACTCTTCACTTCGAGCGGTTCGGCGGCGCGGCGGTTCCGTTATGAAGCGCCGGCCGGAAATATCGGCATCAACATCGGCGTTGCCGCGCCGATGGCGTATTTCCCTTTCAGCGGATGGAAAGACAGTTTCTTCGGTGACATGCACGGACAGGGTCGCGACGCGATCGAGTTTTACACCGACAAGAAAGTTGTCGTCGAGCGCTGGGCGAAGGAACATTCCCGCAAATTCTAGTTTCGCGCGTAACGCAAAGTTGCGCCTTCCGCGGGTTGCGGATACCATCCCGCAGCTGACGTAACGCTTCCCTGTGCCCAGTTCCGATCACTCATCGCTAAAATCTGCCGCAAAAAAAGCGGGCATCTTCTCGTTCGTGTTCGTGATGTTTTCGTACACGACGGGCGGTCCGTTCGGCCTCGAAGAGCAAGTCACCACGTCCGGCCCGGGAATGACGCTGCTCTATCACCTGCTGATTCCACTTTTCTGGTGCATTCCCATTTCACTTGTCGCGGCGGAACTGACGACGGCGATGCCCGTGCAGGGCGGATTTTACCGCTGGGTGCGCGCGGGCTACGGCGATTTTTGGGGATTCCTCGCGGGCTGGTGGAACTGGACCGCGTCGTTTTTGCTCGGCAGCGCCTACGCGGTTCTCTTCACTGATTACATTACGGCGTACTATCCGAGCATCGTGGGCTGGAAGCACTACATTATTTCGGTCGCGCTGATTGCGGTTATTGCGTATGTAAACGTTCGCGGAATTGATTTGGTCGGCAAAGTTTCCACGATACTTGAGATCGGCGTGCTGATTCCGGTGATTGTGATGACAGTGATCGCACTCGCGCACGCGCACCACAATCCGTTCGTGCCGATTACTCCGCCGCACAAACCGTTTTCACAAGTTTTCGGCGTGGGGCTCGCGCTCGGCGTTTGGCTTTATTCGGGTTACGAGCAACTTTCCACCGTCGCGCAGGAGGTGGACAACCCGCGGCGGAATTATCCGCTGGCGCTCGCGATCGTCGTGCCAATGTCCATCGCGACGTACTTTTTGCCGACTTTCGCTTCGCTCGCAGCACTGGACAATTGGCAGGACTGGGGTTCCGGTTATTTTTCGGAGGCGGCACGCCTGCTCGGTGGCGCGACTTTGGCGGCGGCCGTGACCATTGCAGCGGCTGTGGCAAATGTTTGTCTGCTGAACAGCACCGTCCTCGCAACCACGCGCATGCCTTTTGCGATGGCCGAAGACGGTTTCCTGCCGCAGCAACTGACGCGGTTGCATCCGCGCTTCGGTACACCGGCGGTATGCATCGTCATCTCGGCAATTGTTTACGCGCTGCTCGCGATTCACAGCCTCGCTCAGCTGATTACTATTTACGCTTGGCTGCGCGTCGCAACGACATTGATGACCGCACTCTCCGCCTGGCGACTGCGCAAAACGCATGCCGCGCTGGAACGGCCCTTCAGAATTCCAGGCGGCAAAACAGGATTGGTCTATTCGGTCGCAGCGCCGGTGTTCATGGGAATTGTCGCCACCGTTGGCAGCCTCTTGAGCGCGGACAAATTCGCGCTTCATTGGGGACCTGCGGCGATTTTGCTTGGCCCGGCGGCGTATCTCCTTTTGCGGAGAAAATCACAGCCTGCCGCGGCGAATTAACGCGTCAACTCACTATATCGAGAAAACGGAACCACATTCCCGCGAGCGGCAGAAACCACGGCTTGCGGCGATAGAGGCCAAGTGGCGCGCCCTTGAAAGGAATTTCCGCAAAGGGATTGGCCTCAGGAGTGGCCGATCCGGACGCAATGCGCTCCGCCATTTTCTGGCCGAGCAGCGTAGCCATGGCAACGCCGTGGCCGGCGTATCCCACGGAGTAGTACAAGCCGTCCATTTTTCCGGCGTGCGGCATCATATCGAACGCGAAATCGAGCGTGCCGCCCCAAACGTAATCGATTTTTGTGTCGGCGAGTTGGGGAAAAATTTGAATCATATCGCGCCGGAGAATCGCCTGACTTTCGCGAATCGTGTTTTCATTCTCCGGAAAAAATGCGGCGCGCCCGCCGAAGAGCATTCGCCGGTCCGGCGTCAGCCGGTAATAGTGCGTGTAGTAGAGCGAGTTGTAGATCATGCGATTGCGCGGACTGACTTCTGCGGCAATTCCCGCAGGCAAAATTTCCGTGACAATGATGTATGAACCGATGGGAATCAGTTTGCGGCGAAGCGAGGGAGTGCTGTCTCCGGTGTAGCCACTGGTTGCGACCAAAACGTCACGAGCCCAAATGGCGCCTCGCGTGGTCGACAGTTTCCAGCCCGATGCGCCGCTATTCGACGCCGACTCGATTTTTTCGACACGCGATCGCTCCTGAACGTCCGCCCCGGCGCGCACTGCGGCGCTCGCGAGCCCTGCCACGTAGCGCGCGGGATTCGCGCCGGCGCTAACATCATCCACGAGTCCGCCAAAATAGACTTTCGATCCAATTTCCGTAACAAGGTTTTCGCGCTGAACGATTTGCGCGGAGTGATTCAGCTCGCGCTCCATCGTCTCGGCACTGCGCTCGAATGCATGGAAATGACTTGGCTTGTTCGCGACTTCAAGGTGTCCGCAACGGCAAAAGTCGCAATCAATCTTTTCGTCCGCGACGATTTGCTCGACCGTCGAAATGGCTTCCAGCGACGCTGAAAACATTCGACGTGTAGTTTCTTTGCCGTATCGCGAGATCAGGTCTGCTGCGCCAAGCTTCAATCCGGTAAGAACCATGCCGCCGTTGCGGGAACTCGCGCCCCATCCGACCGTTTCTGCTTCGAGGACGGCGACTCGCGCGCCAAGCTTCGCGAGCGTGCGCGCTGCGGAAAGACCAGTGAAACCCGCGCCGAGAATCGCGACGTCGACCTTTTCAGGAAGCGGTCGTGATTCGATACGCGGCATCTCCGCAGTTGTGAGCCAATAATTTTTCTGTTCAGCCGTCATCTGCCTGATTCCCTCTCAGCGATTACCTGGGAAGTTCGCGCACAGCGCGGTGCGCTTCGTCGATTGCCGCATCCGTATAGGCTCGCGCCGCCGAGTCCGAATTGGCGATCGTGATTCGTCCAAACGGGGCGCGTCCCAGCACGTTCGGCCGCGGCCCGTGCGGCAGATCGCGATCCGAATACGAATCGTATTCGTACGCATAACCATGTCCCCAGCGATTCGCGGTGATGGCAGCGATGTCGCGTGCGACGTCGAATCCGGCTCCGCCGAGCATTCGCTGCAACTGGTCGCGCGTCCTGCGGTCGATTTTTTCAAATGGCGTCGTCAGCAGTTCGTAACGTCCGGCGCGATATTGGTCGCGTCTCGGCGCGCCAGGGCTGCAAGGCGTGCGCAATAGAAACAGTGCGGCAGGTTCATCCGGCAGGTTTGGAAATTTGTATTCGCCGAGGCTGACGGGGAAGTCGAGCGCGATATAGGAATAGTAGCTGCCCGGAGCCATAATCTGGTGAATGCCGAGTTCGGCGAACGCCTTCCAATTCCGGATAGCGACGCGCGTATACAAAAATGGCGCCTTCACGCAGTATTCCAGCGCCGCCTTTTGTTTCGGCGGCAAATCCGGGCACAAATACGGGACCATGACGTTGTAGCAAGCCATCACGCAATGTTTTGCTTTGACGGAGAGCAGCAGCGCGTCTTTAGCGTAAAAGACGGTGACGGGGCCGCCGGCTCCACCCGAGGCTGTTTGTTTGACATGCACTGCCGTCGCCTGCAATCGAATGCGAACATTCTGCTCATCGCGATCGAGTTTTGAATAATTCGCCTTCGCCGTGACGACGTCGTCCATCGTGTGGCCTGGGATTGCGTCTGGAATCAGCGCGCGCACGAGCAATCGCGCAACGGATGCGTTTCCGTCCGGAAAATGAAAGATGTAGGGCTCTTCTTTTTCGTCTTCGCCCAGATTCAGGCCGTCGAAGCCGGGATAGGTGAACGAGCCATAGTCGTCGCCGTTCGTGTAGCAGCCGTAGGCCGAGATCGCTTCAATTCCAACCGCGAATAAATCGTGGGGAAATTTCTGGAAAAACGGGAGAGCTTCGGGCGCGACATTGCAATGTTTCGTTAGATATTCCGCCATGCTGATTTTTTGCAGCAGCGCGATTTTCTGCGCCCGCGTCAGGCCCGGCAGGTAGTCCTTTTTCTCCGTGTAAACACGAACGATATCTTTCTTCACGGAGTCTGCTAACGGTGCCTTGGTCAGGAACTCGGCCCACGGCTTTGTGCCCATGCCGATTAGGAGGGCGTCCGAGCCAAAGGTTTCTTTATCGAAGAAACATCCCGTTTCGAGTTTTTCGTAAAGTTTCGCGTCGTAGGCTTTGTAGAACTTCTGCACGTCGATGCCAAGCTCAACAATTAGTTCCTTCGCGACCTTGCTGTACGCTGCGGGGCTGTCGATCGACTGAGCGCCACCGTTGGCAAGGAGCAAGCGGCCGTCGACTTCAAATTCATCGCGCCGTGCGTGGCCGCCAAAATCGTCGTGACTGTCCAGCAGCAAGATTCTGGCGTTCTTTCCGAATTGTTTCCGGTAAAAATACGCTGCAGCGAGGCCACTGATTCCAGCGCCGACGACGATCAGGTCATACGTTTCGCCGGATTCGTCCGCGGTCGCGAGTGAATGCCACTTCTTGCCGTCGCGCAGAGCATGCGCAAATTTGTAGACGTTCGGTTCATCGCCGCGCAGACCGGTTTTGGCTGGCGGATAGTCGGACGCCGTCCCCAGCGCACTGGCATCGGGTGCGCGCATCGCCAAAACAGCGCCGCCCACCGTGACGGCGACGCCATCCAGAAAATCGCGGCGAGAGATCGCACGATCCATTCCCAAATCAAGGTCGCTGCGCTTGTCGTTCATGATGGGATCCCCGAGGCGGCACAATCTTACACAATTTCAGTAAGGTTTGCCTGTCGCGAACGGCGTTGGCCGATTTGGTTCCGCAGCGCGAATCCGTTATCTTTTCTAGGAGGCAGAATGCGTGTTTACGGGAATCATCGAACATCTCGGCACAATTAAAACGCTGTCGCTCGATGAGCAAGGTGGACGAATCACGATCCAAGCGCCGAGCCTGGCCGCTTCTCTTGCCGTTTCAGGCAGCATTGCAGTGAACGGGTGCTGCTTGACCGTCGTCGCCTGCGACAAAAAAACTTTCTCTGCGGATCTGTCCCCGGAAACGCTGAACAAAACCACATTCTCCTCATTGAACGAAGGCGACCGTGTGAATCTCGAACAGCCACTGACAGCCGGCAAGGAATTTGGCGGCCATTTCGTATTGGGTCATGTCGATGGAACCGGCACGGTAGCTGCGATGGATCCCGAAGGCGACAGTTGGCGCTACTCGGTGAGGGTTCCGTCGGAGATGGCAAAATATGTTGTTCTCAAAGGCTCCATCACGGTCGACGGCATCAGCCTCACGGTCGCGAACTGGGAGGATCAAGTCGCGGAAATCGCGGTGATCCCTTTCACCTACGAACATACAAATATCCGCGACCGCCATCCCGGCGACGCGGTAAATCTCGAATCCGACGTTTTGGGAAAGTACATCGAGCAGCACTTGGAGGCTCGCGCGAACCGCGCGGCGAAAACGCCCATCTCAATGCAAGAGCTAGTTTCGCAAGGGTTCTAGTGGCCTACGCACTCTTGGTGCGCGCACCGCGGTAGTACAAAATCAATCCCAATGCGATCGCTGCAATCGTTGTTCCGATTACCTTCACCAAAAACAAAGAGCGGTTCGAAGAATCCCCTGGTGGAAAAACCGAAACGATAATCGAAAGCAACGTGACCGCGGACGCCAAACCACAGGCAATCCACACGCCGATCTTTCCTCCCGGTACCAGCACGGCGTGTGGATTTGTATTTCTGTCCGGTCGATTCGCCAGCTTAATCGCGGCGGCGAACATGTACAGGAACGGAATGAAATACAAAATAATCGTGATGTCGATAACGACCTGATAGGCGCCGCGCGTGGTCTCGTTGATTTGACTCAGCAGGAGCACCAGCGCCGACAGAATCGCCTGCACGATAATCGAAACATACGGCGTCCGCCAGCGCGGATGAATTTTTCCGAACGCTTGTGGCAAATAGCGGTCAATGCCGACGACGAAAGGGACGCGCGCAATTCCCGCTACTGTGCTGCCAACGCCGCCCGCGTTGCCGACCGTCACCAGCAGAGCTGCGAGTATTCCGACGAAGCCAATCTTCAGCGCCGCAGAGCCGATCGTGATTGCGTGGAATACGCCGCTTTTCGGGTCCACATCTGCGGCCGGCGCGAGCGACAGCAACGAAAAAGTTCCGATAATGTACATCGCGGCAATCAACGCGGCCGCCGTCAGCGCCGCACGGGGCAACGTACGACGCGGCTCGCGAATCTCTCCGCTCATCGCGGATACAAGTTCCAATCCCGTAAACGCAAACGCGATCTGCGACCAGAAATTCACCGTGTCCCAATTCCAAACCGGCATTACGTTTGCCCAAGTGTAGTGCGTGACCGATCCGTTTTTGAACCAAAGCACGCCAGCGGTCCCGACGAGAATCAACAAGGGGACGTAAGTTCCAACTCCGCCGGCGTTTTGCAGCCATTTGCCAATATTCAAGCCAATGATGTTCAAGACCACCGCGACGGCCAGTAATGCCAGCGATCCTATCAATAGATAGGTGCGGTTCTGTGCAAGCTCCGCGCCCTTACCGCCCAGAACGTACGCGCTCATCGCCACGCTGGCGAGCAACAGCCCCGGAAAATAAAAAATCGTGTATATCCAATACGTCCAGCCCGCGACAAATCCATGGAAATCGCCAAACGCTTCCTTGGACCAGACGTAAAGCCCGCCTTCTTCCGGAAATCGCGACGACAATTCATTGATCACCAGAGCCATCGGCACGAAAAACAGCACCGCCGCGAGCACCCACAAACTGATCGAAGAAGTTCCGTTGTGCGCCGCGGCTGCGATCCAGCGCGGACCTAAAACGGTCGCGATGTTGAAAAAGAGTACGTCCCAGAAACCCATTTCGCGGCAAAGCTGGCTGCGTGGATCAGGCGAAGCGCCCGCTTGGCTCACAGGATTACATCCAACTCGGGAATCAGCTCGTCCTGCATTCGAAAATTGTGGAGAAATGGATCGGTCGAATCTTCAAATTCTTTCCAGGAGGAAAACACGGTCGCCTTCCCTTCCTGCAGAAACACGATGTTGTCCGCAAGCCTCCGCGCGAGATGCGTATCGTGGGTCACAACGATCGACGTGCGATGAAACTTTTCTTTCAGCCGCAGAATAATGTCGCCCATATGCGTCGCCATGATGGGATCGACCATCGTGGTGGGCTCGTCGTAAAGAATTGCTTCGGGATTCTGCGCCAGCGCTCGCGCAATTGCCACGGCTCGCTTCATGCCGGTCGAAAGCTCGCTCGGAATTTTGTCCAGCACTTCTTCCACTTCCAACTCGCGTGCCAGCTTCGTGATGTACGCGTTCACGTCTTCTTCCGTCAGGCCGGGTTGTCCATCGAGCGGATAACTGATGTTTTCGCGCACACTAAGCGAATCGAATAAAGCGCCCGACTGAAAGACCATCGTCACTTTCCGCCGCACTTCTTGAAATTCGGCTTCGGAGAAATGAGTAACATCCTGGCCATCAATCAGTACCTGGCCCGAGTCTGCCTTCAAAAACCCCATGATGTGCTTGAGTGAAACGGACTTTCCTACGCCGCTGCGGCCCATAATCACACACGTCTGCCCGCGTTTCACCGTAAACGTGACGTGATTCAGCACCGGCCGGCCGTCGAACGCCTTGCTCACGTCGCGAAACTCGAAGAAATTTTCGGCAAACTCGTTGCGAATGAAACTTTGGATCACGTATTCTCCGCTTTCAGAGCGCGGCGGGCTTCATCGTAGTCCGCCTGCGTGTTCATATTCCAAAAGAGTCGCCCGTCGCTATCAAATCGTTTCCAATCCTTTTCGTCAAGAACTTCCACATGCAGGGCGTTCAACGCTTCCGTGATTTTGCGCATTCCGGCTTCAAAATTTGGCAAAATAATTTCTGCCGCGGAGACTCGCCAGCACGCGCACAACGGTTCCCATCCTTTTGCGCTTTTGGGCACTACCGCCTCCGCTCCAGATTGCGCCGCGCGCTCTGGGAGAAAGCGCAACCACTCCGCGGTGAGAAAAGGCATGTCGCAGCTTACGATCAAGCACCAAGTATTTGTGTCGGACTCGCTCTGCGCGTCCAGCAGCGCTGTCAAAATTCCTCCGAGCGGGCCTTCGCCTGGCCACCGATCGTGAATCGTTTTGTACGCTGCATCCGAAAGTTTTGCGGTCGGCGAGACAATTTTCACATTGGAAACTGCGGCCGAAAGCAACTTCGCCGTTCTGGCGAGCATGGTCTGCCCTTGGAATTCAGCAAGCGCCTTATCCGTACCAAAGCGCGAACTCGCCCCTCCCGCGAGCACATACCCCCGCACGCTTGCTTGCACGCTCAAGCCTCCTCCTCCATCGGCTCGCGCCCTGGCCGCCGAATTCCCAGCTCGCGCAATTTTTCCTGCAAACTTTGCCGATGCAATCCAATCGTCGCGGCCGTGCGTGAAACGTTCCATCGATGACTCGCGAGCTGCTTCGTAATCCACGCGACTTCAAACTTTCGCTTCGCTTCCCGAAAATCCCGTTCGTTCATGCCGGAGTCTGTGCCGTTTGACAATTCTTTCTGTGTGATTGCTTTCCCCGTCGCAACTTCTTCCGGCAAATCCTTCACGCCAATTTCATTTCCGGGCGTCAGCACCATGCTCCGCTCCAGCGCGTTTTTCAACTCGCGGACATTACCGGGCCAATCGTAGCGCTCAAGCGCGGAGTACGCCTCCCTCGTAAGATGCGCGTTCCGGTTCAGCCGCTTTCCGTGTAGCTGCAGGAACGAATCGGCGAGGACCGCGATGTCCTCTTTATGCTCGCGAAGAGCGGGCAGTTCAATCGTGATGACTCGCAGCCGGTAAAAAAGGTCTTCCCGGAATTTTCCCGCCGCGATTTCCGCAGGCAGATCGCGATGCGTCGCGCTAATCACGCGTACATCCACGGGAATCGACTGCGCGCCGCCTAGCCGCTCGATCGTACGGTTTTCCAGCGCCCGCAGCACTTTAGCTTGCGTGACCGGATTCATGTCCCCAATTTCGTCCAGGAATAACGTGCCACCATTCGCCAGCTCAAATTTGCCTTTCTTCTGCTGCGCCGCGCCGGTAAATGCGCCGCGTTCGTAGCCAAATAATTCGGACTCAATTAGATTTTCCGGCAGCGCGGCGCAATTCACCGCAACAAATGGCCGCGCGGAACGTGGCGACCGCGCGTGAATCTCCTGTGCCATCAAATCTTTTCCCGTGCCGCTCTCGCCGAGAATCAAAACGGTCGAATCCGTTACCGCAACACGGTCCGCAACTTCAAACGCGCGCCGCATCTCCGCCGAGCGGCCAATCATTCCACCGAACTGACCTTCGGTGGCCAACTGGCTCCGCAGCGCCGAATTCTCTTTTTCCAAACCTGTCAGCTTCAACAAATTCGCAACGCGCTGCCGCAATTCGTCCAACTCGAATCCCTTTACCAGATAGTCCGCCGCGCCCACGCGCAACGCTTCCACCGCGGTCTTCGCCGTATCCAGCGCGGAAACAATCAGCACGGGCAACTCATTCCCTTCTTCCCGCAGCGCTTTCAAGAAGGACAGTCCATCCTGGCCAGGCATCACAACGTCGAGCAACATGAGGTCCGGCTTCTCGCTAACGATCGCTTCGCGCGCGGCTTCGGCCGACTCCGCTTCAGCAACGCGGTAACGCGATTCGAGCGCTCGGCGCAGCCCGTACCGCGCCGCCGCTTCATCATCCACAATCAGAATCGTCTTCATCGCCGCTCCTCGCTTCGAGGCAAAGTAATTACAAATCTAGTGCCGCCACCGTTCGCCACGGGACTCTCCCAGGAAAGCTTTCCACCACACTCGGCCACGCGCCGCGCCACAATCGCCAGCCCAAGCCCGGTTCCTTGCGATTTAGTGGTGAAAAACGGCTGAAGAATTTTCTCGCGGCTCGAAGCTGGAATTCCCGGCCCATCGTCTTCCACACTAACCACGCACCCGTCGCCGTTCAGAGACAGCGAACTGGTCACGCTTCCTCGAGACACAACCGCTTCCAGCGCATTTACCACGATGTTCGAAAAAATATCGTTCAACGCCTCGGCGCTCACACCAACGGAGATCGGCATCGCCGGCACATCCAGCCGAACCCCAACGCCACGCCGGTCGGCCTCCGGTCGCAGAACACCAATTACGTCGCGCAGCACGCTCGCCACGTCCGTTGTCGTCGCAACTTCGCTCCCACGCACCGCCGGCCGGCTGAATTGCAACAGCTGATTCAGCTTTCCGGACAGCCGGCTGATCTCGTCGAGCACCATCTTCGTTTCGCCGCGCATACTCTCCGGCATCTCCGGATTTTCCAGCTGCACTTGCAAAATCGTCTTGATCGAACCGAGCGGATTCTTCAAATTATGCGAAATACTCGCCGCCGTCTGCCCCACCAGCGCGAGCCTCTCTCGCTCCGCCAATTGCCTTTCCAGCTGCAGCTTGTCTTCAATTAATTGGCACATATCCAGCGCAGATGGAAGTTGTTCGCTTAAAGACTCCAACGCGGCCATCGTCTCGCCGGAAATCGCGGAACCGTGCGGCTTCACGCGAATGAAGCCGAACAATTGGCCGTCTCGGCGCAAAGCAAATGTCGGAGATGCCTTCCGCTGTGCTTCCAACTCTTCTCTCTCCTGCGTCGACCTTACGGTGACGCGAAGCTCCCTTCCCGAGGGATTCACAAATCCGAGCTGCGCGGATTCGAACTCAAATTCCTGCCTGATTTTCTCTTCCACAAATTTCGCGAGCGCCGCCCTATTGCCCTGCCGCGCTTCCTGCTGGATGACCGCCATCAACTTTTGCGCGCGGTCCAGTTCGCGCTGCGCGGTTTCCTGCAACCTCCTGCCGAGCAGCCGCTGCAGTGGTTCAATAAATACGACTAAGACAAACAGCAGCACAGCCGCCGTGGCTTCCGGCGGCAGGACGGGCGCGAACCACTCGCTGATGCGGCGCACGAGCGCCAGGTAGAGGAGAGCGACGAACGTAGCGGACACCGCGTAGAGAAGATTTTTTTGACGGCCGATATTCAGAAAGTTGTGTCGCTGGACGAAATAGATGAGTGCGACAAACGGTGGCAACGACGCAAGCGACAATGCGAGCGCCAGAGCTTCCCTGCTCTGCCTCGCCAAACCAAAGACTGGGAAATGAATCGCGCCGAGTAGCAGCAACGCGCTGACGAGGACGGCGCAAGCGATTTGATGAAATTTCTGTTCTGGCTGGCCTGACATCTCCCGCGCAAACTTCCATTCCCAGGCGAAACTGAGCAACATCAATAGAAATAACCAGAGTACATAGGTGAGTCCGAGAGAATTGCCGGGGATGGCGAGGTCGAAGTCATGGGCATGCAGACGCGCGGGCAAAGCCGCAATTAGAAAATAGAGCGCGGGAAAATAAGCAAGGCCGAGTGCGATTCTCTTGCGGCCAGCTGTGAGAGTCAGGCCGCGAGTCGCGGCGAACTCTACGTGCATGTGAAACAGCAGGGGCGGCAGGAACGTGAGTCCAACGCCAATCAGCACAGCCGCAAAAGTATCCACGGATTGCGGCGGCAGCGAATAAAAAATCTGCGCGTTCAGCGCGAGCAGCGAGCCTGCATAGAAAAAGAAGAGTGCCAGGCACAGGAAGAAAAACACACGCTCAAAATTGCGCTGGCGGCGATAGCCAAGGATCACGACCATCCAGAAGAGCATCAGCAGCGTTCCGGCCGTAAAGCCAATCAATCGAATGTAGGTAAGTGCGCTCATCGGAGCTGGTGCCAGGAGCAGCCAAATCTTACGCTGGAGGCAAATGCACGACAATCACCAAGTGCAAGGTTTTTCTGGCATCTCGTAAGTGTATGTAAATAGACTGCTTACATGAAGAGCAAGGACATGTGAAATTCCGATGAGAACTATCGAAAATGCAGGGCAAATCCTTGACTTGGAGGGCTTTTCTGCTATATTAGCACTCGCCTGTGAGGAGTGCTAATACCCTGCTCTCCTTCCCACAGCAAACCTGAAAGCTCACCAACGGAGGTTTTTCGACGATGGCAGTCAATCTGACGCCGCTCCACGATCGCGTGATCGTGAAGCGCATTGAAGAGAAGGAAACCGTCAAGGGTGGAATCATCATCCCTGACACCGCAAAAGAGAAGCCCCAAGAGGGAGAAGTGATCGCCGTCGGCGCTGGCAAGCGCGAGAAGGGCGAACTGATTCCCTTGGACGTAAAAGCCGGTGACCGCGTGCTGTTCGGCAAGTACAGCGGCACGGAAATCAAGATCGAAGACCAGGAGCTGCTGATTCTCCGCGAAGAAGAAATTCTCGCGAAGCTGAGCGGCGCGGCCAAAGCAGCAAAGAGGTAATGTAGGGCCCGCTTTCTGAAGCGGGCCGCGCAGTTAGGTTCTGTAGTGGCCGATCTTTAGATCGGCGGTTTTGTTCGGCTTCAGCGGTAAGCAAAAGAATTTCACGGAGGAATTACGCAATGGCAAAGACGATTGTTACGGGAGAGGCTTCGCGCCAGGCAATTTTGCGCGGCGTGAACGCCCTCGCCGATGCGGTCAAGATCACCCTCGGCCCCAAGGGCCGCAACGCGGTGATCGAAAAGAAGTTCGGCGCGCCGATCATCACCAAGGACGGCGTGACGGTTGCAAAAGAAATCGAACTGAAGGATCCCCTGGAGAACATGGGCGCGCAGATGGTGCGCGAAGTCGCTTCCAAGACGTCTGACGTCGCGGGCGACGGCACCACCACCGCCACCGTTCTGGCGCAGGCCATCTTCCGCGAAGGCGTGAAGACGGTTGCGGCAGGCGCGAGCCCTACGGCACTGAAGCGCGGCATTGAAAAAGCCGTCGAAGTTGCCGTCGAAGAAATCAAGAAGCTGCACAAGGACGTGAAGGGCGACATGATCGCCCAGGTCGGCACCATTTCCGCCAACAACGACAAGCAAATCGGCGGAATCATTGCCGAAGCGATGAAGAAGGTCGGCAAGGACGGCGTCATCACCGTGGAAGAGTCCAAAACCATGGAAACGACGCTGGAAGTCGTGGAAGGCATGCAGTTTGACCGCGGCTACCTCTCGCCCTACTTCGTCACCGACCCGGAGCGCATGGAGTGCGTGCTCGAAGACGTTCGCATCCTGATCCACGAGAAGAAAATCAGCTCGATGAAGGACCTGCTTCCCCTTCTCGAACAAACCGCCAAGATGGGCAAGCCGCTCTTGATCGTCGCGGAAGACATCGAAGGTGAAGCGCTGGCGACTCTCGTCGTGAACAAACTCCGTGGCACGCTGCAATGCGCCGCCGTCAAGGCTCCCGGCTTTGGCGATCGCCGCAAGGCAATGCTCGAGGACATCGCGACTCTCACCGGCGGCAAGGCCATTACCGAAGACCTCGGCTTGAAGCTCGAAAACGTCAAGCTCGAAGACCTCGGCCGCGCCAAGAAAATCACCATCGACAAGGACAACACCACCATCATCGAAGGTCTTGGCAAGGCTTCGGAAATCGAAGGCCGCGTCAAGCAGATCCGCGCGCAAGTGGAAAACACCACCAGCGACTACGACAAGGAAAAGCTGCAGGAACGCCTTGCCAAGCTCGTTGGCGGCGTGGCTGTTATCAAAGTTGGTGCGGCAACCGAAACCGAGCTGAAGGAAAAGAAAGCTCGCGTCGAAGACGCCATGCACGCAACTCGCGCGGCTGTCGAGGAAGGTATCGTCCCCGGCGGCGGCACAGCGCTTCTTCGCTGCATCGCGGCCATCGAAAAGCTCAAGCTGCACGATGACGAAGCGGTCGGAGCCGGCATTGTTCGCCGCGCTCTCGAAGAACCCGCTCGCCAAATCGCGCTCAACGCCGGCCACGAAGGCGCTGTTGTGATCGGCAAGGTTCGCGAGTCGAAGGACGAAAACTTCGGCTTCAACGCGGAATCCGGCGACTACGGCGACATGGTAAAGATGGGCGTCATCGACCCGGCAAAGGTCACCCGCCTTGCGCTGCAGAACGCAGCCTCGATTGCGGGCCTGATGCTCACCACGGAAGCTCTCGTGGCCGAGCTCAAGGAAGACTCTCCGAAGGCTGCTGCAGCCGGCGGTCCCGGCGGTGGCGGCATGGGCGGCATGTACTAAATCACTCCGCGTAGGGGCGCAGCATGCTGCGCCCCGTCTCGGCAAGGTTTAGAGTATCTAGATTTTTCCAGCTAGCTCAAAAACCTCAATCAACGAAAAGGGCGGTCCGAATCACCGGGCCGCCTTTTTTCTTTCTAGGCTGTGTTATAGTTTCCGAAAATGGACGCACTCGGGCAAACGGGCGAGTAAGATATTGATCGACAATGTTTGAATACAACAATTCGCTAACTCCTCCGTTGACGCTGCAAGGGTTGTTTGCACAAATATCGGGTTGGGCTGCGCTGGTAATGTTTATAGGCATATTCATGGATAAGGATTCACTGGTCGCTGTAGCATTCTTGGTCTGTGTCATAGCAGGATGGGTTGGCGGCCTTGCGCCGAATTTGCCCGATCCGCCCAAGGTTCTAAACAGTGACAGTTTGTCAGGCGCTTCGCCCTTCCTTGCCTCCCCGCGCCTCCTCCGCTAAACTGCTCCCGCCTCATTTCAAGGACTCTCGAGGGGGAGTCAGACAATATGCCAGGACTTTTGCAGCGCTTCATGCCGCGCGAAGAGGGTTTCTTCGACCTCTTCGCCAAACAAGCGGACAACGTCGTCGTCGGAGCCAAAGCGCTCCAGGCGATGCTCTCCCATTACACCGGGGTCCCGGAACAGGTGCAGACCGTTAAAGCCATCGAGCACGAAGGCGACGAAATCACGCACGGCCTCCTGACCAAGCTCAATCAAACCTTCATCACTCCGTTCGATCGCGAAGACATTCACGAGCTCTGTAGCCAGATTGACGACGTCATCGACCTCGTTGACGCCGCCGCCAGCCGTTTCGTCCTCTATCGCGTCGACAAAGTTCGCGAGGGCACGCTCGATCTCGTCAAGGTTCTCGTCTCGGCTACCGTTGAAGTCTCCGCCGCGGTTCATGCCCTCGGCTCGCCGGAAAACGCCCTCAAGCACTGCATCGAAATCAATCGCTACGAAAACGAGAGCGACCGCATCTGCCGTACCCTCATCGCCAAGCTTTTCGACGAAGAAACCAATCCCGTCCAAATCATCAAGTGGAAGGAAATTTTCGAAGTCATCGAAACCGCCGTCGATAAATGTGAAGACGTCGCCAACGTCATTGAAGGCGTCATTCTCAAGAGCGCCTGAACTGTGACCGCATTCCAACTTCTCGTCGTCGTTATCGGCCTCACGCTGGCGTTCGAATTTTCCAACGGCTGGCATGACGCCGCGAACTCGATCGCCACCGTCGTTTCGACACGCGTTCTTACGCCCTTTCGCGCCGTCGCCTGGGCCGCTTTCTGGAACTTCATCGCCGCATTTTTCTTCGGCACCGCGGTCGCCAGCACCATCGGCAAGGGCATGATCCACATCGAGATGATTTCCCAGCAAGTGCTTCTCGCGGGTCTTCTCGGCGCCATCTCGTGGAACCTCATCACGCTCATTCTCGGCTTACCCACAAGTTCTTCTCACGCCTTGATCGGCGGCTACGGCGGCGCCGCCATCGCTCACGCTGGTTTCAAAACTCTAATTCTAAGCGGCTGGATCAAGCCGGTCGTTTTCATTTTCATTTCGCCCTTCGTCGGTATGGCTCTTTCCATTCTGCTGACTATCCTCACCAGCTGGCTCGTCCGCAAGCAGCGCCCGCAGCGCGTCGACAAATGGTTTCGCCGCTTGCAGCTTCTTTCCGCCGCGCTCTTCAGCCTCGGCCACGGCACCAACGATTCACAAAAAGGCATGGGCATTATCACCACGGCGTTGGTCGCCGGCGGCTTGCTGAAATCTTTTGCGGTTCCTTATTGGGTGATCATCGTCTGCCACCTGGCGATGGGCGGCGGCACCATGGCCGGCGGCTGGCGCATCATTAAAACCATGGGCCAGCGCGTCACCAAGCTCACGCCGTTTGGCGGATTCGCCGCCGAGACCGCCGGCGGCCTCACGCTCGTCATGAACGCCAAGTTCGGCATTCCCGTCAGTACAACGCACACGATCACTGGCGCCATTGTCGGCGTTGGCGCTTCGCGTCGCCTTACCGCTGTCCGTTGGGGCGTCACGCGCCGCATCGTTGTCGCCTGGGTCCTCACCATCCCCGGCGCGGCCCTGATCGGCGCGGGCATCTACCATTTCCTCGTCCCGCTCCTGAATCACATCCGTTAGCCTGTCTCCCAAATTCCGGCAAAAGAGCCTGCCTGTCGCACGCGTGCCGCGAGTGTCCGTTGGAACAGGGTTACCGTATGGCTAAAAAGTCCAAAAATCAGCGCCACAGTCGCCCCGGAGCGAGATGATGGCAGTACAGCCCGAAAGGTGGAAACGATATGGACGACACAAAACTCCACGAACCCGTGTCTTCGAACAAATCGCAGGCGACGTTGCCACTGGAACCGGCCGCGGAAACGCCGGTGCGCATGGATGCCCCCGAGGCGCCAAAAAACGACCGATCAACCGCAGCCTCGCGGTATTCGCCGGTACGAATCGCAGCGCCGCAAACCGCGGAGTCGCAATTAGCCGACTTTGTGGCTTTCCTGAAACGCACGTGGCGCATCTGGGCCACTGCTATCGGAATGTTCGTTGGATTGATACTGATCGTCGCTCTGTTTCAGAAGCTGACCGAAATGGCCAAAATCGCCCAACAAAAGCGCTTTGACAAGGCCATTGCCAGCATGACGCCGGAACATCTGATCGCTCGCTGCGGGAAACCCGCCGAGGATCTCACCAAAGAAGTTTTTCCGGTTGTCCTGCGGACTATCCGCTACGACCGCGGCAGCAGCGAAAAATTGCTCTTCGCGTTTAGCCGAACCGCTGAACAACAAAGCGACTGGGTCTTTCTGACCATGAAGGATGAAAACGGGACCAGGAACTTTGACACTCCGGAATCGAAAATCTTGGCCTTTTCTTGTCTGGATTCCACCAAGTAAGTCTGTGGGGCCTTCGCAAGGCGTCAAACGCTTGAACTCATGTTCATGGAGACTGTTTCTGCGTGCCGCCAGTGGCGCGGCGTTTCACACCTCTAGCCCCACAATCCGCATCAACTCGATCGCATTGCTCTTCGTCACCACTCCTTCGCGCAAACGGTAATCGAATTTCATCTTTCCCTGCTCCACCTGATCCTCGAAATGAACGTTCTTCACCCGGTCGCCGATCGCCGCGCCGATTTCCGTCAGCGCCAGATCGTGCGTCGTCACCATCCCGATGGCTCCAGCCTCCACTAATCTTCGCAATAATTTCTCTGCGCCGATTCTCCGATCGTGCGAATTTGTACCGTCCAACAATTCGTCGAATAGAAACAACAGCGCCTTCTCTTGCCCGAGCAGTCCGAATACGCTCTTGATGTGCAAAATCTCCGTGTAAAAATTCGATCGCCCTTCCTGCAGCGAATCCGCGCTCCGGATTCTCGTTCCAATCGCGAGCTCCGTCATTCGCAGCGCCGCGGCACGCACCGGCGCTCCAGCCATCGCCATTACCGCGTTGATCCCCACCGTCCGCAGCAGCGTGCTCTTTCCCGACATATTCGACCCGCTTACCAGCAGCACGCGCATCGCTCCGTCGAGCCGCAGCGAATTTCTCACGCACTGCCTCTCCGGAATCAGCGGATGGCCCATCTCTGTCGCGTCAAAAAATGCAGGCCCGCTGTTCGCCTCCACCACTTCTGGAAAAACGTCACCGGGATGTTCGTACGAATAGGTCGCCAGTGAAATCAGCGCTTCCATCTCGCCGGCGATTGCCATCCATCGCCGCAGCTGCTTCCCGTGCTTCCGTTTCCATGCCTCCGCCGCAAACGCCACTTGCAGCGTATAAACAATCAGCCATTCCAAAATTTTTCCAAGCAAACTTTCGCGTCCGTCCACCCAATAAACGATTCGCGCCAGTCGCTTTATCGCCTTCGACGCCGTGTCGCCGCCGGCCTTCAATTCCGCGGCAAGTTCCGCGAGCCGTTTCGTCGTGAACGTCTCGCTCTCAATCCGCGCGAGCACTTTTGAAAAAAGCAAAAGCCCTTCCCCATTGCAATCCAATAGCGCCAAAGCGTCCTTCGCCCGCTTGTCAAGAAACCGTCGCACCACTCCTTCTACAAACAACACGCTCAGCAGCGGCCAATACACCGCCGTCATCCCGTAATAGATTGCCGCTGCTCCCGCCGCAATCGCCAGCAGCGCCATAATTGGCCGCAGCGCCACAGGCAGCCGCGCCTCGCTCTCTCCCCATTCCAAAACACGCTCCGGCACCAGCCGCGCCCGCAGTTCCTCGCCGGCAATCGCCAGGTCGCGATGCAAATCCAGTTTGCCGCGCAACTCTTTCACCAGCTGCTGTCGCTCCCGAATCATTTCACCGCTTGACGCTTGTTTAAGCCAATCCGCCAGTTGCTTCTCGCCCATCGGCAATCGCGCCGTTGAAAGCAATTCAAACAGGCATCCGCGCCCGAACAAATCCAAATCGTCCGCGTAAACATGATCCTTCTCGCGAAACTCCTCGCCCGTCGCCCCGCTCCCTGCCCACTTGTCCTCGATCCGCGCAATCCCCCGCTTGTAAAGCGCCACCGCCGATTCCGCCGCTCTCCGCTTCCGCAACGTCAACTCGTGCGCCACCGACAGCGCCACATACACCGCCACCACAATCCACAACCAGTCCGCATCCATCGCCTGACGCGCTACCACAAACCACGCCGCCACGATTCCTGCTGCGATCACCGCCAGCTTCGCATCGCCGAATCGCCGGTGCCGCCCTTCAAACACCGCCAGCTCCGCCTCATGCGCCTTCAACCTCTTTTCATACTCCACCCGCGCCTCACTCACACCATCTCCTGTAGTGGCGGGTCTTCAGACCCGTTCTTTGTTCTTTCCGTCTTTACTCTTTCCGTCTTTTGTTCCTTAGTTTTTACTCTTCGCCTTTAGTTTTTTTGGTTTTTCTTCCTCTTGCGCCCTCTCCACCATTTCCATTACAACTCATCACCCGCGGCCTCGCCCCCCGAATCAACCAACTCCCCAATCGAAACAAATCGCAACCCGCGCCGCTTTCCCTCTTCCAGAATCTGTGGCAAAGCCTCAACGCTCCGCGTCGCATCCCGAATCCCATCGTGAAGAATCACAATCGTTCCCGGCCCGAGATTCTTTTCAATCAACCATCGAATGTACGCAACCGGCGGCCGCATCGGATCGTGCGGATACGCGCATCCCAGCACGCAAGTGTACCCTCGCTCCCGCGCCAGCCTCAGTTGCCAGGGCCAAGCCACCCCACCCGGCGCCCGAAAAAACCTTGTCCCTGTTGGGAGCTCTATGGTGTCTGTGTAGCGGCGGTCCTTTAGGGCCGCCGTCGCAGCGCGATGTTCAATCGACGCGTCTCCGCTTTCTTTGATTGTCATTCGGAACCCGCCGCCTTTTGGCGGGTTCGGAATCCGCTTTTTCTTGCTCTCCGCCGTTGTAGGGCCCGCTTCTTGCCGTGAGCGCAGCCGAAGGGTCTGAAGCGGGCCGCTCTGCACTGTCGCCGCCATAACCCTCGCTTTTTGCACCGCGCTCTCTCCGTGCTCTCTGTGCTCTTCCCTCTGAGCCCTCTGTGTTAAAGTTTTTTCTCTTTCTTTTTCTCCCCCTCGCCGAAGCTGGCCCAACTCCACCGCCCGCTCCGTCCCCTCCAACTCCTCCATAAATCTCTTCCGCGAATGTCCCAACACCGTCCCATTCCGCCAACAATGATTACCAATCTCATGTCCCGCCGCCCGTATCCGCTCTACCAACTCCGGATGCCGCTCCGCCCGCTCTCCAATCAAAAAGAACGTCGCCTTCGCCCCATACCGCTCCAGAATCTCCAAAACCTCCGCCGTAAACACCGCATGCGGCCCATCATCAAACGAAGGCGCCACCAGCGCCTCGCGCGTCCTCACCCGATACAAAATCCCCGGCGTCATCCACTCCAGCCACGGCAACACCCACAACGGCTCGATGACAAACACATAAAGCCCCATCGCTACGAGGCCACCTGAAATAGTTGCTACCGTTGCTACCGTCAATTCCACGCTCTCATCCTTCCGAAGGTCGGCTCCCCGTTTTTCGACTACGCCTTCTTTTCTTTGTAACGATTCCCATTCGTATCGCACAACTCGTCGGAGGCCACATCAATGATTATCCGTCGATGCCTGAGTGTCTCTACGCTTTGCATTTTGGCATGGCTCAGTGCGGGGTGCCCGCCACCTGGCGGCGGAAATTCGCCATCGCCGCCCAGTTTGATTGCCGTCGTTCAATTAGGCACAAATCCAGCGGATACGACGCAAGGCGGAATTGACCTGAATCTCGCAGATGTTTCTCGTTCAGGTTTTCCGTCGGGCCTGAAGATTCGTTTGATTGCCACAGCATTGGATAACGCGTCCGGAATTGCTAGCCTTACGTTAGACTCGGGGCCAGATGAGTTGGCTAAGAGCAAGCTAGGCTGGCAGTGTGCCATACGTCGTGGCTCCGAAATTATAGGAACACCAGAGGAAGCCCCGTTGGCTTTCAGCCCGCCAATTCCGGACGGGAGCGGAAATCAGCCCTCTAAACGTATCGATTCCGTCCTCGATCCCATCGCCATGATCACAGACTGCCCCATGGGCAATGGTGGAGGCCCGGTCAACATTCGAGGTCATTTCCGAGTTGTTGCAACGAACGGCGCTGGCCTTGTCACAAAATCAAAAACCTTCATATTCGACTATAACGACATCGGCTCCCATTGAGCCTTTCCAACAGAACCTGCCACCAAAACCATCGTGGGCCCGGGACGCTGCAGTCCTGTCGACTAGCTCCGACTGCCGTTCGAACGATACCTTACAGATATATTACTTGACTTGCCATCATTTTCCTGATACGCTTCGGCGTGAAATCGGTTCTTCCGTCTCGCCAGCACGTCCCTCGGACAGCTAACTCCTGTGTTTTCTGCACTTACAAATTTTCTCTCTCGCAACCCTCGCAGAATCAACAGTTACGCGGCTCACTCGGATCTGTTCATTCTAAAGGGACTTTAACTCCCCTAGATTCAACACTTACAAACATGCTTCCCATAACCCTCGCAGAATCAACACTTACGGAAATAGGGGGAGGGGGGTACCCGTCTTCAGTGCCGGTCCCAGCGGCGCCACCCCGACCAGCCACGAGCCGGGCCACCAATCACCAGTCACTCTATGGCGGTGCTATCATCCAAGGAGCATCCTCTCCCGAACTAACAACTGAGGACTGACGACTGAGAACTCGCCATGACTGACCATCGAGACCATTTCGCGACCGTCGAAGAAGCCGTCGAAGAAATCCGCAACGGCCGCATGATCGTCCTCGTTGACGACGAAGACCGCGAGAACGAGGGCGACCTCACCATGGCCGCCGAAAAAATCACGCCCGACGCCATCAACTTCATGGCCAAGTTCGGCCGCGGCCTCATCTGCATGCCGCTCACGGAAGACCGCTGCGACGAGCTTCGCCTCCCGCTCATGTCGCCGATCAACACCAGCGTTCACGGCACTGCGTTCACCGAAGCAATTGACGCGCGCGTCGGCGTCTCCACCGGTATCAGCGCGAGCGACCGTGCCATCACCATCCTCACTGCTATCGATCCGAAAACGCGTCCGCAGGATCTCGCTCGCCCCGGCCACATCTTTCCGCTTCGCGCGCGTAACGGCGGCGTCCTGGTTCGTGCTGGACAAACCGAAGCCAGCGTCGACCTCGCGCGCATCGCGGGCCTCACTCCCGCCGGCGTCATCTGCGAAATCATGGGCGAAGACGGCACCATGTCCCGCGTGCCGCAGCTCATCGAATTTTGTAAGGAACATAATTTAAAACTGCTCACCGTCGCGGATCTGATTCGCTACCGCATGCAGCATGAACGCTACGTCCGCCGCTTCGCTGAAACGGTTTTGACGACGCGCTTCGGCGATTTCCGCATGATCGCCTATTCGAGCGACGTCGACCACGACCAGCACGTCGCGCTCGTCCGCGGCGAACTCGAAGGTGACACGCCCGCGCTCGTCCGCGTCCATTCGCACTGCCTGCCGGGCGACGTCTTCGGCTCAACTTCCTGCGACTGCAAAGATCTCGTCGAGCGCTCGCTCGAAGCCATCGCCAAGGAAAATCGCGGCGTCTTCCTCTATCTCCATCACACCGGCCGCGGCTTCGGCATCGACCAACCCGACGAAACCGGAAAGCTCCCGCAAATTCACGTTCACGCGCGCGGCCAGCTCGACCGCGAACCCGCCCGCCAGCGCCTCATTCAGCACGAGTCCGGCATCGGCGCCCAAATCCTGATCGACCTCGGCCTGCGCGACATCCGCGTCCTCACCAACCACCCCAAAAAAGTCGTCGCCCTCGAAGGCTACGGCATCACCATCGCCGACCAGGTCCCCCTAAACATCGGCAAAGAAAAGCCCACTCATCAACGCCTATGATTTTCCGCACGAACACAAATCGTCTCCGGCACATGCGCCTCGGCACAAATCGCACCCTCTCGCGCTGTCATCCTGAAGGCATCCACGAAGACGCGCGAAGGACCTCAACTTCAGCCCAATCGACCAATTTAAAGGGAGGCTATGGTGAGAGTTTCGCAACAGGAGGAGTTTTAGCGGAAGTTTTTGAATCAGGTTTCGTGAAAGGTTTTGCAACTGTCAGATATCTGCGCATTTTTTCAAGCCGCTTCGGACCAATGCCCTTGATCGCGCGCAAATCGTCAACGCTTTTGAACGCTCCGTACGATTTGCGCATCTTCAGTATCTTGTCCGCCGTCGCTGGACCGATCCCCGGCACTTCCTGAAGCTGATCGGAGTTCGCCGTATTCAAATTGATGGGATGCACCGGCGGCTTCTTCTTCGCCTCCAATGAACCGCAGGCAAGAAGAATCGCAAAGCAGCTGAAGAAAAGAAGGAAGCGCCGCCGGAGCATGGCAGCGCGAATAGTATAAGAATTATGTAGCTAAATCAATAATATGAACGCGGCGCACAAACCCTATGGCAACCGATTCCCTTGCGCGTCGTAAATCTCAAGGTCGCCGAAGAGCGTTGCCTGCGTTTCTATTTTGCTGCGGTCGCCGACGAGGACGATTTGCATATTCGCTGAATCGAAATACTTCTGTGCCGTCTCTTGCAGATCGGCCGGAGTCAGCGCACGGACTTTGTCCCGGTACGTTTCGAGATAATCGTCCGGCAGCTCGTTCAACGCGACCGTGCCGATTTGCGAGAGCAAGCCGTCCTGTGTGGCGAGGCCCATCGAAAATACGCCGGTCAAATAATTTCGCGCGTCGGCAAGTTCCGCTTCCGGCACGGGCAACGAACGCAGTTTGTCTATTTCGTAGAAGATTTCCGTCAACGACGCAGCCACAACATCGTTGCGCACGGCGGCGGAAACGGAAAAATATCCATGCTGCTGCAACGCGTTTACGCTGCTGCGCGGGCTGTACGTATAGCCCTTGGCTTCGCGGATATTCATCACGAGCCGCGAGTTGAACGCGCCTCCGTACAAGCTGTTCGTGAGGCCGAGCTTCACCCAGTCCGGATGGCGGCGCGTGATGGAATGGCAGCCGCAAAGAATCTGCGTCTGCACCGCGCCCGGAACGTGCACGAGATAGACGCGGCGGCCGCGCGGTTTTGCCGGAGCGGCCGAGGCAGGCGCGGCGGGCTTTTTCCCGGACCACGACGCAAAGATTTTTTCGACGGATGCGAGAATCGCTTTCGGCTCGACGTCGCCCACGAGAAGAAGCGCGCCATTTGCCGGCGTGTACGCTTCGCGATAAACGGTTTGCAGATCCGCGATTTTGTAAGCCGCAACTTCCGTTTCGTTCGCCGAAACTTTCGCGTATGGATGGTCGCCGAACAAGATTTTCCGCAAACGTTCGCCCGCGAGGAATCCGGGTTCCGTGCGTTTGAGTTTTACTTCTTCGAGTTTTTGGCGGCGTTCGCGCTCGAATTCGGCTTCGGGAAACGACGCCTCGCGCGCAAGTTCGTTGACGAGCGCGAGGAGCGGCTCGGCAAATTCACTGAGGCCGCCAAACGAAATCGCGCTGGTATCTTGTCCGGCGCTGGAAGAAAGATCGGCGCCTAGCCTGCGCAAATCCTCTTCGATCTGGCGGCTGGCGCGTTTCGCGGTGCCGGTACGAACCATCGTCGCGGTCATTTCGGCGAGACCAGGCGCGCGATCTGAAACGGCGGCTTCGCCGGAACGGAAGAACAACTGGCCGTGGAAGCGCGGGATGGAATGCGATTCCACGACGACGATTTCGAGGCCGTTGGCGAGTTTCGATTTCACGCGCTTGGGCCAATTGACGGGGCGTTCCGCGGAAAGCGCGGGAACCATGTTCGGGGTTTGCGCCGGGGAGGTTGCCATTATGCGGCCTCCTTTTTACTCTCGGAAGAGGTTGCGGCGAGATTCGCCGGCGCGCGAAAAACGATCGCGCGATTTTCCTGGCGCAAATATTTTTTTGCCGCCGCCTGCACCTGTTCGGGAGTGACTCGCAGGAATCCGTCAAGAATGGTGTTCACCAGCTCCGGCTCTCCGTCAAAGAGCGAGAAGCACGCCAGCAAATGCATCAAGCCGTATTTTGGCATGTAGCCATCACGGCCACCCTCCAGCATGGCGTAGTAATCCGACCGCCATTTTATTTTCAGCTGCTCGAGTTCGTCGGTGGTGATTCCCTTTTCCTGAATTTCCTGGATTACCGCGTCGAATGCGGCGACCGTTGCGCCGGCCGAAATCTCCGGCTTATGCAGAATTTTCGTCGTCATCTGCGCGGGGCCGTTGTATCCGAAGATGTCGTCGACCCCGCCTTCCGTTTCCACGGCAATCTGCTTCTCCAGGACCAGGTTGCGGTGGATGCGGCCGGCGCGGCCGCCGTGCAAAGCCTGATCGAGCAGGCCCATGGCGCACCATTCCGGACTGCGGCGCGGCGGGAGGACGTAGCCTATGGCGATAGCGGGGAGCGTGCCGAATTTTTCTTCGACGTGTCCGCGCCGTTCTTCGGTTTGACCGGGTTCGGCGGGATCGGCGAAGGGCGGTTTGGGGCCGGCCGGAATATCGGCGAAATATTTTTCGGCGAGGGAAAAACCTTCTTCGGGTTTGACATCGCCAAGAATCAGTAGAACGGCATTATTTGGCAAGTAGTACGTTTTAAAGAAAGCTTGTACGTCAGCGAGGGTGGCGGCGTCGAGGTCGGCGAAGTCGCCGTAGTAATTGTGGGCGTTGGCCCAGTTTCGAAACGCAACGGGGGGCATGTCGAGCCAGGGAAAACCGCCGTAAGGCTGGTTCAAGACGTTGACGCGGACTTCTTCTTTGACGACGTCGCGCTGATTGCTGAGATTCTCGTCGTCCACTTTGAGTGTGCGCATGCGATCGGCTTCGAGCCAGAGGACGCGGCCCAGCGCGTTCGAAGGAACAGCTTCGTAATAATTGGTGACGTCGTACATCGTCGAGCCATTCAAGACGCCGCCGCTCGAATTGATGAGCTTGATGTGCTCCATTTTGGGCGCGTTGGCGGAGCCCTGAAACATCATATGTTCGAACAGGTGCGCGAATCCGCTGCGCCCCTGCGGCTCAAGGCGAAAGCCGATTTTGTAATAGACGCCAACGGTGACGACGGGCGCTACGGAATCCGGCGCGATGACCACGCGCAAGCCATTGCTCAGCATTTTTTGTTCAATTGCCATCTGTGGTGCCTTCACCCATGCCTCCCTGCGGCGGTTGCTGCCTTCGCTTCGTTATGTAGTTTAGCCAACTGCGAAATCGTATCTTCCGGGTCGCGCGAAAGGACGCGAGCCGCGAGCTGATTTAGAGAGTCATATGCGTTGCGGTATTCACGCGGGAAACCGCGCAACGCGGCAAAGTGAGCGGCGATCACACCCGAGTCACCGCGGGAAAGAGGTCCCGTCCACGCAGCGCTCGGGCCAAGACGCTGAAAATTATGCAGAACCTGCCGTGTGAGGTGAAGGAGCGCACGAACGGCATCGCGCCGTTTGATACCAAGCGACATCATGGCGGTGGTCGCAGCTTCGACGATAGCAAGGACCTGTCCCGCAGCCATGGACGCAGCGGCGTGATAGAGGACTTTGCCCGAAGCCGGCAAGTGGAGCACGTCACCTCCCAAGGCGCGGACCATTTGACGGGCGAGCCGGAGGGCGCCCGGATCGCCTTCGATGACGAAAGCGCGGCCTTCCAGCGGGGGAACGCCGACACCGGAAAATGTCTGGAGCGGATGCATCGAACCGACGGAAGCACCGAACGCGCGGAGCGGCTGAAGGACTTGGGAATCAAGCGCGCCACTCGTATGCAAAACGGTTTTTCCTTTCCAGTCTTCCGCAAAGAGCTGAGCCAAGCGTTCCGCGACGTGCGGAATCGCGGAATCCGGCGTGGCGATCAGAATGTTTCCCGGCGCCAGGGCCTGCCGCGAAATTCCGGCAAAAGCGTGACCCTGTCCGATGAATCGAACGGCGCGACGAGCGGAAGGCTTGGCGCGTGTAACGACGCCAAAGATTTTCCAGCCCGTTTCACCAAGCGCTCTGCCGAGAGCGCGGCCAACCCGTCCTGCGCCGATGATCGTAAGATGGCCCTTCATGCCCCTGCTAGAATACCGTGTAGGTAAGGTTAAACCCAACACGTGCACTGGATCGCGTCTCTAGTTTTCGGACTGATTGCACTTTTCTGGCTGACGCATGGCCTGCGTGTATTGTATGGCGCGCTGCATCTACCGAGATTGCAGAATTGCGGCGTCGCGTCAGATGAGGACTGCGCGAGCATCTCTCTCCTATTCGCGGCGCGAGACGAAGAAGAGAAGCTCCCGGCGGCGCTGGAGACGCTGAGCGCGCTGGACTATCCACGGCTGGAAATCATTGCGATTGACGACCGCTCGACCGACGCGACATCGCGAATTCTGGCTGAGCACAACAGGAAAGACGCGCGGTTGCGCGTGGTACGAGTGAACGAACTTCCGAAAGGCTGGCTAGGAAAGCCACACGCGCTGCAAAAAGGATACGAGGCGTCGAGCGGTGAGCTGCTGCTTTTTACCGATGCGGACGTGCAATTTCTGCCGGACACGCTCCGCCGCGCGGTGTCGCTTTTTCACGAGAGAAAGCTGGATCACCTGACGCTGTTGTGCGGCCTGGTGATGAAAGGTTTCTGGGAAAAACTGGTTCTGACGTTTTTCGCGGTGGTCTTTCAGCTTTCCACCGATCCGCAGCGAGTGACAAATCCGAGGTCACGGTCTTACGTTGGAATTGGAGCGTTCCAACTGGTGAGGCGGAGCGTCTACGAGGCCGCCGGAACGCATCGCAAGCTGGCGCTGGAAGTGGTCGACGATCTGAAGCTCGCGAAGATCGTGCGGGAGGCGGGCGGACGCTCCTGCGTCGGCGTGGCGCAGGAGCACGTGACGGTGCGCTGGCATGCGGGATTCGCGAACATCATACGGGGAGTGACGAAGAATTTTTTCGCGGCCGCGGGTTACCGGATCGGCCTGGTGGTAGCGCATTGCGTGATTATCTTTCTGGCTTGCCTGCTGCCATTCGTTTCGATCGCGTTCCTGCATGGATCGGCGCGAATCTTTGCAGCAATAGCGATCGCGATCAGCATCGTGTTTCAAGGCTGCGTGGGGATAGTAATGAAAGCGGGCGCGGTATACGGCATCACGCAACCGATCGGGGCAGTGGTCTACCTGTACATGGTATTTCGGTCGACGGCGGTAACGCTGTGGCAAGGCGGTGTCGTTTGGCGGGGAACGTTTTATTCGCTTGAGGAGTTGCGGCGGGGCCAGGAGTAGCCTGCTGATCGATCTCGCCAAGCACAGGGCACGATATATCGCGCCCCTACTTTCGTTCGCAAGTTCTTACGAGGCGGCTTCGGCGGATTGGACGTCTTTGGAAAAAACGCCGGAGAGATCGCGCTGTTTCAGGCCGCGGATGCGATCGCGCAGTTGGGCGGCTTTTTCGAATTCGAAATTTTTGGCGGCGTCGCGCATTTGCGTTTCGAGTTTCTTGAGAAGTTCGGCGAGCTGCTCTTCGTTGCGGACGTTTGCCGCGGCAGCGTCGAGTTCAGGCTCGTTGAGTGCGACGGTGACGTAGTCGGCTTCGACGATGTGGGCGAGCTCCATGTCGATGCCCTTGATGATGGACATCGGGGTGATGTTATTTTCCGTGTTGTAAGCAAGTTGCTTGGCGCGGCGGCGATTGGTCTCCTCGATGGCTTCGTTCATCGAATTGGTGCGGCGGTCGGCGTAGAGAATGGCGCGGCCTTCGACGTGGCGGGCGCAGCGGCCGATCGTTTGAATGAGAGACGTGGTGCTGCGGAGATAGCCTTCTTTGTCGGCGTCGAGAATGGCGACGAGGGAAACTTCAGGAAGGTCGAGACCTTCGCGGAGAAGATTGATGCCGATGAGAACATCGAATTCGCCGCGACGGAGGTCGCGCAGAATCTTGATGCGATCGAGCGTTTCGATCTCGGAATGCAGGTAGCGGCAACGAACGCCGATTTCGGTGAAGTATTCACTGAGATCTTCGGCCATGCGTTTGGTGAGCGTGGTGACGAGAACGCGCTCGTTTTTTTCGGAGCGGATCCGAATTTCTTCGAGGAGATCGTCGACTTGACCTTTGACGGGTCGAATTTCGATTTGCGGGTCGACGAGGCCCGTGGGGCGAATGACTTGTTCGACGAATGTGCCGCCGGAGCGCGTCAGTTCGTACGGACCGGGAGTAGCGGAAACGTAGACGACCTGGTTGAGGCGATGTTCGAATTCCTCGAAGGTGAGCGGGCGATTGTCGAGCGCGCTGGGCATGCGGAAACCGTAGTCAACGAGAGTCTGTTTGCGCGAGCGGTCGCCGTGGTACATGGCGCGGACTTGCGGAACGGTCTGGTGCGCTTCGTCGATGAAGAGGAGAAAATCGTTGGGGACGTAGTCGAGCAGAGTTGGCGGAGCTTCGCCGGGCAAGCGGCCGCTGAGATGGCGCGAATAGTTTTCAATGCCGTGGCAGTAGCCGATGGTTCGCATCATTTCGATATCGAACATGGTGCGCTGGACGATGCGCTGGGCTTCCACGAATTTTCCCTGTTTTTCCAGTTCTTTTTTCCACCACTGGAGTTCTTCCTGAATCGTGACGATGGCGCGCTCGCGCTGATCCTGCGGCATGACGTAGTGATTTCTGGGATAAATCGGCACGCGCTTCATGTCTTCCTGACCGGTGCGGATGGCACCGGTAATCGGTTCGAATTGTCGGATGACGTCGATTTGATCGCCGAACATTTCGATGCGATAGGCCTGGTCTTCGTACGTGGGATAGATTTCGATGATGTCGCCGCGAACGCGGAAAGTTCCGCGACGGAGATCCTCGCTGCGCTCATAGAGGCTGTCTACGAAGCGGCGGAGGAGCGCTTCGCGAGTAGTCTGCTGGCCTTTTTCGAGCATGACGAGCATGCCGTAGTAGGCGTCCGGTGAACCGATGCCGTAGATGCAGCTGACCGAGGCAACGATGATGACGTCGCGACGTTCGAAGAGAGAGCGCGTGGCGCTCATGCGGAGTTTGTCGAGCTCGTCGTTGATGGTGGATTCTTTCTCGATGTAGACGTCGGCGGCGGGGACATAGGCTTCTGGCTGATAGAAGTCGTAGTAGCTGACGAAATACTCGACGGCATTTTCCGGGAAAAAGTTTAGGGCGCCCCTCACAGAGCCTTGTTTTTACGAATCATTTTTGTTCTTCTATTTACACAGTAAGGTATTAACTATTTCAGGCGCTTAAAACTATGTACAAGATGGTCAAACTTTTTTATTTCACCCGCCAGGCTGCTATTCAGTTGTGCCCTGAACTTTAATTCAAATGCGCCTGTTTTCTTTTTATCCAAAAATTCAACATTAATTTCCTTTGCCTGGTCTTTTTTATTTAAAAGTTTGCCTTTGCCATTTTTGTTATCTGTTGTTGTGATCTGGATGGCTTCGTCTCCATCCACTGTTATGCGTTTACTGCGTGAAGCATCATAATTTGCAACGTAAAAATTATATATTTCGGTTCCTTTAGTTAAACTGTAATTTATTAAAAGAGAGGTTTTAGATCTTGTGTCAATAAAATGTACACTCCTGGCAGTAACAGTTCCGGAAACAATTACATCAGTATCTTTATCTGCAACCCAGGTGCCCGGGTATTGAAAAGTGAAACCGTATTGACTGTTGGTATACGTTTTAAAATTTGATGTTGCCCCCTGGCTGTAACAGTAAGTAGTAATTAATAATATTCCAATTGTTACAATTATTATTTTAATAGAGTTGTTCACGTTTATTTCGATTTAATGAATGTTGCTATGTTTTATTCCTGGTTTACTTTCAGGTGTACCCGAAAATCTCTTTTCTCTGCAATGTCTCTCTGTGGATTTGTGTACAAGCTGAGGACGTTGCGTTGTTACTTTATTATTTAATTTACGCAATGTCCCTTGCAGGAGACGTTACTGAGAAAAGAAAATATATTTGATTAATCAATCTGCTGGCAAAAAAGTTTTTACAACTTCATACATGCCCGGATCGAACGTAGCTATTTTGAGCGCTTCTTCCAAATAGGGGGAAGCTGTGGAATTATTACGCATATTTTGATAGTCTTCCATGCTTCTCCATTGCGCATACATGGTGACCTTTGTCCCGTCAATGCTGCGGTGGAGGCTTGATGAGATAAAGCCTTGTATTTTGCGTACACTACTTTCAGTTGCCAAAATTAACAGGTCTACAAGTTTTTGTTGATTGATGGGTTCTACAGTAAATACATTTATTAAAGTCAGGAAATTGGCATCTTTTGAGATTGTTGTCATGATATTTTATTGAAGTTCTTTTCTCTTTTCTCAGCAACGTCTTTCTATGGATCTGTGCGCAGGCTGAGGACGTTGCATTGTTCTTTATTATTTATTTTAGCAACCTTTCAGAGACGTTACCGGAAGAAGCGCTGTGAAATATTTTTTTCACAAAGAGCACAAAGGTTTTCACAAAGTTTCACAGAGCGTATCTAACAATTCAAATACTATCTCTGTGTTCTCCGTGCATTCTTAGTGTGTCTCCGTGAAATATTTATAAAAACTCCGCCGGAAAGGAACTTCTTCTTAGCAACGTCCTTGGCTTGCGCACAAACCCGCAGAGAGACGTTGCTGAGAACACAAGCGTATCTAACAATTCAAATGCTATCTCTGTGTTCTTTGTGCATTCTTAGTGTGTCTCCGTGAAATATTTATAACCCTGTAACTGCCCATGATAGAAGATTCTCTATGCGCAGGTAGAATGCGATCCGCTTGAATACCCGGATTTTGTTTGCATTTTGCATGCCTGTTGTGAAATAAGCATTCCCGCCTTCTTTTGCGATATTATTTTCAATATCCTTTTAAAACCACTTAACCTTAGCTGTTACTTAAAGTACAATGGGTAGTATTCCCGTTGTCTTTACCTCTAAAATTATTTTATGAAAAAAAACCTACTTGTCTTCTTTTTATTTGCTTTTACAGCCGTATCAGTACAGGCGCAATACCCCGATCTTCCGGGTGGTGGCGGCAGTTTTAACGTGCAGACAATGCCTTCCGGCAGTTATGTAATTGCCATGGACAACAAATACCAGGCATCAGGCACAGGCGTTTTCAATACCATCGTTAATAACAGAAGTTTTAATTATACAGCAGGCAATCCTGTAATTACAGCAGTTACCAATACAACAGGTATTTTAACGGGCATGGAAGTTAAAGGACAGTCAGCAATACCTGCCGGGGCCGTGGTAACGGCAGTTACAGCTACAACTGTTACGTTGAGTATTGCTCCTACAGCTACACAAAATAATAAAAACCTCAATTTTGGAAATACTGTTTATTCCGGGAAAGATTTTAATCTCGGGGCTTATGGCTTGCTGATCACCCTGCTTAATAATAATATAAGGCTAAAATGGGTCATTAAACCCGGAAAGGTGGCGGATGCCGTCGATTTTAGTGTAAACGCAACAAGGATAAAGCCCTCGTCAGGTACGCCTGCAGATATTGATTTTGTTGGCGGGCCTTTCGTGATCTTTCCCGCAGATACTGCCGGCGTAGCCGCTTTGCTGCAAACATATAATGGTGCCGCATCTTCTGATGATGTAAAAATGTATGTAACAAATGCCGACGTAACGGTAGATGTACGGTATGATTATTTTTTTAACGGCAGTATCTGGAAACCAAAAGTAGCTGTACTGAATGACGGGGGCAATTCAGGTATTCATACAACATATTTACAAAATGCAGGGGTGCCAACAGGCAACTATACTGTTGAGCCTACTGCGGCATTCATTACCAATTGCTATACTTTCGCTTCGGAACCGCATAATACTACTGCAAACAATGCTGTTATCCAGGGCATCAGAACGTTTGTTGAGAACGGAGGCAATTTTTTGGCTGAATGTGCAGCTGTGCGAACTTATGAATTAAGTGTACTGGCAAGATTTCAGAGTACGAATGGTTTTGACAATGCCAATGAGAACGGGAACCCTGCAACCTGGACCTATTCAAATGCGGACCTGGCTTACTTCCAGATAAACGGTTATTTTGGAATTGCCGATGAAGGTGGAAGCCTGCAGGACTGGGTGATACCTGCTGCCCCGGGAAACCCGCCTGTTAATGGTTTTCATACTTATAACAGTGGTCCGAAGAACGGCTTTGATTATACCAATGCCAGCGTATCAAAACTTCGTCCTTCAAATGAACGGGGAGGGCTGGTCTTTTATCTTGGCAGCCATAATTATGGCGGCAACAATGATTATGACATTAACGGACAGCGCTTGTACCTTAATGCCGTAATGGTTCCTACACAGCCATCTTTAAAGACTGCGGCCAGTTTTACCTGCCCGGCACCGGGGAACTCAGCGCTTACTGTTGATTGTACATCTACCGACGGCCCTTCGTTTGCTTACCCGCTTCGTTTTAATTTATACCAGGATCAGCCACCTATAGGGTACAATAGCGGCGACCCAAGTGTTGGTAATACTGTAATAATGACCGCACCGAATGTTTACCAGGGCGGCATTTCGCAGATCACTGTGCCGTCAGCAAGCCAGGGAACTTATGTAATGGTGATAACGCCTACCAATGGTTGCAAACCTAACGACATACGGATATTGTGCACTTCTGCAGCATTATCGCTGAACCTTATTTATTTTAATGCGGCAAAAGATATCAGTGGTACCAAGGGATTGCTAACGTGGCAAAGTACTATGGAATATAATTTTGATCATTATCAAATA
>Ga0137412_10000299_pt1 | contig 34108 bp, 26 predicted proteins | sample CZODoug2_1_16fun_FD_122160 | JGI IMG/M metagenome (GOLD analysis project Ga0137412, IMG submission 122160) | Vadose zone soil fungal communities from Angelo Coast Range Reserve, California, USA - CZODoug2_1_16fungal (Hybrid Assembly) | ecosystem: Environmental > Terrestrial > Soil > Vadose zone...
GTAGCGGGGGCAGGATTTGAACCTGCGACCTTCGGGTTATGAGCCCGACGAGCTGCCAGACTGCTCCACCCCGCACCAGGAGGGCGCGCATTCTACAAGCGGGAGGCGGGGGCGGCAATAGAAGAAGCAGGGCTCGCGACATCAATGACTTGCGTCGACCCGCCAGCAACCAAACGCGCACAGGGGTGGTTACCGGGCGTGGGGGCGGATCGCACAGGCAGGCCAGATCATGCGCGCGGGAGCTGGCGGAGCCGCCTGGGCCCGCTAGGGTTAAGCACCCGGGTGCACTGGATTTGCCGCGCGCGCACTATTCAGGACAGCGCGCCGGCGATCTTCGCGGCGAGGGCGGCTCCCGCTTTGGGGTCGAGAGTGGTCAGCGGCCAGCCAATGCCGAGTCCCTCGCGGCCGTTGGGCTTGGGGATGATGTGAAAGTGCACGTGCGCGATCGCCTGGTGGGCGCCGGTGCCGTTGTTCTCGAGCACGTTGTATTCTTTTATCCCCGTGACCGCGACGACGGCGCGGCATAGGCGCGGCAGCACGCGCCCGAGCGCCGCTGCGGATTCGTCGGACAGGCGGTCGAGAGTCTCGGCGGGCTCCTTGGGAACCACGAGCGTGTGCCCGTGGCTCAGGGGATTGATGTCGAGAAACGCCAGCACTCTGGCATCCTCGTAGACCTTGTGACAGGGAATCTCCCCGCGGATGATCTTGCCGAACACTGTGTCTGCCATGGCCAGCCTCACGCCAATGTTTGCCTCGAGTCTCATTGTCGCCCATCGTGGTCGCATCCGGACAAGTCGTTTCTGGAATTTGACGCACAGGCGCGTAGACTTATCGTGCCGCGCTTGCACACCAAATAACGGGGAACTGGCATGAAGACTAAGGCTGCCATTGCGCATGCTGCCGGACGGCCGCTGGAAGTGGTTACCGTCGATCTGGACGGCCCGAAGGCCGGCGAAGTACTGGTGCAAATCCACGCGAGCGGCGTGTGTCACACGGACGAATTCACCCGGTCGGGCGCCGATCCTGAGGGCCTGTTCCCGGTGATTTTCGGGCACGAGGGCGCTGGCGTCGTCGTGGACGTGGGGCCCGGCGTCACCTCGCTCAAAAAGGGCGATCACGTGATTCCGCTCTACACGCCCGAGTGCCGGCAATGCAAGTCGTGCCTGTCGCGCAAGACCAACCTGTGCACGGCCATCCGCGCCACCCAGGGCAAGGGCGTCATGCCTGACGGCACCAGCCGCTTCTCCCTGGGCAAGACGATGGTGCATCACTACATGGGATGCTCGACTTTTTCCAATTACACCGTGCTGCCGGAGATCGCGCTCGCCAAGATCCGCGAGGACGCGCCCTTCGAGAAGGTCTGCTACATCGGCTGCGGTGTCACGACCGGCATCGGCGCGGTCATCAACACAGCCAAGGTCGAGCCGGGCGCGAACGTGGTGGTGTTCGGCCTGGGGGGCATCGGGCTGAACGTGATACAGGGCGCGCGTCTGGTGGGTGCGAACAAGATCATCGGCGTGGACGTCAATCCGCGCCGCAAAGCGCTCGCGGAGCGCTTCGGGATGACGCACTTCGTGAACCCCAAGGAGGTCGGTGCGGATCTGGTGCAGCACCTGGTGAGTCTCACCGACGGTGGCGCCGATTACAGCTTCGAGTGCGTCGGTAACGTCGATCTCATGCGCCAGGCGCTCGAGTGCTGCCACCGTGGCTGGGGAGTGTCGGTCATCATCGGCGTCGCCGGAGCGGGGCAGGAGATCAAGACCCGACCGTTCCAGCTGGTCACCGGGCGGGTGTGGAAGGGTACGGCGTTCGGAGGTGCCCGGGGCCGGACCGACGTGCCGAGGATCGTCGACTGGTATATGGACAGAAAGATCAAGATCGACGAGCTGATCACGCATGTCATGCCGCTGGAGAAGATCAACGACGCCTTCGATCTCATGCATAGGGGCGAGTCGATCCGCTCGGTGGTTACCTTCTGAAACGCGAACCAGGAGATCACCGGCTCTGATGGACCTGATCGCTACCAACAGCGCCAAGCAGAAAGGCACGCTGGCGGCTTGAGCCCGCGCGGCCAGCCGGTCGCCTGGCCGCTGTAACCCTGAACCGGCGCTGCCGCCCGCACGCGCGGGCGGGCGCCGGAGCCGTCCTCACACCCAGGAGGGTCTCGTGATCGACCGTCGGCAGTTTGTTACCGTTACCGGTTCGCTGGTCGCGGCGTGCGTCGCGACATCTCTGAGACGGGCCCTTGCTGCGCCCGCGAGCGAGGCCACCGAGCGCCTCAACGCGCTGTTCGATGTCTTCATGGACGAGCGGCTGACGAAAAATCCCGAGCAGCTGACGAGCCTCGGGCTCGACAAGGGCAAGTACGCGTGGGCCAGGGCGAAGCTCACCGAAGCTTCCCTCCAGCGAGTGCGCGAGTCCAAGCAGGAGAACGCTTCGCGCCTGCAGCGCCTGCGAGCCTTCGGTCGCAGCTCCCTGGCCGGCTCGGATCTGGCCAACTATGACACGGTCGAGTTCCAGATGGAGACGATCGCACGCACCGAGCCCTTCGAGTACGGCGACGCAGTGCGCCCGTACGTGGTCAGCCAGCTGACGGGGGCTTATCAGAGCGTCCCGACCTTTCTCGACCGGCAGCATCAGATCGAGAACAAGGATGACGCCGAGGCGTACCTGGCACGCTTGCGCGCCTTTGCCGTGGTGCTCGAGCAGGAAACCGAGCGCGTGCGGCACGATGCGGGACTGAAGGTCGCGCCGCCGGATTTCCTTATCGAGCGCGCGCTGGAACAAATGCGCACCTTGCGGGGCACGGCGCCGGCTGATTCGATCCTCACGACCTCGATCGCGAAGCGCACGCAGAAGCTCGGCTTGCAGGGTAGCTACGGCGTGGATGCCGCACGCCTCGTCGCTGAGGAGGTCTTCCCGGCGCTGGACCGGCAGATGCAGGCCCTCGGTGAGCTGCGCCCCGGTGCCGTGCACGAGGCTGGTGTGAGCCGCCTGCCGCAGGGCGCTGCGCTGTACGCGGTCGCGCTGCGCCAGGCGATCACCACCGACATGAGCCCGGATGAGGTGCATCAGCTCGGGCTCGAGCAGGGGAAGGAGATCAGCGCGCGCATGGATGCCCTGCTGCGCAAGCAGGGGAAGAAGACCGGAACCGTCGCCGAGCGCATGCGCGCCCTGGCCAAGGACCCGCAATACCTCTACCCCGACACCGATGAGGGCCGCCAGCAGATCCTCGATTACTGCAACGGTCTGATCACCGCACTGCAACCGCATCTGCCCAGGTATTTCCACGTCCGGCCCAAGGGGCCGGTGGAAATCCGGCGGGTGCCCCCCTACACGGAGGCCGGGGCGCCCGGGGGCTACTACCAGATTCCGGCGCTCGATGGCTCGCGTCCCGGCGCCTTCTACATCAATCTGCGCGATACCAGCGAGTGGGCGCGCTGGGCACTGCCGACGCTCACCTATCACGAGTCCGCGCCCGGCCATCACTTTCAGCTCGCGCTGGTGCTGGAGATGCCCACGCTCCCGTTGATCCGCAAGGCGGGCGGCGGTTTCTCCGCTAACACCGAAGGGTGGGCACTGTACGCCGAGCAGTTGTGCGATGAGATGGGGCTGTATGACTCCGATCCGCTCGGCCGCCTCGGCATGCTGCAGGCCGCGCTTTTCCGCGCCGCGCGCTGTGTGGTCGATACCGGATTGCATGTGAAGGGCTGGAGCCGCGAGCGGGCGATCGACTACATGGTCTCGACCACCGGCGACAACCCGGCTGCCATGACCACCGAAATCGAGCGCTATTGCACCTGGCCCGGGCAGGCGTGCAGCTACAAGGTCGGACACACCCGCTGGCTGAAGTTGCGCGCGCAGGCGCAACGCCGCCTCGGTGCGAAGTTCGACATCCGCGACTTCCACGACGTGGGACTCACCGCGGCGCCGATGCCGCTGGCGGTGCTCGAGCGCGTGATCGACGAGTGGCTGAAGAGTCGTGCGGCGTGAGCGCGCCAGGCAGTGCGCGGGGAGCCGTGTTGACCGGCCTGCTGGCGGCATTGCTGGCCGCGCCCGCGACGTGGGCGAGCCATCCGCCGCCGGCGGAGGCTGAGTTCCTCATCAGGGACTTCAGGTTCGCTTCCGGTGAGTCGCTGCCGGAGTTGCGTGTGCATTACCGCACCTTCGGCACGCCGCGCGCGGATGCGCGCGGCGTGGTGCGCAATGCCGTCCTGATCCTGCACGGCACCGGCGGCAGCGGCGCGAGCCTGGTGAGAGCTGAATTTGCCGGTGAGCTGTTCGGAGCAGGGCAGCCGCTGGATGCGACGCGCTTCTTCATCGTGCTCCCTGACGGCATCGGTCACGGCAAGTCGAGCAAGCCGAGCGACGGGCTGCACGCGCGTTTTCCGCATTACGGTTACCGGGACATGGTGGAAGCCGAGTTCCGGCTGCTGACGCAGGGCCTGCACGTGAATCACGCGCGCCTGGTGATGGGCACCTCCATGGGTGGCATGCATACCTGGCTGTGGGGCGAGCAGCACCCGCAATTCATGGACGCGCTCATGCCGCTCGCGTGCCTGCCAACGCAGGTGTCCGGGCGTAACCGTGTCTGGCGGCGGCTGATCATCGACGCGATCCGCAACGATCCGGCCTGGCTGGGCGGAGAGTACCGCACCCAGCCGCCCGCGCTCAGGACCGCAATCGAGATGCTCTGGCTCGCCGGCAGCAACCCGGTCCTGCGACAACAGGAAGCGCCGACGGGCGCGCAGGCGGACCAGGTGATCGACAGTTACGTGAGCGAGCGTATGAAGACGGAGGATGCCAATGACCTCCTGTATGCCGTGGATGCGTCGCGCGACTATGACCCCGGGCCCGCACTGGAGAGGATCGAGGCGCCGCTGCTCGCGATCAACTCGGCGGACGACCTCATCAATCCCCCCGAGCTGCAGATCCTCGAGCGCGAGATCAAGCGCGTGCCGCGGGGCCGCGCGCTCGTGATACCGTTCAGCGAGCGCACGCATGGGCATGGCTCGCACACCTACGCGGTGCTGTGGAAGCAGGATCTCGAGGCGTTGCTTAAGTCCCCGGAGCGTTAGTGCGGTGAACCGCGTGCGGCTCGGGCCCCCGCACGTGCTGTGGGCCGAGATCGGCGATGGAATTGCAGCCCAGCTGACCGAGCACCCGGTGGATTTCGCCGGTCAGAATCTCCAGCGCACGATCCACCCCCGGCTCGCTCCCCGCGGCCAGGCCGTACAGCGTGGCGCGCCCGATCATGATGGCCTGCGCACCCAGCGCGAGCGCCTTGACGATGTCGGTACCGCGGCGGAAGCCGCTGTCGATGAGAATGGGGAGGCGCTCGCCGACTGCGTGCGCGATCTGCGGCAGCACCTCGATCGGCGTGACACCGGAATCCAGCTGCCGCCCGCCGTGATTGCTCAGCACGATGCCGTCGCAGCCCAGTGCCGCGGCACGCTCGGCGTCCGCGACGCTCAGCACTCCTTTGATCAGGAGCTTGCCGCGCCACAGCTGCCGGATCCAGGTGATGTCATCCCAGCAGATGGTCGCATCGAACAGCGGTGGAATCACCGTGCTGCCGCCGAGCGCGCTGGCGGCGGACGGGGGCAGGAAGGCCTCGAGATTGCGAAAGCGGGGCATGCCGTGGCGGCCGAGAACCTCGAACGCCCACCGCGGGTGCCGCAGTACATCCAGCGCAGTGCGGATCGTGGGTTTGCCGGGGGCGCGATAGCTGCGCTGGTCCCACTCACGACTGCCGAACACGTTGGCGTCGGTCGTGAACACCAGCGCCTCGTAACCCGCCGCCGTAGCGCGCTGCATGATGTCACGCGCGATGGCACGGTCCTTCAGTACATACAGCTGCATCCACAGCCGTCCGCCGGCACGGCTGGCGACATCCTCCAGACGGGTCGTCGACATGGTGCTCAGGGTGAACGGCACGCCGAGTCTCGCCGCTGCCCGCGCGAGCGCCAGGTCGCCTTGGGGGTCCAGCATGCCGTTCAGGCCGGTCGGGGCGATGGCCAGGGGCGAGTTGGCGGGGCGCCCGAGAATCGCCGTGCGCTGATGGCGCGCGCTGGTGTCGATGAGGGTCCGGGGAATCAGCCGCAGACGCTCCAGGGCTTCGCGGTTGGCGCGCAGCGTGACCTCGTCTTCGGCCCCGCCCTCGACGTACTCGAACGCGAAGCCCGGCACGCGGCGCCGGGCAATCTCGCGCAGGTGGGCGATGTTGAGCGCGCGCGACAGATCAGTGCTGCCGAACGGGCGGCGCTTCCAGGGCATGCGCGATCTGCTACATCAGGGCCACGCTGATGCGCGAGGCGACGAAGGTGTTGGTGCCGATATTGTATTGCCCGACGGCGACCAGCCGGTAGATCTTGTTGGTGCCGTTGAAGGTCGAGGCCAGTGCCGCGGCAAAGCCGCCGATGCTGTTGAATACCGACACCCCGGTGCTGAGGGTCGCGCTGCCGATCGCGAGCTGCAGCTTGCTCTGATCCGCCCCCACGGTCGTGATCAGCGGGCTGGCGGGGAAGGAGCTCAGCGTATTCAGGTCCAGCGCCGCCGGCCCGGTGCGGATCTCGTGAAGGGTCCCGAGGTTGGCGTTGTTCAGGGCCACGACCAGGCCGGCACTGCTGTCGCTGAGGAAGGGTGCGGTCGCACCGCCGTTGACCCATTCAATCACCAGGCGCTGTTCGGTCGCGGTGCCGGCGGTGATGGCGGCGGCGCTGAAGTCCGGGGGTGCGGAACCGAACGCGTTGACCATGCCGTCGACCTGCAGCAGCGTGCTCGCAGCGGTGGCGCTTTCATCGAGCGAGCCTGTGTTGACGACATAGGCGCTTGGGTTGGCAGCAGTAGTACCGGTGCCGGCAAAGTTGAAGCCGGCAGGTGCGAAGTTGCCCAGCGACAGGATATCGAGCGTGGCGCTGCCTGCGGTCGCGGAGTTGAGCGTGCCCCAGATGCGGGTCGAAGCGAGGCGTACCTGGGGAGGTACCTGTCCGGCGGGGATGGTGGCAGCGTCGAGGCTGATCTTGCCCGCGGTGTCAACGGTAGCCTGGCCGGAGACGTCGAGCTGCTGGCCGACCGATATGGCCGCGGGAGTCAGACCGCCCGCGGCCACCCCGTCCTCGCTGACGACGGTGGCGCTGCCGATGGTCACCGTGGCGTTGTTCACGTAGGCCGCGGCCGCGTAGGCGGTGCCGACGACGGGTAGAGGAGAGCGGAAGGTTGCGCCGTGCACGGTCAGGGTGTTGCCGCTGCGGGCGCTGACGACCCCGCCGACGTGCTCCGCCAGCGGACTCTCGAGGCTGGTGCCGACGTACACCGAGGTGGCATGGAAGCCGGGCGTGATGCCGGACAGATCCCCGAGCGTACCGTAGGCCGCGATGACGGTGTTTTGCGGGAGCGACGCCAGGGCGGTGAGTCCCGCCTCTCCGGTATAGGCAACACCATTGATGTTGAAGTAAGTCTGCGTAGTGGTGCTGACGGTGACCGCACCCAGTGCGGATGCCAGGTCGATCAACGGTCGCACGTTCATGACGAAGTCGCTCGAGCCGCTTTGCGCCGTGACGAACAGGCCCCGCACCCGCATGACGGTGGCGTCGACAGGCGCCGGCGTCATCACCACGAACGGTCGTACCGTCACCGTGGGCGGCGTGGTCGCCGGGTTGATGGAATTCGATGCGGCGAGGTTGAAATCAATCGCCAGGCGCGTCGATGCGCCCCGGGTGATGACCAGTGGATTGTTGGGATCGAAGGTGAGGGTGACCGTGTAGATGGTCGGAGTGGTGCCGGTGCTGCTCAAGGGGGTAGCGGCGACCGCCTGCCCGTTGAGGTTCACCCAGATGCTCGCGTTATTGTAGTCGAGGGTGAGCGTGGCGGACTTGTAGGTTGCGGACGGCACGGCCGGCACCGCGAGCAGTTCGCTGAGGTCGGTGAGGGCGGCGAGATCGACGCTCTCGGCCGGCATCTGCGGAATCGCATTGAAGATCGCGCCGTTGGTGTCGGTCAGTGAGATCGAATCGATCGCGACGCGGTAAGCAGCAAACTGACCGCTGGTATCTGACAGGGTGATGGCCGGCGTGCCCGGCGAGGTGGTGGAATGGGTGCCGCACCCGGCGAGCAGGGCGCTGAACCCCAACGCGAGGGCGGTCAGGGTCCGCACGCAGCTGCGGCTCCGGCGGGTGCGAACGACGGTCATCATCTATCCCCTTCGATCCGTTTTGGCGCGGGCGTTCTCGGCACCGTCGCTTAGAGGCGCAGACTAAGCAATCCGTTCCCCGTGATTACAGTGACTTAACGGGTTGTCGGCCCGGGAAACGGGCTAGTTTACCGGTTTCGCGCCGATTTCAGTTGATCGTGAGCGGCAACGCGCCCGTGGCGCTGCCGCGCAGATCGATCGCCGTCGGATACGACTGGCGCTGCAGGGTCCCGGACGCGTCGCGCGAGTTCCAGGCCCGCACCGACACGTAATAAAGAGCCTCCGCGGTGAGGGTGGGAAGGCCGTCGATGGTGAGGGTTGCGCCCGCGCCCTGCGCGAGCGCCGCATCCAGCGGTGTCGTGGCGACGAGCGTGCCGTCGTGGGTCACGAGCAATTCGCCGTGATCGTACTTGCCCGCCGTCGCCTGGGTGATGGATGCCGCAATTGAGCCGGAGGTGGCGCCCGGGGCGAGCGTTAGAGCCGGCACGGTGACCACGACCGGCGTCGTGGTGCCCGCCGGCGGCGCGGACACCGTGTTCGTGAGGGCTCCGTCGGTGAACGCGGGCGCACTCGCCGCAACCAGGTAGCGTCCGGCGCCCTCCGCGGGTGCGGCGCTCACCAGTGTCACGGATGTGCCGCTCGTGGAGTAGGTGCCCGAATCGAGCGTACCGGTGGACAGCGCCTGGTCGTTGGCCAGCACCTGGTTGAAGGGATCGATGGGACTTGCTTCGATGACGTAGGGGACTTCCCCGGCGCTCGCCAGCGTCTGATAGAAGGCGACCTGTGCGCCGGCGGGCAGCCCGGCACCGCTCGCGGTGCCGACATTCACGGTGTAGGAGCTGGCTGTTGCACGGGGTATCAGCGTACCCACCGACACGGCATTGATGGTCGCGTTGGTAGCGGCTGCGGTGCCGGTGGTGCTGGACGCGCTCGCGCTGCTGGCGGGGGTCACCTGCACCGACTTGATGATGATGGTCGCGATTCCCGGGCCATGAATCACCAGGTCGTAATCGGCAGGGCTCGAGGAGCTCGTCGCCAGCGGGTACAGGAGGAAGCTCCCGTCCGCGTGCACCGGTGCGCGGTTCACCACCACGTGGCGCGTGCCGTCGGCGCTGAGGGACTGCGCGCTCACCTGGAGGGCCGGCAGGCCTGCCGCACCGTTGATCCCGGTGAGGTTGGTGAGTGTCAGCTGCCCCTGGATCCCGCCCACCTCGGACAGATCGAAGGCGTTGGCGTGCGAGCTCAGCAGGATGCCGTTGGGAGTGGTCGCGGCGGCGTAGCTGAAGGGCGTGAGATCGCGCACGCCATCGAAGGTGATCGCGAATGTCGTGGTCGTGGTCGGTGTCGTGGTCGTCGTCGGCGTGGTGGTGCCGGTCGTGCTGGTGGTGCCGCTCGTAGCCGCCAGCGCCGCGCCGATATTTCCTACCGGCACCTTGAGCGTGCCCGGGATGCCGATGCCCTTGTCGGGATTGAGCAGCTCGAGCGGCAACTGGTGGGTCGTGCCGGCGCTGTCGACGTAGTCCGCTTCCGTGTTGTAGAGCGCGCCGGCCGTCTGCGCCGAGCTCGTCAGGGGAGCGGTGGCGTCCACGGGGATGAGCCGTACCTGCGCATAGGATCCGGGGGCCAGATTCAATGAGGTGGCGAGGCTGCCGAGGTTGCCGCCCGATTCGGTCACCAGATCAACCGTGGCCGGCGTCGACAGGGGAAACTTGACCCAACCGCCATCGTCGGGACCGGCAATCGCGCTGGTGTTGAACCATACTTCCTGTGCGGTGATCCACACGTGCGAGTATTGCGCCGGGGTGTTGCCGGTCACCGACACGTCGGTGCGTGTCGAGCAGCCGGCCACCGCGCAGCACAGGCCCGCGACCGAGACGACCAGTGCGACAGGTGTGCGGTTCATGTTGCCAATCCCTGTGCCATCCTGAGGCGATGATGTCCCAAACCCGCCCGTTCCCGCAACGCGCGCAAGCGCCCTGTCACTGTGTCAAATTGTCGTATTGCTTCACACGCCCGGTGCGGTAGATTGGACGCGTAAGGGCAAAGTCTGTAGAGTGCGCGGCGCTAAACGTCCTTACAGTGCTCGGTCAGCACCCGTTTCGCTCGCAGTCTGTGCCTCACCGCCGCACTTCGATTTACCATTAACTCCAAGCCTCGCGTCTGACCGCCGCAGCGAAAGTGCTGCCGGGCGAGTCGACAACAGAGGTTTTCCTTTTATATGTCATTTACCGATCTCGGGCTGAAACCCGAGCTGGCCCGTGCCGTGGCCGAAAAGGGCTACGTCACGCCCACCCCCATCCAGCGCGAAGCTATCCCGGCGGTGCTCGCCGGTCGCGACGTGCTGGCCGGTGCGCAGACCGGCACCGGCAAGACGGCGGCGTTCATCCTGCCGATCCTGCAGAACCTGGCATCCCAGCAGGCACGCGCGCCGCGGGCGCTGGTGCTGACCCCTACGCGCGAGCTCGCGGCGCAGGTCGCGGAGAGCGCCCGCGACTACGGCCGCCATACCGGGCTGCGCACCCTGGTGATCTTCGGTGGCGTGAGCGAGAAGCCGCAGATCGAGGCGCTGCGCACCGGTTGCGACCTGCTGGTGGCCACTCCGGGGCGGCTGCTCGATCTCGCGCAGCAACAGCTCCTCGACCTGCGTCAGGTGCGCTGCTGCGTGCTGGACGAGGCCGACCGCATGCTCGACATGGGGTTCATTAACGATATCCGCCGGATCCTGAAGCTCCTGCCGGGCGAACGCCAGAACCTCATGTTCTCGGCGACCTACTCCGAGGACATCCGCGAGCTCGCGAGCCGTCTGCTGCGCAATCCGGTGGCGATCCAGGTCGCGGCGCGCAACGCCGCTGCCGAGCGCATCGAGCAGCAAGTGTATCGCGTGCCCAAGGAGCACAAGCGGCATCTGCTGGCGCACCTCATCGTGAGCGGCAACTGGCACCAGGTGTTGGTGTTCACCCGCACCAAACACGGTGCCAACCGGCTGACCGAGCAGCTCGTAGGGAGCGGTGTTCGTGCCGTCGCCATCCACGGCAACAAGAGTCAGGGAGCGCGGGTGCGGGCGCTGACGGATTTCAAGGAGAACCGCGTCACGGCACTGGTCGCGACCGAGGTCGCCGCCCGCGGCCTCGATATCAAGGAGCTGCCGCACGTGGTCAACTACGAGCTGCCGAACGTGCCCGAATACTACGTGCACCGCATCGGTCGCACGGCGCGTGCCGGTGGCTCCGGTTCGGCAATCTCGCTGGTGTCGCCGGATGAGGCACCGTTGCTGCGCGAGATTGAGAAGCTGCTGCGGCGCACGTTGCCGGTCGCAGCCTTGCCGGCCTATGCGGTGACCGCAGCCCCTGCCGCCGCCGGTGCGCGCGTGGCCGCTGTCCCCGTGCAGCGGCACGAGGGGCGGCGCTGGCAGTCCGGCCCGCGCCCGGGACGGCGCCCGCCCTCACGCGGCCGTGCGCCGTCGCCGTCCGCATCCTTCCCGCGCGCGCGTCGGCCGGTGTAGCCTCTAGCGCATGAGACCCGTGCGCTCCCGGAGCGGCTGACTCCTGGTCGTGCGATGACCGAGCTCGCCTGGGTCGCGCTGCGCGCCGCGAGTCTCGTGTTGCTGTTGCAGGCGGCGGGTACGGCGCTCTTCACCGCGGCCTTTGCCCACCGGCTTGCCCACTCCGCGCCCGCTATCCGCCGTACGGGCGTGCGCGCGGCCGCGGGGGCGCTCGGGGTGCTCGCGGCGCAGTACCTCCTCGAACCGGCGCATCTGGCGGGGGAGTGGGCCGGCATCGCCGACGCCTCCCTCCACCGGCTGGTACTGAGCTCATCCACCGGTACCGCGCTCGCGGTGCGGGCTGCAGCTCTGGCGGGCGTGGCGCTCGGGCTGCGGCACGAGGGATTGGCCGCCAGGAGCACGGCGGTTGCCGGCAGCCTCGGCGCGCTGAGCTCGTTCGCATTGACGGGGCACACCGCGCTCGATGAGCACCGGCTGCTGCTCGCGCCGCTGCTGCTCGTTCACCTCATCCTCGCCGCGTTCTGGTTCGGCTCACTGTCGCCGCTGCGGCAGGTGTGCGCCCTGGAGCCGCGCGAGCAGGCGGCGCGCGTGCTCGAGGCGTTCTCATCCGGCGCGCTCTGGCTCGTGCCGCTGATCCCGCTCGCGGGCTTTGGGATGGCGGCGTTGCTGCTGCCGGATTTCGCCGCGCTGCTGGCGCCCTATGGGCTGCTGCTCGGCGCCAAGCTGATGCTGTTCGCGGCACTGATGGCTCTCGCGGCGCTCAACAAGCTGCGGCTCACCCCCGCGTTCGCGCGCGGGGAGCCCGCTGGGCTGGCGCGGTTGCGGCGCTCGCTGGCCGCGGAATATGTTCTGGCCTGCGCGGTGCTCAGCGTGACGGCCGCGCTGACCGGGTTCTTCTCGCCCTCCCAGACCGAGCGCGAGGCGGCGGCCGGCCGGCTATGGCGCGCGCATGATGGCGCGGCGTACCTCGGCGAGCGGCGCGCTGTCGGAGAGGTGAACTGAGGGACCTTCGGGCTCGATGCCGAGCTGCTGCCACAGCTTCATGAGATCGGGCGTGACCGGCCGGTCTTTCATCTGCGCATACAGATCCTCGAGCGTCGTGGTGCCGACCGCCTCATCGCCGGTGCGCAGGACGCGCTCGATTGGCCAGTCCGCGGCAAGCCCGCCGCTGGCGCGCGCCACGGCGCGCAGCGCGTCCTGCAGGCCGAAGCGGTTGTGCGAGCGCTCGCGGATCTGGACGTCGGCCAGCAGACAGAACATCGCCCCGCCCCAATAGGTGCGCCCCCAGGTGTGAGTGTGGTCGAGGCCGCGGTCATCGGCTTGCGGCATGCCGCGCGGCATCTGCCGGATCTCTTCCGCCCACACGTCCGCTTCGCTGCGGTTGCCGGCCTGCACGCGCGCGACTCCCTCGACGTAGGTCGCAAGTCCCTCCGACAGCCACGCGTGCGCCTCGCCCGTGTCCGGCAGAGCAAGGTGGGTCATCTCGTGCACCAGTACCCAGTCGGCCAACAGCTGTGCCCCGCTCACCTCGCGCCCGACCTGCACCCGAATGAAGGCATCGGGGTTCGCGAAGCTCTTGCCCCCGTGCACACCGTCACCGGCTTCGGCGATTACTTGGACCCTGAGTCGGGTGGTGGGGAAGCGACCGTAATAGCCGGTCACGATGCTCGCCGAACGTCGTATCCATTCCCGCACCGCATCGCCGCCGTCGCGAAAGGCGCGCGGCTCGAGCTCGATGTGCACCGCCGCGCCATCGACCATGATGTCGTTGATGCTCGCGGCCGCGGGTGCCGGTGGCGCGCCGAGCGCCAGGTGCGCGATGGCGGCCGCGGCGGCGGCCGTGCCGGCGGACGAGGCGGGTTGCATCAGCGATCCCTCAGTGCGCGGTCTGGCCGAACAGCACGCGCCTGGCCTCCTCGGTGAGCGGAGTGCTCATGTTGGCGGCCGGGTTGACCGAGGCGGCCTTCGCGTAGGCGCGTACGGTGGCGGGACGGTCGCGGATGGCCTGGAACCAGCGCTTGAGGTACGGGAAGTCTTCGAGCTTCTGTCTCTGCGCCTCGTGGGGCACGATCCACGGGTAGGCTGCGATATCGGCGATCGAGTACTCGCCGGCGACGAACGCGCGGTCGGCGAGGCGCTTGTTCAGCACTCCGTACAGGCGGTTCGTCTCCTTGACGTAGCGCTCGATGGCGTAGGGAATCGGCTCGGGTGCGTAGCGAGTGAAGTGATGGTTCTGCCCGGCCATGGGGCCCAGGCCCGCCATCTGCCAGAACAGCCACTGCAGGACCTCGACGCGTCCACGCAGATCCGCCGGCAGGAGCCGGCCGGTTTTCTCGGCGAGGTACAGCAGGATCGCGCCCGACTCGAACACGGACAGTGCTGCGCCGCCCCCCTTGGGGTCGCGATCGACGATCGCCGGCATCCGGTTGTTGGGAGAGATGGCAAGAAACGCCGGATCGAACTGCGCCCCGGTATTGATATTCACCGGCACGATCCGGTAAGGGAGCCCGGTCTCCTCGAGGAACATGGTGATCTTGTGCCCGTTCGGTGTGGTCCAGTAATAAAGGTCGATCATGATCCGCACCTCCGGCGCCCGTACCCCACATTGCGCTCTCCCGGGCGGACACGCGAGGCCCTTACGGGTTGGCGCGGCGTCCACCTTTCGCGGTATTGATAGGGTACCGGCGCCCATGAACCTCGAGGCCCGCAACTGTGACGCCCATGACTCCTGACGGCCCCGGCCTGCGAGCGCAGCTCGCCGACGCAGGTTACGCGCTGCTGACGGCGGCTGCGGCGCGCGCCACGCTGCAGCTCGACCTCGCCGGTCTGGATGTCTTGCGCGAGAGCTGGGAACGGTTGCCGCGCGATGCGTACCTGCGCGATGGTGGCAACTACCGCGCGCGCCGGCACAGCTGTTTCGTGCAGACCCCGGCTGCGGGCGTGCTGGAGGCGGTGCCGCACCGGCCGCACTGGCAACCCACTTCCTACAACGCCCTGCATGGCGGACTGACGCGCTGGTTCGAGCCCGTGGAGCCTGCGGTAGTGAGCGCGCCGGCCTGGCGGCAGCTGCTGAGATCCATTGGCGAGCTGTTCGCGCAGCTTCGAGCCGTGCCGCGCTGGTTCATCGAGGCGCACCAGTTCCGCATCGACACCGCCACGGGCATCGGCCGTCCGACGCCCGAGGGCGCGCATCGCGATGGTGTGGATTTCGTCGCGGTGATTCTCGTCACACGGCGCAACATCCTCGGTGGCGAGACGCGCGTGTTCGATGCGCGCGGCGCCTCCGGCGTGCGCTTCACCATGCAGGAGCCCTGGTCGATGCTGATGATGGATGACGCGCGCGTGATTCACGAGACGACCCCGATCCAGGGGCAGGGAAAGGACGGCGTGCGCGACACGCTGGTGCTGACCTACCGGGAAGGGGGATTTCAGGAGCCGGACACGCCGCCGGCCTGAGGCGCGGCCCTCAGGCGTCGTCGCCCTCCCGCGATGAGCGCCCGGCGATCCAGGTTTCCAGAACGTTGAGCGCATCGTCGGCGAGTGCGAGGTCCGCCCGCAACCCCGCGGCGATGCGGCCGGTGTCGTGCGCGAGGCCGAGGAACTCTGCCGGCCCCCGGCTGGCCATGCGGACCGCCTCGGGGAGCGACAACCCCAGCATGGAGATGGCATTGCGCACGCAGGTCGCCATGTCGATGTTGGTCCCGGCGAGCCTGCCATCCTCGTCCAGACAGACGGTGCCCCTGACGGTGATGCGACGTCCCTGCAGCTCGAAGGAGTCGCGGTCGGTGCCGACGCTCGGCATGGCGTCGGTGACCAGCATGAAGCGATCGTGAGCCTTGCAGCGCAGCGCGATGCGCAGCGCCACCGGATCGGTGTGCTCGCCGTCGACGATGATGCCGCACCAGCTCGTGGGGTCATCGAGCGCCGCGCCCACGGTGCCGGGCTCGCGGGCCGTGAGTTGCGACATGGCGTTGAACAGATGCGTGAAGCCGCTGAGTCCGTGGCGCAGGGCGGTGCTGATCTCGGCGTAGGTGGCGTTGGTGTGCCCCGCCGAGACCACGACACCCGCCGCCACGAGTTTTTCGATCATCTGCGGCGTCGTCATCTCCGGTGCCAGGGTGACGAGCGTACGGCCGCCGCGCAGCGAGGTGAGGAGCCCAAGTGCGCCCGGGCCGAGCTCGCGCAGCTTGGCCGGATCGTGCACGCCCTTGCGCGCGACGTTGAGGAACGGACCCTCGATGTGAATGCCCAGCACACCCGGAACGCCGGCCTCGATGGCGCTGCGCACCGCCGCGATCGCGCGCGCCACGACGTCTAGATCCGCGCTGATCAGCGTGGGGAGAAAGCCGGTGGTGCCGAAGCGGCGGTGGGCACGACCGATGGCGCGGATGGACTCGACGCTCGGCGCATCGTTGAAGAGCACGCCGCCCCCGCCGTTGACCTGTGAGTCGATGAACCCCGGCAGCAGCAGCTGCCCGCCCAGATCGTAACGCTCGGCGCGCCGCACCCGCCGGTCGGAAGGCGCGACGATGTCCAGAATGCGCCCGTTGGAGAGCAGCACGCACCGGTCTTCCGCGAGTCCGTTCTCGAGCAGTACCCGGCCGTTGGTGAGCGCCACGCTCATCAGAGGGTCTCGGTCACCTTGTGAAGATGTGGCGGGCGGTCCGGGTCGCGCCCGCGCGCCAGCGACAGGGCATTCGCCATGCGGTAGAAACTCTGCGCGAACAGCAGCGGCTCGATCACCGGATGCGCTGCTTGCGTGGGCAGGATGGTCGCGCCCGCGGCGCCCGCACCGGCCAGCAACACGTCCGCCCCCTGCGCCGCTAGCTCGCCCGAGAGCTGCACAACGCCGGCCCGGCTCTCATCGTCCTGCGAGAAAATCAGCAGCGGGAATCCCGCGTGCACCAGCGCCATGGGACCATGGCGCAACTCCGCGGCGCTCACCGCTTCGGCATGCAGGCCGCAGGTCTCCTTCAACTTGAGCGCCGCTTCCTGCGCGATCGCCAGCCCCAGGCCGCGTCCCACGACGTACAGGTTGTTCGCCGGTGTCAGGCGTGTGACCGCCGCGCTCCAGTCGAGCTGCCAGGCGCGCTCGAGCAGTTCCGGCGCCTGCCGCAGCGCCGCCGCCAGCTGTGCATCGCGCGCCCAGTCTGCGACCAGGTGCACGATTGCGGCGAGCGAGGCGATGTAGGACTTGGTGGCCGCGACGCTACGCTCGAGGCCCGCGCACAACGGGAGCAGGTCATCGGCGAGCTGCGCGAGCGGTGAGTCTGGCGCATTCACCAGCGCCACGATGTGCGCGCCGGCGGCGCGCGCACTGCTCACCGCTGCCAGAAGATCGGGGCTGGCTCCGGACTGCGAGATCGCCAGCACCATGGCACCGGCCAGATCCGGCCGCGCCGCGTAGACCGAGCTCACCGAGGGTGCGGCGGAGGAGGTGAGCAATCCTAAGCGCGTTTCGATGAGGTAGCGCGCAAAGGTGGCGGCGTGGTCGGAGCTGCCGCGGGCGCAGGTGACGACCGCGCGCGGTGGCGCCTGGCGCAGTCGTGCGGTGAGTTGTGCGACGCGCGTCGCGTTCACCCGCAGCTGTTCGCGCACCGCATCCGGCGCCTGTGCCGCCTCCCCATACATGCGCGTGCTCGCCGGCGTCGCGTTCACGAGGAGATACTGAGCTCGGCGACGAAATCGTAGATGTCGCCGCGAAAGTAGGACTGGGTGAACTCCGCGGCGCGGCCGTCACTGAGAAATCCAACCCGCTCGACCAGCAGGCCCGCGTCACGCTCCTTGACCTGCAGCAGTTCCGCCTGCTCGGTGCTGAACAGCACGGCCCGCAGGCGCTGCAGCGCCCGCACCGGTCGGTTGCCGGCGCGCTCGAGCGCCACATACAGCGATGACTCCACCGCATCGACCGACGGTAGGCAGGAAGCGAGGATGGTCGCGTACTCGAGTGCCATGGGCGCATCGTCGGCGAAGCGGATGCGGTGAAAGCGGTACACCGGGGTGCCGGGACTGGCGCGCAGCGTGAGCGCCTCCTCGGGTGTGACGGTGCCCGTTGACTTGCGCAGCCAGACGCTGCGCGGGTTGCGGCCGCGTGCCCGCATGTCCTCGGAGAACGAGGTCAGCTTGGAGAAATTCTTCTCGACGCGCGCGCGCACGAAGGTCCCCGAGCCCTGACGCCGTACCAACATGCCTTCGTTCACCAGTCCGTCGATCGCCTTGCGCACCGTGATGCGCGAAACACTGAAGTCGCTCGCGAGATCGCGCTCCGGCGGCAGAGCATCGTTCGGAGCTAACACCCGCGACTCGATGGCGCGGCGCAACGCGCGCTGCAGTTGCTGGTAGAGCGGCAGGCTGCTCGACTCGTCGAGCTTACCGACCGCCTGTGACAGCGGCGTCAAGGTGGCTCTCCAACCGGTACGGCAAACGGCATCATACTACCATTATAAGACCAGTCTGTTGCTAGCGGGACACAAGTTAAATCCTAACTTATTGAAACTACAGTTTTAAAACGTCCCGTGCGGTGATTGGTATCTACGGGGATAGCATTTCACTACGAGTGGTACTATATTGGCACGTAAGTGGTCTCAGCAAGGGAACCCGCACGGGCGCTCGCAGGCGAGCGAGCCCTCGAGGTCTCGCGGGAGGTGGGCCACGGCGTGAACGGGCATCGGCTAACGACAACATCCGGGGTGGGTAAATCATGAGAATCGCAAGGTCGACGTTGATCGGAACGGCAGTCGCGATGGCGCTGTTCGGACGCAATGGTGCGGTTCAGGCGCAAGAGAGCGCCAGTGCCACGCCTCCCAAGCCGAGTGATCTGCAGGAAGTCGTCGTCTACGGCATCCGCGCGAGTCTGCGCGAGTCGCTCGAGAGCAAGCGGCAGGCCACCGGCGTTGAGGACGACTTGACAGCGGAGGACGTCGGCAAGTTTCCGGACAAGAATCTGGCCGAAGCACTGCAGCGTGTCCCGGGCGTCGTGATCAACCGCGAGTTCGGCGAGGGCGAGCGCATCAACCTGCGAGGCACAGCCCCGACGTTGACCCGAACGTTGCTCAACGGTCATTCCCTCGCGACGGCGGACTGGTTCATTCTTGACCAGCTAAACACTACTCGCAGTTTCAACTATCTTATGTTGCCGGCCGACCTCATCGGCAAGGTCAGGGTTCTTAAGAGCGCCCAGGCAGATGTGGAGGAGGGCGGCATAGGAGGTACGGTCGACGTCGAAACGCGCAAGCCGCTCGACCTCCAGCCATTCACTGCGTACGCCTCGGTGCAGGGTGCCTACACCGAGACCTCCGGCAAGACGGACCCGCAGGGTACGGCCCTCATCAGCTGGAAAGACAAAGAGGACCGATTCGGGTTTCTGCTCGCTGCGATCTACCAGGAGCGACACCTGCGCCGTGACGGCTTTGAGGTGTTGGGCTATGGGCCTGCCAGCAGCACCGACCCCACGCTCGTGCCCGCGCTTATCGGGTCCGCTCTGTTCCAGCAGGATCGCATCCGCAAGGGCGGCAATTTCGCGATGCAGATCAGGCCGACAGACCAGCTCGAGGTCAGCCTGACTGGGCTGTTGTCTGTCTTCGACGCCAACAACCTCAACCTGAACTTCCTCGCCGATCCCGGTCGCGCGCTGGCCAACGGCGGCACGATCACCAACACTGTGGCGAACCAAGGTACGTATGTTGCGGGTCGGGTCTCCTCCCTCAGCAATGGCACTCAAGATTTTGGCGTTTTCTACGACGCGATCGAGCGCATCGCCAAGGCGACAAGCCGCAACATCGATCTGGATACCTTGTTCAAGCCGACCGCCGACTGGACTGCGCACGTGAAGATCGGTTACACGGATGCGACCGGCAATACCAACGCCCAGCCCTTCGTCGAGTTTGGAGCGCCCGCGGTCTTCAACTACGACTTCAGAAACGGTGCGCCCCAGGTGCAATTTCTGCCGAATGGAAACGGCACCACCGTCGACCCGACGAATCCGTCATCACTTGTATTCGATTTTGCATCGCTTCATCAGATCCTGAATGACGATCGGGAATCGTACGGATACGCGGACGCAGAAAAGAAGTTCGATGCGGGGGTGTTCAAGGCACTGAAGTTCGGCATCAAGCGTACCGATCACCAGCGCGATCTCACCTTCAACGCCACTACCTACGGCGGCTTCTTCAAGCCAATCAACACCCTGTCGCCTGCACTGTTCGCCGGGGGCTTTACGCCGGGTGACTACGCGCAAAACATCTCGTCACCCGGCTCGTTGACGCGGTATTGGATTCCCAACCAGAGCACGGTCGAAAGCGTCCTGTTCAGCGAGCTGCCGGTATCAGGACGTGTGTTGTATCCGCAGAACAGCTTCTCGGCCCAAGAGAAGACGACCGGCGGCTTCGTCATGGGAGATTTCGCGGGCGACCACTGGCGCGGCAACCTGGGCGTGCGCATCGTGCGCACCAACCAGATCACCAGCGGCGGGGTATTCGCAAACGTGCCGGGTGCGATCAACAGCCCGTTTGGCAGCTACCTGCCGACAACCGCGGATCGCAGCTATACGGATACGCTGCCGTCGCTGAATGTCGCGTATGACGTTTCGCACGACGTCGTGGTGCGTTTCTCGGCGGCGAAAGTCATGGCACGACCGGACTACACGGATGTCGTTCCGCGCGTCAACCTGAATCAGGGAGCCTTGACCGGATCAGCCGGCAACCCCAACCTCGATCCATACCGCGCAACGCAAGAGGATCTGTCGATCGAGTGGTACCCGGACCGCGATACGGCGTATACGCTCGCAATCTACTCGAAGGACGTCAAGTCATTCATCGTGGATCGCCCGGTGTCCGAAGTCTTTCCGATCCAGACGCAGACGCCGCCAAACGCCACGTGCACGGCGACGAGTACCCCGAACCTGTTCAATTGTCCGTTCAACGTCAACGTACGCTCCAACGGTGGCGGCGGAAAGATCAGGGGCGCGGAGCTGGGACTCACCAGGCCGATCTGGGGAGGCTTCGGCGTGCAGGCGAACTACACCTACTCGGATGCCAGCCTGGACAGCCATGACCCAGTTCCGGGCAATTCGAAGAACACGTACAACATCACGGGCTTCTTCGAGAACAAGTTGTTGAGCGCGCGTCTCGCCTACAGCTATCGGTCTGATTTCTTCGTTTCATTCGATCGCTCGTCGCACCTCGATCAGGCCGCGTTGAAGTCACTCGACGCCTCAGTGGTGGTGAACGCCACCGACAGCGTTGCAGTCACACTTGAAGGGAACAATCTGACCGATGCCAAGATCGTGCAGTTTGACGACGTCCCGTCGCACCCGCGCGCGATCTACGACAATGGCCGCGTGTACTTCGCCGGCGTTAAGCTCAGGTTCTGATGCGTGAGCCTAGGGCCACGGACCCTCAGGGCCCGTGGCCGTTCCACGCGTAGCCGTACGCCGTCATCATTGGCTCGAGCCGCGGTACGAACGGCTTCAGAGCCTGGGCGTAGTGTGCGTGCCGATTGATCGAGCGGTTGTTGAGCTTCTCAGCAACCTGGGCGTAACTTGGCGTGGGCGCGTAGCGGCGATTCTCGTGGAAGCGCAGACAGGCCTCCTCGAACGGCAGCCCGAGATAGTCGAGGAGTCTTCGGGTCTGCGTGCTTTGATCCTCGACCAGAGACTCATACCTGAGCGCCAAGTCAGCCGGAGCGAGCTGACCGCGATAGTGCTCAACCAGCTCGAACACGGCAGCGAGATGATGCGCGATATCCTCGATCCGGAAGCCGCAGTTGAACCCATGGGTCATATTGTTCGACAACATCGACACGCATACGTCCAGCGGATGGCGCACCATCCAGATGATCTTCGCCTGCGGGAATGCCATCTTGAGGAGCGGAAGATAGATTTCGTTGAACGGCATCTTGTCGGTGAAGAACACCTTGCCGCTATTCACAAGCCCGTACTCCTCGGCACGCGCCAGATAGTAGTCGCGGAACACCGTCGCGGCGTAGCGATGATCGGCCGTCCAGCTCTGCGCCAGATTCTCGGGGAACGGTTCCGGGCCCGGAAAGAGCTGATTGGCGAGCTTGCGAAGCTCCCCAAGAAAGGTGAGCTCTCCACCGGCCTGCACCGCGGAATGGCTGCAGAGGATCTGTTCGATCAACGTCGTACCCGAACGCGGAAAGCCCAGGATGAAAATCGGTTGCATCACGTCAGTGCGCGGCTTGGCCCGGGGCAGAAGCTTGATGTTCTCGCGCGTGAAGAACTGCGCAAGCTGTGCGAAGAACTTGTCGACCGCGTCAGCCCGGTATTGCAGGCCGCCGCCTTCTGTGGCGAGCTTGCGTTTGCCCTCGACAAAGTCTTGCCAGGCCTGTGGATATCTTCCGAGGCGCTCATGCAGCCGCCCGCGCTCCAGTTGCCCATCGCCCGCAAGTGTCCCCGCGGCATCGAGGATCGCAAGCGCCTCTTCAAGCCGGCCCGCGCGCGACAGATAGCTGGCGCGCAGCAGGTTGACCTCCCCGGCAGAGGAGACGGCCTGCGCGCGATCGAGCAACTCCTGCGCCCGCGGAAGGTCCCCGCGCGCCTCGTGCAGGTTCGACCAGTAGGCGAGCGTCTTCATGTCGCCGGGAGCCAGCTCATGGGCCTGAGCGAAGTAGCCGTCGGCCGCGTCCGCGCGGCCTTGCTTCATCAAGTTGAGGGCAAGGTTCATGAGAAATGGAGCCTTGGGGCCTGCGAGCTCCAGCGCGCGGCGGAAGTGCCACTCCCCGGAGGGCAAATCGTTGAGTTCCGAGAGCAGCATGCCAAACAGGTTGTGGGCCTGAGCATTGTGCGGGTTTGCCCGCAGAGCCGCGCGCGCCACCTGCTCGGCATCCGCACGGCGCCCGTGCGTGAGGAGAAGCTGAGTCAGATCGTCGTAGGCCCAATCTGCCCGCGAATCGATGCCGATGACGGTTTGCAACGTGCGCGCGGCTTCGCCGATCTGGCCGCGTTGCCGCTGGATAATCGAACGCAGCTCGAGCGCGTTGACGTCTGTGGCTGCGCTCTGGAGCCGTTCCTCGGCGGCGGCTTCAGCGGTGCCCAGGTCGCCGCGCGCGAGGGCCTCGCGGCCGCGAGCAATGACAGGGTGAGTCGGATTGGAACCGGACATAGCGGCACTATGGTGCCCGCTTCGATGCGACTTGTTTAGAGCTTTGTGGCGGATCAGCGGTGTTCAGCGCAACTTGCCTGTGTGGTTTCTGGAGTGCGGCGCCCCGGGTGCTTGCCTGCGCGGCGGCTGTCGTGTGGCTCAGCCGGTGCGCCGCGGCCGTCGCCGCCGCGCCGGCCGGTTCACCCGTCGGCCAAGCCGCCAACGTCATCCCCGCCCCGGCGCAGGTCGTGCCCGGCCATGGCACGTTCACCGTGCGCGAGCGCACCCGGGTGCTGATCCCGCTGGATCCGGCGGCCGCAGCGAGCGCGCAGTACTTCGTGGATCTCGTGCGCAGCCGCCACGCTGGCTGGCTCGAGGTGATCGCGGGCAGCGTCGCGCGGGTGCCGCAGCGCGCCATCGCGTTCCGTCTGGAGCCGAGTCTCGCCGCTGCGGGCCCCGAGAGCTACCAGATCGAGATATCGGCGCAGCGGATCGTGGTGTCGGCGGGCGAGCGGCGCGGGCTGCTCTACGGCGCCGTCACCCTGTGGCAACTGTGCACCGCGAGCGTACCCGCTCAGGGCAGCATCAGGCTGCCCGCCGTGCGCATCGTCGATGCGCCGCGTTTTCGCTGGCGCGGCCTGATGCTCGACTCGGCGCGCCACTTTCAATCGCCCGCGTTCATCATGCGTTATATCGACTGGATGGCGCTGCACAAGCTCAACGTGCTGGGCTGGCACCTGACCGATGATCAGGGCTGGCGGCTCGAGATCAGGAAGTATCCGCGCCTCACCAGCGTCGGAGCGTGGCGCGTACCCGCGGGCCGGGCGGCGGCGCGTGATATTGATCCGGCGACCGGAAGGGTGCGCCTGTATGGCGGCTTCTATACCCAGGAGGACGTGCGCCGCATCGTCGCGCACGCCGCGGCGCGCAACATCACCATCGTGCCGGAGATCGACATCCCCGGTCACGCGACCGCCGCCATCGTCGCGTATCCGCAGCTGGGTGTGACGAGTCACGCGCCGCAGGCGGTGCCTGCCGACTGGGGCATCTACCCGAATCTCTTCAATGTGGAGGACTCCACCTTTGACTTCCTCGAGGACGTGCTCGCGGAGGTCATGGAGCTGTTCCCGGGAGAATACGTCCACGTGGGCGGTGATGAGGCGGTGAAGGATCAGTGGCAGGCATCAGAGCGCGTCCAGGAGCGCATGCGCGAGCTCGGCGTGGCGAATGAAGAGGCGCTGCAGGGATATTTCACGCGCCGCCTGGGTGAGTACCTGCGCTCGCACGGCCGCCGGCTCGTGGGTTGGGATGAGATCCTGGCAGGGGGCGTGCCGGCAGACGCGACGGTCATGTCGTGGCGCGGCGTGCAGGGTGCCATAGCCGCCGCGGCCGCCGGGCGCGATGCGGTGCTGTCGCCGGACCCCACCCTGTACCTCGATCACCGCCAGGGCACCTCGCCGAGCGAGCCGCCGGGGCGCGCAGCGGTGGTGGCGCTCGGGGACGTGTACCGGTTCGACCCGCTGCCCGGTCCGCTCCGGGGCGAGCGCGAGCATGTGCTCGGGCTGCAGGCGAATCTGTGGACCGAGCACGTGCGCACCGAGGAGCGAGTGGCGTACATGACGTGGCCGCGCGCGGCCGCGGTGGCGGAAGTCGCCTGGTCACCGGCGCAACGGCTCGACTGGGCCGATTTCATGCACCGGCTGCCCGCCGAGTTCGAGCGTTTCCGCGCACTCGGCATTCACTATTCGGATGATGTGCTCGCGAGCGCGCGCAGCGTGGGCCCGTACGAGCGCCACATGAGCCAGGATCTGAAGACCTGCACCGACAGGCTGGTCCTGTCGCTCGAGGATGACGCGCCCATCGAAGGCGAGCGCGCGGTGTTCCTCATCGACATCATGAATCCCTGCTGGATTCTGCCGGCTGCCGATCTGTCACGGGTGTCGAGGCTGACCGCCGCCGTGGGCCAGGTGCCGTTCAACTTCCAGCTCGGCAAGGACGCTGACTCCATCAAACTCAATCCGCCGCATACGGCCGCCGGGGAGCTCGAGGTGCGCCTCGATGCCTGTGAGGGCGAGCCGCTTGCGGTGCTGCCACTCGCACCGGCCGCCGACAACGACGCGGTGACGGTGCTGCCGGCGGTGGCCCTGCCGCGCGCGAGCGGCCCGCACGAGCTGTGTTTCAGGTTCACCCAGCGCACGCTCGATCCCATATGGGCGCTCGACTGGGTGCAGCTCGCGCCATGACGCCGGTGCGCACCGTGAGGCTGCTCGCGCCGCTCGCCGGCTGGAGCACCCCGCTCGAGGAAGCGCCCGATGAGGTGTTCGCCAGCCGCTTGCTCGGCGACGGACTGGCCATCGATCCGACCTCGGCCACGCTCTGCGCCCCCTGCGACGGGGAGCTGATCGTGATCGCCGCCGCGCGCCACGCCGTGACGCTCCGCACTGCGCAGGGGTGCGAGGTGTTGCTGCATGTCGGCATCGATAGCGTGGAACTCGGGGGGCAGGGTTTCGAGCTGCACGCGCAGCAGGGCGCCCGGGTAAGAGCGGGCGAGCCGATCCTCAGCTTCGATCTGGATCTCCTCGCGCGGCGCGCCAGGAGCCTCCTCACCCCGGTGATCGTGACCGCCGACAGCGGCTTTCGTATTGTGCGCCGGAGCTCGGGCTGCGAACTCGCGGTCGGGAACTTCCTCATGGAAGTGGCCTCGCAAGCGGCCGAGGTATCCGCGCCGGCTGCGCCCGGCGATGCGACAACGGTGCGCCGCCTCAAGGTCGGCTTTGAGCACGGCATTTACACGCGGCCGGCGGCGCTGCTTGCGGGTTCGGTGAGGAGTCTCGCCGCGGACGTGCGCATCGCGGCGCACGGACGCGAGGCCGACGCGCGCAGCATCGTGGCGCTGATGGCGCTCGGCGTCGAGCGCGGGGAGGAGATCGAGATCCGTGCCACCGGGCCCGACGCCACGGTCGCCGTGCAGGCGCTGGCGGCGGTGCTGTCGGGGACGCTGTCGTGAAGGGGGCGCTCGCGAGGCTGCAGAAGGTGGGCGGCGCCCTGATGCTGCCCATCGCGGTGCTGCCGATCGCGGGCCTGCTGCTGCGCCTGGGGCAGCCCGACCTGCTCGATTCGGCATCGGTGGCCGCGGCGGGCGAGGCCATCTTCTCCAATCTCGGCCTGTTGTTCGCGATCGGCGTCGCGGTGGGACTCGCGCGCGAGAATCACGGCGCGGCGGGACTGGCGGCCGTGGTCGCCTACCTGGTGGCGACCAAGGGGGCGGAGGTCCTGATCGCGGTGCCGGTGGCGGCGGTGGCCGATGTCAGCGGCCGCGCGCGCGAGCTGGCCGTCGCGGCGTACAAGGCGCACGAGCTCGCCAAGCTCAGTGTGCCGGTGGGCATCCTCTCGGGTCTGACCGCGGGCGCCCTCTACAACCGCTTCTACAACATCAACCTGCCGAGTTACCTCGCCTTCTTCGGCGGGCGGCGGTTCGTACCGATTGCGAGTGGCTTCGCGGGACTGCTGCTGGCGGGGGCATTCGGCACCCAGTGGCAGCACCTCGAGCAGGGGATGGACGCGCTCAGCCGCTCGGTGCTGCACGCCGGGCCGCTCGGCCTGTTCGCCTACGGCGTGCTCAATCGCGTGCTGATCGTGACGGGGCTGCATCACATCATCAACAACATCGCCTGGTTCCTGCTCGGGGATTACCACGGCGTCACCGGTGATCTCAAGCGCTTCTTCGCCGGTGATCCGAGCGCCGGCGCGTTCATGTCGGGCTTTTTTCCGGTGATGATGTTTGGTCTGCCGGCCGCCTGTCTCGCCATGTATCACAGCGCACTTCCCGAGCGGCGCCGCGCGGTAGGTGGACTGCTCGCTTCCATCGCGCTGACCTCGATGCTCACCGGCGTCACCGAGCCGATCGAATTCACCTTCATCTTTCTGGCGCCGGTGCTGTACGCCGTGCACGCGCTGCTCACCGGAGTCGCGTTCATCATCATGAACGCACTCGGGGTGCGGCTCGGTTTCGGTTTTTCCGCAGGCCTGTTCGACTATGTGCTGAACTTCAGCCGCGCCACGCGGCCGTTGTGGCTGCTGCCGGTGGGTGCGCTGTATTTCGCCCTGTACTACGGACTGTTCCGCTGGGTCATTGTCAGGTTCGATCTGAAGACCCCGGGGCGTGACGCGCTCGAGAGCGCCGCGGCTGCGCCGCCGGCGATACCGGCCGAGCGCGCGCGCGTCTGGATCAGCGCGCTCGGTGGCGCCGCCAACCTCGTGTCGGTAGACGCGTGCACCACGCGCCTGCGGCTGATGGTCGCCGATCAGGCGGCGGTCGATGAGGGTGCGTTGAAGCGACTCGGCGTCCGCGGCCTGGTGCGACCGTCGGCCAATGCGCTGCAGGTGGTGGTCGGTGCCATCGCGGATCAGGTCGCCGGTGAGATCCGCAGCGCGTTGCACGGGTCCGCGAGCTCTGCCGCGGTGCCGGCCGCCGCCGCCAGTGCCGCCGCGCCGGCGCCGGGCACGACGGCCCCGGATGCGGGGGCGCTGCTGGCAGCGCTCGGCGGACGCGCCAACGTGCTCGCGGTGGAAGCTGCGGCCAGTCGGCTGCGCGTGAGCGTGGGCGATACAGCGCTCGTCGACCGCGCGGCCATTCGTGGGCTAGGGCTGCGCGGCACGGCGACGCCGAACGCGGGCTGCGTTCACGTGATCGTCGGTCCCGCCGCCAGCGCGGCGTGTGCGGCGCTCAGGAGGTTACTGGGGTAGGGGGCGTATGGCCCGTGGGTTGAGGTACCCATGGCGCGAACGTTCAAGCCCGCGCTTGCGGGGTACGGCTGGATTTTCTTTGCGGCGTTTTCCGCGTAGTCTACAAGAGAGATCGCTAAAAACGTGCCGGGGGCGAACTTCAAGTCGCGGTGGCACACTTAACTATAATGACAGAGGGACTGGAAGATGCTCATTCTCACACGCCGGGTTGGCGAGACCGTCATGATCGGCGACGACGTGACCATTACGGTTCTGGGGGTCAAGGGGAATCAGGTACGCGTCGGCATCAATGCGCCGAAGAGCGTTGCCGTGCACCGGGAAGAGATCTACGAGCGCATCAAGCGCGAGCAGCAGTCGGACGTCTCGGACACGCCCAAGGCCGCGGAGTACGCGCCGGTCTGAAATCGCGACGAAGGAGATGTAAAGCGTCAGCGGAAGCTCGGTAGCAGAGAGGCGACGAGCGACTGCACCTCGGAGCGGCGCACGGTGGCGGCGGCGTCCGCGACGTCGGGGGCGAGCAACCGGTCGGTCTGCGCGAACGGCACCTTCAGCCGCAGCGCGCCGTGGGGGTTCTGCAGGCGCGGGGAAGTCTTCAGCGGCGCCCGCAGGTCCACGCCCTGGCAGGCGGCGAGAAACTCGAGCGCCACGATGTTGAGGGCGTTACCCGCCATGGTGAGGAGCCGCCGCGCGCCGTGCGTGGCCATGCTCACGTGGTCTTCCTGGTTCGCGGAAGTGGGGATGCTGTCGACGCTCGCCGGGTGGCACAGCATGCGGTTCTCGGCGACCAGCGCGGCGGCGGTGACCTGCGCCAGCATGAAGCCGGAGTTGACGCCGCTGTCGGGGGCGAGGAACGCCGGCAGCCCGCTCATCTTCGGGTCGACCAGCAGCGCCAGGCGCCGCTCGGTGATCGAGCCCACTTCCGCGCAGGCGAGCGCGAGGATGTCGGCCGCAAATGCCACCGGCTCGGCGTGGAAATTCCCGCCTGACAGTACCTCGCCCGTGTCCGGAAAGATGAGCGGGTTGTCGGTGACGGCGTTGGCCTCGATGGTGAGCGTCGCCGCCTGCTGCGTGATCAGGTCCAGGCACGCGCCCATCACCTGCGGCTGACAGCGCAGCGAGTACGGATCCTGCACCCGCGTGCAGGTGCGGTGCGATTCGCGGATCTCGCTCCCCGCGAGCAGCTCCCGATACACCTGCGCGACGCGCGCCTGACCGTCCTGGCCGCGCAGGTGGTGGATGCGCGGATCGAAGGGCGCATCGCTCCCCTGCAGCGCATCGAGCGCCAGCGCGCCGCTCACCACCGCGCCGGCAAACACCGTTTCGATCTCGAACAGCCCGGCGAGCGCCAGCGCGGTCGACACCTGGGTGCCATTCAGCAGCGCCAATCCCTCCTTGGGTCCGAGCGCGAGCGGCGCCAGCGCTTCCTGCGCCAGCGCCTCCGCCGCCGGCAATAGCTCGCCGTGGCGGCGGATCTCACCCAGCCCCAGCACCGCCAGCGACAGATGCGCCAGTGGCGCGAGATCTCCGGAGGCACCGACGGATCCCTGCGCCGGCACGCACGGCATGAGGCCGGCGTTGATGAGCCGCTCGAGAAAGCGTGCCAGCTCCATGCTCACCCCGGAGAAGCCCTGCAGGAGACTTGCGAGCTTCAGCACCAGCGTGAGGCGCACGATGGCATCATCGAGCAGCGGCCCGACGCCGCAGCTGTGCGACAGGATGATGTTCCGCTGCAGCAGCGTGCGCTGCGCGGGCGGAATGCGCGTGTTCGCGAGCAGGCCGAAGCCGGTGTTGATGCCGTAAGCGGGTGCATCGGCGGCGGCGAGCCGCGCGGTGACGGCATGGGCATCGCGCACCGCGCCGAGCGCCGCCGCGTCGATCTGCACGCTGACCGGGCCCTGGTACACGCGTCGCAGGTCGGCGAGCCGCAGCGGCCGCGAGCCAAGCTTCAGAGAATCGGGTTCGGCCATCGCTGGACCTCTGCCGCGCGGACCACGGTCCGGCGCGGATTAAAGCCAATCCAGTAACCGAGCTCCTCGATGGAGCGCAGGTTCCACACCACGAAGTCGGCCACCTGGCCGGCGGCGAGCGCGCCGCGCTCGCCCTGCAGCCCGAGCGCGCGCGCCGCGTGGCGCGTGACGCCCAGCAGCGCTTCCTGCGCCGTCAGGCCAAACAGCCGCGTCGCCATGCTCATCGCGGTGAGGAGCGAGGCGCCGGGGGCGGAGCCGGGATTGCAGTCGCTCGCGATGGCGAGCGCCGCCTCGTGTGCCCGCAGCGCCGCAAGCGGCGGCTGGCGCCCACCGCCGAGGCAGTAGAAGGCCACTGGCAGCAGCACCGCCACGGTACCGGCGCGGGCGAGCGCCGCCGCTTCCCGCTCCCCGGCGTACTCCAGATGATCGCACGACAGTGCGCCCTGGCGGGCCGCCATGAGCGTGCCGCCGAGGTTGCTGAGCTGCTCGGCGTGCATCTTGACCGGCAGCCCGTGCGCGCGCGCCGCCGCGAACAGCCGCTCGGCCTGCGCGACGCTGAAGGCGATGTTCTCGCAGAATATATCCACGGCATCGATGAGTCCCTGCGCGCACAACTGCGGCAGCCACTCGCGCGCGATGGCCTCGATGTACTCATCGGCGCGGCCGCTGTATTCCGGCGGCAGTGTATGGGCGGCGAGGAGCGTCGTGCGCACGGTCACCGGAAACGCGCGCCCCAGGTGGCGCGCGACGCGCAGCATCTTCGCTTCATCCGCCAGGGTGAGCCCGTAGCCGGATTTGATCTCGACGGTGGTGACGCCCTCGGCGAGCAGGGCCGCCAGCCTGGGTACGCTCTCATCGAACAGCTGCTCCTCACTCGCCGCACGCACTGCGCGCACGGTGGCGAGGATGCCGCCGCCGGCGCGCGCGATCTCCTCGTACGAGCGCCCGCGCAGGCGCTCGGCGTACTCGGTGGCGCGGGTGCCGGCGAACACCAGGTGCGTATGACAGTCGATCAGCCCGGGTGTGACCCAGGCACCCGCCAGATCGTGGACCTCATCCGCCGCCCCCGGCAGCGCCGCTTCCTCCCCAACCCACTCGATGCGCCCGGCGCGGGTGGTGAGCGCACCGCGCGCGATGACGCGCGCCGCATCGTCGCAGGTCGCAAGCTGCGCGTTGCGCCAGAGCTTGAGCGGCTCGGACATGCTTGAGTCTCGCCGCTCAGCCCGGCAGGAACGGCAGGTTGAGGTGCTGCGCGCGGGCGCACTCGATCGCGCTCTCGTAGCCGGCGTCCGCATGCCGCATGACGCCGCTCGCCGGATCGTTCCACAACACCCGCTCGAGCCTGCGCGCGGCGGCGGGCGTGCCGTCGCACACGATGACGACGCCGGCGTGCTGCGAGTAGCCGATGCCGACGCCGCCGCCGTGATGGATCGACACCCAGGTCGCGCCGCTGGCGGTGTTGAGCAGTGCATTGAGGAGCGGCCAGTCCGCCACGGCATCGGAGCCGTCGCGCATGGCCTCGGTCTCGCGGTTGGGGCTGGCGACCGAGCCGGAATCCAGGTGATCGCGGCCGATGACGATCGGCGCCTTGAGCTCGCCACGCGCCACCATCTCGTTGAACGCCAGCCCGAGTCGGTGCCGGTCACCCAGGCCCACCCAGCAGATGCGCGCCGGCAGGCCCTGGAACTGGATGCGCTCGCGCGCCAGGGTCAGCCAGTGATGCAGGTGCGCGTCATCGGGCAGCAATTCGCGTACCTTCGCGTCGGTGCGGTAGATGTCCTCGGGGTCGCCCGACAACGCCGCCCAGCGAAACGGCCCCATGCCGCGGCAGAACAGCGGCCGCACGTACGCGGGCACGAAGCCCGGAAAGGCGAACGCATCCTTGACGCCGGCGTCGAAGGCCACCTGGCGCAGGTTATTGCCGTAGTCGAACACCGCGATCTTCAGCCTCTGAAAGCCGAGCATCGCCTCGACGTGGCGCGCCATCGAGGCGCGCGCCTCCTGCGCCACCTGCGCCGGGTTCTCGACACGCAGCCGGTCCCACTTCTCGAGCGTCCAGCCCTGCGGCAGATAACCGTTGACGGGGTCGTGCGCCGAGGTCTGGTCCGTCACCGCATCGGGGCGCACGCCGCGACGCAGGAGCTCCGGCAGCACTTCGCAGGCGTTGCCGAGCAGGCCCACCGACACCGGCTTGCCGCTGCGCTGCGCCCGCGCGAGGCTCTCCAGGGCCTCATCCAGGCTCCCGGCCTGCATGTCGAGGTAGCGGGTCTGCAGGCGCTTGGCGATGCGCTCCGGGCGGCACTCTACCGCGAGCATCGAGGCTCCCGCCATGGTGGCGGCGAGTGGCTGCGCGCCGCCCATGCCCCCCAGCCCCGCGGTGAGGATCCACTTGCCGGCGAGGTTGCCGTCGAAGTGCTGACGGCCCATCTCCACGAAGGTCTCGTAGGTGCCCTGCACGATGCCCTGGCTGCCGATGTAGATCCAGGAGCCGGCCGTCATCTGGCCGAACATCATGAGTCCCTTGCGGTCGAGCGCGTTGAAGTGCTCCCAGTCGGCCCAGCGCGCCACGAGGTTGGAGTTGGCGAGCAGCACCCGCGGCGCATCCGCGTGCGTGCGGAACACCCCCACGGGCTTCCCCGACTGGATCAGCAGCGTCTCATCGTCCTTCAGGGCGCGCAGCGCGGCGACGATCTGATCGAAGCAGCGCCAGTTGCGGGCCGCCTTGCCGATACCGCCGTAGACCACCAGGTCCTGAGGCCGCTCGGCGACCTCCGGATCCAGGTTGTTCATCAGCATGCGCAGCGCCGCCTCGCTCAACCAGCTGCGGCAGCTGAGGCTCGAGCCGCGCGGGGCGCGCAGCGGCGGGCGGGGGGCGGGCTCGGACATGGTGTTACCTCGGCTGGCAGCTCGCGGCCAGCTCGTAGCGGGAGCCAGGATGATAGAGGTCGGCAACGCTGGCGATGCGTCCGTGGGAGAAGGTGCGGCGCATGATGAGCAGGCAGGCCTCGCCGGCCTCGAGCCTGAGCAGGCGCCGTATGCGCCGCTCCGGCACCAGCGCGCGCACGATGTGCTCGGCGCGCTGCAGCGGCGCCACGCGGATCAGGAACTCGTGGGGCGTGATGCGGGAGAAATCGTTGCGCAGGTAGCCGGGGGCGACCTGCGGGTTGACGTAGCGCTCCTCGACCTGCAGCGGCGCGGCGTCCGCGAAGTGCGTGAGGAGCGAGTGATCGAGCTGCGCGCCCGCCCTGACCCCGCAGCGCTCGGCGAGCTCGCGCGAGGCGCTGAGCGAGTCGAGGGCCAGGACCTTGACGCGGTACTCGTGGCCGCGCGCGCGGATCTCATCGGCGATGTTGCGCACTTCGAGCGGATGGGCATGCACACGCTGCTCGGCCACGAAGGTGCCGACGCCCGCCACCCGCACCAGCACCCCGTCCGCGGCGAGCTCGCGCAGCGCGCGGTTCGCGGTCATGCGCGACACGGTCAGTGTGCGCGTCAGCTCGTTCTCGGAGGGCACGCGCTGGCCTGCGCGCAGGGTCCCGCCCGCGATGCGCTCGAGAATGAAGTCCTTCACCTGCAGGTAGCGCGCGGCGGCCTGTGGTAGCGACACGGTAGCGCCCTCACCGGGGGGTCCCCGAGGGTGAATGGTGGCACCGGCAGGGATCGCTTGTCTATACAGGTCCAGGGTGGAGATACCCGGGGTGCCGGTGGCGGCCCGAGAGCGCCCGCGGCGCACTGTTCCCAGGCCGCCCCGATTTCCGGTAGAATGCGCGCCCCCACGGGCTGCAGGCCGCGCGGGGACGGGTGGCTGGTGTCGCGCGGTGCGCAAGGTTCGGACGCGTGGCGCCCCCGAGTGAGGTGTGATCGGAAAGCCCCCTGCGGGGCTTTTTGCTTTTTTGGTGGGCCTCGAGGCCCTTTTTTGTTTGAGAGAGCGAGTGCGGGTGCCGTAAGAGGCGATGACGGTGATTTTGCGGGAGCGCTTGAGCGCACTGATCGAGCCGCTGCTCGGGCGGCTGGGGTTCGAGCTGGTGGAGCTCGAGTACGTCTCCGGTCACGGGCGCGCGGTGCTGCGGGTGTACATCGATCGGGAAGGGGGCGTCGCACTGCAGGACTGCGAGCGGGTGAGCCGCGAGGTGGCGGCGCTGCTGGATGTCGAGGACCCGATCCCCTGCGCCTACACCCTCGAGGTGTCGTCGCCGGGTTTTGACCGGCTGCTGCGCACCCAGGCGCACTTCGGGCGCTTCGTCGGCTCGCGGGTGTTCGTGGAGTTGCGCGAGCCGCGCGCCGGGCGCCGGCGCTACACCGGCAAGCTCCTGACGGTTGACGATACCGGCATCGCGCTCGAGGTCGACCGTGAGCGTGTGGCGGTGGCGTTCGCGGAGATCGGCGAGGCAAGGCTTGCGTCTTAAGAGGTACGCGGGACAGTGAACAAAGAAATTCTGATGGTGGTCGATGCCGTTTCCAACGAGAAGGGCGTCGACAAGGAAGTGATCTTCGAGGCGCTCGAAGCCGCACTCGCGTCCGCGACGCGCAAGAAGCACGGCGAGGAGTGGGACGCGCGCGTGTCGATCGACCGCAAGAGCGGCGACTACGACACCTTCCGGCG
>Ga0137412_10000301_pt1 | contig 34020 bp, 30 predicted proteins | sample CZODoug2_1_16fun_FD_122160 | JGI IMG/M metagenome (GOLD analysis project Ga0137412, IMG submission 122160) | Vadose zone soil fungal communities from Angelo Coast Range Reserve, California, USA - CZODoug2_1_16fungal (Hybrid Assembly) | ecosystem: Environmental > Terrestrial > Soil > Vadose zone...
GGTAATGAACTACGTATGATTTTGGTCATCGATGTCGGCAACACGCGCCTCAAATGGGCTTGGCTCACGAACACCGGGCTTTCCGATCAGCAGGCGGTCGTGCATCGCGACGCGAAGCCGGGTATTTGGACTACCGCCCTATTCGAATCGGGCCAAAAGCCCAGCCGCGTGTTGGTCTCGAACGTCGCCGGACCGGTCATGGCGAAGAGGCTGACCCGGCTGACGCGTAAAAAATTTCATGTGGACATCGAGTTCGTCACCGCGGCTCGAGAGTTTCACGGACTGACCAGCGGTTATCTGAATCCGTCGCTATTAGGTGCGGATCGCTGGCTCGCGCTCATCGGTGCATGGACCAAGGCACGAACCGTGCTGTGCGTCGTCGATGCAGGAACAGCTGTCAAGGTCGATAGCGTGGATTCCCATGGTCAGCATCTCGGCGGTCTGATCGCTCCCGGCATTCATATGATGCGCGAGGTCTTGATGAACAACACCAACGACATTGCGCAAGCGGCGTTCAACAGCACGCCCTCTCTGGCCGGCGTTCTCGCCAACAACACGATTGCGGCGGTTTCTCGCGGTGCCGTGTTCGCGCTGGCCGGGATGGCGGATCACGCCGCTGAGCTCGTCGGACAAAGCACCGGCACCACGCCTAAATTGTTCATTACCGGCGGTGACGCCAACATGATTGCCGGGACGATGCGCGCGCATGGCGAGATCGTGCCGGATCTGGTGCTCCAAGGACTGGCCGTCATCGCAGCGCAGCCGCGCTAGAAAACCGTGTTTCGCCCCGGACCGAAGAATCTCATCACGGATGTCGCCGGACTCAAAGTCGGTCACGCAACCAATGAGCATGTGCGCTCCGGCGCGACGACGCTGCTGTGCGGCACCGGTTGGGCGGCCGCCGTGGATGTGCGCGGTGGTGGGCCCGGGACGCGAGAGACAGACGCGCTCGCTTCTGAAAACTTGGTCGGCCGCGCGCATGCCGTGGTGCTCGCCGGCGGGTCGGTCTTTGGACTGGCCGCCGCGGATGGTGTCGCCGCGTGGCTCTCGAGTCATGGGGTCGGTCTGCAATGGCGCTCAGGCTCACCCGCCATTCCCATCGTCCCTTGCGCGGTGTTGCACGATCTTGGCAATGGCGGCGACAAGAATTGGGGCCTTGCGCCGCCCTACCGCGACTTAGGCCTACAGGCGTGCGCTGCCTCGGCAACTGAATTTGCCTTGGGCTCGGTGGGCGCGGGGCGCGGCGCCATGGCGGGTTTGCGCAAGGGAGGCATCGGATCCGCTTCGGTGGATCTGCACGGCGGATTGATCGTTGGAGCACTGGTGGCGCTCAACTCTGTGGGCTCGGCGCTCATGCCCGACGGCAAGACCTATTGGGCCTGGGCCTTTGAACTTGGGGATGAGTTCGGCGGCTGCGGACCGCCGACCGGCGCCATGGACTTGAGCGATCCCGCGCCGGACGAATCGCGACTTCTCGCAATCGGCCGCCTGACGCCAGGCGCCAACACCACGCTGGGCGTCATCGCCTGCAACGCCGATCTCAGCACGGCGGAGTGCAAGCGCATCGCCATGATGGCGCAGGATGGCATTGCGCGCGGCGTGCGTCCGGCCCACACTCCTTTCGACGGCGACACGGTTTACGCGCTGGCAAGCGGTGAGCTGCCGCTTCAGAAGAATATACTGCGGGCCGCGCAGATTGGGCGCATCGGGTCTGCAGCGGCGGACTGTCTGGCGCGCGCCATCGCCCGAGCGGTGCATTTCAGCTAGTGCATTTCAGCCAGGCATTTCAGCCAGGCATTTGGGTCAAATCCAATGGCGGCACAATCCGCGGCATTCGGCTTCTTCGCCCACTCGGGATGGGCAGCCATGGTGGTGCTCGGCAGCGCCGCTTCGCACCCAAGCGTGCTGGCGCGATCGCGCGTCGAGTTGATCGATGATCGCGACCCCGAATCTAAGCAGCCGTACCACGCCGTCGAGTTTATGTGCGCCGAGGAAGCGAGCGGACGCTTGAGCGGATATCTGGAAGTGGCCGTGGCTTTGGCCTACGCGGCCATCGAGACTCAGCGCGAGGCCGTGAGGCGGCGCGGGTATCAAGTGAAATCCGTCGGTATTATCGAGTCGGCAGGCCGCAAGGAGGGCTCACTGTCATCGATTCTCAAGTCGCATGCGCTGATCCATGCGGCGGAAGGCGATCACTTCAGGAACGCATTGTCCGCCGCGGCACAGGGACTCGGTCTTCGCGTCAGTCGAATTCAGGCGCGAGATTTGGAAGATCACGCCGTACGCCAATTGCGCCTGCCCCTCAAAAACATGCTCGACACCGTGAATGATTTGGGTCGGCAGGTCGGCCCTCCGTGGGGTGCGGACCAGAAGAAAGCCGCGCTCCTGGCGTGGACTCTACTGGCGAAAAGCGCGGTTTAGGATCAAGTACTCGAGCGCTGCAGCCCCTGCTTGAACGTCGCGATGAGATGAAGGCCGGCCACTAGTTCACCGGCAGCTTCGGCGTGGCCGCAATCAGCGCCTGCGTATAGGCGTGACGCGGCGACGCAAAGACGGATTCCGTCGGTCCCTCCTCCACGATGCGTCCGCGCTGCATGACATAGACGCGATCGGCGATGGCTCGGATCACCTGCAGATCATGCGACACAAACAGGTAGGCCACATTGAGCCGTTCTGCCAGCTGCGCCAATAGCTCGAGGATCTGCTCGCGCAATAACACATCGAGCGCCGAGACCGCTTCGTCGAACGCGATGACGGCGGGCTCGGTAATCAATGCGCGCGCAATCGCGATCCGCTGGCGCTCGCCGCCTGAGAATTCGTGCGGCAGACGTTGTGCATCGGTGGCCGCCAAGCCCACCTGCTCCAAGACAATCGCGACTTTGCGGCGCCGCTCGGCTGCCAGGGGCGGCGCGTTCAACAGAAAGAACGGCTCGGCAATCAAACGCTCCACCGTCCACTTCGGGTCGAAGCTGCCGTACGGGTCTTGGAATACGACCTGGATGGCGCGGCGCAGGCGGTGCAGGTTTCCCGCCGCGTTGGAAAACTCCTCACCCAGCAAGCGCACCTGCCCGGCCTGCGATCGATCCAGCGCGAGGATGACTCTCAGCAAGCTGGACTTGCCTGAGCCGGACTCCCCCACCAAGCCCACGGTCTCGCCGGCATGAACGGAAAGCGAAACATCATCGAGGGCGCGCAGCGGCGCCGCGGCTCGCCACAGCGACCTTCTCTGGCGGGGGTATTCGCGAATGATGCCGCAAGCCTGCAATACCTCGGGAGAACTCACCTGGCGGGCCACGCGCTTATGGGTAAACGCCGCTGCCGCCAGCAGTGCCGCCGTGTACGGATGGCGCGGTCGGAGCAACAGCTCCGGGGTCGCTCCCTGCTCGACGATCTCGCCTTGGTGCATGACGGCGACTCGATCGGCGAGCTGCGCCATCACCGCGAGATCATGCGTCACCAACACGAGGCCCATGTTGCGCGCGCGGACCAACTCCTGCAGTAGCCGCAAGACTTGCGCCTGTGTGATGACATCCAGGGCCGTGGTGGGCTCATCCGCGATGAGCAGCGGCGGCGACATCACCATCGCCATGGCGATCGCCACCCGCTGCCGCTGGCCGCCGGACAGCTCGTACGGAAATCGGTCGAGTGCGCCCTGCTCGCCGGACAACCCGGCCAGATCCAAAGCCTCGCGCGCCGCCTCACGCGCGGCGAGAGCGGATACGGCGCTATGCAGGCGCAGTGTTTCCGCGACCTGATCGCCGATGCGCATCAGAGGATTGAGTGCGGTCATGGGCTCTTGAAACACCATGCCGACGTCACGGCCGCGAATCGGCTGCATCTGTGCGTCGGTCTTCCCCGTGAGTGTCTCGCCGCGCAGGCGCACCGTCCCCGTCATGGTCGCGCTCGGCGGCAGGAGTTGCATGACGGCAAGCGCCGTCACCGATTTTCCGGATCCGGAAGCACCCACCAGACCGAGGATTTCTCCGGCGTGTACTTGGAGCGACAGGTTTTCGATGATGCGCGTCGCGCCGATGGCGACACTCAAATCCGCGATTTCCAGCAGCGGCGCCGTCATGACGGGCGCTCGGCCCGGCGACGCAATCCCTCGCCGAGCAGATTCAATCCCAAGACGAACAGCAGCACCGCAAAACCGGGGAACAGCGCCAGGTACGGCGCCAGCGCCGTCAAGGTTTGCGCCTCGTTGAGCATGCGGCCCCAACTGGGTGTCGGCGGCTGTGCGCTCAAGCCGACGTATGAGAGGCCTGCTTCGGCGATCACGCCCAAGGAAAACTGAATCGTGCCCTGGACCACGAGCAGCCCGACCAAGTTCGGCAGCATGTGCTCCCAGGAGATCCTGAAGGGTCCCTTGCCCGCGACCCGCGCAGCCAGTGCGTAGTCGCGAGTCCACAACTGCAGTGCTCCGGCGCGCGTCACGCGCGCGAACACCGGTATGTTGAAAATGCCGATCGCTATGATGGCGTTGACGGCCCCGGGACCGAAGACGGCCGTCATCAAGATGGCGAGCAGCAAGGCCGGGAATGCGAAGATCACGTCGTTGCCGCGCATCACCAGCTCATCGATCGCGCCGCGGCGCGCGGCGGCGAACAACCCCAGGGGCACGCCGACGAACACGCCGATGATCACCGACAGCGCTGCCACGCCCACGGATGTTTGTGCGCCGAGCATGATCATCGACAACACGTCGCGGCCCAATTGATCGGTACCGAACCAGTGGTGGGTATTGGGCGCCTGCAATTTGTCGACAATGAGCAGCACTCGCGGATCGAACGGCGTCCAGTACTGCGCGATGAGCGCCATGCCGATAAAAAATGCCGTGATGACGGCGCCGGCGATCAAACCCGTATGGCGCGAATCCTTCATGCGCCGCGCGCCGCCCGCAGCTGCGGGTTGACCAGCACGTAGGCAAGATCCACCAAGAAGGTCACGCTCACCACGGCAAAGACCAGAATGAGCACCACGCTTTGCACCACGATCAGATCCCGCTGCACGATGGCTTGAAACACCAGCCTTCCCAAGCCCGGCAGGAAGAACACGTTTTCAATGATCACACCGCCCGCCAAGAGAAATGAGAACTGCATCCCTACGATGGTCAGAACCGGCAGCAGCGCGTTGGGCAACGCATGGCGCCACAGCAACGCCCGTCCGCCTGCGCCCTTGGCTCGCGCGGTACGGATATAGTCCTCGTGCAAGGTGTCGATGAGCGCGCCGCGCAGCACCCTGCCCAAGATCGCGGCCTGCGGCATCGCCAAGGCAATCGCGGGCAGCGTCAGTGCTTTCATGGCCGTCCAGAATCCCGCCTCCCAGCCGGGAAAGCCGCCCGCGGATACCCAGTGAAGTTCGACCGCAAAAAGCAGCACCAACAGCATTCCCAGCCAGAAATTGGGCACGGCCAGCCCCAGCTGGGTGATGCCGCTCAGCATCGTATCGGCGGCGCGCCCGCGCCTGGCCGCGGCGAATAAGCCGACGCAAAAGGCGAGCGCGGTGGACAGCAGCAGTGCGTATATCGCCAGCGGCAGCGACACTTGCAGCCTCTCGGCCACGAGGGCGCTCACCGCAATGCGATAGGTGTAGCTGATCCCAAAATCAGCGTGCAGCAGTCCGCCGATCCACGATAGGTAGCGCTGCCAGGGCGCGGCGTCCAATCCGAGCTGGTGACGCAATGCCGCCACCGTGTCCGGATCCGCCTGCAGACCCATCATGTAGCGCACAGGATCACCCGGCACCACTTGGACGATGACAAAGACGACGGCGGTCGCGGCCAGCAATGTCGCCAGCAGCACCGCCACGCGCTGAACGAGATACGCGCTGCCGAACCGGCGCGCCGCCAGGCCCAATAAAATGGCCAATCCCGCGACGAAAAGCATGCCGGCAAATCGAAATGCGGGCGGCCGGCGGGCTTGCACGGCGAATTCGTCATGGCGCGCGAGCGCCGCATCGTAGTAAGCGCGGCTCACATCGACCACGCCCAACACATTGTCGAAGCTGATGCCGTGCAGATGCGCATTCCAAATATCCAGGCGCGGATACTGGAACAAGAACCCGTTCACGGCATCCAGGCTGAGCTTGCGCTGAATCTGCTGCAGCAAATCCCTGCGCCTCGCAGGCTCGACCGTGTCGTCCAGCGCAACGATCAGGGCTTTGAATTCAGGATTCGAATATCCAAAATAATAATCATCGCGGGCGTAGATGTCGTAGTCCAATGGCTCGGCGTGCCCCACGATGCTCATGTCAAAGTCGTGGCGGGTGTAGACCTGATCCAGCCACTGCGCCCATTCGAGATTTTCGATGCTGACACGGATACCAATCTGCGCCAATTGCGAGGCCACGATCTCGCCGCTGCGGCGCGCATAGCTGGGTGGCGGCAGCTTCAACGTCATCGACAAGCCGTTGGGGTATCCGGCCTCGGCCAGCAACGCCTTGGCCTTGGCCACATCATGCGGATACACGCCCGTCAGATCGACGTAAGCAGGATTGCCCGGCGGGAAATGGCTGCCGATCGGCGTGCCGTAACCGTACATGGCGCCGTCGATGATGGCGCGGCGGTCCAAGGCGTAGGAGATGGCTCGACGCACGAGCACATTGCCCAACGGCGCGATGCGCTCATTCAAGCCCAGCACAGTCTCCATCTCGGTGGTCCCGGTGAATACGGCAAAACGCGGATCGGCGGCAAACTGGGCAAAGCTCTCCGGCGCCGGATAGTTGGAGAACGCATCGACATCACCGGCCATCAAGGCGGCATAAGCCGCGGTCGGATCCGTGATGAACTTGAAGGTGACCTGGTCCAACTGCGGCTGCGCACCCTGAAAATCCGGATTGCGCTCCAGCGTGATGGAATCGCCGCGTCGCCAGCGCAAAAATCGAAACGGACCGGTGCCGACGGGTTGCGCCGCATTGTTCGCCGCGGATTGCGGCGACACCATCACGGCAGCACCAAAAGCAAGCGACTGCAGCAGTCCTCCGGAGCGCTGCGTGAGCAGCAGCTTCAAGGTCTCAGGATCCACGGCTTCGACCGCGCGGATCGCGCGAAAACGCGACCTTTGGGGATTCACCGAGCCCGGCGCGATCATGCGGTTCAGCGACAGCTTGGCGGCGGCCGCGTCAAAGGCGCTGCCGTCGTGAAACCGCACGCCGCTCTTTAAATGAAAAACATAGACCAGGCCGTCGTCCGAAACATCCCACGACAGCGCAAGCTTCGGCAGCACCGACCCATCGGCTGCGAATTGCACCAACCCCTCATAGACATTGCCGTACAGCACCTCGGAGATGGCCGCGGCAGGATTCGCGGTCGGATCGAGTATCGGCGGTTCAAGCTGCGTACCGATGATCGCTCGCTGCGCGCCGCGGGCACAGGGCGCGAGCGACACCACGCCGGCCAGCAACACCATCGCTGAGAGCGCAACACGACTCAGCGCTGAGTTCATTATTTCACGCCGTGCCGAACAGCAGCGATCGGGCGGCCATCGCCATCACTTTTGCGGAATTCACCATGTCCTCGATCAGCACATATTCGTCCGGCTGGTGCGCCAGATCGAGAATGCCGGGGCCGTAGGCAATGCAATCCCGCAATTTTCCGATGCGGTCGATATGCTTCTGATCGTAGGTACCGGGTGAGCAAACGAACTCGGCCTCGCGGCCGATCACGCGGCGTATCGCGGCCGCGGTGCTGCGCGCCACCGGACCGTTGCGATCCGCCATCGTCGGCTGCACTTCGAAGATGTCGCGAAGATCATAGGTAAAACCCTCCCGTTCCCTCACCAGCTGCTCCAGCAGCTCGCGCACCTCGCTTTTGACGCCGTCCATACTCTCTTCAATCAGCACGCGGCGGTCGATCACCAAGCGACAGGAGTCGGGAACGCAGGGCGCCGGGTAGCCCAAGGATTCAGCCTGACCCCCGTGGATGGAATTGAGGTTCAAGGTCGAATGCCGCGCGCCTGACGGCACCACCGGCATGCTCGTGCGCCGCGCCACGAGCTTGGGGTAAAGATCGCGTTCCAGGCGATCAATGACGGCATTCATATGGCGCACGGCGCAGTCGCCCAAAAAAGGCATCGACCCATGCGCCATGCGCCCGTGCGTTTCTATCTCGGCCCACCACACGCCGCGATGCCCGATGCACACGCGATCCACGTTGAGCGGTTCGGGAATGATGACGTGATCGACGCGCGGCGGGGAAAACCAACCGCGCTCCGCCAAGTAGTGCACGCCGCCGTAGCCGCCGGATTCTTCATCGACGGTCCCGGAGATTTCCAGCGTTCCCGGCAGGCTCGCGCCTGAATCGATCAACGCTTCGACCGCGATGATGGATGCCGCGAGTCCACCCTTCATGTCGCAGGCGCCGCGCCCATAGATTTTGCCGTCCTTGAGGATCGCGGCGAACGGATCGAGGGTCCACCCGGCACCGGTTTGCACGACATCGATATGGCTGTTGAAGTGCACGCAGGGCCCGCGCGCAGCGCCGTCGCGGCGCGCGATGACGTTGATGCGCGGATGGCGCTCACTGTCGCCGGGCGTGCCGGCGGCATGCACATACTCGACGGCGAAACCGCGCGCGCTCAACCGCCGGCCGATGAATTCCGCGCAGGGCCGATAGGCTTCACCGGGCGGATTGACCGTGGGAAAACGAATCAAGGCCTGCGCCAGGTCGACCAGCTCGCCGCGCCGGCCATCGATCATCGCGAACAAATCTTCCCAGGGATCTCGGGTCATGATTCTCTCGGCGCATGTCGAGCGCGAGTGAGCGCGGCTTTGCCGCGTGCCTGCGCAGCCTGGGCGGGCAGGCCGAGTTCGGCGTACAGCGAGGCCAGCAGGGTGTTCACCGGCACCCCGTTGGGGTCGGCGGCGCGCCGCAGTTCCAGCATGTGTTGTGCAACGCTCGATCGTCCGCTCCTGAGCGCGGCATCGAGCAAAATCTGCTCGAACAAATCCCGCTGCGCATGGCTGCCGCCGGTCTCCGCCATGCGCGGCACGGCCACGCTGAGGCGATGCCAGGCCAAGGCATGGTCACCGCGCGCATGGGCGTACAGTCCTTCGCAGCCGGGCAGCACCACCTCCTGCCAAATCGCGCGGCTGAACTCAGGGGCGCGCCGGGCGTACGCAGCAACCGCGTCCAACAAAACTTGCGCCTCGGGGCGGCCGGCCCTTGATAAGCCGTAAAGATATTGCAATGTCAGAAAGGGCTGAACCGTGTCCGCGGTGCGCGCCGCAAGATGATCGGCCACATCCTGCCAGCGCGATCCCACATCGATGCCGGCCAGCTCGAATCTCGCCAACAGCGAGACGGCGCCGACCTGATCCTGTGAATAATCCTTGGCAATACCCCAGCAATGCCGATCATAAAGATCGAGCGCTTGGGCGTAGCGCCCCTGGCTCAAATAGAAGAGCGCCAAATGCCACCAAATGTGCGACAGCATGAAGGAGTTCAATCCGGACCAGGTATCGGCCGCTTCCTCGAGAAACTGCGCCCCCTCATCCATGCGCCCGCGCGTCAAGAGTACGTGCGCCAGCGCATGCTGCGCCCAGGGTTCCTTGCGCCGCATCGCCAGCGCGGTGCGCGCCTCGAACTCCGCCTCCTCGAGCAGGTGGCATTGTTCATAGCCGAATGCCGTCATGCCGTGCACATACGGAACGTCCATGTTCGGCGCACCGACTTTCAGCGCGACCCGCAGCATCTCCGGCGCATTGCCGCGATTGAACTCGAAGTACTGATGCGTCTTGACGATGGCGAGATCCCGCGGAAATTCATCCGAGATTTGATCGCAAAGGCGAATCGTGCGCCCAAGATCATCGTCGACCCAGGCGCGCAGCATGGCGGCATTGAGTTGCTCGCGCCGGGTCGCGTCCGGCGCTGCGAGTTCAGCCGCGCTCAGGTACTTGGTTGCGCGTGAAGCGGCCTGCGGAGCCTCCAGCAGCATCCACAGAATTCCCGCATAGACGTTGGCCATGCAGGAACCGGGGTCTGCGTCCGCGGCCGGCAGAATCTGCTCGGCACGCGTTTCATACGCCAGGTAGCCCTCGATGAAGTCATCAATGGAGCGCACCGTGTCGCGCTGTCCGGTGACCGCATTGCCCAGGTAGTCTCGCACCATGCCCGAATGATACCGGACCCTGCGCGCTTCAAGCGCTTTAGCGCGCCTTGAGGAACGCCGCCACGTCCGCCGCCGAGCGCTGCGGAATCTCGATCTGCGGCAAATGCCCGACCTTGGGATAGGTGATCAAGGTGGCGCCCGGTATCGCCGCCGCGAATTTCTTCGCCGCGGCCGGTTCGATGAGCGGATCATTTTCTCCCCACAATATCAAGGTCGGCGCTTTGATGGTCGACACCAAGTCCGCCGTCGGTCTCGCCGGCGCGCCCATATCGATGCTCATGAGTATTTCGCGATGGCCCGGGGCTCGCTGAAATTCGGCGAAACGATCCACGAGCGCCGGCGTAATCAATGATTTGTCGTAGACGTCCGTCTTCAGGCCCTCCTCGATCAGCGGTCGATTGTCGATTTTGCTCAAGATAGTCCGGCCAATCGGATATCGCAGGATCTTGAAGGCCAGCGGCACCTTGCCGGGCGGCGTGTCATTCGCAAATCCGGCCGCATCGACGAGAATCAATGCATCGACTCGCTGCGGATGGCGCACCGCGAGCTGCCAAGCCGCGCCGCCGCCCATGGAATTGCCCGCCACTGCAAACTTCGGCAGTGCGAGCGTCGCCGCGAAGGCATCGACAAAGTCCGCCAAGCCCTCGCCGTTCAAGCGGCTGCCCTGCGGCGCACGCGTCAACCCGTGCCCGGGAAAATCCACGCTGATGATGTGGAACTGCTTGTTCAATTCCCGTACCCAGCCTTCCCAAGTCATGTAGGAATCGCCGAATCCATGCAGCAGCACCAGCAGCGGCAGATTCTGATTGCCGTCGTCGCGATAGTGCACGTGGTAGCCGCCGGGCAAATCCACGAAATGCGAATCGGCGTCGGCGTACCTTCCCTCCAAGGTCTGAAACGGGATATCGGGGCCGCGAAGCTTGAGCCACGCCCCGAGGATGACCACGATCAGAATCGCCAATAGGATGCCGAGAATTTTCCACATCGCTTTTCCTAGTATTTGTACGTCAGTCGGATCCCGACCGTCGTGGGCTCGCCGGCGGCGGCGACCTCAGAAGTCGGCAGGAAGAAATTGCGCGTAATGTCGTAGGACTTGTCGAAAATGTTTCGACCCCACAGCGTCACGGTCCAGGGCGCGCCGGACGCCGGCGATAAAGACAAATTCGCATTCGCCAGCCAGTACTTCGGAATGGTGAAATCGTTGCTGCCCAACAAGAAGAACTGACTATAGGTGTCGTGGAAACTATAGTTGGATTCGGCGGTCAGGCTATAGGCGCCGATATTCCAGGAATAACTGATATCGCCGCCGTAACTCCACTTCGGAAAGCTCTCCGGCCTGCCGTTGTAATCGACCGGCGGCTGGCTCGGATCAAGCGGCGCATTGAGAAGCCGGCCGGTGTAGTAGCCCTCCACGGCGCCCAGGTACTGCGAGACGGCGAGCGCCGCCATCGGCCGCCATTGCAGGTCCACCTCACCGCCGCTGAGCCGCGAATTGGCATTGACGAAACGGCCGATGAAAGACTGCGAGACGTTGTCGAATACCTTGCCCAATATCTGTTGATCTTTGTATCGATAATAGAACACCGCTGCATTGAGGCGCAGCGTTCGAGTCAGGTCGGACTTCGCACCGACTTCGTACGCCGTGAGTTTCTCCGGTTCGAAGGGGTCTGCCGCCGGCGCGCTCAAGGTATTGTGTGCGGTAAATCCGCCCGACTTGACGCCGCGGCTGATGCTTGCGTAGATCATCGTGTCCGCGATGGGCGTGTAGTCGAGCTCGATTTTTCCCGACGGCAAATTCGAGGTGATCGAGCCGCCCAGCGCACCTCCCGTAAACGAGGGCACCCCCGGCAAGAAGCTGGTATTCAGGCCCTTCAATTCCCGTGTCTCGTGATCCTCGCGGACTCCGAGAGTCGCCTTGAAGCTGTCGGTGATTTGGTAGCTGCCCTGAGCGAAGACGCCGACCGAATTCGCCACCTGCTCATACGTGGTGACCGCAATGCCGCCCAAGCGGTCGGTCAGGTCGGAATAGAAATTTTCGTGAAGATCCTCGTTGGAATAAAAAACACCCGCCACCCATTGCAACGGTCCCTTGGCCGTGGACGCCAGGCGCAGCTCCTGTGAGAACACGTTGAAATCACTGTTCAAGTATTCGTCGGAGTCGTCGAATTGCGTGGCGTCCCAATCGCCGTATTCGCGCCTGATGAGCTTGTTATAGGCGGTGATGCTGGTGAGCATCGCGCCGCCAAAATCGATATTGGCCGTAAGATCAGCACCATTATTGCTGTTGTCCAGCCCCGGCTTGGAATCGGCACGGATGCCGATGAGCTTGGCGAAGGCGGGATTGAGCGCCCAACCCGTGACATATCGCGAGGTATCTGCGGGTATGGCCGGCGGTCCGCTGCCCGGCGTAAAGGGCTTGAGCAGGTAGAGTCCCTGCTCGTCGGATTTGTCCTGCGCCCAATGAACACCTATGCGAAAATTGAAAGCCTCCGCGGGCTCCCACTGTAATTGCCCCCGAACTGCGACCTTGTCCTTGTCGCCCAATGATTGGCCGGTCACGCGATTGCGCTGCCATGCGCCGCCCTGTTCGGTGGCAACCGACAGCCTCCCGGTCAAGCCATCGGCGATGGCGCCCGACACGAACCCTTCTGCGTTGACTTCATTGTGCGAGCCGTACTCCAGCGAGAATCCCGCGTGGGTTTCAGCCGTGGGTCGATTGCTGATGAAATTGATCTCGCCCCCCGTGGTATTGCGCCCGTACAAGGTGCCTTGGGGACCCCGCAGGACCTCGACGCGGTCGATGTCGAACAACTGGCCCTGAGTCTGGATCGGCAGCGCAAACGCCACGCCGTCCAGACTGACGCCGACCGGAGAGGTATTGTTCGAGGTGTAGTCGATGAACCCCACTCCCCGCAGGCGAAATTGCGGTTGACTGCTGCCGAATGCGGGCTCCACTTGCAGGCTGGGGACGGCATTTTGCAGATCGTTGATGTATGCGATCGACTTGTCGGCCAGGCTCTGTCCCGACAGCACGGACATGGCGATGCCGACGCTTTGCGCCGATTCCTCCCGACGCTGTGCGGTGACCACGATCTCCTCCAGCCCTGCGGCGTCGTTCACCGACACCGCAGGCTGGGTTGCGGCCGAGCTGCCGAAATTGATGAAAATGGCGCCGACGCCTGCCGCAGCAGCCATTGACCGAATAGACATCCCATTCTCCTGATATCCCAGAGCCGATACTCGTGGTGCGCGCATCATCCGTGACGCGCGCATTCCTGTGAAGTGTTGTTTGCGTAATTGGTGATGCGGAAATGTTATGATTGTGGGCGCCGGCGAAGGTTTCGGCAGCCCTTCAACCTACCCCATGCTGTCGCAGATGCCGTGTATTTATTACACTTGCGGTCCCGCACGATTTCTTCTCGCGCAATCCTTGCGTAAACTGTCCCCTCACCGGATTTTCAAGGCCACGATGCTGCGTAATTTATTCGTGCTCGCCGCGTGCGCGTTGCCCTTGGCGGCCGAGATCGCGCGTGCCGATGCATCGCCCATTCCCCCGGCCGATTACAAGGTGGCGAGATCATGGAAGGTGGGCGGGACCAACGGGTGGGATTACCTGGCGTTGGAAGGCAGCGGCGGCCGGCTGTTCGTCACGCGCGAGGAGCGCGTCGATGTGATCGAAACCGTCAGCGGGAAACTGGTGGGGAGCATTCCTCATACGGGGGGCGTTCATGGCGTTGCGTTCGCACCCGCGCTGAAGCGCGGCTTCACCAGCAATGGCCGGACCAACACCGTCTCGGTGTTCGAACTCGATACCCTGCACGTGATTCAAGAGGTGCCGGTCTCCGGAATTTCTCCGGATGCAATTCTTTACGAGCCGCAACAGAATCACATCATAACGGCCAACCGTGAAAGCTCAAATCTGACGGTGATCGATGCCGGCACACTGCAGGTCGTGGCGACCGTGCCGCTGCCGGGGCCTCCGGAGTTCATGGCGACGGATGAAGCCGGGCATGTTTATGTGAACATCGACAGCGCCCCGGGCCGGCTGGTTCTCATCGACGCCAAATCTCTCGCGGTGAAATCCAGGTGGCCGCTGAAGGAATGCGCGAATCCCACGGGACTGGCTTTTGATGTAACCAACCATCGATTGTTCTCCGTGTGCGCAAATCAAGTGATGGCCGTGACGGATTCGGTGTCCGGCAAGTCCATCGCCCAAGTGATCATCGGCCGGGGATCCGACGGAGCGGTGTTCGATCCCGAGCTCGGCCTGGTGTTCAGTTCCAACGGCATCGACGGCACCCTGACCGTGATTCATCAAGATTCGCCGGACGAGTATCGCGTGATCGCGACGGTCACCACGCAGGTCAGCGCCCGCACCATGGAGCTCGATCCTGCCACGCACAAGATTTATATGGCTGCCGCGCAATTCGGACCGCCGCCCGCGGCGACCGACGAGCAGCCGAGGCCGCACGCCACCGTCGTGCCCGATAGTTTTCTGATCTTGATTGCTCAACCCAAATAGGGGGATTGCATGAGCGAGCGCACTGAAGTGGTTTGCGGACATTGCGACTCGGTCGTGGGTCTGCCGAGCGATCGGCTCAAGGACGCTCCGCGCTGCCCAAAGTGCCGATCTCCATTGTTCGAAGGCAAGCCGGTCGAGCTGACCGCGACCAATTTCGACAGGCACATCGGCCGCAGCGAGCTGCCCTTGGTCGTGGATTTCTGGGCGCCGTGGTGCGGGCCCTGCATCGCCATGGCGCCTTTCTACGAAGCAACCGCGCGTCAGTTGGAACCCAAGCTGCGCTTTGCCAGATTGAATACGCAGGATGAACCGGCGCCGGCCGAACGCTTCAATATCCGTGCAATCCCGACCATGATCGTATTCCGGTCGGGCAAGGAAATCGCCCGCCACTCAGGCGCCATGGATTCCACCACCATGTCGCGCTGGCTGAATTCGGTGGTCTGATTTCTGTCTCACGCTCAAGTCTTGCGAAGCACCAGGACGAAGCGATCGGTCTTGCCGAGCGCAGGGCCTTTGTAGCTGATCAAATCCCGCGCATCATCCGGTCTTCTCAACAGGTCGCTTTTTGCAACGACGTTGAATCCGTGTGAGGCGAAGTCTTTGACCGCAAAAGCCTCTTCTATGCGGTGCAATTCGCCCGCATCGGCTTTTCCATGTCCGGCCTTGGCCGAATGGTCGATCAGCAGCAAGACACCGCCGGGCTTGAGCGCGCGCGACAACTGATCGAGCACGCCGCCGGCGTCAATTTTCGGCCAGGGGTTCTTTGGACTGGTATTGACCCAGTACAGGTCGTGATACACCTTGACCAGCAGAACCGCATCCAAGCTCGCGGCCGGCAATTTCATGTCGCTAAGATCGACCGTTTCATGCGTCACATTGGCAAAGCGGTCGCCGGCCAAACGATTTTTCAAATCCGGCTGGCTCCAATTGTCGAAGGCGAGATTGTTGATCAGCAACACCTGGCCCTTGGGGCCCACGATATAACTGAGCAATTCGCTGTAGTAGCCGTCTCCCGCGAGCACATCAGCGACTTTCATGCCCGGCTTGATGCCTGCGAGGCGCAGTATCTCGGCCGGATGGTCCAGCGCATCGCGCGCCGAATCAGCCGCTGGGCGGCCCGCAGCCTTCAGCGCAGCGTCGTATTCATCGGCCGCCGCAGGCAGGGTGGCCAGGAGCGAAACTGCACACAGCAATGAGGCGGCAATCGTGAATTTATGTGGATTCATTTTTTTTCACCCCTGATGAATATGAGCGCAATGAGCGTAATGAAGCCGGCCGTCGACAAATAGTACCCGACGAACGCCAGACCGTAATGCAATGCCAGCCAGGTCGCAATGGGCGCCGCGATCGAAGCGCCCAGGATGCCGGCGAAATTAAAGGTCAGCGAAGTGCCGGTGTAGCGCACCGGCGTCGGAAATAGAGTCGCCAGCGCGCTGCCCAGCGGGCCGTAGGAAAGGCCGCTCAAGCCGAAGCCGCAAGCCAGAAACACGAACACGGCGGCCGTCTCATGCGCGCCGAACAGGGGCTGAAAGCCAAAACCGAATGCGATGATCAACAGCGTGGCGATGATCAGCATCACACGTCCGCCGATGCGATCGGCCAGGGATCCTGCGATGGGTATCATCAAGCCGAAAAACACCGCGGCCAGCATTTGCATGATCAGAAATTGTTGGCGTGGAAACCCGAGCGAGTTCGTGGCCCAACCCAGCGCAAAGATATTGACTAGGTAGAACACGACGAAAGTGGTCGTGGACCCGAGTGTGCCCAAGCACAGTTGCACGGGATATTTCGCAAACACGACGGCGAAAGGCACGCGCACGCGTTCGCCCTGGGCAACACTGCGCTTGAACGCCGGGGTTTCGACCAACTGGAGGCGTATGTACAGGCCCACCGCCACCAGCACGGTACTGGCCAAAAAAGGTATCCGCCATCCCCAGCTGAACAATTGCGCCTCCGAGAGGTTGTTGCTGATCAGCAGGAACGCGCCGATGGAAAAAATCAGCCCCAGAGGCGCGCCCAACTGCGGGAACATGCCGTACCAGCCATGCTTGCCGGGGGGCGCATTCTCGGTCGCGAGCAACACGGCGCCGCCCCATTCACCCCCCAAACCGATCCCCTGCCCCACCCGGCAGAGCGCCAGGAGCACCGCCGCATACACCCCGATGGACGCATAGGTGGGCAGCAATCCGATGCAAATGGTCGAGATTCCCATGGTCATCAAGGCTGTGACCAGCGTCGTTTTGCGTCCGACGCGATCGCCGAAGTGCCCGAAGATGGCGGATCCGATGGGCCGCGCGACAAATGCCAGCGCGAAAGTAGCCAGCGACTGCAAGGTGGCGATGGCGGGATCGCCTTTCGGAAAGAACAGCCTTGGAAATACCAGCACCGCGGCGGTGGCATAGATATAGAAATCGTAGAATTCGATGGTGGTGCCGATCATGCTGGCCAGCAGGATGCGTCGCGTGTGCCGCGCGTCGGGCAGTTGGATCGAGTCGAGCAAGAGGTAACCCCGGCAATTCGTTATGAATTTTGCCGATAGTACACCAGCGCTTGCCACCCCCAACCCCCCGTAGTCGTGGATAGTCGACCGAAGAGAGGGCTAGTGCAGGTGCGTCGAGTAGGAGCGCTGATCCGCGGCATAGCACCCGCATGCCGCAGCCTCGAGACCGCGGCGGCTCAAGACGATCATCTCGCCGCGCCGATATTCGATGAGGCCCTCACGCTGCAACAGGCCTGCCGCAGTCGTGATGCCTACCCGGCGCACGCCGAGCATATAGGCGAGGAACTCATGAGTGACATAGAAGTTATCGGAATGGGCTCGATCCTGCATCATCAGCAGCCAGCGGGCGAGTCTCGGACCGATGAGGTGAAACCGCAGGCATGCGGCCGCAGCGCCCATCTGCACCATGAGCACGTAGAGATACCGGTTCAGGCAGAGCCGCAGTGCGGGGCTGGCCGCCAATTCGCGGCGAAATGCCCGGCTGGGGATGCGCCATGCTGTTCCGGCACCCTGCACCACGGTGTGTAGAGGCGCCTTCAACACCCCCAAGACCAGTTCCGCGCCGACCATGCCTTCGCGGCCAACCATGCCGACCTCCAGCACCGGCTTCCCGTCGATGGGGGTCACCAGGGAAATGGTTGCATCGACGGGAAAGTACGCATAGCGCGTAACCGCTTCATGTGCGTATAGCTTGTCGGACAATACCAGTTCAACCGGCTCGCAAATGGCCAGCAATGTCCGCCGCGCTGCGCGCGGCAGCAATTCGATCAGATGATTCTGGGCGCCCGCCATGGCGCCAGTATCCGCTAAATCCTACCCAGCAACCGTCTGGCAGCGTACATAAAGAAAGGGTGCGGGCGCTAGGCAGCCTGCGTATTCGGCAATAGGCGGTCGTACTCTTTCTTGACCACCTCGTAGCATTCGCAGGTGCGCTGCTCCAACCCCACCCGGTCCAACACGGTGATTCGCCCGCGCGCGTAGCGGATAAGGCCATCTTGCTGCAGTTTCAACGCCCCTTCGGTGACGCCTTCGCGCCTCACACCGAGCATGTTTGCAATCAGCTCCTGCGTCATTACCAGCTCATTGTTCTGCAGCCTATCGAGGCTGAGCAACAGCCAGCGGCACAACTGCTGGTCAAGCGAGTGATGCCGATTGCATACCGCGGTCTGCGCCATCTGCGTGATGAGGGCTTGGGTATAGCGCAGGAACAAGTGCAGCACGGGGCCGGCGCGATTGAACTCATCTTTCACCATTTGAGCGCGCAGCCGGAAACCGTTTCCCGCGCTTTGCACCACCGCGCGGCTGGGCGTGGACTCGCCGCCCATGAACAGCGATATTCCGACGATGCCTTCGTTGCCCACCACGGCGATTTCCGCCGACGCGCCGTTCTCCATGACGTACAGTAGCGACACGATGGCGTCCGTCGGAAAGTAGACATGGCTCAACGTCGCGCCCGGCTCGTAGAGCACTTGGCCGAGCGGCATGTGGACGGGTTCCAGGTGCGCCTGCCAGCGCTGCCATTCGTTGTCGGGCAATGCAGCCAGCAGCTGATTCATTCGAGGGTTGGGAGGTGAGGCGTTCACAAAACTCCATGAAGAATTTAATTTCGCCGCAAACCATCCCCGTCATTAAGCCTCCGGCATGACCATCATACACCCGGCTCAAACTCCGTATGTTCGGTATCGCACACAAGGAATTCTCGCCCAGCCAAGTCAATGACTTACGGCTTGCGTGCCCCGGCCACGATGAGAATCACGCCGGCCACGACGCCCGCGCCGCCCGCCCAGGGCGGAATCGCATGCTCTTGCGAAACCTTGGCTTCCACATCCCCTATTTTGAGCACGCTCTTATCGCTCGAGTAGGACGGCGATTTGATGAGCACGAACAGTCCCCCCAAAATCAATATCGCGCCTAGGATTTGCAGTGCACGCATGTAAAACCTCGCCATATGTGGGCCTGGACGGAAGTGTAGCCCGGGGAGTTTAGGATGGGCACAGTTCACGCGCATTGTTCCCGGCCTGTGATATGTTTTGCCCTGCCATGAGACCGTTTCGGACTCCAACGATGAAGCTCGCCCTGCTGCTGGCATTGATCATGCCGCTGCAGGGATTTGCTTCCGCTTGGGGTTGTGGATCGTTCGACACGGCACCGGCCGCAGAAGCCACGGCAGCGCAGCACTGCGCGCATGACACCGCGCATGACACCGGCGTTGCCCAGCAGCACCATCACTGCGGCACCTGTTGCCATGCAGCGGCGATTGCCGTAATGCCCCTGTTCCGGGTCCCGCCTCGGCCGGCAATCCCCGGCGCACTGCTGCCGGTGCGCTCGCCGCCCGCCATCGTTCTCGACCGGCTCGATCGTCCTCCGCGTCTCGTCTGAAGCTGATTCTTGGCGCTGTTCCAGCGCTGATTTTCGCACTGACGATTGACGAGGACGATATGAGACACGCACCTCTGTTGTTGATAATGCTCGCCGCGCTCGACCTCGGCGGCTGCACCGGTTTTACCCAGGACGGCGGTTTCGATGCGGTGGCGAACGCGACGCGCACGCACTTGGGCCAGGAGGTCAAATGGCCGCGCTCCGCGCAGGCCCGTGCCGAAGTGGACGCTCGAGTGACGGCGCTTCTGGCGCACCCCCTGTCGGTGGAAGATGCCGTGCAGATTGCCTTGCTCAACAACCACACGCTGCAGGCAGCCTTTGAGGAATTGGGCATTTCCGAGGCCGAACTGGTGCAAGCGGGCCGTCTGCCGAACCCTCGATTCGACCTGCGCCGTGCCGGCGCGGCGGGACAATACGACATCGAAGAGACTTTGAGTTTCAATGTGCTCGCGCTGCTGACCATGCCTTATGCCCACGACATCGAGAAGCGGCGCTTTGCACAAACCCAAAATTTGAGTGTTCAGCGTGTCGCGCAGTTGGCCAAGGACACCCGCGAGGCCTTCTACGCGGCGATCGGCGCGCGCCAGTCCCTCAACTATCTGCAACAAGTCCGCACCGCAGCCGAAACCGGCGCAGAGCTTGCGCACAGGATGGTGTCGGCAGGCAACTGGAATCGCCTGGACCAAGCCCGCGAACAGAGTTTCTACAGCGACGCCGTCCAAAACCTCACGCGCGCGCGGCTCGCCGAAGAATCTGCGCGCGAAAGATTGCTGGGCTTGCTGGGCCTGCCTGCGCAGCCATCCGCGCCGCCGGCCGCGCAGCCGGCTTTGCAGCTTGCTGATGTTTTGCCGGAATTGCCCACAAGCCTCGAACCCCTTCCCGATGTCGAACGCTCCGTCTTGCAGCAGCGCCTCGATTTGCAATTGATGCGCATGCACGTCGATGAACTCAGCAAGAGTCTCGGGCTCACCAAGAGCACGCGCTTCGTCAATGTGCTCGACATCGGCGCGACGCGCGTGCGGCAAGGCTCGCGGGAAGAGCCCTACGAAAGGGGCTACACGGTCACGTTGGAGGTTCCGATATTCGACAGCGGCGCGGCCCGGGTCAAAAAGTCCGAAGCCATCTATGCGCAGGCCGTCGATCGCTTTTCGCAGGCGGCGATCGAGGCTCGCTCCCAGATCAGGGCGGCCTACGCCGGCTACCGGGCGGCCTTTGAGCTGGCACAGCGGCAGCGCGACGAGGTGCTGCCCCTGCGCCAGGCCATCGCGCAGCAGAATCTGCTGCGCTACAACGCCTCGCTCATCAGTATTTTTGAATTGCTGTCCGATGCCCGCGAACAGGCGATCAGCGTCGATGGCTACATTCAAAGCGTCCGCGATTTCTGGATCGCCAAGTCGCGGCTCGACGGCGCCCTGCTCGGCAATTCCGCATCGTAACGCTCACGGGAAAACTCATGCTTTCACGACGAACATTTTTCAAGGGTGCAGGGATCGCGGTGGCGGCCGGCGCCGTCGCCAAAAGCGCGCTCGCGGCGCTCCCCGAAATTGTGTCGACCGATTCGGCGGCCATGCAGCCGCCGCTCATTCCACCCAACGGGCGTCCGTATCGCGCCGTGGCAACCTTGAACGGCTGGACGCTGCCGTGGCGCATGCGCGGCGGCGTGAAGGAATTTCACCTGGTTGCAGAACCGGTGATCCGCGAGATCGCTCCGGGAATGAGGGCGCATCTCTGGGGTTACAACGGTCAATCGCCGGGTCCCACCATCGAGGTTGTCGAGGGTGATCGCGTACGGATTTTCGTCACCAACCGTTTGCCCGAGCACACCAGCGTTCACTGGCACGGTCAACGCCTGCCCAACGGCATGGATGGGGTGGCGGGGCTCAATCAGCCGTCGATCAAGCCCGGACAAACCTATGTGTACGAATTCGCCGCGCAACGCGCCGGCACATTCATGTACCACCCGCACGCGGACGAGACCACGCAGATGGCCATGGGCATGATGGGCTTTTGGGTCACGCATTCGAGAGATCCGAAGTTCATGCCGGTCGACCGCGATTATGTGTTTCTGCTGAACGCTTACGACATCAGTCCTGGCAGCTACACGCCGAAAGTCAGCACCATGCTGGATTTCAATTTGTGGACTTTCAACAGCCGTGCGTTTCCCGGCACCGCGCCGATGGTGGCGCGCCTCGGCGAGCGCGTGAGGATTCGCGTCGGCAATCTCACCATGACCAATCACCCCATTCACTTGCATGGTCATGAATTCGTGGTGGTGGGAACCGATGGCGGATGGACCTCGCCGGGCTCCCGCTGGCCGGAGGTGACCACGGACATCGCAGTCGGCCAAATGCGCGCCATCGAATTTACCGCCGCCGCACCCGGTGATTGGGCATTTCATTGCCACAAAAGTCATCACACCATGAACGCCATGAGCCATACCGTGCCGAACACCTTCGGCGTCGAACAAGACGACCTGGCCAGGCAAATCACCTCACTCGTGCCGGGCTACATGAGCACGGGCGGCGCGATGAGCGACATGCCGATGAACATGCCGCTGCCCGAGAACACCCTGCCGATGATGACAGGGTTGGGTCCGCATGGTGATATGGAAATGGGCGGCATGTTTACCGTCATGAAGATCCGCGCCAACCTCGCGCACGGCGACTACCGGGACCCAGGCTGGTACCAGGCTCCGGCCGGCAGCGTCGCATATCCTTGGGCTGGAGAACCGCCGCCTGCGGAACGCGGCGGTGGAACCGCGCCGGCTGCGCAGGAAAGTGCGCCCTTCAAGGTTCGCAAGCCCGGCGCATCCATGGAGCATTAGCGCCCGCTCGGGGCATTGGCGCCCTCCCCGAACTTTGCAATGCAAAGTGCCGGCCCTTATAGTTGGCCGCACTTTCAAAGGAGTCGTACGCAAGATGCTGAATCGGATGTGTGGTCGGTGCTTTTTGCTTTCACTCCTGCTGACCCCGGGATTTGCGCACGCCGGATTCGATCATGAATTGCGGCTTGATCAAAATGGCATCTGGGGCCGCCAGTATCAGACCGGACTCCAGGACGCGGTGATCGGCCTGGAGCTGGCGGGAAGCCTGTGGTTTGGAAACGATAACGAGTTGGGGCATACTTTTTGGCAGACAATCGATTCATCGGCAGTCTCTGGAATCGGCGCGACGGTGCTCAAATATGCTTTCAGCAGGGCCCGCCCTTCTCAGGGCAACAATCCCAATCAGTGGTTCAAGGGGAGCGGCCATCAGAGTTTCCCCAGCGGCGAGGTCACCCTCCAGGCGAGCTTCGTGACCCCATTCATCGCAAATTACGGACGGCAACACCCTTGGGTTTGGGCGCTCGAGGTACTCCCGCTGTACGACTCCTTCGCCCGCTTGAAAAGCCAGGCGCATTGGCAAACAGACGTCATCGCCGGTTGGGCGTTGGGGACGGCGGTAGGGTATTGGAGCACGACCCGCGCGACGCCGCTGTCGGTGCAACTGCTGCCGGGAGGTCTTTCGGTGGGATTCTCCAAGCGGTTTTAAGGTCATGAGCGCTCAAGCCGCGATAAAGAGTGTCGCCGACACGGCCCTGTGGATGGCGGCTGTCAGGGCGGCCGAGGGGGAAAGAGCGGACGCCGCGTTCCATGATCCTTTAGGCGCGATCCTTGCGGGCGATCGCGGCCGCAAGATCGCCCGGTCATTTTCGCGCACGGCGATGATCGCCTGGGGTGTGGTGCTCAGGACCACGGCCATTGACCGGCTGATTGATGAAGCGCTCAGGAGCGGCGTCGACACCGTACTGAACCTCGGCGCGGGTCTCGATACTCGCCCGTACCGGATGGATCTCCCATCGAAGCTGCGTTGGATCGAAATTGATCTGCCGGCCATGGTCGAAACGAAAAATGCCCAGCTGGCCGGGCACACGCCCGTTTGCAGCGTGGAGCGCATCGGCATGGATCTCTCGGACGGTCCGGCCCGAAACGGGCTGTTTGCCAAGTATGCGGCAACATCCAAGAGCATGTTGGTGATCACCGAAGGCTTTATCTCGTACTTTTCGAATGACGAGATCGCAATCCTCGCCAAAGAGTTGCTCGCCCTGCCATCGGCTGCCTTCTGGATTCAGGATTTCGATAATGCGGGCGCGCGCAAGATGCCGAAGGGTTGGGCGAAGAAACTCGAGGCAGCGCCGTTTCGATTTCGGGTGAGCAACTGGTTCGAATTCTTCAAGCAATCGGGTTGGCAGCCTCATAAGATTATTTCATGCGCCGAGGAGTCCAAGAGAATCAGCAGGCCTTATCCCCTGGATTTACCGTTCGGTCTTCTCATGCGTGCACTGCCGAAGGAAATGAGCGAAAAAATACAAGGCTTGAGCGGCGCGGTAATGATGAAACCGAGCATCGTCTGATCAACAGCCCAACTTCAAGCGTGACGCACTATTCGGTCCCTACCCCGGCCATGACTGCAGTATTCTCGCGCCATGAGCCGAAACGCCTTTAGCGTAACCGTCAATATCGATGCGCCACCCGAGAAGGTGTTCGCGGTGCTATGCGATGTCGAGCGCTGGCCTGAATGGACGCCGACCATGACCAGCGTTCAGCGGCTGGATCAAGGACCGTTTGGCGTCGGCAGCGTGGCTCGAGTTCGCCAACCCAAATTGCGTCCCACGGTATGGAAGGTCACGGCGCTCGAAGCTCAGAACTTTACCTGGGTCACAAGCGCTCCGGGGCTGCGCATGCAAGCGGGACATGCGGTGGAACGATCGAGGCTGGGCAGCCGCGTTGAGCTTTCATTCGAGATATCGGGATTCCTGGGCCCGGTGGTTGCTTTGGTTTACGGCGGCTTGATCGAAGAGTACGTCGCCACCGAATCGCAGAAACTCAAGCAACGCGCCGAATCGGCGGCAACTTAGATCACGCGATGCCAGAGCTTGCGCGGCAGCCGCTGCCACAGCTTGCGAAATTGCCGCGAGAATTGGCTAGCTCGGGTGCAGTCGATCCCGGCAGTAGATGAACAGGCTGTTGCCCACGATGCTCACGGCGAACAAGGCCAGTGATGTCGGAATGACTTCGAATACCTTGTGCATCCCCAGCCATGTCGCCGGCGACTCCCACCAGTGCAAAAAGTGTGCGAGCCTGCCGCCGCTGCCATCTTTGACGCAGCAATACTCCAGCCCGATTCGAATGCCATCACCGACGCCGACATGCATCCATGCCCCGTCGCGAAACCAACGGTAGCTCTGAACGCCGATGAGATAGAGAAAGGCGAGAAGAGAGCCGTAGCCGATGAGGGCGCCAATGCCGGCCATCACCCGCAGCACCATAGTTTGAACCCTCACGACTGGCCGCCCGCCGACGGGCATCCTTTGACTTCGAGGCGAACGATGCGGCCGGATTCACTCTGCAGATCGGAGGGGTTCAGCAACCCGTCGGTGGGCTTCAAATCGATGTCGATCCAATAGACATTGCCGTTGCGCTTGCGATCGGCGATACCCGGATTGAATCCCAACGACTGCGCTTGGGCGACTCGGACCTGCGCCCGTTTCGCGTCGCTGTACAAACCCAGGGAAATCACCGCCCCCTCGTTGGGACCCGGCATTTCCAGCGCATCGTCGATGCCACCGGCTTTGAGCTTGGCGAGCGTCTGTTCGGCCACCGGGCGCGCCGCCGGAAGCGGCAGATACACCCAAACGCCCGCCCATACCTCGCCGTCCGCCACGCGCTGGCGCGGATCGTAGCCGCCGCCCCGCAATGTCGATGCCGCGTGCGCTGCCTCCGACACGTCTCGGAACGGCCCCACACTGATACAGCGCTTCACGTTGGTAAGAAGGCCGGAATTGCCGCCGGCCCGTCCGGCATCCTCAGGGGCGGCTGCCGCCGGAGCACTCCCGCCGCCGGTGGCCGGCGTGCCCGCGGTGCTGCCGATCGCGGTGCTGCCGATTGCATCGCTGCGGGAAGCTTCCGGGCTTTCCGATGCCAGCTTCAGCGTTCCGGTCGTCGGTGCCGCCACGACGCTTTGGGGCGTCTTGGCGATGCCGCGTGCCCACAAGAAATAGCACACGTTGGCGAGCACCAGGGACACGGCAAGAGTCTTCAATAGCGTCACACGTCACCCTGCGCTCAAGCGCAAACTGGCCTCGCCCGAGACAAATCGTTGCATGCGTTCCTGCGTTTCGAGCAACAGCGCTCCATCTGAATCCACGCCACGGGCAATCCCGAAGATCGCCGCCCCCCCAACCAGCACCTGCACCGGACGGTCCTTCAAACCGTCGAGTGCGGTCCATGCATCCCGAAACGCAGAGAATCCCAGGCGCTCGTACTGCACCAGCATACTCAAAAGTTCGTCCAAGATGGCCCCGGCCAGCAAATTACGCGATGGGACCATTTTGCAGGCATCCGTGACGGCCGCCACGGCCACGCCGCCGGCCTCAAGTTCCCGGCGCGCCTGCGCAGGCAGCGATACATTGAGACCCACCCCGATCACCACATGGGCGGGGCCGCCCGCCTCGGCTCGCAACTCGATCAATACCCCGCCCAACTTGCGGTCACGGAACCAAATATCGTTGGGCCACTTCAGCGAAATCCCCTCGGCGCCGGCGCGCGCCAATGCTCGCGACACCGCCACGCCGACGCCTAAACTCAAAGCAGGCAGGGTGCGCACCACATCACTGCAAGTCCAGCCCAGCGACATCGCGATGCCGCCGCCGAAGGGCGAAATCCAGCGGCGCCCCAGCCTCCCGCGGCCGGCGTGCTGCAACTCGCTGACGCACACATCGGCGGTGCCCGGCGGCGGCGGCGCAGCCTTAAGCAGGCGGGTGTTGGTTGAATCAACGTCGAATAGCAACTCCAGCGCGTGCAGGTGCGAGCTGCACTCCCCGCTCAGTTCGGCTCGGATGCGCCGCGCATCCAGCAATTCCACGGGACCGGCAAGCCGGTAGCCGCGGCGCGCCAATGCCTGAACGTCGACGCCCATCGCGCGCAGGCGCTGCACGCCCTTCCAGACGGCGGCACGAGTTTGGCGCAGCTCCGTTGCCAGCCATTCGCCGGAGTGCACCTCGCCGTCCGCCAGCAGCAGCAGCAGCGGCGGGTGTTCTATACCGGCCGGGACCGAAACAGCCATAGCCGCCGTACCCGATTCTCTTTGCCGGCACGCATGCGCGCGATGTTGCCGCGATGGGTGAAGATGACGAACACCGCAACCGCCGCGCAGAAGAAGCAGAGCGGGATGTCATTGGGCTGCAGCACCATGACCGCAACCGCCAGCGTCACCGTCGACAGCATGGTCGCGAGACCCACATAGCCCGACAGCAACAGCACCGCGATCCAACTCAAGAGCAGCGGCAGCAGCATGCGCAAATCCACCGCGGCAACCACACCGACCACGGTCGCGGCCCCCTTGCCGCCGCGAAAATCGAACCACACCGGATAGACATGTCCCACGATCACCGCGAAACCGCAGGCCAGCATCAGCCATTCGCGCGATACATCAGGATCGATGCCGATGCCCGGCAACACGGCCGACGGCAGCCACCACACCACGAGCATGCCCTTCGCGATATCGATGACCAGCACCAGGAATCCGAACAGCTTGCCTTGTGTGCGCATGGCATTGGTCGCACCGGCATTGCCGCTTCCCATGCTGCGGATATCCACGCCGCGCAGCCGGCCCAAGATCAAGCTGCCGAGCAGGGTGCCGAGCAGGTACGCAATGAGAAGTTTGGCGCCGAGTTCCAGCATGGGGCAATTATGACTTAAGTACAGCCACCGCCCGCTTCGGCAAGTGGATTTCCGCCAGCATGCAGCGCACCCCGCCGCCGCCGACGCGTTCAATCGTCGGGATGGGCACCGGCACCAGGGCCGCGTGAGACTCCAGGACGGCGCGCTGGCTGCGATTCAAGCTGTCCAAGGCCGTCGTCGACAGCGCAATGAGCTTGGCCTTTGGTGTGGCCAATTCCAGCATATTGGCAGCGAATTGCGCCATCTGTTGCTGGGTGATGTCGACAATGTCGTGCCCTGTGGCGCGCAGCTTGAAGAACACGGCCGCGCGATGCGCGGTGTTCGCTATCGAGTCCCCGCAGACCACCGCAAAGCCGCTGCCGATCGCCATCAACACATTGGTGTGATATATCGCGCGCCCGCCGCTGTCGATCGCGTCGAAAGTCATCAAGTCATAGTCCAGCAGCTGCGCGAATTCGCCGAGGACATCGAGGTCGGTACGCGGCGACGAACAGGCGTATGCCATCCGGTGCACCCGATCGAGCACCACGCTGCCGGTGCCTTCGAGATATTTCTCTTCGGCTTCCCGATGAGTCAAATCGATGGTCCGTGATACGCGAAACCCGCCCTTGCGGACCACCTGTTCCAGGACCTCGTCCCGCCGCTCCCAGCGCCGGTTGGGCGCCAACATGGGATAGAGCGCCACCGTGCCGTCACGATGGAAACTCACCCAATTGTTGGGAAATATCGCGTCCGGCTTGGGGGGCTCGTCGCTATCGGGCGCGATCAGCACTTCCACACCGGCTCGATCCAAGGCTGCGCTGAGTCCATCGAACTCACGCAGTGCCGCGGCTTGCAGGTCATTTCCGGCAAGTGGCGTAGGACTGTGCTGAAAAGCATTGCTGGCAGCGGTCTGCGGATTGCAGGCGAATCTTGCCGGCCGCACCATGAGCACGGACCCGGCGCTTTGCGGCTCCTGGTCAGGATGATCTGCGAGCGACATAGGGCAGGCACTATACTAGCTAATTTTTGGGGTACGCCTTGCCGGTATCGATTGCCAAATCAATGGGGGTACTGGCGCTCGTTGTCATCGCCTTCCAGGCTCCGGGTGCGCCTGCGGCTGCGCCCGCGAAAGCGGAGGTAAAGCCTCCCGCAAAGCCGTCGCTCAGCTATCCGTTCTCTTTTGACACCTTGCTGGAAGACGCCAAACGCCGCGCCGGCGCGCCGTATGCGCCGCAACGCAACAGCCTGCCGGCCGCGCTCGATAAATTGAGTCCGGAGCAGTATCGCAGCATCCATTTCAATCCCGACGCCGGTATTTGGCGCTCGGAAAATCTGCCCTTTCGCCTCGAGCTGCTGCGAGCGGGCTACAATGCCGCGGCGGTAACGGTCTCGACGGTGGAGGGTGGTGTCGCCACGGATGTGGTTGCAACACCCGCGATGTTCCAGATATCGGGCCCCATACCTGGCCAGCTCAAGGTGTCGTTGCCGCTGTCGGGTTTTCGGATTCGCAGCCATATCAATTCGAACAAGGTCTGGGATGAGTTTTTGGTTTTCCAGGGCGCTAGCTACTTTCGCGCCGTCGCCAAGAATCTGTTGTATGGGCTATCGGCGCGTGGTCTGGCCATCAATACCGGGGACCCTACCGGCGAAGAATTTCCGGTGTTCACGCATTTTTGGATCGAGCGCCCGGGCGCACGCGCGAACTCCATCGTCGTCTACGCTTTATTGGAGAGCCAATCCACCACCGGTGCGTATAAGTTCACCGTGCAGCCGGGTGCGGAAACTCAAACCGACGTCGAGCTCACTCTGTTTCCGCGCGCCGAAATGCGCGTCGTCGGCATCGCACCGTTGACCTCGATGTTTCTGTTCGATGAAACCAACCGCGGGCGTCTGGATGATTACCGGCCGGAGGTACACGACTCGGACGGCCTGCAGATCGCGACCAAGAACGGGGAACAACTATTTCGACCGCTCGCGAACCCGCTCAAGCTGCAGGTCTCCGCCTTCACGACGCAGGTGCCGCTTGGGTTTGGGCTGGTGCAAAGATCGCGGCAGCAAGGTGATTTTCAGGATTTTGACGCACAATATGAAAGGCGGCCCAGCGCTTGGATCACTCCCAAGGGCGATTGGGGCAGTGGCGCGGTCGAGCTGGTGGAAATTCCTTCGGGGCGGGAGACCAATGACAACATTGTCGCTTTCTGGCGTCCGACGCAGACGTTCGTGCCGGGGCGTCCGGCCCAATTCGCCTACAACATTACCTGGAGCGACGAACCCCCGCTGCCCAAGGGCTTGGGCAAGGTGCTTGCCACGCGCTCCGGCGCCAGCATCGACCGCAAGCGGCGCGTGTTTCTGCTGGACATCGTGGGCGCCGGCGAAAAGCTCGATGGGTTGCGCCTTGATCTGGGCGCCTCGGCAGGCGCGATTTCCAACTCCAGCCTGGTCTCGAACCGGGAGTTGCACGGCCTGCGCGCCAGCTTTGAAATCGATCCGAAGGACGCCGACTTGATTGAGCTGCGGCTGCGAGTCATGCGTGGCGACACACCGGTTACTGAAACCTGGCTGTATCGATGGACCTCCAGCTAACGCCCGCCGCTGCCTTCGACGGCGCTGACTCGCCGGGCGGAATGCCGCCGGAGGCGCCGTTGGGGATGCCGGCGCAGGATTTGGGCTACCTGCCCTGGCGGCACGAGCGGCACCTGATTTCCGCCGCGGTCCTGTACGCGCGCTTCATCCTGATAGCGGTCACCGCCGGCGTGACCATCTATGGGGTCTATCAAATGCTGCAAGTCGTGCGCTTTGCCAGCATGACGTTCTTGCAGGGCACGATGATTTTTTTCTTCGCGGTCTCTCTGGGCTGGATTGCGTTTGCGGCCGGCTCGGTATTGGCAGGGGCCTCGAAGCGCCGCGACCCGGTTCCTTCGGATCAGTCGCCGGCCGATGCCTCGCTCACCGCGCTGGTGATGCCGATCTACAATGAGGACCCGACGCGCACCGCGGCGGGGCTGCAGGCGATGGGCGAAGCCCTGCTCAAGATCGATGCACAGCGCGGTTTCGAGATCGTCGTTCTCTCCGACTCCACCAACGCCGATGCATGGATCAACGAGACGATCAGCGTCGCCAAATTGCGCGCATCCTTGAGCGCGATCATGCCGGTTTGGTATCGGCGCCGTTGGCTCAATATCGCCCGCAAATCCGGCAACATCGAGGACTTCGTCACGCGTTGGGGCGGCCGCTACGATCACATGATCGTGCTCGACGCGGACAGCTTGATCGATGCACCGACGTTGAAGCGGCTGGTGCAAGCCATGCGGGCCGATCCAAAGTTGGGGATTTTGCAAACCGCGCCGCAACTCATCGGCGCGAAAACTTTTTTTGCCCGTTTGCAGCAATTCGCCGCCTGCGTGTACGGCCCGGTGATCACCCGCGGCCTGTCGGCCTGGTCGGGCGACAGCGGCAATTACTGGGGACACAACGCCATCATTCGCGTCTCGGCATTCGCGCAATACTGCGGCCTGCCCAAACTCAAAGGCCGCAAGCCCTTCGGTGGTTTCGTCCTATCCCACGATTTTGTCGAAGCGGCCCTCATGCGCCGCGGCGGCTGGAAGGTTCGCATGGCCACCGATTGCGGCGGCTCTTGGGAAGAATCTCCCCCGACACTCATCGACATCGCTGTTCGCGACCGCCGTTGGGCTCAGGGAAATCTGCAGCACACGAAAATCATCGGCGCGGCGGGCCTGAGGTTCATTTCGCGCATGCACCTGGGCGTGGGCATTATGAGCTATTTGTCCTCGCCCCTGTGGCTGCTGATGATCGGCATCGGCTTTGCACTTGCCATTCAGTCGCGCCTGATACGTCCTGAATATTTCAGCCACGATTTTCAGCTGTTTCCGACGTGGCCGCGGTTCGACGTGACACTCATGATGGCGCTGTTCTGGTTCAGCATGCTGGTGCTGTTGATACCCAAAATGCTCGGGCTCATTCGCGCGCTGTTGACGAAGCGCATTCGGCGCGGCGCCGGCGGCGTCATCGGCGTGACCGCGAGCTTCCTGCTGGAGGCCATTCTGTCGGCGTTGTACGCGCCCATACTCATGGTGGTTCAGTGCCGTCATGTATTCGAAGTGTTCTTGGGAAGGGATTCCGGATGGATGCCGCAGCGCCGGGATTCCGGCGGCACGACCTGGATCGACGCCTGGCGCTTTCATCGGCGGCACATGCTATTGAGCTGTGTCACCGCGGTGATCGTCTATTTCATCTCGCCGCCGTTGCTTGCCTGGGTATCGCCCGCACTCCTCGGCCTGTTTCTCGCCGTGCCTTTGTCGCGGCTCAGCGGCAGCGAGGCTTTGGGTAAATTCTTGTCGCGCTTGGGGCTGCTGCGCACGCCGGAGGAAGTTGAAACACCGGCATTGGTCGCCCGCCGCGAGGACTTGGTGCGCACCGCCGAGGGATTGCCCGGTGACGGATTGCGCTACCTGGCCCGGCATCGCGAGGCACGGCTTGCGCACATCGACGGCAATCTGCCGCGCCCCGCCGATCCGCGCGGCCAACCGGACCCGCATGTCTTTACCGCGGAGCAGAAGCTGATGGATGCAAGAACGTTGGACGAGGCCTTGCATTGGCTGACGCCGACCGAACGCGTCGAGGTCGCCAGCACGGCGCGCTTCCTCAATCAGCTCGCCCTGCTTCCCGACTCTGTCCAACCCACGTTCTCGATCTAGGGATGACAAACTCATGGTTCGTCGACGCGAAATACTAAAGACTGCGCTGGTGCTGGCCACCGGTCAGCTGTCCTACGCACCGCTCGCCGGCGCGGCGGCACCCACGGCGGCATCCCCCACCGCGAGCGGTACGGGACCGGCGAAGGCTTTTGATTACGCCTGGCTCAAAGGTCAGGCCCGCTTTCTCGCCGGCAACCCTTATCAAGCGTCCAAGGACATCTTGCCGCCCGCCATGGGGGCCCTGAACTACGATCAGTATCAGTCGTTGAGATTTCGCAACGATCGGTCGCTCTGGGGCGATGCGGGATTGCCGTTTCGCCTGCAATTCTTCCACGTGGGCCGAGGCTTTGCCCAAGCGGTGCACTTGTTCGAAGTGAACGAGGGTCAGGCCCGCGAAATCCTCTACGACCCGGCGATGTTCGAGTTCGACAAGGCCGGCATCGATCCCGCGGTGATGCGCGATCATGCGGGATTTGCAGGATTTCGGGTGCAGTTCGTGACCGACTGGAAGGCCGACATCGCCGCATTCCTGGGCGCTGCATACTTCCGCGCGGTGGGCGGCGATACCCGCCAATACGGATTGTCCGCGCGCGCTCTCGCCGTGGACACCGCATTCCCCCGGCCTGAGGAATTTCCGCGCTTCACGTCGTTTTGGTTCGAGCGGCCGGCGAAGGGACAGGCATCGATCACGCTGTATGCGCTGATGGACTCGCCCAGCGTTGCCGGTGCACTGCGTTTCCAGATCGCGCCGGGCGGCACGCAGGTGATGGACATCGACTCGGCGATCTATCCGCGCAAGCCCATCGAGCGGCTCGGCATCGCGCCCCTCACCAGCATGTTTTTCTACGCCAAGAACGATCGGCGCGGGGTGAATGACTGGCGGCCGGAAATACACGACTCCGACGGCCTGTCGATCTGGACCGGCGGCGGCGAATGGATTTGGCGGCCGCTGACCAATCCTGCGCAAAATCACCTGAATTCATTTTTCGATGAGAACCCGCGCGGTTTTGGCCTGCTGCAGCGGGATCGGAACTGGGATCACTACCAGGACGACGGCGTGTACTACGATCGGCGGCCGAGTCTTTGGGTCGAACCCAAATCCGGTCACGGCTGGGGCAAGGGCGCGGTGCAATTGTTTGAAATTCCGACCGTCGACGAGACCTTCGACAATATCGTGGCGTTTTGGAATCCGGCTGAGAAGACCAAAGCCGGACAAGAGATGCTGTTCAGTTATCGCCTGCACTGGGGCACGCGCATGCCCTACGCATCACCGCTGGCGCAAACCATTGCCACGCGCACCGGCATCGGCGGCACGGTAGGCCAAAAGCGCCAATACTATGCCTGGCATTTCGCGGTGGATTTTGCCGGCGGCGAACTCGGAGCGCTGGCGAAGGATGCCAACGTCGAAGCAGTGATCAGCACCTCGAAAGGCACCACCGAGCACATCACGGCGCACTACGTCGAGGAGATCAAAGGCTACCGCGCACTGTTTGATATCCGGCCTCCGGAGGACAGCAACGACATCATCGACGTGCGCCTGTACCTGCGCATCGACAGCCGCCCGTTGACGGAAACGTGGATTTACCAGTGGATGCCGCCGTCCGCGAAAGAGCGCAAGGCGGCTTTGGGGACAGGTTGACTCGAGCGCTCGCTGCTTACTTGCCGCCCGGCTTTTGAAACTTGAGCAGCCGCAGCTTCTGCGTGTCGCCGGATGGCCTGCGCAGCTCGCTCTCGCGCCGCAAGTACGGCAAGGCTTGCTTCGGGTTCAAGATGACCCATCGCCATTCACCGAGTTGCTCCTTGAGCAGCGGCAGCAACGCCGGTTCGGATTCGGATTCGGGTTTCGCATCCACTGCGGGGATCAGCGTTGAGCAGTACAGTTCGAAATACTCCGTGAACAGAGTTTCGTACTGCTGCATCGGATCCAGAAACGCGGGATCTTGGACCAGATCGGTGCCGAGATGACTGGCGCATAAATAACTGCACGCCTTGCGCACGTAGACCGTATGTTCGGCGACGACTGCGTGTGCATAGTCCAGGGTGCGATGAAAATGCGCGAGTATCGTGGCGCGCGCGGCGCCGCGCACGCTGTGCTT
>Ga0137412_10000302_pt1 | contig 33775 bp, 30 predicted proteins | sample CZODoug2_1_16fun_FD_122160 | JGI IMG/M metagenome (GOLD analysis project Ga0137412, IMG submission 122160) | Vadose zone soil fungal communities from Angelo Coast Range Reserve, California, USA - CZODoug2_1_16fungal (Hybrid Assembly) | ecosystem: Environmental > Terrestrial > Soil > Vadose zone...
AGGGCCATCTCGATCGGCCGTGACAGCTTGACGGCGAGATCGCTTGCGATCTCGCCCGCGCCCTTCAGGCGCCGCTGCAAGGTATCGAGGTTGCCGATGATGATCGTTAGCATGTTGTTGAAGTCATGCGCGATGCCACCCGTGAGCTGGCCCACCGCTTCCATCTTCATTGCCTGCACGAGGCTCGCCTCGGACTCGCGTCGGCGCTGGCTCTCGCTCTCCAGCTCGATGGTCCGGTCGGCGAGCCGGTTCACGTAATGCAGCGTCAGTCGGGCCAGAAACAGCGCCAGGCCGACGACGATCGCAAGGGCACTGATCCCCAGGACGACGAGGGCCAGGCGCAGGCGTTTCGCGAAGGCCTGCCGCTCGCCAAGCAATCCGAGCTCGGTGCGGGAGAATTCGTCGAGCCGGGTCCTGAGAGCGTCCATCAGGTTCTTGCCGGCCTTCACCCTGACGAGCTCGATCGCCCGGTTGCGCTGGCCCTGACCGGACAGCGCGAGCATCTGTTTGTAGACGTCGAGAATTCCGGCGATCGATGAGGCGAGGCCGTCCAGCGCGATTTGCTGCGCCCGGTTGTCGGCTGTGAGGCTCCGCAACTCACCGAGCGTGGCCGGAAACTTCGCCAGCGCCGCGTTATACGGCTCGAGAAAGGCCGCATCGTCCGTCAGCAGGAAGCCGCGCACGCCGGTCTCGGCATTGATGGCGTTATTCATCAGTTCGCGCGCGAGCTGCCGGACTTCGATCGTGTGCGCGACCCTGTCCTCGGCCTCGGCCGCCCGCAAGGCCAGGACCACCACGGCGGCGCCCGCAACGCACAGCAAGGCGAAGCTCGCCACGAACATGATGATGCTGCGGCGGGCGAACCGAATGTCTTCGCCCCGCCCGAGGCGCGCTATGCTGGTGAACGGCACCGTCGATCCCTGACTCAACCGGCGTGACGCTTACGGCATCGCTACGCCTTGATGGACGGCATGGTAGCCAGCAGGAAACGCGTTTTCCAGATCGACGTGCGAATGTCTCCGAGTTTCGGTCCCGGACGATGCGCCGCTGATTGCCACGATGATGGATGATAGGCTGACCGAAATGACGTGTGAGAATGTCGGGCCGGCCGGTTCCGTGCAGGTCGCGCTGGATTTGCCCCGGTGGCGCGCAGCTCGACGGCGCCAATTTTGGACCTCGGTCTGGGCGGCCCGACCGGCTATCCGGTCGCGGCTGACCTGAGAGCGCGCAACGCCGCTTCTCTGTCCGCTACCGGACGCGGGCGCGCGGATCATCGAGGGGTCGCCGACCCGTCGCTCCGGCCCGACCGAGGCCCCGCCTCGATCAAACGGAAGGCGCGCTAGGCTGTGCCGTTCCCTCCGGCGCGCCCCAGCACTTGCTTCGCCCGGGCCAAATGGGGCCGGTCGTACATCACGCCGCCGATGCCGACCGCTCCCGCGCCCGGCGCCGCGGCGAAAGCCGCCACGATCGCCCGCGCGCGCGCGATCGCCTCGGGCTTGGGCGTGAACACGTCATTCATGACGGCGACCTGCGCCGGATGGATCGCCATCTTGCCGCTGAATCCGTCGCGCCGCGCCTCCTCGCATTCGCGCCGCAGCCCGGCCTCGTTGCGGAAATCGACATAGACGGTGTCGATCGCCGGGACGAGCGCCGCGGAGGCGCCCGCGAGACAGAGAATGCGGGCGAGCCGGTAGGGATCGAGAAAGCGCCCCTCTGCGTCGCGGTTGGCTTCCGCGCCGAGCTCGGCCGACAGGTCTTCGGCCCCCCAGGTCAGCCCGCTCAGCCGTGCGCTCGAGGCCCGGTAGGTGCCGGCGAGAAACAGCGCCTGCGCGGTCTCGGTCGCGATCGCCACGATCTTGATGTGCCCGTCCGCAATGCCGGCGATCGCTTCGCGCGCCGCCAGCTTGGCGTCGGCATGGACGACGGCGGCGCCGCCTTCCGCCTTCGGAAGCATGATGGCATCGGGCCGCGCCGGCACCACCGCGTCGAGATCGGCGTCGGCCAATCCGGTCTGCAAGCCATTGATGCGCACGAGCAGCCGCGGCCGCGCAGCCTGTCCGACGGCTTCCTTCAGGAATGCAGCCGCCAGGCCGCGCGCCTGCGCCTTGCGCTCCGGCGCGATCGAGTCCTCGAGATCGACGATCACCGCGTCGGCGCCGCTCGCCATCGCCTTGTCGAGCTTGCTGCCGCCGTCGGCGGGCACGAACAGGAAGGAACGCATGGTTACTGCGGCCGCATGCGTATGAAGGCCTGGCGGCGACATTCGGCCACCAGCTTGTTGTCCTGGTTGTAGGCGCGGTGGTGGAGCTCGACGATCCCGGCGCCCGGGCGCGACTTCGATTCGCGCTTGCCGATGGTCTCGGTGGTGCAATGGACGGTGTCGCCCTCGAACAACGGATGGGGAAACTTGACCTCCTGCATGCCGAGGTTGGCGATGGTGGTCCCGACCGTGAGGTCGCTGACCGATATGCCGATCATCAGGCCGAGGGTGAACAGCGAGTTCATCAGCGGCTGGCCCCATTCGGTCTCCTGCTCGCAGAAGTGCCGGTCGATGTGGAGCGGCTGCGGGTTGAGCGTCATGTTGGAGAACAGCATATTGTCCATCTGGGTCACCGTCCGGGTGTAACGGTGCTCGACCAGCTCGCCGGGGGTGAAGTCCTCGAAATAAAGTCCTCCGCGCTTGTGGCGGACCGCTGTTGCCTGGGACATCTCATCCTCCCTTGCTGGGCCGGGCAGGGGCGCCGTCGCCCCGACGGTGCCCGCGTTAACGCCTCGTTTACCATACCTGCTAATGATGCGAAGCAGCGAAGAAACGCGTCGCAGCAGAGCTGCCGGATATGAGCGCGGTGCGTCCCGGCTGAATCGCCCGGGACGCCGAGACGGATTGAATGGCTATCGAGAACCCAGTGATCCAAGGGGCGGGGTCGGCCGTGGTCGGCGCGATCCGCACGGCGGCGCGCGCGACCGGCACCAATTTCCAGTATCTGCTGGCGACCGCCCAGGTGGAGTCCGGCCTCGATCCGAATGCCGCGGTTGCGAGCTCCTCGGCCAAGGGCCTGTTTCAATTCATCGACCAGACCTGGCTGACGACCCTCAAGGAGGCGGGGCCGGCGCTCGGTTATGGCCGCTATGCCGACGCGATCGCCAAGTCGCCCTCGGGCCGCTATGAGGTTCCGGACCCCGAGATGCGGCGCAAGATTTTCAGCCTGCGCGACGATCCGGCCGCCAATGCGGCGATGGCCGGCGCCTTCACGCAGCAGAACGCCGCGCTGCTTACCGATCGGATCGGCCGGCCGCCGACCGAGGGCGAGCTCTACGTGGCGCATTTCCTCGGCGCGTCCGGCGCCGCCCGCCTGATCAACCGCGCCGGCAGCAATCCCAACGAGGCCGCGGCCGCCGTTTTTCCGAACGCCGCAAGGGCCAACAAATCGATCTTCTATGATCACCAAGGCCAGGCGCGCAGCGTCGCCGGCGTCTACCGCTTGCTGGTGGGCCGCTACGATGTCGCCCGTGCCACGCCGTCCGGCCCGGCGACCCATGCGGTTGCGAGCAACGCCGCGGTCGGCCCGCCGCTCGTGCTTGCGGCTGCCGCGATGCCGGCCGCCGCATCCATGCGCGGCACGGCGAGCGCGCCGGCACCGACGGCCGATGCGCGACCGTTGTTCAGCAGCCTGTACAGCAGCGAGGGACAGTCCGGACCGGTCTCGCAATTCGTCAGGGACTTGTGGACGACCCGTCCCGTGGTGGCGGCGGCGCTGACCGGCCAGCCTGGAAATCAACCCGGATATCAAGCCGCGCCTCACGTCGAATCCGGCCGCGGGTCGCCCGCCGCGCCAGCGGCGCGCGCACAGGGCGCGCCGCTCGACCTGTTCTCCGACCGGCCGACCGACGCCAAGGGGCTGTTCGGCGTGGGCTCCTGACGGCCCGCCGACGGCCGCGCGCCGTTAACACCTCCGTCATCTTCGCGAAGATTTATGGTGAACCCTTTATTAAGCGGCGCGGGCTAGCATCGTGATCAGCCGACACGCGTCATGCCGGCGCCGCCACGTCCGGGCGGTTGGGTATCAGTCATCAGATCCGTAGCGTTGGTCGATCATGATAGTTCGTCAGTTCCTCCACTGGGTCCGCACTGCGCTTCCCGGCGAGCGGGCCGAAGCGACGAGCGCACTGGCTCGCGCCTATCTGTTTTCCGATCTCGGTGCGGACGATCGCGGCGCCGCCGAAGGCGCCATGATCATGCTGCTCGACGACGCCTCGCCGCTCGTTCGGCAGGCCCTCGCCGAGGCGCTGGCGTCGAGCCATAAGGCGCCGCCCGCCGTCATCCAGGCGCTCGCCGGCGACCAGCCCGACGTGGCGGTCATCGTGATCGAGCGCTCGCCCCTTTTCATCGATGCCGATCTCGTCGACCTGGTCGCGACCGGCACGCCGGCGGTGCAGGCCGCGGTCGCGCGCCGCGCCCCGCTGCAATGCGCGGTCGCGGCTGCGGTCGCCGAAGTCGGAACGCCCGAGGCCTGCCTGATCATGATCGAAAATCCCGAGGCCGAGATCGCGCTGTTCTCGGTCGATCGCATCGTCGATCGTTTCGGCCACGTGGCGGCGATCCGCGAGGCGCTGTTCTGGCGCACCGACCTGCCGGCGCCGACCCGCCAGATGCTGGTGTCGAAATTATCGGCGACGCTCGCCGATTTCGTGGCCGCGCGCGCGTGGCTCGAGACCGGCCATGCCCATCGGATCGCCAAGGAGGCTTGCGAGAAGGCGACGGTCGCGCTTGCGGCGCAATCTCCCGCCGGGGAGGCCGGGGCGCTGATCCGCCATCTGTGCGGGAGCGGCCAGCTCACCGCCGGCCTGATCCTGCGCGCGCTTCTGTCGGGCAATGTGGTGTTGTTCGAGCAGGCGCTGGCCGAGCTCTCGGGCTTGCCGCTGGGGCGGGTGCGCGGCCTCGTGCACGACAATGGCGGCGCCGGCTTCCGTGCGATCTACGACAAGGCGGGCCTGCCTGCGTCGGCCTGGCCGGCCTTCCGCTCCGCCATCGAGGCGATGCGCGAGGCGAGCCACGCCGAGCCGGGTGGCGCCAGCCGGCTCAAGCGCCGGATGATCGAGCGCGTGCTCACCGGCTGCCAGGATGCGGAGATCGGCGAGGTCGAGCCTTTGCTCACCCTGTTGCGCCGCTTCGCGACCGAGGCCGCGCGCGAGGAAGCGCGCCGCTACTGCGACGAGCTGGTGGCCGACGACGGGATGACATTCGTCGCCGAGCCGGACCGCGTCGCGGCCTGACGGCCAGCCGGCGACGTTCGAAACGCGGTCAGCGATCCGATGCGATCGACGGGCTCGGCACGCCGTCGAGCGGGTCGATCTCGGCGCCCTCGTGGCGCAGGAATTCCTCGCTCACGTCGCGCAGGCGGCTGGTCAGCGTCTCCGCCATCACCTCGGCCTCGGGGTGGCCGTGCTCGCGGATGATGGCGCGCACCGCATCGACGTGCTGATCGATCAGCGCAAGCGGAATGCGACGAGGATCGTGCGTGAGCTCGAGCAGCCGGCACAGGCTGTCGGCGACCGCGGAGGCGAGCGGAAAGCCCAGCGTCGCGGCCTGGCCCTTGATGTCATGGCTGGCGCGGAACAGCGCCTCGCGCTGCTGCACCGCCAGCCCGTTCTGCCGAACGTCGGCGCGCGCCTTGTCGAGCTGCTCGCATTCGTCGTTCATCCAGCCGGTGAATTCGGTGGACAGCTCCGCCAGGGCGGCCTCCGCCCGCGCCACCGGATCGTCGGCGGCCGCCGTGCGGGTCCACGCGCCCTTGAGCTTGTTGGGCGGCGTGATCACCTGGTGGTCGGCGAAGCTCGCGACGTTTGGTTTGTCCCCGTCAGCTTTCGTCATGGGTGCTCTTCCCGCCTCAGCCCGGCATTCTGACTTTGTCGAACAAGGCTTGTTGCTTGATGATGTCGGCGTCGCCGCCCTTGCGCCGTTCGGGCCCGACATAGGTCAGGTTGGTGTTGCGGCGCCGGTCCGGCCCGAAATAGGTCCGCGTCTTGATGAAAGACCGCGGGCTCACCACGATATTGAGGATGCGCTGATAGAGCGCCTTGGCGGAGATCGGCTTCGCCAGGAACTCGGTCACGCCCGCGTCGCGCGCCGAGACCACGCGCTTCTTCTCCGAATGACCGCTGAGCATGATGATCGGCACGTAAGGGTTGGCGTTGGCGCCGGGCTGCCGGATCATCTGGGTGAGCTCGAGCCCGTCGAAGATCGGCATCGCCCAGTCGGTGATGACGATATCGGGAATGAAATGCATGAAGGCCTCGAGGCCGGACGCTCCGTCCTCCGCCTCGTAGACGTCGCGCGTGCCGAAGCTATGCAGCAATGTCCGCAGAATGCGCCGCATATGCGCGTTGTCGTCGATCACCAGAAAGCGCAGACGGTTGAAATCGATGCGGATCATGGTGATAGCGGACGCACCCGCAGGCGACATGCCGGGGTTTGGGCAACGGTAGAGAGCGGGCGTTAAGGAAGGGTTTAGGATAACCGGCAACGCGCCGGGGGCCCTCCGCGGGCGCTCGGAGCGGGTCGGGGCCGTGCCAGGGGGCCCGGGGAATCACGCCTAAGTGATGCCCCGCACCGGGGCCGGCCCCCCCTTCTTCTTGATGCTGCCCAAGCTTCGATCCTAGGATGCCCGGCCAAGAGCTTTTTTCCGGAAAAATCTGGACGCCGGTCACGTGGGATCGGAAAAATGGGAGGAATTGCCATGAAATATCCTTCGTCGCTGTGTGTCGCGCTTCTGATCGGCGTGACGGGCGCTGCGATCGGGTCTGGGCCGGCGCGCGCCCAGCAAGGTCTGGACCTCGTGAAGCAGGCGGTCGCGGCGCAAGGCGGCGCCGAGGCCCTGCGCGGCCTCAAGGCGGTCTCCATCAAGGTCAAAGGCCGGCATTGGGAACCCGGCCAGTCCTTTGCGCCCGGCGGCGAGCCGCGGTTCCTGGGCGACTCCGACATTTCGGTGACCTGGGATCTCGCCAAGGACGCCGCTCGCAACGTGTGGGACCGCGGCATGAAATACCCGGCGGTCGAGCAGCTCAAATTTACCGAGGTGGTGATGCCCGATCTGGGCAGCGTCACCGACCAAAAGGGTACCCAGGCGATGTCGGGCATCCGCGTTGCCACGTTGCAGCGCGAGCTCGACCGTGCGTCGCCCGTGCTGATGCTGCGGGCGTTGGATGCTCCGCAGAGCGTGACGGCACTGCCCGACCAGAATCTGGGCGATACGGCGCTGCCGGCCGTCGCTTTCGCGCAGCGCGGAGCGAAATTCACCATCCTGTTCGACCGCGTGACGCATCTTCCCGTGACGATCCGCACGCGCGACGACGACAACATCCACGGCGATTCCAACTACGACATGGTCATGGACGACTGGCGCGCCGTCGGCGGGGTCAAGATCGCGCATGCGCGGTCCTATCAGGTCAACGGCGCCGAGGTCCAAAGGCTTGCCTATGACGAGGTCAAGCCCAATCCGACGATCGCGTCCGACACCTTCGCGGTCGCCGACCAGTACAAAGTCGCCGCCGGCACAAAGCCCGCCGACATTCCGCATCAGTGGGTCTTGCGGCGCCTGTTCCTCGGACGTTTCCTCGACAGCGATCAGGTCGTCGTTCCGGCCGGCGGCAGCCTCAAGCTGGTCGAGCTGGCACCCAACGTCCAGCAGGTCGTCGGCGGCAGCGCCAATAACCTGATCGTGGCCATGGCCGACGGTCTGGTGATCTTCGACGCGCCCTGTTGCGAGGCCCAATCGCGCTGGGTGATCGACGCGGCGAAGGCCAAATATCCCGGCAAGCCGATCAAATACGTGGTCCTCACGCACCACCATATGGACCATACCGGCGGCACCCGCGCCTATGTGGCGGAAGGGGCGACCGTCGTCGTGCCGGACACCGCCCGGGACTATTTCCAGAAGAACCTCGCGCTGCCGCGCACGGTCGCGGCGGATGCGCAGCAGACGCAGCAGAAGCCGGTGCAGGTCGTCGGCGTGGCGGACCAGATGTCGCTCAAGGACAGCGGCGTGGAAATCCGCCTGCACAAGATCGGCAACCCGCATGTCGACGGCATGCTGATCGGCCATGTGGTGCAGCCCAACGTGGTGTGGGTCACCGACATCTGGTCGCCCGGGCGCGACGCCGCCAAGACCCCCGGCGCCGTGGCGTTGAACGAGGCGGTGAAGAAGCTCGGCATCACCGATGCGACCTTCGCGGGCGGCCATGGCAGCAATGCCAAGCAGTCGGCGCTCGACGGGATCGTGGCGTCCAACTGAACGCGAGAGCGAGCAGGGAATGGCGAGTAGTGAGTAGCGAATAGGGAGATCAAGCTCTATTCGCTACTCGCCATTCGCCATTCGCCCGTTTCTCAATAGCCGAATTGTTCGCGCAGGATGCGTTCGTCCAGGCTGTGGCCGGGATCGAACATGATGTGCATCGAGACGCTCTGGTCCATGCTGATGTCGACCGTGCGGACGAAACGAACCTCGTCGTGATCCGCGACCGCCGCGACCGGCCGCCGCTCCGGGTCGAGCACCTCGATGGTCACCGTGGCGGTATCGGGCAAGAGCGCGCCCCGCCACCGCCGCGGCCGGAACGGGCTGATCGGCGTCAGCGCGAGCAGGGGCGCGCCGATCGGGATGATCGGGCCTTGCGCCGACAGATTGTAGGCGGTCGATCCGGCGGGGGTCGCCACCAGCACGCCGTCGGCTGCCAGGTCCGCGAGCCGCTCCTTGCCGTCGATCAGGATGCGCAGGCGCGCCGCCTGGTAGATCTGCCGGAATAGCGACACCTCGTTGATGGCGCGAGCCTCGTGGATCTTGCCGTCCGCATCGCGCGCCCGCATGACCAGGGGATGGATGATGGTGGGGGCGGCCGCCGCGAGTCGCTCGCGCAGGCCCTCCTCATTGAATTCGTTCATCAGAAACCCGACCGTGCCGCGATGCATGCCGTAGATCGGCTTGCCGGCCTTCATGTATCGGTGCAGCGTCTGCAGCATGAAGCCGTCCCCGCCGAGCGACACGATGACGTCGGCGTCCAGCGGATCGGCATCGCCGTAGCGGCGCACGAGCGCCTCGCGGGCCTTCTCGGCCTCGGGTGCGCCGCTGGCCAGAAAGGCGATCCGCTGGAAGCGGGCAGGGGGAGGGCTCATGGGCTTCGACGCTCGCGCATGTGCGGTGTCACCGGTTTCCGGCTTGCGATTGCCGTTTAGGGGGCGCCGCACCAAGGATAAGATCACCGGGCGTGCCCGGCCGATGGCTCCGGGCGAGCCGTCGAATTCGGAACTTTAGAGCATTTTCCGCCGAATGCCTGCCCCGGACCTGATCGGGAATGGGAGCCGGAGCGCCGTGGAAAATGCGACCAAACATGCAATCTGTGCGCCGGCGCGCCGGCACCGGACGGGGGAAAAGATGGAACGCGTGGTCTTCGTCTATACGACCTACCCCTCCGTTGTCGAGGCGGAGAAGGCGGGCCGCGTCCTGCTTGCGCGCGAGCTCACCGCTTGCGTCAACATCCTGCCCGGCATGGTCTCGCTCTACCGTTGGCAGGGTACGGTCGAGCGCGGCGAGGAGGCGGTGATGATCATCAAGACGCGGGCCTCGCTCGCCGAAGCGGTTTGCGCGGCCGTGAAGGAGATGCACGCCTACGCCACGCCCGCGATCCTGGTGATCCCCATCGAGAGCGTCGATCAGACCTATCTGGCCTGGATCCTGGCGGAGACGGAAGGCGGGAAGCCCTGACCGGCGGCCGGGGATGGACAATACGGATAGATGCCGATTTGAGCGGGGGACGGGATTTGCCTCCAGAATGGCCGGCCTGGCTGCGGCGCCGACCCCAAGATGAACGGGCGCCGCCGCTGCCGGACATATCCCCTTCATCTAGCTGAAGATTGGATAACGGCGCGCTTCAGAACGAGTTCAGCGCGGCCGCGGCATGGTGGCGTCAAGGTCGGCAGTGAGCCGATCGATCGTTCTCCCGGGCCTGGCATGCCGAGCCCGCGAACCCGAAAAGGAATACCCCATGTTGAGGAAATTCGCTGTTGCGCTTCTTGCCGCCAGCGTGTTCACCGCACCGGTGCTGGCGCAGGGCACGCAGACCGCCAGCCCGCCCGCCAAGACCGGCGCCGTTGCGGCGCCCAAGGCGATCGCCGCCAAGCCCGCCCTCAAGGCCGCAAAGGTCAAGCACGCCAAGCGGCACGTCGCGCGCGTCAAGCACGTGAAGCACGTCAGGGCGGCGAGCTCGCACCGCATCCATCATGCGCGTCACGTCGTGCGCAGCAAGTCGACGACGGATGCGCGCGGCGGCGCGATGAACTCGGCCAAGCCGCGGTCGGTCACGAACTGAAAACCGCATCGACCTCGCTGGAGGCCGGCCGCAGGGCCGGCCTCTTGCGTTGGGGGGCTACGCCGCGCCTTCGAGCTTGGCGCGCTCGCCCACGAGCCGTTGCAGCGCCACGTGGTCGATCTTGCCGGAGCCGAGCAGCGGCAGCTTCTCGACACTCACCAGCTCGGACGGGACCATCATCTCGGAGGCGCCGCGCGAACGGGCGAACGTGACCAGGTCCGAGCGCACCGGATCCTTCTGGGTTGTGACCAGGATGATGCGCTCGCCCTTGCGCGGATCCGGCACGGTAGCGACGCCCGAGAGCGCGTCGGGCCACAGCTCGGCGGCCAGCATCTCGATCGCGGCAAGCGATACCATCTCGCCGCCGATCTTGGCGAAGCGCTTGGCGCGGCCGTTGATCGTGATGAACCCCTCGGGGTCGATGCTGACGATGTCGCCGGTGTCGTGCCATCCGTCGGCCGGGCGTTCCAGCACGCCGGGATTTTCCGAGCGCAGGTAGCCGAGCATCACGTTCGGACCGCGAACAAAGAGCCGGCCGCCGGCATCGACCCCTTCCACCGGATCGAGCCGCGCGTCCATGCCCGGCAACAGCCGCCCGACCGTGCCGAATTTGTTGAACATCGGCGTATTGAGGGCGAGCGCGGGGGAGGTTTCGGTGACGCCGTAGCCCTCGAGGATGCGCAGCCCGAATTTTTCCATGTAGACGCGGCGGGTCGACACCTTGACGGGCTCGGCGCCGGCCAGGATGTAACGCAGCGAACGGAAGTCGTAAGCGTGTGCCGAGCGCGCATAGCCGGCCAGGAACGTGTCGGTGCCGAACAGGATGGTGGCGTTCTCGCCGTAAATGAGCTCGGGAACGATGCGGTAATGCAGCGGGGAGGGATAGAGATAGATCCGCACGCCCGAGACCAGCGGCAGGATCAGCCCGACCGTCAATCCGAACGAATGGAAAACCGGAAGGACGTTGAACACCTTGTCGCTGCGCCCGAAGTCGATGCGCGCCTCGGCCTGGGCCGCGTTGGCCAGGATGTTGCGGTGGGACAGCACGACGCCCTTGGGCGTTCCCTCCGATCCGGATGTGAACAGGATCGCGGCGGGATCGTCGGCTTCGCGCGCCACCACGGGGTGACGGGCCGCCAGCAGGCCGCGCATCCGATCGGCGAAACCGACGGTGGCGCGCACGTCCTCGAGATAGACGAGCCGGACGTCGCCTTCGATCTGGCTGACGAGCGGGGCGAGCCGGCCCTTCTCGATAAAGGCGCGCGCGGTGATCACCGTCTTGATCTTGGCGGCGCGGCAGGCGGCCCGCACGTTGGTCGGGCCTGACGTGAAGTTGATCATGGCCGGGACCCGCCCGGTCGACATCAGGGCGAGCAGCGTCACGACCGCGCCGTTCGCGTTCGGCAGCATGACGCCGACGGCCTCGCCGGGCTCCGCCAACGGCAACAGCTTGCGGCCGAGGACGGCCGCGCCGGCCAGAAGCTTGCGGTAGGAGAGGGCGCCGCTCACCGGATCCTCGATCGCGACGCGGCCGGCCCCATGCTCCTGCGCGGCCTCGATCACAGCCTCGACCACGGTGCGGTCGGTGGAGGTGGTGCGGAATACGAGGTCCGACATCACCTGGTAGAGCGCGGCGCCCGCCGCGATGCGCCGTTTCTTGCCCCGCAGCTCGGGATCGACCGCGAGCTTCACCGGCGGCAGGATGGTCACTCTGACCTTGGGAAACAGGCGGCGGCGCACCTGGTCGCTGCCGAGGCGTGAGAAGTAGGTCTTCTCGAAGCCCTTGATACGGATCGGCACCACCATGGCGCCTGATTTCTCGGCGATCAGGCCGGCGCCGTCATAGACCTTCATCAGGCTGCCGGTCACGGTGATGCGGCCTTCGGGGAATATGATCAGCGAGTCGCCGCCCTGCACCGCATGGATCAGCGTGCGGGTCGCCATCGGCTTGGTCGGATCGAGCGGCATGGCGCGGGTGAATTTGAGAAACGGCTTGGCCCACCAGCGTTGCGCAATCCCGCTGTCGATGGCGAATACCGGGTCGGTATCGAGGAATGACAGCGCGAGCGCGGCGTCGAGAAAGCTCACGTGATTGAGCGCGATGATCGCGTTCGGTCCGCCCTTGGCGACATTCTCGATCCCGGTGACCTCGAGCCGGAACAGCGAGCGGAAGATCACGGTGAGAAAGTCGCGCAGCAGGTTGGTCGGCAGCGTGATGGCCATCAGGATCATGGCGGCGAGATTGGCGATGCCGATCGTCAGGAACAGGACCGGGATCGACATGCCGAAGGCCTGCAGCTGCGCGACCAGAAGCGTCCCGGCCACGATGAAGGCGGCGTTGAGCACGTTGACGGCGGCGATCACGCGGGCCCGCCGGTCCGCGCCAGCCCAGGTCTGGACGGCGGAGAAAACCGGCACGATGAACAGGCCGCCCCCGATCGCGAGGCCGGCAAGGTCGACGGCGATGCGCAGCCCGCGGGCCGAGGTGAAGACCTCGGCCATGCCGGACGCCGCGGCCTGCGGCAGACCGTAGGTCGCCCATCCGAGATCGAGCGCGAAGAGTCCGAGCAAAAGCGCGCCGATCAGCGACGGAAAGAGGACGATGCGTCCATGCGCGAGCCAAGCGGCGAGGCCGGACCCGACGGCGATCGAGATCGAGAACACGGCGAGGAAGACGACCACCACGTCCTCGTTGGCGCCGAGCACCGCCTTGACGAGCACCGGCATCAGCGACAGCGCGACCGCGCCGACCAGCCAGAACCAGCTCGTCGCTACGGCGCCCCAGCGCAGCCGCGGATCACGCCAGAGCTCCTTGAGGAGGCCGGCGGTCGAGCGTGCGATATTGGGATCGATCCGCAGGTTGGGCGCGCCCTGGCCGGTGCGCGGGATCAGCAGGCTGGCCCCCCAGCACAGGAGGGCGAACACCATGATGAGGACGCCGAAGATCGCCGGATGATGGCCTTCCTTGGCGGCAAGCCCGCCCACGATCGTGCCGAGCAGGATCGCCATGAAGGTCGCGCCTTCGACCAGCGCGTTGCCGGCGGGGAGCTCTTCGGAGGCCAGATGGTCGGGAAGGATGCCGTATTTGATCGGGCCGAAGAGCGTGGCGATCACGCCGAAAAAGAAGAGTGCCGCGAACAGGATCGGTATCGACTGCAGCCAATAGCCCGTGACCGCGATACCGGCGACCGCGATCTCGACGAGCTTGATGCGTTGCGCCACGATCGACTTGTCGAAGCGGTCCGCCATCTCGCCCCCGAGGCCGGAGAGGAAGAAGAACGGGCCGATGAAGACCGCCGCCGTGAGCGTGATGAGCGAGCCGGAATCGGTGATCGACGGCGTGAACAGGATCAAGAACACCAGCGAGTTCTTGAGGAAATTGTCATTGAAGGCGCTGAAAAACTGGCACCAGAAGAGCGGTGCGAAGCGCCGGGTGGTCATCAGACTCCAGAACATCGTGGTCCCTTAAAGGCCTGAGAGAGTTGCTTCAACCATTGGCGACGCCCCCGCAGGGGCGGGCGCCATGAAAAACCGGCATATCAGCCTGGACGCCACGAAATTCCCCCCGGGGCGCGCCGCGACCGCCTGACCCCAGCTTAACCTCTCTTGCGGTTTGCAGAAAATCCCCCACCCCGGTTTTCTCTGGCGCCCGCCTCGTCTATCGTCCGCGCCGCAAAACCGGGCGGGGCAGCCGGGACGTGGGCCGGCGAGAGCCGGTGCCGCATTCGATCCGGGATGGATACCGGTTCGCGGCGGAAAATGCGACCGGTATTCCGGTTGGCGCTGCGCCGTCGGCATAGGGCAGGAGAGGTGGACGATGGCTTGGACTCGGGTCGCCGCGTTGGCGGAGCTGAAGGAACGCGGCGTGATGGATGGCGAAATCAATGGCGAGGAGATTGCGCTCTATTGGGTCGATGACGCGCCCTATGCGACCGAAAATATCTGCACGCACGCCTTCGCCCGATTGTCGGAAGGATATCTCGACGGTGATTGCATCGAGTGTCCGGTCCACCAGGCGCTGTTCAACGTGAAAACCGGGGCCGCCGTTTCCCCTCCGGCCTATCAGGCGGTGAAAACCTATCCCTGCCGGGTCGAGGGGGAGAATATCATGATCGAGGTCTGACGCGCGTTGACGCAGCTTCGGCCTCTTCGCGGCGGGGCTAAGGACCACGGCGCCGACACCATGAGGCGTCGCCTCAGGAAAGCGGACGGCGCGCGCGGATGAAGGAGAGCTGCACGGACGTCGCAAATTCGTGGCCGCAGGCATCGCATGACCACACGTGGCGCACGCGGCTCTTGCTCACGAATTCTGCGCCCGCCGACGCGAACAAAAGATCATTGCATTGCGGACAGGAGGGAAGCGCGAACCGACGGGGCGCACCAGCACCAGCCTGCATCTCGGCTTGACCCTTCATGGAAACCTCCTCCGTGTTTCCCCCGTCGTGCCGTTCCCCGTTTCCATGCGCAGGATGTACGCGGTCTTTGGCGACAGCAAGGCACTCGCATGAAGTTTTTGTAAAATGCCTCGCCGCCGAGCACAAGACAGACGCGCTGACCTTTCGATCGCACGACGGATTCGGCGCGGACGTCACGCGCGCGCGTGCGATCGCCAGCGACTGGCGCATCCGGTGCAGGCGTGGGTTCGCTACATCGCGATGCAATATGCGCGGATGCCGACGAATCTGCGGGATTTGTAGAAGCGACCGGCTGGCGGCTTCCGTTCTCGCTGCCTTGCACAAATGCGGACGGTCGCGTGGCGCAAATTAAATTGCAGTCACGGCGACTTCTTTTGATGCGCGGGAGGTACGATGGCATGGCGCGCATGATACGGCGTGGCGCGAGTCATGCGCGGACTCGACAACTGATCGTATGAATTTTCACGCCCGTCGGGCTGATTTCGTCTTTCCGAGCCGTTCAATGCGCGCGAGATCGAGTTTTCCCTCCGCCACCCAGCCGGGGACGCTGGCCGGAACCTTGGGGCGGAATTTTTCGTAGAGCGCATCGGCCTGTTGCGCGATCTCCGGGGCCGACATCGAGCGCGCCAGCCGCTTCATCGAGCTGCGCACCATCTTGAGCGCGTCGCCGAACTTGATCTCGAGATATTGCTCGACGCTATCCGGAGCGATCAGGCGGTCCTTGTTCAACGCGCGCAGCCCCTTACGGGTGCGCACCATCGGCACGGCGCGCTGCAGCAGATCGACCTGGAGCCGTTTGCCGGCTTTGAGGTTGCGGCGGCGATCCTTGATCGCCTTGGGGGACGGCGCGAGCAACCCGACCGACACGCCCCTGGAATAGGTGCTGAGCCCGGCGACGGCGCGGCCGAGCGTCAACGCTTCGTCGCGCCCGAAGCCCAGGCGCCGTGCGACCACCGCGGCCCACAAGGTGAGGACGGGCGTATGGTTGATGGTGATGGTTCGACGCCCCAAGCTCAGGCCCTGTCCTTCAAATGGATCCCCCCAGGCAAGTCGTTGGCGTCATCGTCAATGCTGCCGGAGACCCCGCATCGTCCGACCGACGACTCACCGACGCCTCATTATAAGTCGGCTGTGCCCGATCGGAAAACGAGACCGATGGCGCGCTCGCTGTTGACCGGAATCAGCTCAGTGAGCCGATCCGGCGCCCGGTCGGCAACAACGCGACCGACGCCCCGGCAGGATCGCGAAACCAAGGGGCCGCCCGCGTGTCGGGCGGGCAACGCTGGCCCGGGTGCGCCCACAACGGCGCGAAACATGAGGCCGGCCCTGGGAGCGATCTTGCGCAATGCCGCGGCCTTTCGGGCGGGGCCATCCAGCCCTTCAGCCGGGTTTTAAATAACGGCCGGATTCTGCGAAATATCGGCGCTACCGGCAGTTCGTGGTAGAAAGGTAATCCCGGGTCATGCCGCGATGGCGGGCCCGGAGGTAGGGCGGAGGGCGCCGGAAGCCTGTCGGGATGGTTACCGGCCCATACCGACGCCGGCATAGGAAACACGCCGTTACTCGTCGCTCTCACCCTTTTGAACCTTCTCGGATTTTGCGTGGGTTTGAGGCCCATCGCCGGGTTGGCGGGCGGGTTGGCCGGCGGGTCGGGCGGGGGCTCCGCCGGACCGCGGGGGCCGTCCGGAATGCCTCATTTTAGCTTGCTTTCCCACGCAATTGCTGTCACGCGTCAAGGGGTCCAGCAGTGGCTGGACAGCGACTGTGACCAGATTCTGGAGATCAAGATGGCGACCGGTAAAGTGAAATGGTTCAACCCGACCAAAGGCTATGGCTTCATCCAGCCTTCGGGGGGCGGACAGGACGTGTTCGTGCATATCTCGGCGGTGGAGCGGGCTGGCCTCAGCACGCTCAACGAAAATCAGGACGTGGAGTTCGAGATCGTGAGCAATCGCGGCAAGAGCTCGGCCGAGAACCTGAAAGTAAAGTGAACCGGTCATCCGGCGATTGTCTCGTCGTGAATTGAATCGGAGCGTGATCGCAAGAATTCGCGAGCGCGCTATGACAACATCGCCGGGCCGTCCGAATGCTATCTGACGGTTCGGTACAATAACTTTCCTGTGCGCGGCCGATCGCATTTCGAAGGCCGGGCCGGGATCCCCATCTGCGAATTGGCCGCGGGCAATCCTTCAGTGTGTTGCCCCTTGTGTATCGCTCGTTCGCTTCCGCTGGAAGCCGATCGAGCGGCCGCATGTCGTGCTGAGCGGTGATGCGCCCGCCAGGGCGTGCATCCCTTCGTCACTTGGGCTCTTCCCGACAAAGGCACGCGTTCATCCGTGAGCGAGGCGGCGCCCGGATTGCGGGTTGCTTGCCTCGGCTGCGCGCGACGCACGCGCCAATTCCCGGGACCACAACATCACAATAGACCGATGCGATTTCGGGCAGGCGGCGGCCGTCCCGCCTGTGCTAATAACCGGCGCCGGGAGGGACCATCATGGCGGAAGCAAAAGTTCGCGGCATCACGCTCTATTACGAGGTCATCGGGAATGCCGGCCCGTGGATCGCGCTGACGCCCGGAAGCCGGCGCTCCTGCGACGAGCTGGTGCCCCTTTCCGGGATGCTGGCGCGGCACGGCTTTCGGGTGCTGCTGCATGATCGGCGCAACTGCGGGCGGTCCGACGTCTGCATCGAGGCGCGCGGGTCCGAGCACGAAGTCTGGGCCGATGATCTCCACGATCTTTGCGGCGAGCTTGGCGCGGTTCCGATTTATGCCGGCGGTTCCTCGGCCGGCGCGCGCCTGGCGTTGCTGTTCGCGTTGCGCCATCCGGCCGCCGTCAAAGGCCTGCTGCTTTGGCGCGTCACCGGCGGGCAGCACGCGGCGCAAAAGCTCGCCCACCAGTATTACGGCTCCTACGCGGAGCTGGCGAAGACCGGCGGTATGGCGGCGGTCTGCGCCTCCGAGCATTTTGCCGCTTGCATCAAGGCCCGGCCGTCAAACCGCGAGCGGCTGATGGCCATGAACCCGGACGATTTCATCGCCGTGATGGATATCTGGCGCAAGAATTTCCTGGCGGCGGCCGACCTCCCGGTGGTGGGCGCGACCGAAGCGCAATTGCGCGGATTGAAAATCCCCGCCTGCATCATCGCCGGAAACGACAAGGTGCATGTGCCGGCGGCGGCCCGCAAGGCGGCCGCCCTGATCGGCCAGAGCGAATTCCATGACGACGTCGTGGAGAAACGGCCCGAGGGCGATCTGCTGGCGGAATGGGACCAGAAGGACTGGAAGGCCAAGGAAGGCCGGCTGGCGGAAATCTTCAGCGGGTTTCTCAAGAAGGCCGAGCAAACGGCGCCCGCGCTCTGACACGGCCATCCTGAGCCCGAAAATCGGCGCAAGGGCGCAATCAGTCCCAAGAGTCAATCAGTCCCAAGAGTAATGTCATGACCGACCCGCGCGATGTCCCGCCGTTTCGCCTCGAAGAGGCGACGATCGACCAGCTGCATGGCGCCATCCGGGACGGGCGGACGACCTGTGTCGCCGTCGTCGAGCACTACCTGGCGCGCGTTCGCGCCTTCAACGGCGTGGCGAGCGCGCTCGTGACCGAGGACGGGGCGCCGGTGGCGCCGGCGACGGGCGCGACGCGCGCGGGCGCGCCGTTGCGCTTTCCCACCGAGACCGTCAAGGCGTCCACGATCCTGCCCGATCTCGACAAGTACAAGGGGCCGCCGCTCGAATTCGGCCGCATGGAGGCGACCGCTTCCGATCCCGCCGTGCCGCAGCAATTCGGCATGATCGTCGGCATCCCGAATGCCGGCCAGGTCAATGCGCTGGCCACGCTCAACATACGGGGCGAGCGTTCGGTGACCTGCCGCGGCGACTTCGACCGCCACCCGTCGCTCGGCCTGCTGCCGCCCGGCGCGCCCGCGGTGTGCGAGCACTTTCGCCGGCTGCCCGATGCGCTCGAGCGCGCCGCCGAGCTCGACGCGGCGCATGGGCGCAATCCCGATCTCGTCGCGATGCCGATGTATGGCGTGGTGTTCTCGTTCAAGGATCCGTTCGACACCAAGGACATGCGTTCGACCGGCGGCGGAGACGCGCGTTACGACATCGATTTTCCGGCGCGCGATCATGTGCTGGTCGAGCAGCTCCGCGCCAAAGGGGCGATCATCTTCGCCAAGGCCGTCAACACCGAATACAACGGCCGGGCGGGCGATCCGGGCGGCCGCCACAAACCCGACAAGGTGCTGCCCTCGACGCTCGGCTATCAGCGCAGCACCTGGGGCGGCAATCCCTCCAACCCCTACGACACGACGCGCTCGGCCTCGCTCGGCTCGAGCTCGGGCTCGGCGCTCTCGGTCAGCGCCAATCTGGTGATGGCGAGCCTCGGCGAGGAAACCAGGGCTTCGTGCCGCGGCCCATCCAATCACAATGCGGTGGCGCTCATCCTGCCGCACAAGTCGATGCTGGGCTTCGACGGCGGCGCGATCGGGGCGGATATCTATTGCGACCGCAGCGGCATTCACTGCCGCACCATCGGCGACTGCGCCAAGGTGCTCGACGCCCTCAAGGATCCGGAGTCCGGATACTACGACCCGCGCGATCCCTACACGACGGTGCCACGGTCCTCGGTGCTGAGCACGCCCTATGCGGGCCACGCGACGGCGCCCGGCACGCCCGGCGCGCTCAAGGGCATGCGCCTCGGCATCATCCGGGAATCCATGGTCTATCCGCCGGGCTCGAAGACCGAGGAGCCGATCGTCACGGCGGCGGCGCGCGAAATCAAATCGGTGCTGGGCGAGCGGCTGGGCGCGGCGCTCGTCGAATCCTCCGATCCGCTGTGGACGCCGGATCCCGGCGTCGAGCGCATGACGACTGACTTCCGGTGCGCGCTGGCGCGGCTGGTGCCGGTTTTCATGCCCGACCTGCTGTTCAGGCTCAGCCGCGACGGACGGCCGGTGTTCAAGGAATTCGCCGCCGCGATTGTGCCGACCGAATTCATGCCCGGAAAGATTTTCGGCGGTGGGAAAATGCAGCCGATCGACTATTGCGTCGAGATGGCCGAGGGGCGGATCGCGCCGCCCGCGAACCTGGATCTCGCCACCATCCAGCAGCAGGAGCTGGCGATGGCGTTCCGGTTTCATATTCCGCAATATCTCACGCGCCGCGCCGCCGACTGGAAGGCGCAGGGTTTTGCCGAAACCCTCGTCGATTTTCCGACCCTCAACGCGCGCTCGAAATTCTGGGGCGACGACCAGCGCGCCGCTTTCAGGAATTGGGAGGAGGTGGCCGATCCGCGCAACCCCTTCGGGTCGCGGCAGGGCGTCAACGAGCGCATCATGCTGCGCGAGTTGCTGCGCCGGGTCGACATGATGGTGATCCTGGAAAACAAGCTCGACGCCCTGGTGCGCCTGCACACGCCATGGCCGCCCGGCCTGATCGGGGGAGCCTATCAGTACGACATCGTGAGCAATCTGGCGCCCGAATCCCTGAGCGGCCCCAATGCGGGCCTCACCGAGGTGCTGGTTCCGGCCGGTTTTGTGACGACCGTGTATGATCCGGTATTCCGGCTCAGCCCGGACGGGACCCGCTACGTGTCGGCGCCGTCCGGCACGCCAACAAGAATCCCCGAGCCGGGCTTGCCCTTCTCGCTCGTTTTCCGCGCCGAGCCAGGCAGGGAGGACGTGCTTTTGAAGATTGCCTCCGCCTATGAGGCGGCGTCCAGGCGCCGCGTCCCGCCGCCGGCCTTCGGTCCTCTGCCGGTGAAATCGCGAGCAGGCGCGGTTCGATCGATGGCTTCTTCACCCTGACCATCGCGGGTGTCGCAGGTCCTCACTCGAGGGCGATGCCGGCGGCCTTGATGGGCTTGGCGTTCTTCTCGATTTCGCTGCCGACGAATTGCTGAAAATAGGCGGGCGAGCGGCGCTCGGGCGCGACGGCCGTCGCGCCGGCCTGGCTCAGCCGCTCCTGCACCGCGGGCGTATCCATCGCCGCCACGGTGGCGTCATGGAGCTTCTGGATGACCGGCGCCGGCGTGCCCTTGGGGACGAACAGCCCGAACCAGGTGCTGGCTTCGAAATCCGGCAGGCCCTGCTCGGCCGCGCTCGCCACGGTCGGCAGCAGCGGCGAGCGCTCACGCGTCAGGACCGCGACCGCGTTCACCAGGTTGCTTTCGATCTGCGGCTTGATGGTTCCACTCAGGGTGCAGAAGTAGTCGATGCGGCCGCCGATGACGTCCTGCAGCGCCGGTCCGCCGCCCCGATAGGGCACATGCGTGACCTTGAGGCCGATCGCGGCGTTGAACAACGCGCAGTCGACATGGCCGGTGGAGCCCGCGCCGGCCGAGGCGAACTGCATCGTGTCCTGGTTCTTGCGCGCATAGGCGATGAAGTCCTGCAGGTTGCGGGCCGGATAATCCTTGCGCGTGATCAGCACCGTCGGCTGCTCGGCCACCAGCACGACCGGCACCAGATCGGTCGCGAGATTGTAGAGCGGATTCTTGTAGAGCGTCTGGTTGATGGCGTCGGCCCGGCTGCCGAGCACGAATTGATAGCCGTCGGGCGGCGCCTTGGCGACGCGCGCAGATCCCACCATTCCGCCCGCGCCGCCGACATTCTCGATGACGACCTGCTGGCCCAGGACCTCGGAGAGCCGCTGGCCGATGATGCGTCCCAGTACGTCGGTGCCGCCCCCCGCCGCGAAGGGAACCACCATGGTGACCGGCCGGCTCGGCCAGCCCTGCGCCACGGCCGCGTCATGAAGGCACGGCAGCGAGGCTGCCAGGGCAAACAGGATCGCGCGCGTCGAGATCATGGGATGCGTCCGCCGGACCGCAGTTGCGACGTCCCGCATCATATCAGCTCCTGGTTTTGCCCCAACGGGCCGGCCGCCTCTCGGCGTAGGACGCCAGTCCCTCGGCCGCCTCCGTCGACTGGCGCTTGGCGGCGTGCGATTCGATCAATTGCTCGAAAGCCGCCTCGTCGAGATGGCTCCAGGCGGACCGCATCGCGATTGCCTTGGTCTGGCTGATCGCGTCGGGGCCGTTCTCGAGCAGATGGCCGACGATCCTCGCGCCCGCGGATTCGAGCTCCGCCGGCGGCACAATCTCGTGCACCAGGCCGATGCGGCGCGCTTCGTCGGCGGCGAACCGCTCGCCCGTGAGCGCATAGCGTCGGACCTGGCGCACCCCGATGGCGTCATTGAGCTGCGGGATGATGATGGCGGCCGTCAGTCCCCAGCGCGCTTCGGAAATCGAGAAGACCGCGTTGTCGGCCGCGATCACGATGTCGCAGGCCGCGATGAGCCCGGTGCCGCCGCCGAAGCAGCCGCCCTGCACCAGGGCAACCGTCGGCACCGGCGCCGCTTCAAGCCGCCGCACCGCCGTCGCGGTCGCCCGTGAGACGCGGATATTCTCCTGGGACGACGCGGTGCGCACCGCATCGATCCATTTGAGGTCGGCGCCGGCTTGAAAGTGACGGCCATTGCCCGTGATGACGATGACCCGCAATCCCTCGACGCTCGCAAGCGCATCCATCGCGGCGAGCAGCCCCTGGATCAGATCGCCGTCATAGGCGTTGTTGACCTCGGGCCGGTTGAGGACGAGGCTCGCCACGCCGCGGCCGTCCACCTCCCAGAGCACAGGGCCGCTCGCATGTGATGCCGTCATCTCGATCTCCGGCCGCGCACCGCGGGGAAGTTCATCCCGATTCCGATCCGACGTCCCAGCCCAAGGCGCGGAACCGCGCCGCGCTGTCTGGATTGGTGACGAAGCGAATAAAGTCCCTGGCCGCGCCAGGCGCGGCCGCACGCGACGCGACGGCGGCGCAATAAACGCTGATCAATTGCAGGTCCGCCGGCAAGTGTCCGGCAAACCGCACGTCCGCGACGCCGATCAGCTCGCTCGCCTGGGTGAGCCCGATCGTGGCCCGGCCGGAAGCGACGGCGCGCACCACGTCCTTGCCGGTGGCGCACAGGACGCCCTTCTGCGCGATCTCGGACGCCATGCCGAGGCGCTCGAACAACGTCACGAAATACGGCCCCGTCGTTCCGCCGCCCCTGGGATCGATATAGGCGATGGCGGGCGCGGCCAGCAGCGCGGCGCGAAGCGTGTCGGCGGTGGCCAGATCGGGAGCGGCAGCGGACGGACCCACGGCGACACCCAGGCGCATGCGGCCGACCTCGACCTTGGTGGCGGCGTCGAGCCGCCCCTTGGCGGCCAGCGCGTCGATGCCCGCCGACGACGTGAAGACGACGTCCGCCGGCTCGTCCGACTCGTCCGACTCGAGCTTTCTGATCACGCCGCCCGCATTGCTGATGCGCAAGCGAAGCACATGGCCGCTTTCCGTCCCGAACGGCTCGGCGAGCGCATGGAGCACATGCTCGAAAGCGCCGGCCGCAATGACATGCAGGTCTGTGGCGGTAGCGTGCCGGTCTGAGGACAAAGTCGAGGCTCCATGCTGGTCGCGGACAGCAAAGATGATCGGGACGCGAGGCCAGGTCAAACGATGCGTGCTGCCAAGTGCCGGGGCCATTGATTGGGCCTGAGGAGCCGGGAGATGGAACGAAACCGGCGCTGTTCCGTTTGTGTCAGCAATGGCAGAGAAAGGAACGACCATGCGGACTTGTCTTTACGTGGCGGCTTTCAGCCTCGCGCTCGCGGGCATGGTCGAACCGGCGGCGGCCAAAGGCTGCCTCAGGGGCGCATTCATGGGCGGCGTGGCCGGGCACTATGTGGCCCATCACGGCGTGCTCGGTGCAGCGGCGGGTTGCCTCATCGGGCGTCACGAGGCCAATAAGCGTGAGCGCGAGCGGGCCGGCTATGATCGCGATTACGACCGCAGCTATAACCGCTATGACCGCGGGCAGCCCATCGGCACGACGTACCGCTGACCAGCGGCGCCGGATGACAGCTGCCTGGCGGAGCGCTTGACGCGACCGGATCTACTCCAGCCGACCGACGCTCCCGGACAAGAAATTATCGGCTGGCTCAACATGACTCTTGGCAGGGTTTTGAAAATCGCGTAGGAGAAAATCCACAGTCCGAACTGCGCGCCGATCTCAGGCTTGCCCGAGGTCGGTATTTTTTTGCGCAGCTCCACCCTGCGCGGGTCGGAAGAACGGTTTTGTCGGAGAGCGCGATGCCGCCAGCTATTACCACCGCGGCCGGTCCCTCGTTGGCGTCGCGCCGCAGCGGTGCAGTCCAGGGAAAAGCCCTGTAGATTCCCTGTTGTTTACAGGGAAGTGTCGGTGCGTTGCCGTATCGGCCCTCGCGCGCTCAGTTGCAGAGCGGCCGCGTGAACGTCTGGTCGTCCTTGCTGGCCCAATAGGCGCGGTTCCCGGTCGTCGGTCCGTTCGAGGGCATGCAGATATATCCGGTCCGGCCCAGGCACAGGCCGGCGCCCAGCGAATAGATGCGGTTCGCGAAAACGCAGTAATTGGGCATATCGGCCGGGCTGACCGGCGGCGGGATGTCGACGATCTGCGGGGCCGGCTGGCCGTGGGCGGATGTCGCGAGAGCCGCGAAAGCAATGACAAACAGGATCGCTCGCATGGACAAGTCTCCGACCGGGGAACGGTCCGGTCAATCCGGTTTTGCCGCCAAAAAGGCTGGCGGCGGACAGCCTCTGTGGCAAATATACATCACGCTGCTGTGACACGAAACTGCCTGCCGACAGGGGCATTCAGGAGCGGCGCCGGCGGGTGGTTCGGATTGCCGGCCCCGCGATTACGGATTCCACTCTCCCGGAAAGCGCTCTAGCATCATCGACGACGCGATAAGCTGAGTCGCGGGTCCGGGGCATCGAGGGCGCATGCAGGACGTCGTCGTAATCGGGGCCGGGAAAATAGGCGCGACCGTGGCCGGTCTGCTGGCCTCGACGGGCCGCTACCAGGTCACTCTGGCCGATCGCTTGCCGGCCGTTCTCGACCGCGTCGAGCCACACGAGCGCATCCGCTGCATGCCGCTAAATGTCGAGGATACCGCAAGTCTGCTCGGACTGCTGAACGACAAGTTCGCCGTCATCAATGCGGCGCCGTTCCATCTGACATTGCGTATCGCGGAAGCGGCCCGCGCGGCCCGCAACCATTATCTCGATCTGACCGAGGACGTGGCGAGCACGCGGCGCGTCAAGGAGCTTGCCGCCGACGCAAGCACCGCCTTCATTCCGCAGTGCGGGCTCGCTCCGGGTTTCGTGTCCGTCGTCGCCTTCGAGCTGGCGAAGCGCTTCGAGGTGCTGGACAGCGTCAAGCTGCGGGTCGGGGCGCTGCCGCAATATCCCTCGAATGCGCTCAACTACAACCTCACCTGGAGCACCGACGGCGTCATCAACGAGTATTGCGAGCCTTGCGAAGCCATCGTGAACGGCGTCCGGCGCGAGGTGGCGCCGCTCGAGGGAAGAGAGGAGTTTTCCCTCGATGGCGTCACGTATGAAGCCTTCAACACGTCCGGCGGGCTGGGAACCCTGTGCGACACCCTGGAAGGGAAGGTTCGGACCCTCGATTACCGCACGATCCGTTATCCCGGGCACGCCGCCATCATGCGTGCGCTGCTGAATGATCTGCGCCTGCGCGATCGCCGGGATGTGCTGAAGGACATCCTGGAAAATGCGGTTCCGACCACCCTCCAGGACGTCGTGATCATTTTCGTGACGGTGAGCGGGCACAACAACAAGCGCCTGGTCCAGGAAACCTACGCGAACAAGATCTACAGCCGCGATGTCAACGGCAAAACCTTGACGGCGATCCAAATCACCACGGCCGCTGCGATCTGTACCATGCTCGACCTGCTGGCCGGCGGTCGGATCCCGCAGCGCGGGTTCATCCATCAGGAGGACGTACCGCTGCAGGTGTTCCTGGAAAATCAGTTCGGCCAAGTCTACGCCAAGCAGACAACGCTTGTGCAGGGGCAGTTTGGAGGGGCGGGGCGATCATGAGCGCGCCCCGGGTCCGGCTCGCCTCGGTTCGTGACGAAGCGCGCGGCGTCCTGGCGCGGCTCGGCGTGGCGGAAACCGCCTTCGCGGCCGGCGGCCTTGCGGCGCGCTCGCCGATTACGGGCGAGCTGATCGCGCATATTGCCGAGACGACCCGAGACGACGCGAGCGCGGCGATCGGGCGGGCCGCCCAAGCCTTCGGTGCCTGGCGTGAGGTGCCGGCGCCTCGCCGCGGCGAGTTCGTCCGGCTGCTCGGCGAGGAATTGCGCGCCGCCAAGGCCGATCTCGGCCGGCTGGTGACGCTGGAGACCGGCAAGATCGTGTCGGAAGGGCTCGGCGAAGTGCAGGAGATGATCGACATCTGCGACTTCGCCGTGGGCCTGTCACGACAGCTCTATGGCCGCACGATCGCGACCGAGCGCGCCGCGCACCGCATGATGGAGACCTGGCATCCGCTCGGTGTGTGTGGCGTCATCTCGGCCTTCAACTTTCCGGTCGCCGTGTGGGCCTGGAATGCCGCCCTGGCTTTGGTCTGCGGCGACCCCGTGGTCTGGAAGCCGTCGGACAAGACGCCGCTCACGGCCATTGCGACGCAGGCGATCGTCGCGCGCGCCATGCGCCGGTTCGGCGATGCGCCGGCGGGACTGTCGGAGGTTCTGATCGGCGGGCGTGACGTCGGCGAGATGCTGGTCGACGACAGCCGCGTGGCGATCGTCAGCGCGACCGGCTCCACCGCGATGGGCCGTGCCGTTGGGCCGCGCCTCGCCGCCCGGTTTGCCCGCGCCATCCTGGAGCTCGGCGGCAACAATGCCGCCATCGTGGCGCCGTCGGCCGATCTCGACCTGGCGTTGCGCGCCATTGCGTTTGCCGCCATGGGCACGGCCGGCCAACGCTGCACGACGCTACGACGCCTGTTCGTCGCCGACGCCATCTACCAGCCGTTCCTGGCGCGGCTGAGCCAAGTCTACGCATCCGTGAAGGTCGGAGATCCGCGCGACCCGGACACCCTGGTGGGTCCGCTGATCGACGGCGCGGCTTTTGAAAGCATGCAACGGGCGCTGTCCGAAGCGCGCTCCGCCGGCGGGAAGATCAAGGGCGGCGAGCGCGCCGAAGAAAGCGATGATGCCTATTACGTGCGTCCCGCGCTGTGCGAAATGCCGGAACAAAGCGGCCCCGTGCTGCGCGAAACCTTTGCGCCGATTCTCTATGTCATGCGATATTCCGAGCTCGACGAGGCGATCCGGTCGCACAATGCGGTCGGAGCCGGGCTTTCCTCGTCCGTCTTCACGCTCGACCTGCGCGAGGCCGAGCGCTTCCTGTCGGCGACGGGATCGGACTGCGGCATCGCCAATGTCAACATCGGACCCTCCGGCGCCGAGATCGGCGGCGCATTCGGCGGCGAAAAAGAGACCGGAGGAGGGCGGGAGGCAGGCTCCGACAGCTGGAAGGCCTACATGCGCCGGGCCACCAACACGATAAGCTATGGAACCGAGCTGCCGCTTGCGCAGGGCGTGAGATTCGATATCTAGCAGAGCTTCCGCCTCAACAAGGTCCATGACGTATGACGGTCCTGACCGCCCCGACGGCCAAGATTTCACGCCCCACATTCGGCGAGCTCTTCACACCGAAGCTCGTCACGATCCTGCGGGAAGGCTACGACCTCTCCAATCTCCGCTCCGACGCCATCGCAGGGCTGACTGTCGCCATCGTGGCCCTGCCGCTCTCGATGGCGATCGCCATCGCGTCGGGAGCCTCACCCGCGCAGGGGCTCTACACATCGATCATCGGCGGCTTCGTGGTCTCCGCCATCGGCGGAAGCCGCTTCCAGATCGGAGGCCCGGCTGGCGCTTTCATCGTGTTGGTTGCTGCCACCGTGCAGGCGCATGGAATGGAAGGACTTATTCTCGCCACCGTGTTGTCCGGGATCATGCTGGCGGCGATCGGCCTGTTGCGGCTCGGCACCTACATAAAATTCATTCCGTATCCGGTCACCGTGGGCTTCACCGCCGGGATCGCGGTGATCATATTCGCGAGTCAGATCAAGGACCTTCTCGGGTTGACGCTCGGCGGTGCGGAGCCGGGGCTATTTTTCGAAAAACTGTCGGTGCTTTGGCGCCATGCGCCGAGCTTCGAGCCTGCCGCTGTCGCGATTTCCACGGCGTCGGTTGCCGTGATCGTCGGACTGAAAAAGGCGCGGCCCCATTGGCCGGGCATGCTGATAGCGGTGGCCGGCGCGGCCGCCGCGACGGCGATGTTCGACCTGCCCGTCGCCACCATCGGTAGCAAGTTCGGCGGCATTCCGAGCAGCCTGCCGGTGCCGTCGCTGCCCGAAGTCAGCCTCGCCAAGCTACAGGCGGTGCTCCCGAGCGCGGCGGCGTTTGCTCTTCTGGGATCGATCGAGTCGCTGCTGTCGGCGGTCGTGGCGGACGGGATGACGGGGCGCCGTCACCGATCCAACTGCGAACTGGTCGGGCAGGGGGTGGCGAATGTGGCTTCGGGATTGTTTGGCGGCATCTGCGTCACAGGAACGGTGGCCCGCACGGCGACCAATGTCCGCGCGGGCGCGCATGGACCCATCGCCGGAATGCTGCATGCGATCTTTCTCCTGATCTTCGTGCTGACCGCCGCGCCGCTCGCGAGCTTTATTCCGCTCGCATGCCTTGCCGGAGTCCTCACGGTCGTTGCCTGGAACATGGTCGAAAAGCAGGCGTTTGCGACGCTGATCCGCGCGTCCCGCGGGGACGCGGCGGTGCTTCTCACGACGTTCCTTCTGACGATCTTCCGCGACCTGATCGAGGCCATCGTCGTCGGATTTGCGCTCGGCTCGGTGCTCTTCATCAATCGAATGTCCAAGACGACCGCGATCGAGACGCAAGCGCCGTTCGTGACCGAGGACAAGGCCGACGATGCGGTCGGCGTGAGGACGCCCTACGACGAAGCGATGGCGAGCAATCCGGAGGTCGTCGTCTACCGGATCTCGGGCGTCTTCTTCTTCGGGGCCGCAGCTTCGATCGGATCGATTCTCGAACAGATTTCAGATACCCACCGCGCCTTGATCATCGACTTCGAGGCGGTGCCGTTTATGGATTCGACGGCTGCCGAAACCATCAAGGGGCTTGCGCATAAGGCCGACAGGCGGGGGGTCAAGGTCGTGCTGACTGGAACGTCGCACGTCACCCGCACCGAACTCTTCGTTCATGGTATAAAGCCACCCCTGGTCAGATACGAACAGTCGATCGAAAGAGCTTTGAAGGTGATCTGATCTGGGCCGATCCGCCGGGTCGAACGGCGGCTGCGCTGCGTGCCCGGCGTCGTCGGTCCGATGAATTCCGGCGTTTGCGGCTCAGCGCGCAGCGTGAATTGCGATCCGGGGGCTGTTTGATCCCATTCAATACTCAATATGGAACCGGTCAGCGAGGTAACGCGGTCCTCCTTAACAATTAGGACTAACGCGCGGCCCTTCTGGCTTGCACGTGGCGCTCAAACTAATATGGCGGCGCAATCGCGGGTTGGCGTCTATTGGGTTCTTATACTGCCGTGTCGTCTTCGATCATAGAAATGCTTCTGGCCTTCGCCGGATTCGGCGTCGTGTTCCTGTTTGTGAACACGCTCATCATGGTCATTGAAGCGATCTGGCGGGACCGCCGCAACGAGACAGCATGGCGCCGCGAGGCGTCACGCCTGGTGGAGACGCACCGCGCGGCCGAGGAGAAGGTGCAGACCGCCGCGGAGCGACGAGCACAAGCCCAAGAGGAAGCGCGCTGCGCGGCCGAAGAGCTCGCCATCATTGCGGGGCAGCCACTCCCGTCATCGGTCCGCTCCCCACCCGCTGCGTCCGCCGAGGAGAAAGCGCGCGTCGCGGCGGAGCACGAGGCCCGGTTGCGAGCCGAGGAGGAGGGACTTCGCGCGATCGAGGAAGTCTTTGTGACGGGGGCTGCGGAGACTCAGCGGAAGGCCGAGGATGCGGCACGCGCACTGAAGGAAGCCAGTGCGATTGCGGATGCATTGGCTCGGCAGAGGGCGGAGGATGAGGCGCTTAGCGAGGCCGAGAAGGCCCGCGTCGCAGCGGAGCAACAAGCTCGCGCCCACGAGCACGCACGCCGTGTGGCGGAGGAGATCCGTGCCGTTGTAGAGGCGGAGGCCCAGCGGAAGGCCGCCGAGGAGGCACGCCGCAAGCAGGCGCGGGTGGCAGCGGAGCAACAAGCTCGCGCCGACGAGCAAGCACGTCGTGTGGCGGAGGAGGTCCGTGCCGTTGCACAAGCGGAGGCCCAGCGGAAGGCCGCCGAGGAGGCACGCCGTGAGCAGGCGCGGGTGGCAGCGGAGCGACAGGCTCGCGCCGACGAGCAAGCACGTCGTGCCGCGGAGGAGATCCGTGCCGTTGCAGAGGCGGAGGCCCGCCGGAAGGCCGCCGACGAAGCACGCCGTGAGCAGGCGCGGGTGGCAGCGGAGCAAGAGGCGCGATGGCGGGCCGAAAAGCAGGCAGAGGCCGAGCGGAAGGCGGACGATGAGGCACGCGTCGCGGCGCTAAAGGCTCGCGCCGACGAGCAAGCACGCCGTGCCGCGGAGGAAGTCCGTGCCATCGCGCAGGAAGAGGCGGAGCGGAGGGCCGAGGAAGAGGCACGCCGCAAGAAGGCTCGCGCGGCGGCGGAGCAAGCGCCTCAACGAGGTGCCCACGAGGGTCCGGGCCGCAGGGGGGAGGCCGTCCGCACCATGGCAGAATCCGAGGCCCAGCAAAGGGGCGGCGAGAAACCATTCCGCAAGGCCGACGAGAAGGCTCGAGTCGCCGCTGAGAAGAGGCCCAACGACGAGCCGAAGAGGAAACACAGCGCGCGGCGGCGGAAGCCCGAGCAAGGGCAAACACGGCGAACTTCGAGGACCACGACGAGAAGGCCTTAGGCGATATGGTCCGCCGCAGGAAACCGCTGTCGGATTGCCACGGGTTGCTCGTTCGCGGCTAAATTTAGGCATCATGTCGCCTCGCTGCGCGCCGGTGCCGCCGAGAGAGAGGGACAGTGTCTCCGTTTTTGCACACGATGTCCGGCGAATGCAGGATTAGCCGCAAGCGGCGATAATTCCTGCCAACAATGCGAAAGCGCGCAGCGGCTTCGCTTATAGATTCCCTTTCGACAGTGCGATGACCGGCTTCGCGATGGGACCATTCGGTGCGCTGTTCGAGGCCGGACCAGGTGCACGGAAATCTCGACAGGAGTCTTCAATGCGAAATACGTCAAAGCTGCGGAAGATCGCCTTCTCGGCGATCGCCGCGATCGCTCTCGCCAGTGCCACGGTCGCAACCCCTGCGCTGGCGCGCGGCGGCGGCGGTGGTGGTGGCGGCGGCGGGCACGGGGGTGGAGGTGGGTTCGGTGGCGGCGGCGGCCATGGTGGCGGGTTCGGTGGCGGCGGCGGACATTTCGGTGGTGGTGGGTTTGGTGGAGGCCATTTCGGCGGTGGTGGGTTCGGTGGAGGCCGCTTCGGCGGCGGCGGATTTGGCCATATGGGCGGCGGCTTCGCCCGCGGCGTCGGCGGCGGTCATTTTGCCGGCTCGCATGGCGCGTTCCGGTCGGGCGTCCACGTCGGCCGCTTCGGCCACGGGCACCGTCGTGTTCGCTTTGGCCGCGGACTGGGATTCTACGGCTATGACGATGGCTACGGCTACGACGATTGCTATTCACCGTGGAGCACAGGGTGGCAGCCGTATTGCTACTGATCCAGGCTGGCCTAGCCGCCCGGTGAGGGCGGCCAGGCTTTTCCAGACCAGGAGGCTCACATGAGTCACTTCGATCACAAGATGGGAAAAGGACGACGGAGGACGCGGACGGCCGTCGTGTTGGCGTTCGTCACGGCCGCGCTCTGCTTCGGCGGGCCGATGTCCTCCGTCGCGTCGGCGCAATCCAGCGGTGCGCCGACGCTGGACTCCCAACGTCCCGACGTCGGGCCGAAGCCGGCACCGGTCGGACCGATGCAGGCCCCGGTCGGCCACCGTCAGCCTCGGCAACAAGATCTGCCGCCGAGCGTGTTGCGGGACGAAGGGGGGCCGGGCGTGTCGCGGGACGACAGGGGAACGACGACAGGGCAAGGGGCGACAGGGCAAGGGGCGACAGGGCAAGGGGCGTCCGACCGGTCGCTCACCATCTGCCGCAACTGCTGACGGTCTGCCGTTTGGCGGCGTCTCTCGGCGCATGGCCGGTTCCTGCGGAGACGTACGCCAAAATTTATTCGTTGGCGCGACCGGCATCCCCTTTCGCCGATCCTGCGCGCAACTAGATCAACCGATGTGGGCGGTCGATAGGTCGCCCGACCGGTCAGGGGAGCCGTCATGTGACGGACGTCGTGCGACCCGCGGGCGAGACCCGCCAGAACAAGTCGCCGCAGCGGGATACCCTCCGCCTGTTCGAGCACGTCGAGCGTGCGATTGAGGTCGGCATCGCGGTCATCCTCAGCCTGACGGCCATCTTGGCGTTGGCGGGCGCGGTGACGCTGGCCTGGGACGCCGTCGCGCAATGGCCACATATCCGCAGCCTTTTCGTCATCGTCGACCGCCTGCTGTTCGTCCTGATGGTCATCGAGATCCTGCATACGGTCCGGGCTTCTATCCAGACACACCAACTGTCGTCCGAGCCGTTCCTGATCGTCGGATTGATCGCGACCATTCGCCGGATCCTGGTCGTCACGCTGGAAACGTCGGACAAGGCGACGGAGGGCCCGGCGGGCGCCGCCGGAGCGCTCTCTTTCGAGCACGCGATGATCGAGCTCGGCATTCTGGCCATGCTGACCCTGGTGCTGGCGATTGCGATCTACCTCTCGCGCCGCAGCAGGAGCCAGGGCCAGTAAATCGTCTTCGACGCGTTCGCGCATGCCGCCTTATGAAAAGCGCAAGCGCCATAAAATGCGGCCAATAACACGAAGGCGCCGGGCCATGTCGTCTCCACTTCCCGACCAGCGGGCGATGACTAGCGAAGGAAAGTTCGATGTCTGATCATCACGAGGGGCGTAGCCGCCGGGACGTGCTCGCCGCCATGGGCGGCTTGTCGGTCGCAGGCGCGGTCGGACCGGCAATGGCCGCGCCCGTGCTCATCACGCCGGTCGGGCCGGCCGATGAGGCCGTTGCCTTGCGGGCGGAAACGGGCGGCGAGGCCACCGCGACCGCCGTCATCGACACGCTGGAAGGCGCTTATGGGGCCCATCGCGGCCAGCGGCGCAACCACACCAAGGGAATCGGTGCGCTGGGCACGTTCGTCGGACTGCCGGAAGGCGCCACCTATTCGCGGTCGGCTTTGTTCTCCGGACAGACGATCGAGGTCGTGGCCCGTTTTTCGCTCGCCGGGGGAGATCCGCAGGCGTCCGACACCGAGAAGAGCCCGCGCGGCCTGGGATTGGAGTTCAGGCTGCCGAATGGCGCCCTGCATCATATGACGATGATTCACACCCCGATGTTCTTTGCCGCCGTCCCCACGACTTTTCTCGACAAGTTCATCGCTCTGACCCCGGATCCCGCGACGGGCAAGCCGAATCCGGACAAGTTCAAGGCGTTCATGGCCGATCATCCCGATAACGCCGGCCAAGCCGCGTTCCTCAAGCACAACAACCCGCCGCCCAGTTACGCCAATTGCGCCTTCTACGGGATTCATACGTTCAAATTCATCAATGGCGAAGACGAGGTCACCTTGGTCCGGTTCCGGTTCGTGCCGAAGGACGGAGAGAAACGGCTCACCGACGCCGAATTGAAGACCATGTCGCGCGATTTTCTCGAACCCGCGCTGGCCGAACGCATGCGCCAGGGGCCGGCGCAGTGGGACATGATCCTGACCATCGGCGAGCCCGGCGACGCGGAGGACGACCCGACCATTCTTTGGCCGCCGAATCGCAAAGAGGTGAAAGTGGGAACGCTGGCGATTGCCTCGGTGGTGCCCGAGAAGCAGGCCGGAAGCTACAGCATCAATTACGACCCGCTGATGTTGGACGACGGCATTGCGGCGACGAATGATCCGGTTCTGCTGTTCCGCTCGTCCTCCTATGCGATCTCGCATACGCGGCGGTTGCAGAAGGTGTAACCGATCAGAACGGGGAAGCTTGCGGCG